>Ga0302325_10028607_pt1 | contig 11530 bp, 13 predicted proteins | sample Palsa_T0_2_FD_201948 | JGI IMG/M metagenome (GOLD analysis project Ga0302325, IMG submission 201948) | Peat permafrost microbial communities from Stordalen Mire near Abisko, Sweden - Palsa_T0_2 | ecosystem: Environmental > Terrestrial > Soil > Palsa > Peat permafrost | place: Sweden: Abisko... | reverse complement strand
GTCGCCCGGCTGGAAGGTCCGGGCGGCCGCCGGGGTGGTCATCCCGGCGGTCGCCGGGCTGGCCGGGGCGACCACCGGCAGGCCGAACGAGAGCGCCAGCAGCAGTACGCCGGAGTTGAGCGACCGCTGGTAGGGCAGCACGGCGATGTCGGCCGCGCGCAGGTAGTACTGCATCTCCCCGTCGGGCACGGCGCCCTGGCGCAGCACGACCTGCGGGTGAAGCAGGCACCGGTCCGCCGCGTCCTGGGTGCGCGGGTCGCTCGATGCGTTCCCGGCCACCAGCAGCCGGCGGGGGCCCCCGCGGCTGGCGCACACCGCATCGAAGGCGTCCAGGAGCAGGTCAAGACCTTTGTACGGCCTGATCACCCCCACGAACGCGTACACGATCTCATCCGGCAGCAGGCCGAGGTCGTAGCGGGCCTGGTCGCGGGAGACGACGTCCGGGTAGCACCCGAGATAGTGCGGGTGCCCGATGGTGACCACCTTGGCCGGATCGATCGTGAACCATTCGGCCACGGCATCGACCGTGCCCTGGTTCAGCACGTGGATCAGGTGGGCCCGGTCCGCCACCGCCTGCTGGATCCCGGCCTCGACCTGGGGGAACCGGCAGTCATGCGGCAGCACGTTGTGGACCGTCCAGGCCAGCCGGCCGCCCGCCCCCAGGAACGTGTCCAGCCGGCCGACGAACTTCGCGGCCCTGTCCGTCGCTTCCGCCTCGGTCTCGGTCTGGGCGTCCCGCAGCACATCCGACGTCCACTGCAGATGCAGCATGATCCGGGTGCCGGCGGACAGCAAGGGCAGCAGCGCGTCCAGGTCGGCGAGGCGCAGGACCGGCACCGGCGCGATGCCGTGCTCCCACAGCCGGGAGTAGAGCATCGCGCTGTAGGGATTCAGCCGGGCCACCGGGTTGTAGGCCATCAGGACGGGCGGCTCAGAGCCCTTCGCCTCCAGGTACTGCACGGCCTGGAGGGCGTCGCTCAGCAACTGCTCGCGGCCGACGGCCCGGCCGCGCAGGAAGAAGTTCATGTCGGTTTCCCAGCCCGTCCGGCCGGCTGCCCGGCGGGCCGCCACCGGTCCATCAGCTCCTGGTAGACGTCATGGTAAAGCTGGCCATGGGCGGCGCCGGTGCGCTCGGTGAGGACCCACTGCCGCCCGCGGTCGGCCAGCCGCGTGGCCTGCTCCGGGTGGTCGAGCAGGGTCGTCACCGCGTCAGCCAGCGCCGCAGGGTCGCCGGGGATGAAGGCCAGGCCGCGCTCGCCCGGCTGGGCCAGCTCGACCAGCGGCGGCAGGTCGGCGACGATCAGCGGCCGCCGTAGCGCCATGGCCTCGCCCAGGGTGAGTGGGGCTTCCATCCGTGTGGCTGGATCGTTTGTCCGCGGCACGACGAAGATGTCCATGAGCGAGTAGAAGTCCGGTACCTGCTCGTGCGGCACCTCGCCGGTGAAGATCACACCGTCGCCGGCGGCCGAGCGGGCCAGCTGCTCGAGCTGCGGCCGGCGGGGGCCGTCGCCCACCAGGAGGCATACGACGTCACGGCCGCCGGCCCGCAGCCGGGCGGTCGCGTCGATGAGGATCTCCTGCCCCTCGCGAGAATGCTCGAAGTCGCTGACGTAGCCGATGACGCTCTTACCTGTCAGCCCCCAGCGGCGGCGCAGCGCTGCGCTGGGCTCGCCCGGGACGAAGCGCCGCGTGTCGACAGCGTCCGGGATCACCCGTACCTGGCTGGCTGGGACGCCACCCGCGATGACCGCGCTGCGCATCCCGTCCGTGCTCGTGACGACCAGGTCAGCCCCCTGCAGGCAGCGGAACTCGCTGGCCCGGCGCGCCGCGTGGAGCTCGCCGGGGCCGCCGCGGTCGCTGGGCCCGCCGCGCTGGCCCGGACCCGCCTGGTCGGTGTCTCCGTCTCCCCCGGCCGCGTCGTGGAAGGAACGCACTTCGCAGACGAGCGGGCGGCGCAGGTGCTCCCGCAGCGCGAGTCCCACCAGGGCGGTCCCGAAGTCCTGGGAACCGGCGCGGGCGTGGATCACCGCCGGCCGCTGCTGCCGGCCCACCCGCGCGGCCAGCCATGCGGTGTCCGTGAGCAGTATGTCCCGGGGCTGGGCCGCGGGATAGTCGGCGCCCGGGTCGATGCGGTAGTAGGGCGTCCCCTCCATGACCTCCACCGGTGCGAAACGGCTGGCGGTGGCCGTCCGGGGAAAACCGAGGGAGGTGACGGCGAACGGGTCGAGCCCGGCCTGACGCTGGCACCAGAGAATCGAGCGGCTGCTCGTGGTGAAGCCATTCACCCGGTATGGGATCGACTCCCCGAGCAGGTGCATGATCACGCCGTCGCGCGGTTCCACGGGATGCGGCGAACCAGGTATCCGCGGCTGCCAGCGGAGGTCGAGTTCGCGGGCCCGCCCGAGGTAGCCGCGCACGGTGGCGGCGAGGCGGGCCGAGTCGTGCACTGCGCGCATCCGGCGCAGCGTGATCAGCGTGAGCCCGACATCACCGCGCTGCCAGTGCGCGCTCTGCATGAGATCCAGGGCCGGGTAGTCATCCGGGAAGATGTCGAGGATGGCCTGCGCCTCGGCGATCGCCACCTGGTAGTCGCGGCGGTCGTAAGCCGCCCAGCCGGCCAGGGTGTGCTCCTCCCGGCCGCGGAAATCCGGGTCGGGCGGCGCGCTCGGCCGTGGGCCGGCCGACGTGAGCACGCGCAGCAGGCCAGCCGGGAGCCGCGGCCCCGCCGCGGGCCGGCGCCGCGCCGCCCGCAGCAGCTGGAACGCCCGGTAAGCGCGGCTGGCGTGGATCGAGTCGAGCTGCCAGCGGAGCTTACTGGCGCGGTCCTCGGCCCGGATCAGCTGCCGCCGGAGCTCCGACTGGTCGGCGCGGACACTCCGCAGCTCCGCCTCCCGGCGGCCCAGCCTGGTGGTGAGATCGATGAACTCGCCGTCGGCCTCCGCCACGGCGTCGTTGTCCATCCGGCTGAGCGGCCAGCGGGCCACCGGCCTCGCGCTCCTTCACGGTCGGTCTCCGCGGTATCCGCAGGTCGCAGCGCATCTTCCGACGTAAGGCCAGGGAACGGACAGCGCGCGAACGGGAGTACGCGCACACGGGAGTAAAAGTGCGGAATCGGCAGAGGCAGCGAGCGTATCGCGCGGCCATCTGGCCGGCCTGACCGTTCACCGCGCATTCCGCCTGGGTTCACCAGGACCGGTGGCCGGGCGGATCCGTGCGTGGTTGTGACAACGGGGGGTTGACAATGACAACCGGGGGTTGACATAATCGGTCACATGACACGCAACGACGACGACCCCCGTCACCAGGAGACATTCGACAAGCTCCGGGAGGTCCGGGCCGAAGCCCTCATGCACGCCCGCCTGGCGCGGCAGCTGGCCGCCGAGCGCCGCGTGCTGATCCAGGGCCTCATCAGCGAGGGCTTCTCCCAGGCCGACATAGCCCGGGAGATGGGTGTCACCCGCCAAGCCATTCAGAAGATGCTGGCCTGCTAGGGCAGGCCGGGGGTAGCGGAATATGAGCGAAGCACTCGGTGCCATGTCGTCCTTCATCAGCGCGGGACGACCTTCTGGCTGCCCATGGTGGCCGGATCCGTGCGTGAGCGCAACGTGCGCCACGAACCCCGGCTGACCATGACCATCACCGAGGGCGGCCGCGACGCCCACGTCGTGGTGCTCATCGAAGGACCAGCCGACGTCCTGTCATCTGCTGACGTCCCGGCCGACATCCGGGCCGCGGTGGGCCGGGATGCTGGGCCGGGATGCTGGGCCGGGATGCTGGAGTTGCCATCGCTGTGACTTGCCGACGGGGATAACGAGATATATCGTTTTTTCTTAGCGGCATGGCAGGCTCAGCAGGGGATGCGGAGGATCACATGGCGACCGGACCCGATCTGCGCATCGGAGACGCCGACCGCGAGACGGCGGCCACCCGTCTGCGCGAGCACTACGTGCAGGGCCGGCTGACCCTGGAGGAGTTCAACGAGCGGCTCGACGCCGTGTTCGCCGCGACCACGCAGAGCCAGCTCAGCGCGCTGACTCACGACCTGCCACCGGCCGCCTCGGCTTCGGCCCCGCTACCGGTCGCCACCGGTGCCAGCCGTGAGCGAGCCGGCCGGGAGGGCCGATCGGGGTCCCGGGCCCGGCTGGGCCTGATTCCCGCGATCATCGCCGTGGTCGCGGCCTGGCTGCTCGTAGCCGACCTGCAGCTGCGGATGTTTCCGTGGCCCGGCAAACTGGCCATCTTCCTGTTGATCTTCGGTGTTGTCCGCGGGGTGATGCGCCGCATATGGCGCGTCGGCCGGGGCGGGTACATGGGCTGCGGGCGCTACCGGGGCGGCCGGTAAGGACCGCGAGCCCGTTCACGAGCTTGGCCCGGCTGGAGAATGTCCTTGGGTCGAGGTCTTGGGGTCGGAGCCTTAGGGTCGAGTGGTGAACGGGCGGGCAATCTTGGTCACCGGCGCGGCCAGAGGGATCGGCCGCGCCATCGCGGAGGCGTTTGCGGAGCAGGGCGACCGGGTGGCTGTCCACTATGGCCACTCAGCGGCCCTCGCCGCCGAGGTGCTGGCCGGGCTGCCCGGCAGCGGTCATGCCGTAGTCCAGGCCGATCTGGCTGACCCGCAGGCGGTCCGCCGGATGGTGGACGAAGCCTGTGCGGTGCTCGGCGGCCTGGATGTGCTGGTGAACAACGCGGGCATCTTTACCCCGCACCCGATCACGGACGTGTCGTATGAGCAGTGGCAGGCGGCCTGGCAGGCGACGCTCGCCGTCAACCTCACCGGAGCTGCGAACGTCACCTGGTGCGCGGTCCAGCACATGATGCCGCGGGGCGGCGGGCACATCGTCAATGTCTCCTCCCGGGGCGCCTTCCGGGGTGAGCCGGACCAGCCCGCCTACGGCGCGAGCAAGGCCGGGCTGAACGCGTTCGGCCAGTCACTGGCGCGGGCCCTGGCCGCGCACGGCATCGCGGTCACCACCGTGGCGCCGGGCTATGTGGAGACGGACATGGCGACCAGTCTGCTGGCCGGGCCGTCTGGCGATCAGATCCGGGCGCAAAGCCCGTTCGGGCGGGTCGCCCGCCCCAGCGAGATCGCCGCCGCCGTGCTCTACCTGGCATCGCCGGACGCAGAATGGGCCAGTGGCACGATCGTCGATCTCAACGGCGCCTCATACCTGCGGCCTTGACCGGGCTGCGGCCTTTTCAGCGGTCGCCCGCATGCCCGCTGGAAAGCTGCCGTCCGCCCGTATAAACTGCCGTTGGCAGCCCCGCCTGCCTGATCCGAGCTACGCCGGCCCGGCGCTGGAGGTAGCACTGAGGACAAGAGTGGCTCAGCCCTCGCGTGGGGTTCACCTCCTCCCTCCATCGTGATTACTCATTTGCGGTGGCCAGGCGCCGGGACACGGCCACCCGGCTGAGGACACGATGTCGCACGACAAAATCAGGGCAGCAACCCGAGAGCGCATGGCGGATACAGGTGAGCCGTACGCCGCCGCCCGGCGTGAGGTCATCAAGGAGCACCGGTCAGCCGGGGGCCAGATCCCGCTTCCGGACGCGGAGTGGTTCGCGATCAGTTACGGCGAGGCGGGGCTGGAAAAAATTGGTGCGTGGCTGGACTCTCTGCTCTTCGGTGCCGGTCCAGGTATATCGGGTGTGGAGATCGGCCCCGGGGAGATCCGGGTGCGCATGGGCTCCTTCAAGCTGGACATACCCCGGGATTCTGTCCGGTCGGTTAAGCGATCCCAGGCCCGGCTCCGGGGAACGACAGGCGTGCACGGCGGCCGGGGGCGGTGGCTGGTGAACGGCTCCGCGGATGGCCTGGTGGAGATCACCATTGAGCCACCCTGCTACCTCGGCCGGGGCATCGATACCTTGTTCCGCATACAGAAAGTGAACTCGCTTACGGTGAGCCTCGTCGACCCCGGCGGGTTCATCGCCGCTCTTGGCCATGATGGACACAGGTAGGTCGACGTGAAAAGGCATGCAGGGCACGCTTTGAGGATCTCGCATCCCTTCGCTTCCGGTCCGTCGGTACCTGGGGGGCTTCCGGGATCGTTCAGGTCATTCCGCGCTCCAGCGCGCAGCAAGCTGGTGCTGGCCGCCATCCTGACGGCCGAGGTCGCGGTCGCGGTGCTGACATGGCGGGACATCCGGCACCGGCCGGCGGAGCAAATCCGCGGCAGCAAATGGCTCTGGCGAATCCTCAGCATCATAAATCCCGGCAACTCGCTCGCTTATTGGCTCGTCGGACGCCGATACGGACGGTCTCGCCGAGGCTGACCTCAGCCGGACGGCCGGACGGGGCGTTAGCCGGCGGCGGCGTTAGCCTGACGGGGCGTTAGCCGGACGGGGCGTTAGCCGGACGGGGCGTTAGCCGCGGTGGCTGCTTCATGCGCCTCGCCGCTCGCTGGGACGGCTCCGAATGCCGATACTGGTGGGGTGACGGATCCGCAGATTGTGCGCTACAGCGAGCGGCCGGAGCTGTGGGACAGCACCGGTGACCTGTTCGCTGACGTCTGGCCCGAGTACAACCGCCATGGCCAGGTCCTCAACCACTACTGGGATCAGCTCTACGACGTCTTCCCCGATTGGCAGTTCTTCCTTTGTGACCCCGGCAACGATGAAGTCCTGGCCGAAGGCCATACCATTCCGGTCGCCTGGGATGGTTGTGATTCTGGCCTGGGGCCGGGCATCGACGCGACGATCGCGGCCGGCTTTCAGCTGCGAGGGGCCGGCGGCCAGCCCACCGGTGTGTGCGCCCTTGCCGCCGAGATCCCGGCGCGCCATCGCGGCAGGCACCTGTCCCCGGTGCTCTTGCGGGCGATGGCCAGCCTGGCGCGGGAAGCGGGACTGAATAGCCTGATCGCGCCCGTCCGTCCCAGCCTCAAGGACCGCTACCCCACCATTCCGGTCGAACGCTACGCCCTCTGGACCCGCCCCGACGGGTCACCGTTTGACCCCTGGGTCCGGGTGCACACCCAGTTGGGTGCTCGCATCGGCCCAGTCGTCCCCCGTTCGCTGCACATCACTGGCACCGTCCAGGAGTGGGAATCATGGACGCAGATGCGATTCCCGGAGACGGGCGACTATGTCTTCCCGGCTGGCCTGACGACGGTCCACATCGACCGCGAACGCGATCTGGGCGAGTACTGGGAACCCAACATCTGGATCATCCACACGCCCAGCCCGGTGAGCTGAAGGCCGCCGGGGTCAGAAGGTCCATCGGGTGGCGCCGCCCGGCTCCTTGGTGGCGACCGCGTAGGCATCCTCGGGCGTGAACTCATAGACGTACCATGGCGGCGGGCCGGCGCTGGGGGCGCTGTAGTCGTGGGTGAAGCCGCCGTCGGCCACGGTCGGCGCCCAGCCGCCCTCGGCGAACACCTGGGCAAGGCGCTGGAGGCGCGCCCCGTCGGTGATACGGGCGGCCCGGCCCTCGAGCGCCACGTCGTAGCCGTAGATGGCGACGCCGAAGGCGCAGCGCGGGTCATGCTCGATGTTCCGGATCTTGCGCGACCTCGGGCCGCCGCAGAAGTAGTAACGGTCGTCGACCCAGAAGGCGCCGACGGCGGTCATGTGGGGCCGGCCGTCGAGGTCGATCGTCGACAACCAGAAGGTGTGGTGGCCAGGTCCGCCGGTGCCGGGTCCCTGGGTCAGGCCAGTCTGGAGCGTCTGGCGCACATCGGCCCAGTCGAGTGGGGCGAGGTCGTAGAGGTCAGCGAGATTCTTCGCCCGGGGTTTGGGAGCAGTCATGTCAGTACAGACGACCGGCGGCGGCGGTACTCATCGGGGCGGTACTCACCGGTTAGGACACCGGGCACGTGAGATCGGCAAAGCCACGGAGATACATGACGCTCAGCACGCGGCGCTGGTCTTCCCAGCAACCGCCGGGTCCGGAGTGCGTGGCTTCGTCGGCCTGGGCGCAGGCTCGCGTCAATTGAAGGCCCCGGCTACTGGCCGGGTGATCTCAGCGAGGCTGGATCTCGCCCATCGGACCGAAGCCGTCATGCGGCGTGTCGATGTAGATGATCTGCGGCTGCGCGGCCACCAGGTCGGGCGCGGCCTCGAAGAACCGCTTGACGTACGGCTGCTTGACGTGGGTCGCCCCCGCCTCGGCATCCTTGAACCCCTCGATGCAGACGAACTCGTTCTCATCGGCAAGGCTACGGGCGAACTGGAAGAACAGACAGCCGTCCTCGGAGTTGACGTCCTTGGCGTAGGAATCGGCCAGCGCCAGCCACTCGTCCATCTTGTCGGGCCGGATCGGCATCGTGATGTTGATCAGGATCATGCGACCGCTCCTCTGAGGTAGCTGTCTGCACAATCGTGGTGCGATCGTCGGCGGCAGTCAACCGCGGCGATGCTCGACCTGACGATCTGGCGGCTGCGGAGTCGGCGGTAACCGCTATCTTCGCCCAGCAGTGCCAGGCGGCGAAGCGATACGCACATGACAAGCTGGCCCAGCTCGATCCTGCTGGTCGATGCAGCGGGTGCGGCCACGCTGGTCCAGCTCTCGTGGATGGCCTCGGTGGGCCGGAATTGTCGTAAGCGCGTGCGATCCTGCGGTCATGAGCCAGTCACCGGTGAGCCGGGCCGGCCCGTTCTGGGACGCAGTCAGCGGGCGCCAGCCGCTGCCGCCGGCCGCCGCCATGCTGGGCTGGGGACTGTCGCGGGTGGCCCCTGAGCGCGGCGAGATCGAGGTTTTCTTCGACGCGAGCGAGGGCTTCGCCAATGCCATGGGCAGCATCCAGGGCGGCTTTCTCGCGGCGATGCTCGACGACACTCTCGGCCCGGCGCTCGTGGCCACGCTGCCGGAAGGCCAGTTCGCGCCGACGCTGGAGCTGAAGGTCAGTTTCCTGCGCCCGGCACTGCCGGGCCGGATCATCGGCACCGGGCGAGTCGTGCACCGCGGCGGATCTATTGCTTTCCTGGCCGGCGAACTCCGGGACGAGGCGGGAGCATTGCTCGCCACCGCGACCGCGACGGCCCGCATTATCCGGCCATGACACTGGCGCAGCTCCCGCCGCGCGGCCAGACCCGCACCCAGCTCACCGCCGCGATCACCCACGCCGGCTATCAGGCGGCAGCGATGCTCCACCAGCGGAAAGGGGTCCTCTGCCCAAGCATCCGGTCGGCGGCTAGGACAGTACATGCAGCTCGGTGCTCACGTTGACACATCTTCATCTGCCCGCTGTGCCGCAGATCCTGCCCCCCGGCCGTCGTGGCTCATCCGCAGTGCCGTGTTCAGCACGGATGCGCCGAGCATGACGATGATCAGAATCCAGAACAGCCAGGTGGGCCAGTGCTGGCGCTCGATGACCCGCCAGGTCTGCTCGGCGGCCAGGAGGGCGGCCCCGAGGGCCACGGTGAACCATCCGGTGGCCTTGTTGATGAAGCTGGTGAACTGATCCCGCTGGGCCTGAGTCAGCTGGGCCAGGGCAGCCTGGCGGAACGCGTTGCCGCGGCGGCGGCGGATCAGGTACATGCCCGGCGGCAATAGCCACCACCACGGCGAAGGCGGGTCCGGCCGCGGGATGCCGGCGGTGGATGCCTCGATCGCTTCCCGGTCAACGTCTTCCTCACGCAGCTCGAGCGCGCCCTGATACAGCGGCCCGGCCACCAGCAGCCAGGCTCCGAGAAAGCCCGCCCAGGCGATCACCTGATTCATACCGGCTAGCCTGTCACCGGGCCCGCCCCGGCCGCGCCTCAGCATCCCTCCCCGAAAGCCCACCGCGAGGCAGCCGAGGAGACAACTACCACCCAGCATGGGCAGCCCTCACCCTCGCCCGTCGGCACGGGTGCTCGGAACATGGCATCGTCGGATGGCGGTGTCCGGCGTGCCGATTCGCGCTCGTTGCCGCATGTCCGGGGACAACTGGCGGGAGGGTGGTGTGATGACAGGACCGGATCGGCGGGACCTCGGCCGGGTGTTCAACGAGGTGCCCGGGCTCTACGACCGGGTGCGGCCCGGCTACCCTGACGAGCTGTTCGCGGACCTGGCCGCCATCACCGGCATGGGCAGGCGCTCGCCGGTGCTGGAGGTCGGCTGCGGTACCGGTCAGGCGACGCGGTCGCTGGCCGCGCTCGGGTACCGGGTGACCGCCGTCGAACCCGGCGCGGGCATGGCCGCGCTGGCCCGCCAGCGGCTCGCCGCCTTCCGCAACGTCGAGGTCGAGACTTCGGCGTTCGAGGAGTGGGACGACGACGGCCGGCGCTTCGATGTCCTGGTCGCCGCGTCGTCGTGGCACTGGGTCGACCCGTCCGCCGGCTGGCGCCGGGCGCATGACGTGCTGCGCCGGGGGGGATGGATGGCGCTGCTCGGCAACGTTGTCGTCCGCCGGCCGGGTGAGCCGGAGGTGTACGCCGAGACCGCCGGCATCCACGAGCGGTTTTCCCCCGGCAACCCCGGGTGGGGTCATCCGCCGCTCGAGGACGAGGTGCGGATGACAGGCGGAGGCTGGGGACTGGTCACAGACCCCGGCAGCTTGTTCGGCCCGACGATCGTGCGGTGGTACCCGGCCGTCCAGTGGTTCGATGGGGACGGCTTCGCCGATCTCCTCCGCTCGACGTCGCTGTACCGCAGGCTCGGCAGCAACGTCCGTGAACCCCTGCTCGACGCGATCGCCGAGCACATCCGCACCCAGATGGGTGACCGGGCATCACGCCGTTACCTGAGCGTCCTGTGGGCCGGACAACGCGCCGGTTGAGCACAGCGGCGGCGGCAGGCCGGATCGCACTCATGCTCTTCCGGTCAGGAATCGAGAAGCGTCACGGTGTGGCCGGCCCTAGCCTTCCAGTAGAGGGCCGGCCTGGTGCCGAGCCCATGAGCGTCAGGAAAGGAAGCCCCAGAATGCCCGCGAAGAATGCCAAGGCCGGGTCCGGCGGGTTCAGCGCCGAAGAGCATGCCGCGATGAAGGAACGCGCCGCTGAACTGCGCGCCGAGGGCAAGAAGGGCGCCAGGAAGGCGGACGGCCTGCAGGCGGTCCTCGACAGGATCGAGCAGATGGCGCCGGAGGATCGTGCGCTCGCCGAGCGCGTGCACGTGACGGTGACCGCGACCGCCCCTGGGTTGTCGCCGAAGACCTGGTATGGAATGCCCGCTTATGTGAACGCGGACGGCAAGGTCGTCGTCTTCTTCCAGGACGCGGGCAAGTTCAGCTACCGGTACTCGACCCTGGGCTTCCAGGAGGCGGCGAACCTCGACGACGGCGACATGTGGCCGGTGTCGTACGCCCTCCAGGAGTGGAGCCCCGTGGTGGAGAAAAAGGTCATCGAGCTGGTGAAGGCCGCCATCTCGTGACCGCTGCCGCGACCGCCGCGGCACGCGCCCTGGGTACTGCGGCCTCGGACAGCCGGGCGCTACCCGTTGAGGATCTGCTCCCTCAGGATGTCTGCGTGCCCGCCGTGCTGGGCGAGTTCGCGCAGTACGTGGAAGTACACCCAGCGCAGCGGGAGCGGGCCGCGCCAGTAGCCGTAGACCCTGTCGTCCAGCCCCAGGGATGACGTCGCACGCCGTGATGACTCGCATGCCTCGCGGTGT
>Ga0302325_10028605_pt1 | contig 11531 bp, 15 predicted proteins | sample Palsa_T0_2_FD_201948 | JGI IMG/M metagenome (GOLD analysis project Ga0302325, IMG submission 201948) | Peat permafrost microbial communities from Stordalen Mire near Abisko, Sweden - Palsa_T0_2 | ecosystem: Environmental > Terrestrial > Soil > Palsa > Peat permafrost | place: Sweden: Abisko... | reverse complement strand
CTATCTATTCAAGCAAAGGCTGAATTCCTTGCCAACTTGCCTGAAGATCGTCGTGAAGCATTGAGGCAGAAGAAAAATCAACAGAAGGCCATCGCCGGAGTTACTGGGGTTGGAGCCAAGCTTGATCTCATTTTAGGAACATCCGAATATATACTACTTCAGACGCACCGACGTAAGTAGAGTAAGGTATACGTACACCTAGACTTGTAGAGTTGTAGGTGAACTTCCACTAATCTGGGTGCACGTATACCTTACTCTGCTTACGTCGGTGTGTCTAAAGTAAGGTATGCTGACACCCTTCAGGTGTGCACAGGCATTTAATAGGCCCGTGCCCAGAATAATGGCCGGTGCGGCCATTATCTAGCCATTTTAATGGCTAATGTGCTCCCACAGGGGATCTGACTCGACCACACAGCCGCATGACTTGGCATTCTACCTCGGACGTCTTCTGTGCTGGTAGCTGCGTCATATGATGAAGTAAGGCGGTAACTTGACCATTGTTTTGAGGAGCTGGGTAGTGATGGTAATTAAGCCTGGTTACTGAAAGCGTGTATTCGTCAAGGTCACATGTCGAGTGCACGTGATGCGCCTTGCCATTGTCAGCTTTGCTATGTAGTTACGAACTTAACGGCCAAAAGTCAGTGAGCGCGAGACCGTGGGAGATCACTCGATCGAGGGTCCAACAGAAGTCCCAAGTAAATGATAATAGAACACGTACGAAGTATGCCCTGTGGTGTGCAAAAGCAAGGCATCCAATAATGAGCTGAGCCTCCTTCCGGGAGGTGGGAAGGGGGCATTCGAAAGCCCCCATGACATGGCGTGATATTTTACCGCGCCAAAGCCAGCTTGGCTTGCATTGGTGTGCTTACGTTATCTTGTGTCTATCACCCTTTCAGATATGCCAAGGCTGTAAGATACCATCAAGCCACGGCTTCAGTCTTGTCCCATGGGTGAACACGAAACCTTAAGCCTGGCGGCAATGTAATGCCAAAAATTGAGCTCAATCAAAATCTGTTTCTTTTGTAGAGCTCTGCTACTTGTATTTTCACCTCCAAGGCCATATCCATTCGACTCAGCAAAAAATAACGATGTGGGACCGTGTTGGCTTTCGAGGTATCAATCCAAAGTATCCAATGAGCGTACAAGGCGCTTCGCACATTATGCTGGCTTTTCGCCAAGTTACAGCTTTGACCGCTTTGGGAAATGGCTGCATCGGACGTCAGCTCAGTGCTAATCAGACGCTTCGCAAGACTGGCATTGCAAAGCAACAGGCTATTGGCGCTGAAACCATTTCCAAGAGTCTGTCTCATTGGTGTTTTTGTGCATAGGTGGCTTTGAGCCTGCATCGTAGCCGACTGAAGAGATGCTACTAGAAGCTCAGCCTGACGGAATAAACCCCTCAACTTAAGCCGTCGCCCCGTCGCCCCGTCTTTTGCCTCTTGCTCTTTGAAACCCAGCTTTGCAGCTACTGTCCCCTATCTTACGCCAAAAACTGTTCCATAGATCCGTTTATGAAAACAGAACCTTGCCATCATGCCAGGCAAATATACGTTCCCCGACACTCCCAAGACCATTTGGAATCAGCCTGACTTGGGCATGGACAAAAACCAATTCTATGCTTCCGTTTACACCGTGGAAATCAAGCAATTCCAGCAAGGAGAGACAGGTTGGTACTGTAGCAGACAAGCGTCTAACGTATAAAACTAACGATATGTGCCTCTAGTTGATCAACTGCCTCTCAACGAACAGAATAAGACCGTCAACCGCTTTCTTGATAACTTGGCGCTGCTATTTGCGAATCACAAGAAGAAGAACTCAAAAGAGACTCCGAAACATGTTACGGCGACTGGATTTGTAAAGGAATCTTGGAAAATCTACATTGCTAAGAATGACGGCCTGGTGAAGGCCGACGAAAACCTTGCGGGTACTCTCGAAGATTGGCTCAATGGCAAGATCAAGGACAGCGACAAGCCTGGCGTGCATAATAAGGTGTGGACTGAAATGGTGGCACATTGGGTAGAGCGGATTGAGTATTACACGAGCGAGATTAAGAAGTTCTGGGATAGTGCGATCCCCCATAAAGAAGAATTCCAAGCAAAACTCAAGGGTGATGCAGAGCAGCTCAAGGCATTCTTGGAAGGTTGGGAAAAGGCGGAGAAGCTCGCCAATTACGCTGCCAAACTGAAGCAGCACCAGGCAGATGAGGAGGCTGTGACAATACTGGAGGGATTTTACTACTTCCGGAAAGATGACAGCGAAACCGAGTTTCCACAACTCGACAAGGCGATCGGCTTTACCAAGTTCATTTATCACATGGAAATGCTGGGAATGCTGCAATCAATATGGAAGGCTTTTATAGAGTTCCGGCGATACAAAGGTCCAAACGAAATTGAGTTTATGATCATCGAAAGATGTCCAGGATCCTGGCTGCCAAAGGAAAACATTTTATATACTATTCGAGACTGGAAGAAAGCAAGATCAGATATAGATGTTTCCGCCCCGGAGCAGAGACTATACAATATGAAGAGTCCGCCAGAACTGTATTTCCACTGCGAGCTTCAAATTCGCTTGGTCTTTCACTACCTGGGGAAAGGACATAAATTCATCGGCTGCAGTAAGTTCTCGTGTGAGCTATGCTGGTGCATTCTTAATGGCGGCAACTATACCACTCGAGGGTCACATCACAAACTATCCACAAACTGCGCTTTTCCTTTTCCCTATGATTTAACAGATGTTGTTCTAAGGATGAAACGAGTGCAGGAGAGATACCAGCACAAAATCTTCGACAGTACTCCCTATTATTGGCGGAAGTACCCAGGACTAGTTGATACTCTTCCTGGCCAGACAGAGGTTTTGGTAGATAAGGTAAGCCGTCGATACTTTGTACCTGTTCATCAGCTGATGGTTTAAGACGTCTGCACAAGCTATGATGCAAACATTGGCGCTGAGGGATTATTCAGACTGGCCGAAAGGCGAAGGACTCTGCGGTCCATACGGAGCTGGCAAAGACATGAAGACATTCAAAGGAGGGTTTGCCTTGGTCCACCAAGTGGTTAAGCAAAACGAAGGTCTTAGCGGCGCTCAATCCGACCAACAGACATTCTACGCACTAAAAGAAATCAGAATCAGAGACGAAGGCCAGTGTGCAATGGTTCAAAGAGAGGTGGATAATCTTCGCAAGGTAAAGCATGCAAACATACTGGAGATGGTGGATGCCTTCTATGTATCAGACCCACGGATTGTTTTCATTGTCACACAGCCATGGGCACCTCTGTCTCTCGAAATACTGCTACGAAATGCTCTGCAAGGAAAATTTGAACGATGGCACGATATGCCAAACTCTCGCACATGGCGGTCAATCATATCGCAGTGCATCACGGGAGTGGAATACCTACATACCGGACTAATCAAGCCGATAAAACATAAAGACTTGAAACCACATAACATCTTGCTACATGTAGGGGCCGATCCCTATTTTGTACGCCCAATAATCGCAGATTTCGGTATTAGCAAAGAGTGGGAGGAGAACTGCACGACCGACAACCGTGGCACAGCACAATTCAAAGCACCTGAGCAACTCAAGCAAGGTCGCTCTATGTTAAAGTCAGATATATGGGCGCTTGGATGCTGTTTCAGTTTGATACTACCGCTTTTGCCCGGAAGTAACATCAAGTTGCTCGAACTTTGGGAGATTGTTATAGGCCCTGTCGGAGGTTCCGGTCGCAATAAAGAAAAGAACCCTGGATTTTCCAACAATCTCGACAGTGTAATGGAGATGTTAAGGAGGGATGAATCGGATGATCGTTCCGAGTTCACGAAATTATTTCGGGAGATGATCATGAAAATGCTCCTGTCCGAGCCGCGACTTCGACCTAATGCCCGAGATCTTGATATACTGTTTATTGACATTCTGGTGACCACTCAGCCAAAATATGAAGGTCGCGGGAAGCCAGAAGTGCTGGTATCATTAGACCAGGCGTCGGCGATTCTCTTCAGTCGCCCCGAGGGAATAAGGGCAACGCAATCTTTAAACGATGCACTGCTGCGGATCCGGTCGGCCAATTCATTTACGTCTTCAAACGCTGTAGAATAGAGGACCCATCTCATCCAGCTCTTAGGAGGCATTCAAAGGGGTAAAGCTTACCGTCTCTACGCCTTACTTCGCTAGGAGCGCCATTATAGGCTTCTCGCTAGGAGTTGACGCTCTTAGCAGTGGCGCGACCGAGGGTGGTCACATTACAGGCAGGGGGAGCAGAGTTGAAGCGGTGGAGTGCGTGCGCACAAGAAGGCTGGTGAGGACGGGTGAGGATGGGTGAGGTTGAGGTGAAGCGAGAGTGAATAGAGCGGAGATGTGTCACGTGCGCATGGCTTGGCGCACATGGAAAGTGAGGTGAGGATTGGCGCATCACAACAGGATGCACTAAGTTGTATCAGGCGGTGCATCGAGGATTCAAGGAAATAATCGGTAGAGTTTCCGAGCCTACCAACGATGATCACAAGACCGTTGAGCCACTTTTATCGTTCAAACCATGGATCGAATCACTTTGGACTCGGCTCAAAATGTGGGTTCAAGAGGTCGGCGTCGAAGACGAGGTTCTGAATTATCTGAAGTATCGCAAAGATGACAGCGGTCTCCACAAGACTCTGACAACTTATCTCACTGGCGTTTATGAGGCCTTGAAAGTTATTGAACAGAACATTTGTGAAGGCTTGCACAACCTAGGTTTGGTCGAAAAGCAGTGAGTTCCCTTTTGACGTCAAGTTCTGGGGTGGGATCTAAACTAAGGACAGTTCTGCAATGCATCAATTCATCCTGAAAACCACGAGAGAAAGTATCACCAGCAATCTGGAGGAAATCGATGCCTTACTCGATAAACTATTCCTTCTGGTGGATCCCGTCAAGATCTTCTCGGCACTCGACAACAAATCAGGCCCATACGCGACGGTTGTGGACGCAGTGGAAAGAATCCAGCTCGATTCTGAAGATATAGCCGACAGGCACCAAGATACGACGTTGCACTGAAACCAGCGATGAAAACCCTTTACTGCAACTGAATGAGAATGAGATCAGGTCGTTGCAAAGATATTCGGAACTGTTCGGACATTTTGGAGAAGGAATAATGATTACTGGTCATCGCCATCAAGGACGTACTGTGTATCTGCACTAAATTGCAACTCAGCATGAGCAGTTTGGTAAATCCGCGGAAACAGGCGATTGGAATGTTAGGCACCCGCCGCCAAAGGAGTTTTTCCAAGAGCACTTTCGTAAAGAGCCGGAGTAAGAGCCTAGTTTTGTTTGAAAGAATAACGTTTTACTTACAAGTACCTTTTCTTCTCCTCTTACCTTTAACCCTCTGCCTCTACTGACATATTTTTTGATGTAAAGAAACAGAGAAAGGGCCTACATTGACTTTATCTCCTTGTAAACCCTACTCTAGCACGCAAGAGCTAGGAAGGAATGGAAGTTATTATGCTGTGAGGTCACGTGATACGATATCAACGCCGTGAATGAATGATTATTTGCTTAGCATAAACGGAAAAGGGGCCGCACAACCAGGTGATTATCCGAAGAATAGAGGCCAGTTTCTGGTACCTTGACAGAGCATCTTTAAATCTTGGGGCGGGGAAAGGGGGGGTCTACAAAGCCTTTACTTAGAGGCATTTCTATACCTTATTTAGGCCAACTCGCTGTACAGTTTATCTCGAGTAACGTAAGCTATAGCTAGCAAGTAAAGGAAGGCAGAAATTGTAGATGATCTTAGGGGAGACTGCCCAAACCCCCTCCTTTGCCTTTGGCGATTGGTTAATATTTCTCCAGGTTATAACATTGGAATTTTAATGTCACGTGGACGATTTTCCACACCCATGACCTGGCGCAACAAAAAGCATCGCCTTGCCAAGTCAAAATCTCCCTCTTGATAATAAGAGAATACTCCTGTAAAGTCACTCTAGGTGTCATTGAGATTTTACAAGGTTTTGGATCCACACACTGAAAGTTTAACAGAGATACTTGAAGTGAAAACATCCCCATCTTCTCATCATTAAAGGCTTTGCTTTACCGCTGGCTGTCAACGGATTAAATTATTAACTTTCTGTATGGAAATTACAATCTTATCGTCCCGCAAGCCACCACCAAGCCGCATCTAAACAGCAGCATGTTCAGCAACAACCCTCTCCTTCGGCGCCTCCTCAGAAGCATTATCCACCACCAAATGCTCATCCCCATGAAATCCCGCATCAACATCATCCCCGCTCAACTCCTCGAGCGTCTTCCTCTTTGTCTCAGGAATACAAAGCGTCGTGAAGATACCCAGGAACATGAACAGCGCATAGATCTGCATGACGTGTCCTTGGTACGGATTGGTAGGTGCTCCGGTCTTGCCAGTCGCGCCCTTGGTGCGCAGTTTCGCGATCCCGGCTTGCCCGATGATGGAGCCGATTTTGCCCATGCCGGCGGAGAAGCCGTGGGAGGTGGATCGGTAGCGGGTCGGGAAGCACTCGCCGGGGACGATGAAGGTTGTTGCGTTAGGGCCTAAGCGACTTTTATTAGCCTAATATCCCTTTTAATCGTAAAGGAAGGAAGGAAGGGGTCATACCAAAGTTAAAGAAAAACTGCACGAGGACGTAGATAGCGAGATGTGCGTGTGGCTTCAGATGCCAGAAGTCGAAACCCCAGACGATGAACAGGATGGTCAAAGCCACAAAACCCATCAGTTGGACGGGTTTGCGGCCAATGGTGTCGACTGTTGCTACTGAGCACCAATAACCGGGGATGGCACCGGCGCAGACGAGAATACAGGAACCAGCTGCAAGATTGTAAAGAATGTGGTAAGTGGAGCTTCCGCCACCATAACCGATAGCACCGAGCACGGTAGTAGTGTTCAAATTGAGACCATAAAAGGCGACGTCAAGCATAAACCATGAACCTGCCGTGCCGAGGAGAACTTTCCCGTTCTTCCATTGTCCGTAGTGCCGGAAGAAGTCCTTGAACGAGGCTTTGGGAACTGTGAGTTGATCCGCGGTTTGCAGGGCTTGGGCACGGGTTATTTCGTCGGGGCTGCCTTCGTGCTTGCCTTTCATGTAGGCTTCCACGTCATCGTTGGCTTTCTCGACATCGCGGGCAACGTCGAAGGTATAGCGAGGGGTTTCGGGGATGGTGAGACGGTAGTAGAGGGCGATACAGGCGGGGACCGCACCGAAACCTGGGGATATAATTAGGGTGGTGTTTAAGAGAGAGGGGTGAGCAGCATACCGATCAGAATACGCCATGACTTGTCAACCGCGAGAGCACATTCGCCAGTGCAAACTGAAATTGTCTTGGCTTGCGAGAGGGAACCCTTGAACCCGGCAATGGTGATGAGCGCGACGAGAGCACCGGTCAATTGACCAAAACCTTGCATGGCGAACACAGCTCCCATCATGGCGCCTCTCCACTTCGTGGTTGCGAATTCACTAGTAATAATGGAAGACAGGGGGTAGTCGCCGCCGATTCCTGCAAACAGATTAGGATAAATGATAAAAGAGGATGTGAGAGTACATACCAATACCCATAATGACACGCCAGAAAATAAGAAGACCAACAATTTCAGTGGATGGGCCGACACCAACAAGTGCTTGGGCCAGAGTTGCAACGATAATGACAATCAATTCAAGTCCATACATCTTCTTACGACCCACAATATCTGCCAAAGCACCGAAACCAAACTGTCCAAGAACCGTTCCCGCAGAAGTAGAGACCTTGATTGCCGTGTCCGAGTTGGGAGGAGTAACACCTTTGTTGCCGTGGAAATAAACTATGCCTACCATAGTAGACAGGAGAGAAACGGCGAAGATGTCGTAGGAATCGGTGAAGAAACCAACTCCGGCAACCACACAGGCGCGGACGTGATACCAGCCAAAGGGAGCTTTGTCGATCTCCGCGAGAGCCAGGCGCCTGCGCTCGTTGGGGTCGCGGATGTGGGCGAAGTCATTGTGGAAGTTATGGAAGGCGGCGTTCCCACCAGCGGTCTTAATGACGGGCGCGGGGTCCGACATGTTGAAAGAGGGAGCTCGTAGCTTTCTTTTCTTAGTTGTCGAGGTTATTCAGTCAGGAAGGATAATGGTCCAGGAAATGCCTGGAGAAGAAGTGAGAAGGCTCGTAGGAGGGAGAGAGCAGATGCGCCGATTTTATGTATCCCGTCCCAACTCAAATCCTTGCGGACGCGAGCTTCTTCCATTTCTTCTTTTGCATTGCACGCCGAGATACATCAACTTCAACTCAAGTTACTCAACATCAACTGGCTCGCTTAAGGCCTCCGCTTATTCAGGGGGGCCAATGGGGCGACGAATTCAGTTCTTGCACTCGCAGGGGGCCCTGTCTCAGCCCGGAGCGGCCTCGACCCCCGCACCACATCCCAGGCCTTTGGAAGCGTTCTCATCCAGAGAACGACACACGTGGGGTCCCCCACGGCACCAAACATCTTAATACAGAAGCTTTGGTGGCGCAATCTGCCAAATATGGCGCCCAGGATGGTGTCCATGCCTGCTCGTGCGGCTGCGAGGGAGTGTTCGAGATGCGGCTTCCCCAGCGAGCACATGGGATTGACGACAGGATGGCGATGCTTGAGAAAGCAAGCGGCTGTGCCGATAAAGAGCTCTTGAACGCCTGCCTGTTCCAGAGCTGATGCCCGCTCTATCAGATGATCTGAAGGTCGTATGTTGGATGCCCGCCCAAGACCAACTTGAGCGTAGACCCAGATCAATCTCACAAGACACGTTAACCGTCCAACACCACATCCAAGCTTACACTTTCAGGCTATCGAATAAAGTTCAGTCGTGACATGTCTCGATGCCTGACAGTACGACACTTTTTGCACATCTGAGAGGGTAATTTGACGTTCGGCGACGGAAGTGTTTCCGGCCCACCCCCACGGTAGCCAATTAATTTGGTATCCGGGACTTCTAACATCCAATCTCACACTCGGCCTGCCTCGTAATCCGACCGAGAATATTTTCTGCTCCTGATCCACCTCTTCAGGTAATGTTGATTTTGTTCTAGAGCACATCCCAAAATCATAGTTCGTAACAATAAGAGGTGACTTTGCATGCCGACATACGGGATTTGAGGAAGGTGGCATTTGGTCCGTTCTGTAGGATAGATTTCCCACCACCCCTGATCCATTGACTGAAACATCCTCCTCATCTGCAGCTTTCCACAGCCACATTGACGCCCTGCATCTGTCCCCAACTGCGTGCAGTGAGCGCCGTACAAAATAATACTTCACGATACGATTATTAATTATTTACGTAGTTCCTGCTTTGGACGATAAGCGGACACCTATTAGTATTGAAACGCGCTCAGCTTCTGATTAGTCGGGGAGAGGTTCTTCAACGTTTGCGAGACCAGCAAATCGGACCTCCTATTTCCTCTCGTCTGTTCAGCCGCACCAAGATCAACATGTGAAAATACCAGCCACTCCGAGACACGATCATCGTTTTCTGTTGCCTGCGCCTGAACTCTCCAGCTTCTTGAAGTATTCTTGCACACTGCAGAATGTGAAACGAAGACATCGTTCGAACGAAGTTGAAACTGAGGTTCCACGATCCTTGGGAGGGAAAGAGAGAGATGAAATAATGTTGAACTCCACGTTAGAGATTTAGGTGCAGAGCCAAGACCCGCTACACGCACTGTACCCCGCTGTATCTCCACTACCTACTGCACCAAGAGATCAGATCCCTTCCACTTCATAGCTAAGAACGAAACCTAACAAAGTGCTAAACTGTGATTAAACCTCTTCTGTTAGCCCCAAGTTTTGAGTTGGAATTTGCTGGCGGTATCACAAAGCCGAGCTATTTTGCACATTTTGTAAAGTATTAATAATTTCTTACAGGTAGACAGCTAAGTACGGAACGCATTAGGTTGAAGGGTAGTTTCGTAATTAGTTTGGCTGAGTCGTACTAATCCGGTGACCTTCGAAGGACCACGATTGGTGCTTCGCTAAACTGATCTTGCCAGCACGGCGAATTAAGTCTTTAAACCTAGAAATATGACTATGATAGTGTTACTTCAGAAGTTATATACTCTAATCTCTCAGAAAAGCATACCTATACTTCAAAACTCAAGATCAGTCTTCATTCAAGACTTTAACCTAATATTGTTATACCGTATTTATACCCGCAAATACATTGCAGACCATCTATTCGTTATCTTTATTGTGTAGTCGGTGAATTTAATCAGGCTAAGTGATGATTAGCCGATCAGATGAACACTATATTACCTATTCCTACGTATTCTATTGAAGAACCAGGCAGGCATAGGATGGGTGGGCGGATCACCGCGCATCCGTCGAATCCAGTACTCCTTATCCTCTATCCTCATCATTTCCGGCCCGTTTTGCACCAGGAATTCGGCCGGCAACGACCGAGGGTAACCAAGTGCAATTGTCTTAGCTTTCAAGATATTCTCACGCAAGCTCATGAGCCAGGGGTGCACAGCTGAAACAATCATTAGAACAGTCCCTAACTCTTGTAGACCAGACTTACCGCTCACGTAGTCGTGCACCGTGACAAAGTGATTGCCTGCAGAAGGCTTGACCACCAACTTCGCTGCCTTTTTACGCGGTCTATCTTCTCCACAGCATCCCACAAGAAACTCCGTGTCCGAGTCTTCCTCCCAGCTGCCGTCCTCCTTCATCTCCAACGCGTAAGGTCGTTCATCATCGCTAAGATCTCCATACGTTATATACTGGGCGTCGCCCGCGGTGTGCTCTCTATGCGTCTCTAGCCACACCGACTCCCACTGGTCGAGGTCGTAGACAGAAGCCTCAACAGATGAGACCTTTGGTTCGGTAAGGGGCGACTGCGAGATCTCGTGCCACGTGCTGCTGCCGCTTCCCTCAGTGTCTGGCTGGAAGTACGGTTCGAGAGAGTCCCAACTGCGAGGGGTCTTCATAACGGAAATTGAGGTGGGAAAGACGCCGTCAAGAAGCCAAAAGAGACGCTGGGCATCAGGAGAGAGCCTGACAGGCAAACCATCGCTCCGAAGCTCTCTGAATGAGGGGTAGGGGGGTCCGTCTGCTTGGCTAGATTGCGGTGTCGCCATTGTTATATTGACAGTTGAGGTTGTGAGGCTAATAGATACACAGTTGTGTGCACCTGATCTTGGGTGGAAGTGGTGACCGAATATCTCTAGACTGCAAAAAAGAAAAAGGTTGGAAATGGAAATACTCAACTAGAGTTAGAGGATTTACGCCCCTGCACAAGCGTTCATTCGCTTGGATAAATTCATGCTGGTGCACGTGCACATGGCTTGGCTTTTCCTCTTTCCAGGTTCTTATATCCTCTCCGTTCTCCGTAGGTCTGATAGTTTGACCATGGGCTATGCCGTTGTGTTTGCTCGTGCTCGAACGGCCCTGTTCACCATTCGTCACCGTCGCTACGGTACAAACCCGGAATCGCTGTCGCTTTAAACCCCATTGTCATCGCTGATTGACGGCTTGCTCCTTCGCGATGAGGCCAGGGGCCTACTCTCCATTTATCTAACTCCTCCGTAT
>Ga0302325_10028604_pt1 | contig 11531 bp, 6 predicted proteins | sample Palsa_T0_2_FD_201948 | JGI IMG/M metagenome (GOLD analysis project Ga0302325, IMG submission 201948) | Peat permafrost microbial communities from Stordalen Mire near Abisko, Sweden - Palsa_T0_2 | ecosystem: Environmental > Terrestrial > Soil > Palsa > Peat permafrost | place: Sweden: Abisko... | reverse complement strand
AAATCCCCGGCGCGAAACGCCGGGGATTTTTTCACGCCCCAAATTCGGCTGTAAGGCCGCTGCTTAGGGAACGGCGCTCGGTTCGGGAGTCGTTGACCCGGCCTCGGAGGGTACGTACACCTCCGCGCCGAGCGAGCGGAACTCGTTCGACTTCTCGGCCATCCCGCGTTCGGCGTACTCGCGAACTTCTTGGGTGATCTTCATCGAACAGAAATGGGGACCGCACATCGAGCAAAAGTGCGCGACCTTGGCCCCGTCGGCCGGCAGCGTTTCGTCGTGAAACGCGCGCGCTGTTTCCGAGTCGAGCGCGAGTTCGAATTGATCCTGCCAGCGGAATTCGAAACGGGCGCGCGAGAGCACGTCGTCCCAATGCCGCGCGTGCGCATGCCCTTTCGCGACGTCGGCCGCGTGCGCAGCGATCTTGTAGGCGATCACGCCGTCTTTGACGTCCTGGCGATCGGGCAAGCCCAAGTGTTCCTTCGGCGTCACGTAACACAGCATCGCCGTTCCGTACCAGCCGATCATCGCGGCACCGATTGCGCTCGTGATGTGATCGTAGCCGGGAGCGATATCCGTAACGAGCGGCCCCAAGGTATAAAACGGAGCTTCCTTGCAGACCGCCAGCTGCCGATCGACGTTCTCTTTGATCAAGTGCATCGGAACGTGGCCCGGGCCCTCGATCATCGTCTGCACGTCGTGCTTCCAGGCGATGTCGGTGAGTTCGCCGAGGGTATCGAGTTCCGCGAACTGCGCTTCATCGTTCGCATCGGCGAGGCATCCGGGCCGTAATCCGTCACCCAGCGAGAAGGTCACGTCGTAGGCTTTCATGATCTCGCAGATCTCTTCGAAGTGCGTGTAGAGAAAATTCTCTTGGTGGTGCGCCAAACACCACTTCGCCAGAATCGAGCCGCCGCGCGAGACGATGCCGGTGATCCGCTTTGCCGTCAAGGGCACGTAGCGCAAGAGCACGCCGGCGTGCACGGTGAAGTAGTCGACGCCTTGTTCGGCCTGCTCGATCAACGTGTCGCGATAGAGCTCCCAGGTCAGATCCTCGGCTTTTCCGCCGACTTTCTCGAGCGCTTGGTAGATCGGAACCGTCCCGATCGGTACCGGCGAATTGCGCAAGATCCACTCGCGCGTTTCGTGGATGTTCTTACCAGTCGAAAGGTCCATGACGTTGTCGGCGCCCCAGCGCGTCGCCCAGGTCATCTTGTCGACTTCTTCCTCGATCGTCGACGCGACCGCCGAGTTCCCGATGTTCGCGTTGATCTTGACGAGAAACGCGCGCCCGATGATCATGGGCTCGGCTTCCGGATGGTTTACGTTGAGCGGCATGACCGCGCGGCCGCGCGCGACCTCCGAGCGCACGAGCTCGGGGGCAACCCCCTCGCGAATCGCGATGAACTCCATCTCGGGCGTGATCACGCCCTGACGGGCGTAATGCAATTGGCTGACGTTGGCGCCCGGCTTGGCCTTGCGCACGCGGCGACTGGTGTGAAAGCGTAACGCTTCGAGTTCGGGCATCGCCTCGCGGCCCCGCCGGTAGATCGACGAGGGCTGCTCGAGCTCGAGCGTATCGTCCCGTTGCTCGATCCAGCCGGCCCGTAGTGGAGCGATACCGGCGCGAACATCGACCGCGACGTCGGGATCCGTATACGGCCCGCTCGTATCGTAGACGATATGGCGTTCGCCGTTCGTCAACTCGATCTCACGCATCGGGACGCGAATCGATGGATCGCTCCCCGTCGCATACATTTTTCGCGAACGCGCTTCGCGCTTGCCCTCGACGATCGCCGACATCTCGAAACCTTTCCGGGCCGGCTCGACCGTCTCTCCCTCCGCCGGTGTTACCGGATCAGGTTCGACGGTCGGCGACCAACATCGCCCTCTCAGCCCGTCATGCGGGCTCCCGTGAGGCTGCCCCCACGATACGCCCCGGGCTTCCGGCTGTCAATGCTCCGCGCTAGTGCGCCGGAACGAACGTCTTCGGCGCGTAGATCGCCGACAACACGTCGAGCGTCGATGAATCGCGCTTGAGATGTGGATAACGTTCGCCGCCGTTCCACTGAACTTCGACCACCTTGAAGAAATCGGTGCTGGAGACGATCAGCTCGATGGGTCCCTTGGCTCCTACCGATTCCTTGACAACGAGGTGCAAGAGGTCGCCCGTATACTTGCGGCCTCCCACCGCGATGACTTTCATTCCGTCAACGATGCCGGCAGCCGCGGCGGGCGAACGCGGGATGACGTTCTGGACCGTTCCGTCTTCGAGCGAAATCGTAAAGCCGAGCGAGTAGAGAAAGTTCGCCATCTTCGTGTCGGCCTCGCGAGTCTTGTCGGGCTCCGATTGATTGCCGTCGAACACCAAGGTGTAGCCGCCGCCCGTGATTCCACCGAGCGGGGCGTGCGGGCGAATCTGCCCGACGCGCTGCTCGAAAAACGATCGCCAATCGTACGGCGCTACTTGATTGAGAAGCGTGTAGACGTCTGCCGCGACGTACGGCTTCACGCTTGGCGTCGTACTCCCGCCGGCAGCCCACAGCTTGCAAAAATCGTCGAGCGAGCGCGCGCCGTGTGTGAGTTTGCGGATCGTCACGTCGGCTTCGAGCCAGAGCAGATTACCCTCCGTGTAGAAGTCAAACGCCTTTCGACGCAGTTGATAGTACTCGGGTGGAGCGAAATAGGCTAGTGGCGCTTCGTCCGCCGTGTCTTGGAGCGGACGCCAGTCGCGGCCTCGCTCGTATTCCATCGCCGCTGCGACGCTCGCGAGGTTTTCGAGTTGATCTTCAAAGGAGTTGAGGCGCGCCCGCGTCGCCAGAAGCTGGCCGAGATAGTCGTTGAGACCCTCATACACCCAGAGCAAGTCCGTGCGCTGCGGCGCCTGAAAGTCGGGCACGAACAGATCGGCGGGACGCCGGTATTTGCCGTTCCAGGAGTGCGAGAACTCGTGTGACATCAGGTCGGTGACGTTGGCCCGAAATTGGTCGGGGTCGCGCAAGTACGCTTCGACGTCGCGATCGTCGCTCGATTCGTGATGTTCGATACCTTGAAGCGGAATCGAATCGCTCAGGGCGAGCAAAAAGTGGTAGGAACGATAGTGCTTGCTGCCGTACAGCGCCGGGCCTTCGGCCACGAGGTGTTGCATGCCGGTGAGAATCGGCGACGCGATCGCGAGCGCCGAAGTGCTGTCGGCCGCAACGTCGAGCTCGTACTCGCCTCCCAGTGGGATGGCGCGGAAGAACAAACCAGATTCGATCGGTGAATCGACCAGCGTGTACAATGACGTACGCGCGAACGTGACGCTCGAGTCCGAGCGCGACGCGACCTGCAATGCCGTTCCGAAATTCCAGCCGGCGGGAAGCTTCACCGCGGCGTCGACTGGAATGTCCGTCGCGATACCGCCCTGCGGATACATCACGAACGTGCTGAATTCCAAGACCGCGATGTTCGCATCGCCGATGGGCGCGAACTCTCCCGTGATCGAGCTGGCGCGCACGACGTCGAAAGCGACGCTAAGACGATTTGCCCCAGCCGGTACCGTCGTGTGAAAGGCATAGAAGTCGACGAGATCGCGGCGCCACGGGAGATTCACTCCGCCGGCCGAGACGACCAGGCTGACGACATCCTCGATCGGTCCCGACGCGGTGTGGTAACCCGGAATCCATTTGGGATAGACAAACGTGAACGGTCCGGGTGCTGCGGGCATCGTCACGACGACGTGGTAGATCCCGAGGGGCGCGTTGCTCGCATCGACCGCGACACTCAGCGGGGCCGCGCTTTGCGCGCGCGCGGGTTGCCCCAGGAAAAGGAAGGCAAGCGCGAAGAGAAACGCGGCGCTCGTCAAGCGCGCAACACATCGGCAAGGCATCTTCGGGCTTTCCGGCGCGTCCGCGGAAAATCCGCCAACGGGACTTGGTTTCACTTCGCGAAAGCCGATGGGTGCCGTATTTTCGCTTGTTTAGCGCGCAGCTTGCGATCGGGGCTGCGGCGATTTTCGCGCGCTACGCGTTAACCGGCGCCGGTCCGCTCGCTGTCTCGGCCTTGCGTCTCATTCTTGCCGCGCTCCCGCTCGCCGTCCTAGCGCTGCTCGCGCGCCCGCGCGTGCGCCTGAGCCGGAAACGTGAGGTCGCCTTCGCCTTGGCCGGGCTTGCCTTGGCACTCCACTTCGCGGCCTGGATCGGTTCGCTGCTCTACACGTCGGTCGCCATCTCAACGCTGCTGGTGACGACGACGCCGCTCTTTACCGAGAGCTACGATGCACTTGTCGAGCGCCGCATTCCGGGACGCGAGTACCTCGTCGCCGTCGCGCTCGCGTTCGCCGGCGTGGCGCTTATCGCTTCGCAGCATGCGACTCCCGCGCCGGTTCCGGGACAAGCCCTGCTTGGCAACGCCTTAGCGCTCGGCGGCGCGATCGCAATTGCGGCCTACCTTCTGATCGTGCGCAGCGCCGGCGCACGGCCGCTTTCCGGGCCGCCCTTGCCGACCCGTCAGATCGTCGCGCGAACGTACGGCTGGGCGGCGCTCGTCCTGACCGTGCTCGCACTCTTCACGCATCAAACGCCGCCGCCGCTCGGCGATGCCGCGAGCTGGTTTGGGATTCTTGCGATGGCGCTCGTTTCGCAACTGCTCGGACACACCGCCCTCAACGCCGCGCTACGCACGTTTACGCCGAGCGTCGTTTCGCTGACCACGCTGCTCGAGCCGCTGATCGCCGCGTTGCTGGCGGCCGCACTCTTTCGCGAAGGTCTGTCGCTTGCGACGATCGTGGGTGGAGCGCTCGTCTTGGCCGCCGTCGCACTCACGCTGCGTTCGACGAATCTCCCGCCGCTCGCGGGTCAGCCGCCGGTGGCGAACCCGGGGTAGAGCGTCATCCCGCCGTCGACGAAGAGGGTGGTCCCGGTAACGTAATCCGACTCGTCCGAGGCCAGCCAGAGCGCCGCTTGGGCGATGTCGTCAGGCTTGCCGGCGCGCCCGTACGGGATCAGCTTCAGCAATTTGGTGAGCGCTTCGGGCGTGTCCCAAGCGGACGTGTTGATCGGCGTCTCGATCGCTCCCGGGCCGATCGAGTTGACGCGAATTTTCTTCGGCGCCAACTCTTGCGCGATCGACTTCATGAGCTGCATGACGCCGCCTTTGCTTGCCGCGTAGTTGCAGTGCCCTCCCCACGGAATCTTCTCATGGACCGAGCTCATGCAGATGATCTTTCCCGCGGCGACCGAGCGCTCCGGCACGACGCCGCGTCGTAGAAACTCTCGAACCGCCGCACGCGCGCAAAGAAATTGTCCGGTCAAGTTGACGTCGATCACGGCCTGCCACTGAGCGAGCGTCATGTCCTCAAAGGCCGAGTCCTTTTGCCAGCCGGCATTGTTGATCAAGATGTCGACGGTGCCGAACTCGGCGATCGTCTGCGCAAACATCGCATCGACTTGAGCTTCCTTGGAGACATCGCAGGCGACGACGATCGCGCGACCGCCGGCCGCCACGATCGTTTGCGCGACCGCATCCGCGGCGTCGCTCGAACCACCGGGATAGTTCACCGTCACGTTGATGCCGGCGCGTCCGAAAGCGACGGCAATCGCAGCCCCGATTCCCGAACTCGAACCCGTCACGATCGCAGTTTGCCCGGCAAGATTCAGCATGAGGCCTCGATGATTGTATCGGCGCCGGAGGAAACCTCCGGACTTCTCGAAGAGAAAGAACCGCATGGACTGGAACGCCGAGCGCGCCCGAGTCGAAGCCGAGTGGGAACGGACCGAACACTGGTACCATTGGGGTCCATACCTCAGCGATCGCCAATGGGGCACTGTCCGTGAAGATTATAGCCGTGACGGAAATGCCTGGGAATACTTTCCCTTCGAACAGGCGCGTTCGCGAACGTACCGCTGGGGTGAAGACGGGATCTTCGGAATCTGCGACGACAAGCAGCGTCTTTGCTTCGCGCCCGCCTTCTGGAACGGCGCGGATCCGATTCTTAAGGAACGCTTCTTCGGTCTCACCAACAGTCAGGGAAACCACGGCGAGGACGTCAAGGAACAGTATTACTATCTCGACAACGTGCCCTCGCACTCGTACATGTCGGCGCTCTACAAGTACCCGCAGCGCGCCTTTCCGTACGCCGACCTGCTGGAAACGAACGCGCGGCGTTCGCGCTTCGACCCCGAATACGAACTCGTCGACACGGGCGTCTTCGACGACGACGCGTACTTCGACATCCAAGTCGAATACGCCAAACGCAATGAGAAGGATATTTTGGTGCGGATCACCGCGACGAATCGCGGGAAGAACGCGGCGCCCTTGCACCTCGTTCCGCAGCTCTGGTTTCGCAACGATTGGTCGTGGAAGCCCGGCGTCGCGAAGCCTACCATCGAGCGCGCCGAGGGCACAGTTCGAACCTTCTGCGCGCGGCATCCCTCGCTCGGCGAATACCGTTTCTCGTACGCCGGCGATCCCGAGGTCTTGGTCACCGAGAACGAGACGAACTACGAGGCGCTCTACGGCGTGCAAAATGCGCGTCCGTACGTCAAGGACGGCATCGACCGCGCGATCGTGCACGGCGATCTGGCGAGCATCAATCCCGACCAGAGCGGCACGAAGCTCGCCCTTCGCTACTTTTTCAACCTGGAACCGGGCGAAGCGCAACAGATTCGGTTCCGGTTGACCTCGGCCGACGTTTTGCAAGAATCGATCGATCAGGGCTTCGAGACCACGTTCAAAGAACGCATCTTCGAAGCCGATCGCTTCTATGCCGCGCTGAATCCGTATCCCACCGGCAACGACCAGCAGCACGTCCAGCGCTCGGCCTTTGCGGGAATGCTTTGGAATAAGCAGTTCTACTTTTACGTCGTGCGCGATTGGCTCATGGGTGATCCGCTCATGCCGCCGCCGCCGCCCGAGCGCTGGGGCGGTCGCAACCACGACTGGATCCATCTGTATAACGACGACGTAATCTCGATGCCCGATACGTGGGAGTATCCTTGGTACGCTTCGTGGGACCTCGCGTTCCACACGCTCGTCTTCGCGCTGATCGACCCAGGTTTCGCCAAGCGTCAGCTCGTCACGTTGACGCGCGAGTGGTACATGCATCCGAGCGGCGCGATCCCGGCCTACGAGTGGGCCTTCGGCGACGTGAATCCGCCCGTCCAAGCCTGGGCCGCCTACCGGATCTTCCAGATCGAACACAAGATGTACGGGCACGCCGACTATCTTTTCCTCGAGCGCGTCTTTCAAAAGTTGCTGTTGAACTTTACGTGGTGGGTCAACCGCGAGGATCCCGACGGGCATAACGTCTTCGCGGGGGGCTTCCTCGGGCTCGATAACGTCGGCTTGTTCGATCGCAGCGCGAAACTGCCGCAGGGCTGGCGCATCGAACAATCGGATGCGACCAGCTGGATGGCGGTCTATTCGCTCGACATGATGGCGATTGCGCTCGAGTTGGCTCAACACAACCCATCGTATGAGGACATCGCCTCAAAGTTCTTCGAGCACTTCCTCTACATCGCCGACGCGATCAACAACGTCGAGGGAACCGAGAGCGGCCTTTGGGATGAAACCGACGGCTTCTACTACGATCAAGTCATCACGCGCAGGGGCAGGCGCTTTCCGATGAAGGTGCGTTCCGTCGTGGGGATCCTTCCGATGCTCGCGGTCGAGACGATCCCTGAGGAACTGCTTCAACGCCTTCCCAATTTCAAACGCCGGCTCAAATGGTTCATTGCCAATCGCCCGGATCTGCAGCGCAATATCTCATCCATGGAAACTCAAATCGGGCATCGGCGTCTGCTCTCGATCGTCGACGCCGACCGGCTTCGGCGGCTTCTAAAAGTGCTGCTCGACGAAAACGAATTTCTGAGTCCGCATGGGTTTCGAACGCTCTCGCGCTATCACGTCGACAATCCGTACGTGATCAACTTCTACGGTCAGGAATTTCGCATCGATTACGATCCAGCCGAATCGCGCAGCGGGCTCTTCGGCGGGAACTCGAATTGGCGCGGTCCGGTGTGGTTTCCCATAAATTTTCTGTTGATCGAAGCCTTGCAGAATTTCCACTTCTACTACGGCGACGCGTTCCAAGTTGAATTCCCGACGGGCTCGGGCAACTTTACGAACCTGTGGGAGGTCGCATCGAACCTTTCCGATCGCCTCGTTCGCATCTTCACGGTCGATGGCGACGGGCGCCGCCCCTTCAACGGCGGCGTCGAGAAGTTTCAGCGCGATCCGTACTTCAAAGATCTGCTGCTCTTCAACGAATATTTCCATGGTGACAACGCCGCCGGAATCGGGGCATCCCATCAAACGGGCTGGACGGGGCTGGTCGCCAAATTGATCCAGCAAATGAGCGAATACGAGGGCGCCGGGAGGTCGCCGCTCGAGTGGAGCTATGACGCGACTCCGAGCGCCGATCCGGCTCCCTCGCGGTGATTTCACTCCAGCGCCGCATCGAAGGTCTCGTCCGCGGGGAAGAAGACGATCCGTTTGCGCTCCTCGGCATGCATCGTACGGATGAAGGCGTGGTTGTCCGTGCCTTCCGCCCGCGCGCCGAAACGCTCGAACTCGTCGACGAACGTAGCGGCGACGTCGTGGCGGCTTTCGAGCGGGTTCATCCCGAAGGCGTCTTCAGCGTGAGCCTCCCGGGCGATGGGTTTGCGTACCGCTTACGCGAGCGCTCCATGAGCGGCGTACGCGACGTTCACGATCCGTATCGTTTCGCTCCGCTCCTCGGCGACGTCGACGTTTGGTTGATCGCCGAAGGCCGTCACCTGTATCTCTACGACGTCCTCGGCGCCCACGTGCGGACGATCGACGGCGTGCGCGGCGCGGCCTTCGCGGTCTGGGCGCCGAACGCGCGCAGCGTCAGCGTGGTAGGCGATTTCAACGCCTGGGACGGGCGCATGCACGCGATGCGCTTTCGCGCGGAGTGCGGCGTCTGGGAGATATTCATCCCGGGCGAATTTGCCGGAGCGCGTTACAAGTATGAGCTCGCCGGACCGGGCGGCGGTTTGCTGCCCCTGCGCAGCGACCCGCTGGCCTTTGCATCCGAATTGCGCCCGGCCAATGCCTCGATCGTCGTTCCGCCGAGCCCTTTCGCGTGGTCGGACGAGGGTTGGCTCGAAGCGCGCGCCGGGATACCGGCTGCCGACGCACCGCTTTCCATCTATGAGGCCCACCTCGGTTCTTGGCGGCGCAGCGGCGCGCAAGGCGAGCGCATGTTCTCATATCGCATGCTCGCCGACGAACTCATTCCGTACGTTTGCGACCTCGGCTTCACGCACATCGAACTGTTGCCGGTGACCGAGCATCCTTTCGACGGTTCGTGGGGCTATCAGACGACGGGACAATTCGCGCCGACCAGTCGCCATGGGGCACCGGATGATTTTCGCGCTTTCGTCGATCGCGCGCACGCCGCCGGTATCGGCGTCATCCTCGACTGGGTGCCGGCCCATTTCCCCATCGATGCGCACGGACTCGGCAACTTCGACGGAACGCATCTCTACGAGCATGCCGACCCGCGTAAAGGCTTCCACTACGAATGGGGCACGTACGTGTACAACCTGGGCCGCAGCGAGGTGGCCAACTTCTTGATTGCGAGCGCCCTGTTTTGGCTGCGCGAGTATCACGTCGACGGTCTGCGGGTCGATGCCGTCTCGTCGCTGCTCTACCTGGACTACGGTCGCAAGGAAGGCCAGTGGATCCCAAACGTCCGCGGCGACAACGAGAACCTCGAAGCGACCGCGTTCTTGCGCACGTTCAACGAGATCGTTCACGCGGAAGTGCCGCGCGCCATTACCGCTGCCGAAGAAGCCAGCGCGTGGCCGAAGATTACCGCGCCCGTTTACGCCGGTGGTCTCGGTTTCGACTTCAAGTGGAACATGGGCTGGATGCACGATACGCTGCGGCTCTTTGCGCGGGATCCGATAGCGCGCAGCCACCACTGGAACGAGCTGACCTTCAGTTTGATGTACGCCTTCGACGAGCACTACATTCTGCCGTTCTCGCACGACGAAGTCGTGCACCTCAAACATTCGCTCGTCGGGCGCATGCCGGGGAACGACGATTCGCGCTTTGCAGCGCTGCGCTTGCTGTACGCCTACCTGTTTGCGCATCCCGGCAAGAAGTTGCTCTTCATGGGTGCTGAGTTCGCGCAGGAAGGCGAATGGAGCGAAGCACGCAGCCTCGACTGGCATTTGCTCGCCGATCCGCGCCGGCAAGGAATTGCGGCGCTCGTGCGCGATCTCAACGCGCTGTACGCGGGGACGCCGGCCCTCCACGCCCACGACAACGACTGGGGCGGCTTCGAGTGGATCGAGGCCGACGACGCGTCGCGCTCGGTCGCGGCGTTCTTGCGCAAGGATCCCGCGTCCGGGAGCTTCGCGGTCGTCGTCTTGAATCTGAGCGGAATCTCGTACGACAGCTACCGCGTCGGCGTGCCGCTCGGCGGGACGTATCGCGAGCTGATCAACACCGACTCTGCCGGCTACGGCGGCGCGAATCGCGGAAATCTCGGAAAAGTCGAGGCGCTCGAGCCGGGGACGCACGGCCGGCCTTTCGCGCTCGAGCTCTATCTGCCGCCGCAGTCCGCGCTTCTGCTCGAACCGGTATGATCGGACTGCGGGGCCCCGTCATCGATGCCGGCGAACCACGCCCGCTCGGTGCGACCTGGGACGGCAGGGGCGTCAATTTCGCGCTCTTCTCAGCGCATGCCGAGAAGGTCGAGCTCTGCATCTTCGACCAACGCGGCCGGCGCGAATTGCATCGGCTCGCGTTACCGGGTCAGACCGATCAGGTTTGGCACGGGTCCGTGGCCGACGCTCGGCCGGGACTTCGCTACGGGTATCGCGTTTACGGTCCGTACGATCCGCACAACGGTCACCGCTTCAATCCCAATAAACTCTTGCTCGATCCCTATGCGAAATCGCTTTCCGGCCCCTTGAAATGGAGCGACGCGCATTTCGGCTATCGCGTCGGCACGCAGCGGGGAGACCTCTCGTTCGACCGGCGCGACAACGCCGCCGGCATGCCGAAAGCGGTCGTCGTTGACACGGCCTTCACGTGGGGACGCGAGCGCGCTCCCAGAACGCCGTGGCGCGACACGATCGTCTACGAATTGAACGCTCGCGGTTTCACGATGGAGTTTCCGCGGCTGCCCGAGCCGTTGCACGGGACGTTTCTCGCTCTCGGCTCACCGCAGGTCATCGAGTATTTGCACAAGCTCGGCATAACTGCGATCGAGCTCTTGCCCGTGCAAGCTTTCGTCGACGAGCGCGAGCTGGTCGAACGGCGTTTGCGAAACGCCTGGGGCTACAATACGATCGGCTTCTTCGCCCCGCACGTCACCTACTTGCACGGCGAGGACGTCAATCAGTTCAAAACGATGATCACGCAGCTCCACGAGGCCGGGATCGAAGTCATCCTCGACGTGGTCTACAATCATACGGCCGAGGGAAACGAAAACGGTCCGACGTTGTCGTTCCGGGGAATCGACAACAAGTCGTACTACCGGCTGGCAGCGGATCAGCGCTTTTACGACGACGTGA
>Ga0302325_10028603_pt1 | contig 11531 bp, 11 predicted proteins | sample Palsa_T0_2_FD_201948 | JGI IMG/M metagenome (GOLD analysis project Ga0302325, IMG submission 201948) | Peat permafrost microbial communities from Stordalen Mire near Abisko, Sweden - Palsa_T0_2 | ecosystem: Environmental > Terrestrial > Soil > Palsa > Peat permafrost | place: Sweden: Abisko... | reverse complement strand
CGTTTGGCCTACGAGGCGAGCGCGGTGGTCGGCTTCGTCGTCGACCTCGCCGCCGCAGACGCCGCCCGGTTGCCGGACGCCGCCGGGCGTAAGGCCGAAATCGAGGGTGTTTGGCTACCGCGGCTTGCCGTCGCATCCGGCGCGCCGGTCTTGCCGGGCGTGCTCGCGCTCATCACTTCAGCCCGGGAAGGTTGGGCATAACCGCCGCCGTTTGTGCGGTTTGAGATTGGTTAACCCGGACGCCTGTAGACTCAAAAGGACGCCGCCCCGTGCGTTGGCCTTGTGCCGTAGCCCGGCCCCCTGGTGGCACCCGAAATCCGGATTTGACCCGCATTACCGCAATGCAGCAGCCGCCAGATTCTCTCGAAAATGCCTCTTGCGCTTGGGCTTCGGATGGTCAAGATGAGCACCCTTTCGTGCGGTGCAACCGGGACGCGCCCGCGAGGAGTTCCATGATCGGTCTTGTGCTTGTGACCCACGGGCGGCTAGCTATCGAGTTCCGCGCGGCCTTGGAGCACGTGGTAGGGCCGCAGCATCAGATCGAGGCAGTGACCATCGGCCCCGACGACGACGTCGAGGAACGCCGCAAGGACATCATCGAGGCCGTCAAGCGCGTCGATAGCGGCGACGGGGTCGCCATCCTGACCGACATGTTCGGCGGCACGCCGTCGAACCTCGCCATTTCCGTCATGAGCCGGCCCAAAGTCGAAGTCCTCGCCGGCATCAATCTGCCGATGCTGGTCAAGCTTGCCAAAGTGCGCGACGAGTGCCCGCTCGCGGAGGCGGTGGCAGCCGCCCAGGACGCCGGGCGAAAATATGTGACCATTGCCAGCCGTGTGCTGACCGGGAAATGAGCGCGCAGACCCACCGCAACGAAGAATGCGCGACCGATGAGCGGCAATTCCGCGAAGGCGCAACAGTGCGCAAGCTCGCGATCTGTAACAGGAAGGGTCTGCACGCGCGCGCGTCCGCCAAGTTCGTGCAGACCGTGGAAAAATTCGACGCCGACGTGCGCGTCATGCGTTGCGGCGAAATCGTCGGCGGCACCTCGATCATGGGGCTTATGATGCTGGCGGCGTCGCCTGGAACCTCAATCATCGTTGAGGCGACGGGCAAAGAGGCAGCGGAAGTTATCGAGGCCTTGACCGCGCTCATCGACTCGCGCTTCGGCGAAGACGATTGATCGGCGCCGTTCAGGCGAGCGGCCCCAGAAGGAAATAAACAAATGACCAAGCAGGGCGATCCGGCCGCCAAAGGCGCTGCGATGCAAAGCGCGCAACAAGAGCGGCAACCGGCAACGATCCGCTATATCGATCGTCCGGATGTGGCGGAGACTTTCGCCGATTCAGTCAGCGGTGTCGTGTTCGACGGTCAAACTTTGCGCATCGAGTTCGCGGTGACGCGGCTCGACGAGGTCAAGCCCAATTCGCCGATCACCGGCCGCCGTTATCCGGCCTGCCGTCTGGCGCTATCGCCCGCGGCGGCGCTCGAGCTCATCAACCGCATGCAGCAGATCGGTGCGGCGCTGGCGCAGGCCGGCGTGGCTCGCACCCCGCCGCGAAGCGGCGACGCGCCGTCGGCGGGCTGATTTCAGCCTGCTTTGCTCCGCAGAATGCATTGCCGCATGCAGGGTTCAAGCATGGACATAAAGCTATCTTTATGTCTTTAGTGCCGCCGCGCCGGTCGCCGGATAGGGTCGGCCGGCCGCCATCTTCCAACACGCCCGATCGGCTGCGTACTCAAAGAGACCGCCAGGGAGCGCCAAAGGATTGTCATGACCACTTCGACCAAGACGAAAGCTTCGCCCGCCGATTATGTCGTCAAGGACCTCGGTCTCGCCGAATGGGGCCGTAAGGAAATCGCCATTGCCGAAACCGAGATGCCCGGCCTGATGGCGACGCGTGAAGAGTATGGGCCCGAGCAGCCGCTGCGCGGCGCGCGCATCGCCGGCTCGCTGCATATGACCATCCAGACCGCCGTGCTGATCGAGACGCTAACAGCGCTCGGTGCCGACGTGCGCTGGGCTTCCTGCAACATTTACTCGACGCAGGATCACGCCGCCGCCGCGATCGCCGCCGGCGGCACGCCGGTGTTCGCGGTCAAGGGCGAAACCCTCCACGATTATTGGCAATACACCCATCGCATCTTTGAATGGTCCGACGGCGGCGGCCCGAACATGATCCTGGACGACGGCGGCGACGCCACCCTCCTCATGCATCTCGGCCTGCAGGCGGAAACAACGCCGACAGTGCTGCATCACCCGACCAACGAAGAAGAGGAAGTGCTGTTTGCCGCCATCAAGGCGCGGCTCAAGGAGCAGCCGGGCTGGTACGGCAAGATCGGCAAAGCCATCCGCGGCGTCACCGAGGAAACCACGACCGGTGTGCATCGCCTCTATCAGATGGAGAAGGAAGGTAAGCTCTTATTCCCCGCCATCAACGTCAATGACAGCGTCACCAAATCGAAGTTCGACAATCTCTACGGCTGCCGCGAGTCGCTGGTCGACGGCATCCGTCGCGGCACCGACGTGATGATGGCCGGCAAGGTGGCGATGGTCGCCGGCTTCGGCGACGTCGGCAAAGGCTCCGCGGCCTCGCTGCGCCAGGCCGGTTGCCGGGTCATGGTCTCGGAGATCGATCCGATCTGCGCGCTGCAGGCCGCGATGGAAGGCTACGAGGTGGTGACCATGGAGGACGCCGCGCCGCGCGCCGACATCTTTGTCACCGCCACCGGCAACGTCGACGTCATCACCATCGAGCACATGCGCAAGATGAAGCACCGCGCCATCGTCTGCAACATCGGCCACTTCGATTCCGAAATTCAGGTGGCGGCGCTGAAGAACCTCAAATGGGAGAACATCAAGCCGCAGGTCGACGAGATCGAGTTCCCCGACAAGAAGCGCATCATCCTGCTGTCGGAGGGACGGCTCGTTAATCTCGGCAATGCGATGGGCCACCCAAGCTTCGTGATGTCGTCGTCTTTCACCAACCAGACGCTGGCGCAGATCGAGCTGTGGACCAACCCCGGCAAATATCAGAAGAAGGTGTACACGCTGCCGAAACAGCTCGACGAGAAAGTGGCGCGGCTGCATCTCGACAAGATCGGCGTCAGGCTCAGCAAGCTTTCCGACAAGCAGTCGACCTATATCGGCATCCCGGTCAACGGCCCGTTCAAGACCGATCAATATCGCTACTGAGCGATCATTGCGTGGCACGCGCAGGCGTCTCTGCCTGCGGCACCACGGTGATCTGAACATCCAAAGGCGGACTGGTAAATCCCAGAAAGCTGCGCGTCAGCGCGACGGTGGCCGTGCGCGCTCCGGTTTTCGCAAACGCATCGCCGATGGTCCGGCATCCCGCGTCTGTCGTCAGGCAAACCACCACGAGCCCATGGACGCTGCTGTCGGCTCGGCCCTCGTCCGACAATGGACCGACCGATAGAAGCCGCGCTCCCGGCAAGTAAACGGGCAGCCCTGCAATAATGTCTCCACTCCCCCAGTACAACTGGACCGGTTTGCCGGAGAGCCGGTCTGCGAGTTCGGCAACTTGCCGAAAGTGCGGTCGATACTGGTCGGAGCCGTAAGCGACCCTGACGCCGGCGATCACCGGCGACGCGATGACGACAGCCAGGATCATCGCCAGCGCCACGACGCCCGCCCGCGCCGCCGCACGCGCATCAACGGTGATGCGGGGCGAAGCGTAAAGAACGACGGGCAAAAGTGCCCAGTTTGGAAAGGTCCAGTCCGGGGTCAACCGGTAGGGAATGACGAGATTGACCAGCGCCGGCAGTATCAGCGGCACGAGCAAAAGCACACATGCCTGCTGCCGGTCGTCATCGGCGGGCCAAACGATATCGGCCAAGGCGGCCCGGCTGGGACGGAGCGCGGCGAGAAAAATGAGCGGGACGACAATGTAGGCTACCGCGCCGAGAACATAAAGTGCGGATTTTTCCAGCGTCTCGCCGAACGATGTGTGGTTGATGACGCTTTGCGCGAATTGCAGGCTCGCGGCATCGTTCAAGCTCCACCAGATGTGCGGCGCAATGGCGATGATGGCGCCGGCCGCCATGGCGTAAGGCGCCGGCGACCGCCAAAAGCGCTTCGTCCCGGGACCCACCAGCGAAGCGGCCACCATTCCGACAAGGAGAAAAACCGCCCAATATTTGCCGAGCATTGTGAGGCTCGCAAATGCACCGGCCAGGAAGGCATCGAAAACGCCAAGTCCGCGCCGAGCCCGCAGATAGAACAAAAGCGTCGCCGCCCAGAACGGAATCATCACGGTGTTGGCGTTGAGGACTTCCGCTTTGGCGTCGTAGAGCGGAATAAGCATCAGCGCGAGGAGACCCAACAACGAGCGATTTTTGTCGAGGTGGTCGCGCAGAAGCCGCCAGGTGATGCCAAGCGCGACGGCGCTGTTCATCACAATGAGCAAATCCACCGCCCATTTCTCGCGCGGAAATATCGAAAACCATAAAATAAACAGCCACCCGGTCATCGGCGGGTGCTTGTAGCCGAACGCGAAATGCTGCGCCCAGCCCAGCGCTTCGTCGTTGTCGATATGGACGTCGAGCGACGCCGTCGAGACCGTCCAAAATATCATCCACAGCACGACGAAAGCCGCGAGAACCGAAAGCACGATGGCGCCCTCGGATGTTTCGGCGACGAAGCGTTCCGCCGTCCCGCCGAGCCGGTCGGCGCAGCCGGCGAGCCGCGAGCGCGCTTGGTCGGTCGGATCGTGCCTCGTTACGGACATCGTTTTCTCAGGATTTTGCCGCCGCTTGGCCGGTTGCACGGGATTGCAGAGCATTTTCCAAGACTTGAAGAAAGCTTCAAGACTTGAGAAAGCTCTAGCGTGCTCATACGGATAGGGCAATAAGGGGGCCGCAAACGGAGGGCGTATCGCGTTGTCCCGGTCGGCGATAGACGACATTCCACCGGCAAGTGCGCCGGCGCCGCTGGCGCGCGCCGGTAAAATCGCGCAGCGCCCCGCACCGGAACTCAGCATCATCGTGCCGACCTTCAACGAACGCGACAACGTTCCGATCCTGGTAGAGCGGCTCTCGCGCCTGCTCGTCTCCTGCGACTGGGAGATTGTGTTCGTCGACGACAATTCCCCCGACGGCACCGCCGCCGCCGCGCGCGCCATAGGCGAAACCGACAGCCGCGTCCGCTGCATTCGCCGCGTCGGCCGCCGCGGCCTCGCCGGAGCCTGCCTGGAGGGCATGCTGGCGAGTCAGGCCCGTTATGTCGCGGTGATGGACGCCGATTTGCAGCACGACGAGGCCCTGCTCGTTCCCATGCTCGACAATCTGCGCGGCGGCCGCGCCGATCTCGTCGTCGCCAGCCGCTACCTCGACGGCGGCTCCGCAACGGGCCTGTCGAAGCAGCGCTCCCGCGTGAGCCGCTGGTCGAACGCGCTGGTGCGGCATCTGCTCGGCATCGAGCTCACCGATCCGATGAGCGGCCATTTCATGATCCGGCGCGACACCTTCGAAGCGCTGGCGCCGGCAATTTCCTCGCAGGGCTTCAAGATCCTGCTCGACATGCTGTCGACGGCAGGGGGTCGCCTGCGCACCGTCGAGCTGCCGTCGGCTTTTCGCGAACGCCAGCACGGCGAGAGCAAGCTCGATAGCAAGATCGCGCTCGATTTCGCCGCCTTGGTGACGGCCAAGCTCACCAACGACGCCGTCTCCGCGCGCTTCCTCATGTTCTGCCTGGTCGGCCTAACCGGCATCGCCGTTCACCTGAGCATCCTCAGCATGCTGCTGGCGACCGCCTTGTCGTTCGGCGCGGCGCAAGCGCTCGCCACGGTGGGCGCCATCGCCTGGAATTTCGTTCTCAACAACCTGTTCACGTATCGCGACCAGCGGCTGACCGGCTGGCACTTCCTCACTGGGCTCGTCCGCTTCCAGGTGATTTGCGCCATCGGCGCGATCTCCAATGTCGGCATCGCCACCTGGATTTACGATTACGATAACGTGTGGTGGATCGCCGGCCTCGGCGGGGCGGCAATCGGCACGGTGTGGAATTTCGTGGTCAGCGCCGCCTTCGTCTGGCGTCAGCGCTAGCTATTGCCCCCGGACCGCTTGCCGCTTAGTGACGCGAGTGTTATCTGCGCCGCATGACTGCGGTCCCGATCGCGAACATCCGCAATTTCTCGATCATTGCCCACATCGACCACGGCAAATCGACGCTCGCCGACCGGCTGATCCAGCTCACCGGCGGCCTCGAAGCGCGCGAAATGGTCGAGCAGGTGCTCGATTCCATGGATATCGAGCGCGAGCGCGGCATCACCATCAAGGCGCAGACCGTGCGGCTCAACTACCGCGCCCGCAACGGCAAGGATTACGTGCTCAACCTGATCGACACGCCCGGCCATGTCGACTTCGCCTATGAGGTCAATCGCAGCCTTGCCGCCTGCGAGGGCTCGCTGCTCGTGGTCGACGCGAGCCAGGGGGTGGAGGCGCAGACGCTCGCCAACGTCTATCAGGCGATCGACAACAACCATGAGATCGTGCCGGTGCTCAACAAAGTCGATCTGCCGGCCGCTGAGCCCGACAAGGTCAAGCAGCAGATCGAGGACGTGATCGGGCTGGATACCTCCGATGCCATCCTGATCTCGGCCAAGACCGGCCAGAACGTGCCGGAGGTGCTGGAAGCGATCGTGCAGCGCCTGCCGCCGCCCAAGGGTGACGCCGCGGCGCCGCTCAAGGCGCTGCTGGTCGATAGCTGGTACGATTCCTATCTGGGCGTCGTCGTTCTCTTCCGCGTCGTCGACGGCGTGCTGAAGAAAGGCCAGCGCATCCGCTTGATGCGCACTGACGCCGCCTACGAGGTCGATCGCGTCGGCGTCTTCACGCCGAAGCGCGTCGAGCTTGACGAGCTCGGCCCCGGCGAAATCGGCTTCCTCACCGCCTCGATCAAGGAAGTGGCCGACACCCGCGTCGGCGACACCATCACCGACGAAAAGCGGCCGGTGGCCTCGCCGCTGCCGGGGTTCCGTCCGGCGATCCCGGTGGTGTTCTGCGGATTGTTTCCCGTCGACGCCGCGGATTTCGAGAATTTGCGCGCCGCAATGGGCCGGCTCCGGCTCAACGACGCAAGCTTTTCCTACGAGATGGAAACCTCGGCCGCACTCGGTTTCGGTTTCCGCTGCGGCTTTCTCGGGCTTCTCCATCTCGAGATCATCCAAGAGCGGCTCGAGCGCGAGTTCAACCTCAACCTGATCGCCACGGCGCCGTCGGTTATTTACAAAATCAAACTACGCAACGGCCAGCAGCTTGAGATTCATAATCCCGTCGATATGCCGGATCCGAACCATATCGAGGAAATGCAGGAGCCGTGGATCGAGGCGACCATTTTGACGCCCGACGAATATCTCGGCGCCGTGCTCAAGCTCTGCCAAGACCGCCGCGGCGAGCAAAAGGAGCTGACCTATGTCGGCAACCGCGCCATGGTGAAATACAACCTGCCGCTCAACGAGGTAGTGTTCGATTTCTACGACCGCTTGAAATCGGTCTCGCGTGGCTACGCCTCGTTCGATTATCACCTGACCGATTACAAGCCGGCCGATCTGGTCAAGCTGCAAATGCTGGTCAACGCCGAGCCGGTCGACGCGCTGGCGATGCTGGTGCATCGCACCCGCGCCGAGCAGCGCGGCCGTGCCATGGCGGAGAAACTGAAAGAGCTCATTCCGCCGCACATGTTCCAGGTGCCGATCCAGGCCGCGATCGGCGGCAAGATCATTGCTCGCGAAACCGTGCGCGCCTTCCGGAAGGACGTGACCGCGAAATGCTACGGCGGCGACGTGACGCGCAAGCGCAAGCTTCTGGAGAAACAAAAAGAAGGCAAGAAGCGCATGCGCCAGTTCGGCAAGGTCGACATCCCGCAGGAGGCCTTTATCGCCGCGCTGAAGGTGGACGTCTGACGCTTCCGCGTCAGACTATGGCGGCGCTGAAGGTGAATGTGTGAGGCCGGGGGATTAGCGGCTACTGCACCACGATGGTGGTGTTGCGCACGCCTTCCCTCTGCACCAGAGCGAACAGGATAGCGGCGTCCTCGGGGTGCAGCCGCACGCAGCCGTGCGAGGCCGGTCGGCCGATCCGGGCAATGTCAGTGCTGCCGTGGATGGCAAAGCCGTAATAGAAGAAGATCGCATGCGGCATCGGCGCGTTGTAATAGACGGTTGAGAACCAGCGCGCCGCCATCCGCTGCGGATGGAACGTGCCGGCGGGCGTCCCGTAGCCCGGCCGCCCGGTCGAAACCCGCCAAGTATAAAGGTGCTCGCCGTCGACGATGACGGCCATGGTCTGACTGGCGCGGTCAACCTCGACCCGCACGCCGGCGTCGGCGCGCGTGGCCGCAGGCAGGAACGCAAATGACAGCGCGGCCAGCAAGGCCGCGAACATATAACGGCGCATGGCGAGCCCCAGCCTTCCTCTGCGCGCTGCGGGAACCATTATTGTTGCGCCGGGGAAGGGTGTAAAGCGGTCACCGGCCTGGGAGATCAACAGCACCTATGCCCACCTTCGATCTTTTCAGCATCGGTCATTCCAACATTGCGGCCGAGCGTTTCCTCGCAATGCTGCAAGATGCCGGCGTGAACGCGATCGCCGATGTGCGCACAATGCCGTTCTCACGCTGGTCCCCGTGGTTTTCGCAAAAGACGCTGGCGGCACGGCTCGCGAAAGCCGGTATTTCCTATGCGGCGCTGGGCGACACGCTCGGCGGCCGGCCGCGCAGCGAGGCCCTCTATCGCGACGGCGTCGCCGACTACGAGGCGATGGCGGCGCAGGCGGAATTTCGCGCCGCGCTGGATCGTCTGACCGAGGCGGCGGCGCGCTCGCGCACATGCCTGATGTGCGCGGAGCGCGAGCCGCTCGATTGCCACCGCTGCCTCCTGGTGGCGCGCCGCCTCGCCGGGCGCGGGCTTGCCGTCGGCCATATCCTGTACGACGGCACGATCGAGCCGCAGGCGGCGACCGAACAGCGGCTGCTGGCGCTCGACGGCGAAGCCTGCGACCTGTTCGCCGCTGGACAGCAGGAGCGACTCGCGGCAGCGTATCGTCGCCGGGCGCGCGCCGTCGCGTTTCGGCAAAAAGTTCCGGCGCCGCGCGGCGCGGCGGAGGATGCTTGATGCGCCTTTCGCTCGGTTTGCTCGCCGGCCTCCTCCTCGCCGGCATCGGTCCGGCGCTGGCGCAGGACCCGGGCACGCTCGACAAGGAGCCGCTGCCGCCGCTCGCAAACCCCGACGCGCCATCGACGCCGGCCAAGGAGCTGTTCGCGCGCAAGAGGGAGCCCGTTCCGCTCGCCGCGCGCTCGATCGGCTTCTACTCTTCAGGTTGCCTCGCCGGCGCCCTCGCGCTGCCGATCAACGGCCCGACCTGGCAGGTCATGCGGCTGTCGCGCAATCGCAACTGGGGACATCCCAAGCTGGTCGCTTTCCTCGAACGCCTCGCCGAAAAAGCCAAAAAAGTCGGCTGGAGCGGACTCCTCGTCGGCGACATGTCGCAGCCGCGCGGCGGACCCATGCTCACCGGCCATGCCAGCCATCAGGTCGGGCTCGACGCCGATATCTGGCTGACGCCGATGCCCGACCGCAAGCTTTCGCCGGAAGAACGCGAATTCATGTCCGCCACCGAGATGGTCCGCGACGATCGGCTCGACGTCGATCCCGGCGTGTGGACGCATCAGCATACCGAACTCATCCGCACGGCGTCGGAGGATGCCGACGTCGAGCGCATCTTCGTCAATGCGGCGATCAAGAAGGCACTGTGCCGCGAGGCAGGCGCCGATCGCGGCTGGCTCGCCAAGGTGCGGCCGTGGTGGGGGCACGATTATCATTTCCACGTCCGCATCTATTGTCCGGCCGACAGCCCGCAATGCAAGCCGCAACCGCCGCCGGAGCCAGGCGACGGCTGCGGGCACGAGCTCGATTACTGGTTCTCCGAAGGCGTGTTGCATCCGCAGCCGCCGGCCGAGCAGGTGAGGCCGAAGCCGGGACTTACCATGGCGAATCTGCCGCCGGCATGCCGCCAGGTGCTGATGGCGCCGTAAGGCTTTGAGTCAAAACCCGGCCAGACCGAACAACGCGTGTTGCGCGGCGGCGGCGATAAAGGTCAGCGCGCAGGCACTGGCGACAATCACCGCCGTATAGGTCGTGACCGACGGCACGGGCGCCTTCATCAGCTGCGGCACACCGATCCACAAGAGATAGGCGCCGTAGATGCCGGTGAGCCCGAGGAAGCGCAACCCCGGCGCCAGCAAGAAAATCCCGGCGAGCCAGACCGGAGTGTAGGAATAGACCGCGAGCTTGAACGCGCTGTCGAAATTCCGCCGCCCGCCGAACAGCGGCGCCAGCGCGTCGATCAACAGTCCGAGGGCGAGGACCATGGCGCAGGTCATCACGTAGCCGAAAACCGCGCCGAATAGGCCGTCGAAAATCGTTGCGCGCACAGCGCTCGCTCCGGGCCTCACCACGCCGACGACGCAAACGCCGATGAAGCCGGACACCGCCGGGACGAGCGCCAGCAGCGCCACGTAGCCGGTCAGCAGATAGGCCGCGTCGCCGGATTCCTTCTCGATGCTCGTCCACTCGACGGACGGATCGGCGAGGATCCGGTGCGCGCGCCAGGCCGCATTCATGCGCCGTGGCCTTTGGCGTCGGCGCGGAGCAAAGCGGCGCCCTTTTCCGCGATCATCATGGTCGGGGCGTTGGTGTTGCCGGAGGTGATCGTCGGCATGACCGAAGCGTCGATGACGCGCAGCCGATCGATTCCGGCAACGCGCAACTTCTCATCGACCACGGTCAGCGGATCGCTCGCCAGACCCATCTTCGCGGTGCCGACCGGATGAAAGATGGTGGTGCCGATGTCGCCTGCGGCCTTCGCCAACGCCTGCTCGTCATCATCGCGCACCGTCGCGCCCGGCAGATATTCGGCGGGATGGAACGGCGCCAGCGCCGGCTGCGCCACGATACGGCGCGTCAGCCGGATGGCGTTGACCGCGATGCGGCGATCCTCGTCGGTGGACAGATAATTCGGCTTGATCGCCGGCGCGTCGGCCGGGTCGCGCGAGCGCAGCCGTACGTGTCCGCGGCTGGTCGGGCGCAAATTGGCGACGCTCGCGGTGAAAGCCGGGAATTTGTGCAACGGCTCGCCGAAGCGGTCGAGCGACAGCGGCTGAATGTGATACTGGAGGTTGGCGTGCGTCTGGTCGGCGTCGGAGCGGGTAAACAGGCCGAGCTGCGACGGCGCCATAGTCAGCGGGCCGCGCCGGAACAGCGCATATTCGGCGACCATGCGGAGAAGCCCGAGCGGCGCGTGATAGCGCTCGTTCAGCGTGGTGACGCCGTCGACCTTGTAGATCAGGCGCAGTTGCAAGTGATCCTGCAAATTGGCGCCGACGCCCGGCCGGTCGGCGACGACCGCAATGCCGTGTTCCTGCAAGTGCCGCGCCGGCCCAACGCCCGACAACAGCAGGAGCTGCGCCGAGCCGATCGAGCCGGCGGCGAGGATGACTTCGCCGCGACAGC
>Ga0302325_10028601_pt1 | contig 11532 bp, 13 predicted proteins | sample Palsa_T0_2_FD_201948 | JGI IMG/M metagenome (GOLD analysis project Ga0302325, IMG submission 201948) | Peat permafrost microbial communities from Stordalen Mire near Abisko, Sweden - Palsa_T0_2 | ecosystem: Environmental > Terrestrial > Soil > Palsa > Peat permafrost | place: Sweden: Abisko... | reverse complement strand
GAATCGCGTGGGTGCATCCGATGCTCTGCGCCATGACAAAGCCATCTTTTACCGCCGCGCCCTTGCCGCCATTTTTCGGCCGGAACAGGGTTCGCGCGAGAGAGTCGCGTGAAAGAGCTTCGACGACACTGCGCCCCGCGGGACCGCTCCCGTCGTCGACGACCAAGACCTCGTCGACGTGGGGACGTACGCTCTCGACCACTCCGCGGAGCGTGACCGGATTATCGTAGGTCGGCACGAGAGCACACGCCCGAAAGGGGCGATCCATCGCCGGCTAGACCTCGAAGTGCAGGGTGCCCGAGCTACAAGGCTCGGCACAGCAGCGGACATCGAAGTCGACGCGGCTGTGCTCGGGGCGGGTGATCTGGAGGACCAAGTCGTCGCCGGGTCGAATGGGGCGCTTGAAGCGGAGTCGCGTTACGCCGCGAATGCGGGCGAGCTCTGGCCACGTCGTCGCGACCTGCCGCGCCACCAAAACCTCCACCTGCACGACTCCCGGCAAGACTGCATGGCCGTCGAAATGCCCTTGAAAGTACGCAAGGTTGGCCGGTACGTGGACGTCGAACGCGCCCGGCCGCCCCTCGACGGGCCGGGGCTCGAAGCCGCGCACTCGGGCCGTTCGCGAGCTCGCGCCTCGGGCTGAAGGCCCACCCTTCATGCGCGCGAGCAGACCTGCCCCCGACAGGCCAAAACGAATCGTACGCACGCCAAATTCGACTGCAAACGCGAGCCCCACGAGCCCGTAAGAAACTCCGCCGGAATACACAGCCCAGGCCTTCACTGGAGCGCGCAGCGCGAGGGCGGCGGTCACGCTGCCGTTCAACACGAAGAACACGCACCATGCGATAGTGACGCTGCGGCAATAGGCGACTTGTGCCGGGCTGAGATCTTCCTTTTGTGCGCGCGCAAAGCGCTCGGCAATCGGGATGCCTCGGAGCGACAACGCAAACTGCGCCAAGAGAACGCCATTGGTGAGCACCGGCAGCGCGAGAACGAACCGCCGGTCGTCGGACCAAGCCCCGAGAAGCAAGATCGCGCCGACCGACAGTGGAATTCGAGCCATAACGAGGACGTGCTCGCGCCTCTTTCCCTGGACCCGCAAGAAAAGAGACGTCGCCACGACGACGGCGAGCCCGAGACTCAGCGGCCGAACGCTCACGCGACCAAGCGCGAAGTACACGCACGCCGGATAGGCCACGAGCAGGAGCGCTCCGAGCGCTCGAGCTGCCTTGTCTAGAAGAGGGCGAGCGTTATGCCGCTCGAGGTAGCCTGCGCGCCCTTCATCAGCCGGCATGAGCCATCAGCATGCGCTCGATGAGGTCGACGACATCCTTCACCGTCCGGACCTCCCGAAGCGCGGACTCGTCGACTCGCTTTCCGGTCAGATCTTGAAGCCTTACCGCAAGATCGATGGCATCGATACTGTCGAGGTCGAGGTCGTCTCGCAGGCGCGACTCTTCCGTGACTGCTGCGACGTCCAGGCTGAACATCTCGGCGAGGTTCTTTTGCACCTCGATGAAAATCTCGTTTCGCGTCATGGGATTGCTGCAGAAGCGGAATAGCGAGCGTTGGAAGTCTCAGCCACCGGCGCGATCGCGTCACGGAACAGGCGCTCGCGAAACAGGGCTTCGGTGTCTCTGCAGATCGCTCGACCGTTGGTCGGCGCGACGATGACTTGAGCGGGCTCGAGGCGGAGACGCGCTACCCGCTCCGGATGCCGCCAAATGGGCAACCCCTTCGAGAGCGCCGGTGGGTTACACGTGACGATCATGGGCCAGATCGGCACATGCGCTCGTGCGGCAACCTCGAAGGGTCCCCGCCGGAACGAGCGCAGAGCGAGCGGCGGCGACCGCGTCCCCTCGGGGAAGAAAAGAACGGCCATTCCTGCGTCCAAGCGGCGCAAGACGGCGTCGAGCGCGCCGGCTCCCGAGATCCCGTCGGAGTCGGCCGCAGCCACGTGCCCACACGTGCGCAGAAGCCGGCCCACGAAGACGTTGCGGATCAGAGTCTCTTTGACGATGCAGCAGACATCGTCGTACTTCGAGAGGATGGCCGTCACGTCGACGAGCGTGGGGTGGTTGGCCACGATCACGAGCGCCCCCGACGGACGCGGCGCTTCGTCGCCGACGACGCGGAGCTCGACGAGCGCGAGCACTTCCATGTAGCGGTGAAACGCCTGATAGGCTCGCTTGACGACCCGCTGACATAGGCGCCAGCGGCGCGGCTCATCGCGGCAGGCCAGAATGAGGACCGGACAGAGCGTCCACGCGAGCACGACCCCACCCGCCCAGAACCAGAAGAACGCGCTCGCCACGAGGCACGCTCGACATACTTGGACGACGACTCGCACCACGATGGCCAACCTTACCGGAGCGTGCCTTCCGCGGCACGGAACGTCAACGGCTATCCCAGGCCCGCGGGCGGCCAACTGTGGACCGATTGAAGAGACAATGAAAATCGGCTAGCTGGCGCGGCCTAGATGACGCCGCTGCACCGGCCGCGCCGCGATCACGCAATCGGGCCCCGCGCCGCGCGCACCCTGCCCCGCATCCTGGACGTCGTTCCACATCGGCCGCCCATGCTTCTGCTCGACGAGATCGTGGCGTGGGATGGCGAGCGGGTCGAGTGCCGGGTCGTCTTGCGAGACGATTCGCCTTTCGTCGAAGGCGGGCGCGTGGCGTCGACGCTCGCAATCGAGTACATGGCGCAGTGCATCGCCGTCTTCGTGGGCCTCGAGGCGCACTATCGAGGCTCGCCGATTCCGCTCGGCTACCTCGTCGGCGCCCGCGAGATTTCGCTGCCGGCGGACGGCTTTCGAGTCGGCGACGCCCTTTCCGTCGAGGCCTCGCCCATCTGGGGTGGCGAAACGCTCGGCAGCTTTCGATGCAAGGTCGAGCGCATGGGTGAAGTCGTCGCCCGAGGCGCTTTGAACGTATATCGAGGCGAGCTGCGGGAGCTCGCACGGTCGTGAAGCCACGCGCCCTCGTGACGGGAGCCAGTCGCGGCATCGGCGCCGCGATCGCCGAAGCCCTCGCGGCCGCCGGGCATCCCATCGTCCTCAACTTCGTTCGCGACCACGAGGCGGCGAACGCCGTGAAAGCGCGCATCGAAGCCGCGGGAGGGGTGGTCACCCTTGCCCGCTTCGACGTGTCGAACTCGGAAGAGGCGGAGCGCGCGATCAAGGGGCTTCTCGAAGACCCCTCCCCCATCGGCGTGCTCGTGAACAATGCCGGCGTCGTTCACGACGCTCCCTTTCCTGCGCTCGGACGAGGGGCGTGGGAGTCGGTGACACGGACGACGCTCGACGGCTTCTTCAACGTGACGCAACCTCTGGTCATGCCGATGGTGCGGGCGCGATGGGGCCGAATCGTCAACGTATCGAGCGTATCGGGGGTTGTGGGCAGCCGCGGCCAGGTCAACTACTCCGCCGCCAAGGCCGGCCTCATCGGGGCCACGCGCTCGCTCGCTCAGGAGCTTGCGAAGCGAAACGTCACCGTCAACGCGATCGCGCCCGGGTTCATCGACACGGACATGGTCAAAGGCGCGCACGTCGACGAGCTCCTTCGCCTTGTCCCCATGCGGCGTTTTGGCACTGCAGCCGAGGTGGCGGCCCTCGTGGCCTATCTAGTGAGCGACATCGCGGCTTACATCACCGGCCAGGTCATCGGTATCAACGGGGGCATCGCTTGACGAGCGGATCGGGCGGCCGCCGCCGCGTCGTCATCACGGGCATGGGCCTCGCGACGCCAATCGGCAACGACATGCGCGCGGTCTCGAGCGCGCTGCGAACCGATCGTCACGGCATCCGCATCAAGCCTGAATGGGGTGAGATCCGAGACTTCGACACTCGCCTCGCCGCCGAGGTGCTCGACCTCGACCTGACGGGTTATCCGCGAAAGAAGTCGCGCACGATGGGCCGCGTATCGCTCCTCGCGACGTACGCGACCCAGCAAGCCGTCACCGAGGCCGGGCTGGACGAAGAAACGCTGGCGTCGGGGAACGTCGGCCTCGCTTACGGGAGCACGCACGGCTCTTCTTCCGAGCTCGAAGGTTGGTGCAGAACCCTATTCAAGAACGGCGGAATGACTGGGCTGGCGTCGACGACGTATCTCAAGTTCATGAGCCATACTTGCGCCGCCAACTTGGCTCTCTTCTACGGCATTCGAGGCCGGGTGGTGACTACGTGCTCGGCCTGCGCGAGCGCCAGCCAGGCCATCGGTTACGGGTCCGAAATGGTACGCGCCGGGCTCTCCGAGGTGATGGTGTGCGGCGGCGCGGAGGAGATGCACTTCACCCACGCAGGCGTCTTCGGGATCATGTTTGCGACGTCTCGCGCCTACAACGACCGGCCGGCCGAGAGCCCGCGCCCGTTCGACGCGAACCGCGACGGTCTCGTCATCGGCGAGGGCGCGGGGACCCTCGTGCTCGAAAGCTACGAGCGCGCGCGAGCCCGTGGCGCCCATATCCACGCGGAGATCTTGGGCTACGGCACCAATTGCGACGGAACTCACGTGACCTCACCGTCCGTGAGCGGGATGGCTGATGCCATGCGTTTGGCGCTTCGCGATGCCGGCCTTTCCCCCGATCGGATCGAGTACGTGAACGCCCACGCGACGGCGACCGAGATTGGCGACATCGCCGAGAGCCTGGCGATGCTCGAGGTTTTGGGCGGCAAGGTGCCCGTCAGCTCGACCAAAGGTTTCACTGCGCACACGCTCGGCGCGTGCGGGGCCATCGAGGCGGCTTTCTGCGTCGCCATGATGAACGAGGGCTGGCTGGCACCGAATCGAACGCTGTACCAAGTCGACCCCCGCTGCGCGCCCCTCGACTACGTAGGCCGAACCCCGCGCGATGTTCGAGCGTCTATCGTAATGACCAATAATTTCGCGTTTGGAGGCATCAATACCTCGCTTATTCTCGGGCGGGTCTGAGAGCCCCTCAGAGCGGCTTGTGGCTCGTCGTGGTGATGTCGAGCCGATAGCCGTACCAGCCGTTGGTGAGCACCACGTGCCCGGGATGGCTCGAATCGTCTCCCAAGCCCCCATCGTAGTCGACGACGATCGTGCCGGGCAGGTACCTGCTCGAACGGGAGAACGTGCGGTGAAAGAGGCGGCCCTCGTGCCATTTCTCGGTGACGACCTCGCCCTCGGCCGAGAACGTGCGCTCGCCCTCGAACGGAGCGGCTTCGGTCTCCGGGGCGGACGGGAAAAAGACGCGGTGAACGTCGATGAGCATGTAACGCGGCGGAAAGGGCAATGCCGTGCCGACGTAGTTCTGAAATGAGACGTCAGCGCCCTTCTGGGTGACGACGAAGGCTCTGGAGCCGAACGGTGTGAGGCCCAACAGGGTGAGCTCGTTGCCGCGCTTCTGCAAGACCGCGTCGAAGCCGAACGAGTGGCCTCCGTAGCTGGCGACGATCTTCTGGCGGTCGAAGAAGTCGGCCGCCCGCTCGCTCGGAAAATCGAGAGGACCCGTGTAGGGTGGCGCGGCCGGACCCTGTGGGGACCTCGAGGCGCAGCCAAGAAGCAGGACGCTCGAAGAGAGCCGGAGCAAGGTCCGCATCACTCGGTCGGAGCCTCACGCAGAAGGACGAGCGCGGCCGGCGCGAAAACGACGCTGAGCAGGGTCCCTAGAGCGGCGGTGATCCCGAGCGCCGACAGCGCGGGGTTGGCGCTCATCCCGAGAAGACCGAACGAGAGAACCGTCGAAAGCATCGCGACGATGAGGCTCACGAGCGTGGCCCCGAGCTCCTCGGGGTGATCCCGGCTCTCGACGACGAAGATGGCGTAGTCCGCGCCCATGCTGAGGACCATCAACACGCCGACCAGGTGCATCAGATTCAGCGACGAGCCAAAGAGCGCCAGAACCGCGAGCGTCGTGGCCACGGCGAGAACGGCCGGCAAGAAGGCCGCGAGGCTCAGGCGCACCCGGCGATAGCGCAGATGCACGATGAGAAACACGACGACCAGCCCGACGGCGATCATCTCGAGCGTCCGCGTCCGGATGCGACCGTAGGCGTCTTGGAGAAACGCACGTTGATCGAGGACGAAGACGTCGTCGAGATCAGCGAGGCGCGCAGCAATCGTCCGCAGGTCGCGCACGCCGCCCAGGGTCGTCACCAAAGCCACGTCGTGACCCAGGACGACCCGAAAGGGTCTCACGAGATCGACGAGCGGCGACTGTCTGAGCTCTTCGAGAGTGAGCGGGCCCGGCCCTTCGGCCCCGTAGCTCTCGTCGAGGGGTCGAAACGCTGATGGGACGAAGCCGGCCGCCATGAGCCCGGCCTCGAACCGAGCGGGCAGCGTGGGGTCGCGCGTGAACATCTCGTGCGAGCGGCGCTGCAGGTCGGCGGACCAAATCAGGTCGTGCGCGGAATGAAACGTCTCGATCTCGCCGGCTTTCACCGCGGCCCTCAGTCGACGGACGACTTCGTCGTTCTTGGCAAGAGCCGCCTCGTCGTCTCGCCCCACGACAGCGACGAAGCGCCCAGGGTCGGCGCGCTGAACGCGGCTCTGCACGCGAACGTCCTCGGCCGCGAGGGCGGGATCGACCGCGATGAGGGCCGACACATCGTCGACCCAGCGCACTCGAGGAGCGCCGAGCGCGCACACGATGAGGCCGAAGACTGGAAGGAGGAGCACCGTTCGACGCGACCGCATCATGGCCAGCATCGCGCGCCCGAGAAGCGCCGAGAGCTTCTGCTGCAGACGGACGGGCTTGGGCTTTCTCGGCATGAAAGGCGGCAAGAGCCATCGCGTGGAGAGAAGCGCCGTCACGACGCCGACGGTAGAAAATACGGCCATCTCGCGTAGACCCGGAAATGACGCCCAGGCCAAACCGACCAGCCCAGCCACGGTCGTGACCGCGCCCAGAACCAGCCCCGGCCAGATGCGCAGCAGGCTCGTCACAGGATCGGCGCTGTCGCGAGACACCGTGTAATGCACGAAGTAGTGCTCCGCATAATCGATTCCCACGCCGATGAGCGACGAGCCGAAGACGAGCGTGAGCCCATGAATCGACCCGAACAAGCCGAGGCCCGCCGCCATGGCGCAAATGGTGCCCGCGACGAGCGGAATGAGGCCGAGCGCCACGTAGCGGATGGATCGAAACACGAGAAGAAAAAGGACGACGATGCCCACGGTCGAAACGACCGAGACACGCTGAATGTCGGCGCTGATGCTCTGCTGAGCCGCGAGATTGAAGCGGTTGACCCCCGTCGATTCGAGGCGAAGGACGCCGCCCGCCTCGCGGTTCACGCCGTCGAACGCCGCGCTGATGGCCTTGAGCACGCGCGCCTGCGGCTCTGCTTCGAAAGGCCCGGCGCGCGTCCCGAGAAAGATGACCCCGTGGAGGCCATCGGCGGTGACGAGCTGCCCGTCCTCGAGACGCAGTGAGTCGTCCTGAGCCGCGCGCAACCGATCGATCCCTGCCAGAAAGAGCAGCAACGGATCGCGCGGAGCCAGGGCACGAACGAGGGGACCGAGGGGACCGCCGAGCGCCAACTTGAGAGCTTGAAGGGACTCGCGAATGCCCTCGTCCGACAGACGGTGCGGCAGCTCCTCCTCGGGCCTGTCGCTCGCGAAGTACGAGCGCCGCGGAAAGTACATGTCGTGCGCCGCGTTCTGGATGCCCTCTGGAGCGCCGCTGCGAACCCAAGCGATGTCCGGGTCGTGCGAGAGCTGTTCTCCGAAAGCCTTCGTGCCTTGGATGGCGGCGCCCGTGTTGGGGCCCCCTACGGTGAGAATCATCGTTCGCGCGAGCTCCGACTCTGCGAGCTCCCGCAAGAGCTGCGAAGCACGTCGGTCTTGCCCTTCGGGTAAGAAATCCGTGATGTCGCTGCGCACGACCAGCTTGGCCTGCACGTAGAAGGCGAGCGCGGTGAGCACAATCGCGCTCACGATGACTGGAACCCAGCTTCGCAAAGCCACGGCGGTCGCGGATCAGGGGTCGACCCGGAAGGTGCGCGCGGCATCTTCCGACGAATATCGATGTGCCACGTCGACGTCCGAGAACGTCGTCACTCCTTCGTCGCCGCTCGCTTCGCGAATGCGCATCTTGGAGACCACGAGGCCATCGCCCTCGAAGTCTATCTCCGTCAACACCGAAAGCAGCGCAGGCGTTTTTGGCACGAGCGCAAGCTTCCACGACGGCGCGCGCTCGCCGCTCCCCGCATGGAAGTCGACGAAGAAGGAGCGCTCGAGGCCAGCACGATCTCCGGCCAGCACGTCGAGAAAGCTCTCTGCGAGAGCTCGAACGACCGGGTTGGCGCCCACGTCGATTTGCTGGGTCGTCGTGCCGTCGCTGAAGCGCAGCGTCTCGGCGTCGAGCACGATGTGGGAAGGAGACGGCGTGCGCGCGTGGCGCGCCATCTTTCGAGGCGGCGCAAAGTGAATGGTGCCTTCGCTGACGATTGGCTCAGCCAGGAGCGCAATGTGCTTTTCCTCGCGGTAGCGAGCGTACAGCCCCGGAATGGCCCGGAAGCGCGCCAAAAGGCCGTCCAACGTGGCGATGTTTCGCGGGGAGCTCGCCTCGGCACCCGCGTCTTGTCGGGCGCGTGCCGGGCCCGCGACACCGAGCGCTAACGCGATGAGCCCCGACGCAGCCAAACGCGACACGCTAGGGCCGCACTTGCTCGGGCTCACCCTTGAGACGTCCGACGGCGCGCGCCACGTCGTCGACCGTCGCGATCTTCTCGAACATCTCGGACGGAATGCTGACGCCGAAGCTCGCCTCGACATCGGACACGAACTCCATGACGCCCAGGCTGTCCAGGCCCAAATCGTTCTGAATATGATCGGAAGGACGAATTTCTCGCCCGTCGTCCACGTGACGGCGCAGCAGATCGCAGAGGATCCTGAGCGATTCGTCGTGACTGGACATGGGGGAGGAGGTTACCAGCGGCGGGCCCATACGTCATGGATTGTGCGCGCCTCGCGGCCAGGTTCCTGCGCGCTGAGAAGCGCTCTCGTGAGGGCGACGCCGTCGGCCCCCGCGGCGAAACAAGCGCGGGCGGACGCGGCGGTGACGCCGCCAAGCGCGTAGATCGAGAGCTCGGGGCCAGCAAAGCGCCTCGCCGAACGAAGGCAAGCCAGGCCGCGCGGCCTTTTGTGCTTCCCGTCGGCCGTTCGCGACTGCGTCGAGAACACGGGACTGACGAGGACGCCGTCGGCGCCCTCCTCGCGCGCACGGGCGACGTCTGCATCGGTATGGGCGGCCACCGAGATCCATGCCGGGCCCTTCAGAGTGCCGCGGGCATCGGCAACACTGCCCGCTCCGCCGCCAAGGTGCACACCTTCCGCGCCGACGTCGCGCGCAAGGTCGGCGCGACCGTTGACGACCAGCCAAGCGCCGCGGGCTCGCGTCACGACCCGCAATTGCCAGGCGAAGAGCCGCAAGCTCGCATCCTCGCGCTTCTTGTCCCGGATCTGCACCACCAGCGCGCCAGGCGGGAGGCTCGCGGCGACGGCCGCGACGCATCGCACCGTGGGCTCATCTGCGAAAGAGGGGTCGGTGATGAGCATCACCCTCGGCGGTGAGCTCCGCAAGGAGTCCTCATTCGATGGCGGCGCCGCCCGGAGCGCCGCCATCGCCGACCCGACCGGCCTGGGGGCTCGATGCGTTGGCGTAGCGCTGCTTGGGCATGCGCCCGGCGAGGAATGCCTTGCGTCCCGCTTGAACGGCGCCGCGCATCGCCTCGGCCATCAGCACGGGGTTTTTGGCGTGCGCGATGGCGGTATTCATGAGAACCCCGTGGCACCCGAGCTCCATGGCTACGGCCGCGTCGCTCGCGGTGCCGACGCCCGCGTCGACAATGACGGGAACCCGCGAGTGCTCCAGAATGATCTCCAAATTGTGCGGGTTACGGATCCCGAGGCCGCTGCCAATCGGGGCCGCGAGCGGCATCACGGCTGCGCAACCGATGTCCTGGAGCTTCCGACAAACGATGGGGTCGTCGATGCAATACGGCAAGACGACGAAGCCTTCGCCGACGAGCTGCCGGGCAGCCACGAGCGTCTGCTCGTTGTCGGGGTAAAGCGTCTTCGAGTCGCCGATGACTTCGAGCTTGACCATCGGGCCGCCACCCGCCAACCCAACTCCGATGCCGAGCTCGCGAGCCAATCGCAGCGTTCGTACCGCCTCCTCGGCGGTATAGCAGCCAGCGCTGTTGGCCAGCACGAGCCACTTCTTGCGCGAAAGAAGCGCCATCAGCGAGCCGCCCGAGCGGTCGCCGAGGTCGACGCGACGAAGAGCGACGGTGACCACCTCGGCTCCGGTCGCGTCGATGGCGGCCTCGGTCTGCGAAACGTCCGAGTATTTCCCGGTTCCGACGATGAGCCGGCTCTCGAAGCTGTGCCCCGCAATGACGAGCGGATCCTTCATGGCACTGCGAGCATACTCGGGCGAGCGCGCTCCGCGACCCTCGGCATCCTCCAGCGGCGATGCATCCAAAGCCACTGGCTCGGGTAAGCACGGACGAACCGGTCTAACGCGCGAGTGGCCGCGATCGTGGCTGCGTCGATCCACTCGCGCCCCGGGCGCGGGGGAGGCTCGATGACGGCAAGTACGTGCAAGACGTGATCGCCGCTGGGCTCACGACGGGCGGCGGCCACGAGGAGCGGCACCCGCTCACGCGCCGCGAGCGCTGCGGGTCCCCGATCGACGAGCGCCATGCGCCCGAGAAACTCGGTCTTCACCCCCGCCCGCTCACACGACGGCACTTGATCGATCATCATCGCGACGGCGCCGCCACGCCGCAAGACGCCCTGAGCGCTCTTCATGGCACCCGCGCCCGGCGTCAACATCACGCCCTGCCGAGCCCGAGCCTCTTGCCAGAATCGATCGATGCCGGTTGCGCTGAGGTGCTTGGTCACCACCAGAAGCGGGGCACGAGCCGCGATCGCGCAGGCCGCGAGATCCCAGTTGCCGGTGTGGGACGCCGCAATGACCGCACCGCGCCCGCCAGCCATCGCGCGCTCCCACATCGGCGCGGCTTCGCTGGCCAGGTGAGCGTGACGGTCTGCCGGCTCACGCTGCGCGGCGAGCCACAAGAACTCCATCGCAGACACACCGAGCGACCGGTACATCGCTCGCGCCGCGCGTGCGGGGCAGTCGACCCGCGCCGCCTCCATAGCCTGCACCACGTGCGCGCGGCGAATGCCTAAAAGACTCCCGGCGGTCCAGCCCACGATCGCGCCGAGCCCTCGCAGCGCGCGCCAGGGCAACCTACCCGTGAGGGCCGCGAGCAAACGCAGCAGCGCGTTCACGAGCCTTGTGTGCCGCCAACATTGGGATGCGAATTTGTCGATGACACTAGGCTCTAGCCGAAGCCCGCGCGACGAACCGTCTTTCCCGCGTTGGGCTCGCCTTCGAGGGCGACCGCAAAAATATCCGATCGCACGAGCGCAAAGAGCTCTCGCTTCGGGTTGCGCGCGTACACGAGGTCACCCTCTTGCTTGACGCTTTCAACTCGCGGCACCGTCATGCCTGAGCCGCCGTGCGCGACGTGCAGAGTCATCGTGCTGCCGTCGGGCA
>Ga0302325_10028599_pt1 | contig 11532 bp, 11 predicted proteins | sample Palsa_T0_2_FD_201948 | JGI IMG/M metagenome (GOLD analysis project Ga0302325, IMG submission 201948) | Peat permafrost microbial communities from Stordalen Mire near Abisko, Sweden - Palsa_T0_2 | ecosystem: Environmental > Terrestrial > Soil > Palsa > Peat permafrost | place: Sweden: Abisko... | reverse complement strand
GGCGGAGATAGAGTGCCCACGCGAGCAAGAATCCGAGTACGGCTGCGGCAACGGAAATCAGCATGAGCAAGGTTTCAGTTACCGCGCTTGCGGATTCACCCGCGGTTTCATGCGAGAGTTCTGTGCCCATTCCCCCCTGAAAAACCGGAGCCAGAAAGTGCTCAAAGCGGCCACCGATTCCGATCCATCCTCCGACAAAGGAAAGGACCGCCAGGACGACCAGCGGGCCAAGCATCACCCACGGACTTTCGTGAGGCTCGCCATGACCGTGGCTCTCATGAGCAGCGTGTAGGGCGTGGGCGTCGGAGGCTGGATGGTTCACGTCCTGCGCGGCCGGAGCGCCGCGATAATCGCCGAAGAACGTCAGGAACCAAAGCCGGAACATGTAGAACGAAGTGAGAAAAGCAGTGATGACACCAATCAGCCAGTAGACCCAACTTCCCTGCGGGCTGGAATAGGCCTTCCAAAGAATCTCATCTTTCGAGAAATATGCGGCCAAGGGTGGAAAGCCCGTGATCGTGAAGGTGGCGATCGACATGGTTATGAACGTCACCGGCATATAGACGCGCAGCCCGCCCATCTTGCGCATGTCCTGCTCGCCGCCGATGCCGTGGATAACCGAGCCCGCCGCCAGGAACAGCAAACCTTTGAAGAAGGCGTGCGTCATCAGATGGAAGATGCCGGCTGAGAATGCGCCGACGCCACAGGCCATGAACATGTAGCCGAGTTGCGAGACGGTGGAATACGCCAGCACTTTCTTGATATCAGTCTGGGCAATGCCAATGGTCGCGGCAAACAGAGCGGTGAGCGTTCCGATGATTGCGACCACCATCATTGCCATCGGCGCGCGGTCGAAGATGGCGGACGACCGTGCCACCATGTAAACGCCCGCAGTAACCATGGTTGCCGCGTGAATCAAGGCTGAGACCGGAGTGGGACCCTCCATGGCGTCGGGTAGCCAGACATAAAGAGGAATCTGCGCGGACTTGCCCGCTGCCCCGACCATCAGCAATAAACCGATCGCCGTGAGCAGTCCGGCGCCACCGGTTTCCGAGGGCAAAACATGCACCGCCGCAAAGACTTGCGTGAAATCGAGCGTTCCGAAGTGCTTGACCATCAGGAAAAGCGCAATCAGGAATCCAAAGTCGCCAATGCGGGTGACGATGAACGCCTTCTTGCCGGCTGACGCGGCCGAGTCTTTGACAAACCAGAAGCCGACCAGCAGATACGACGCCAGGCCCACGCCCTCCCAGCCAATGAACATGACAAGATAATTCCTTGCCAGCACCAGCGTCAGCATGAAGAACATGAACAGGTTCAGGTAGGACATGAAGCGGTAATAGCCATCGTCATCCCACATGTAGCCGACCGTATAAATGTGAATCAGGAAACCGACGCCCGTAACCACGAGTAGCATGACCAGCGATAACTGATCGAGATAGAAGCTGTAATCGACCTGAAAGCTGCCGGCGCGAATCCAGTGCGCCAAGTCAAAGTAATAAGGAGCTGCCGCTGATGAAAAGCCCGCAGCAAGGATCAACGCCATAACAAAGGCCGCGCCGCTGAAGACGAGTGCAATCGCTGTAATCGATTTTTTCGACGAGTGCCGGCCCAAGAAGCCGTTGATCGCCGCCCCCGCGAGGGGGAGAATCGGGAGGAGCCAGAGATAGGGATTCGGCGTCATAGCTTGAGCAGGTTCACCCGGTCAACGTTCAAAGTTTCACGCGTGCGATAGACGGCAATGATAATGGCCAGGCCCACCGCAGCCTCGGCGGCGGCCACGACCATTACGAAGAAGACGAAGACCTGTCCACTGAGCGCGTGCCACTGCGCGGCAAAGGCCACGAACGAAAGGTTGACTCCGTTCAGCATCAACTCGATGGACATAAAAATCGTGATGATGTTGCGCTTGATCAGGAATCCGAGCACACCGCAGACGAAGAGGATTCCACTCAGCACGAGATAGTAAGAAAGAGGGACCATTACGTCTCCTTTCGCGGGCCACGGGCGACGGCGTGGGGTCGGCTGGCGAGCACGACTGCACCCATGATGGCAATCAGAATGAGCACCGACGTGACCTCAAAGGGAAGCAGAAACTCGTGGAAGAGAAGCTGCGCAATATCGTGAGGATCGCCCTTGAGCGCTCCTATCGGAACGGAGCCTGTGTTGGAATGAAACAAAAACACCCAGCCGACGAGCACCGAAGCGATCAGCACTCCGGGGATGCCGATCAGAATCGCGACCCGGCTGCCCTTGCTGCGTTCTTCTGCGCCTGCGTTCAGCAGCATGATGGTGATAATAAACAGGACCATGATGGCGCCGGCGTAGACGATGATCTGCACCGCGTTCAGAAATTCCGCGCCGAGCAGAAGATACTCGACGGCGAGCGAGGCCATCACAGCGATCAGCGATAGCGCGCTGTTGATGGGATGGCTCTGCACGAGCAGGTTCACGGCTCCCGCCACGCAGATCGCTCCGAAAAAAAGAAATAGAAGTAGATGAAACATTTTGCCTTTAAGCTCTCCACGCCACAATCAACGCCGTAATCAGAATGTTGGCAAGCGCCAGGGGCAACAGCATCTTCCACCCGAAGGCCATCAGCTGGTCATAGCGAAAGCGGGGTAAGCTCCAGCGCACCCAGACATACAGAAACATGAAAAAGAAAACCTTGGCGCAGAACCAGAATACTGGTAGCACATCGATCAGAATCCTCGGACCAAAAACTGGTCCGTGCCACCCGCCGAAAAACATCAGCGTGGCCACGCAAGCAACGGTCACCATGTTGGCATATTCAGCCATGAAGAACATGGCGAATTTCATGGCGCTGTATTCGGTGTGATATCCCGCCACCAGTTCCGACTCGGCTTCCGGCAGATCGAAAGGTGTGCGATTGGTCTCCGCGTAAGCGGAAATCAGGTAAAGGAAAAATGCCAGCGTCTGCCCGTGAAAAATGTTCCAGCGCGGAATGAAATGCCAAAATACTCCACCCTGGGCATCCACGATCTCGCGGAGGCTAAGGCTTCCCGCCATGATGACCACTCCGACCAGCGAGAGCCCGAGCGAAACCTCATAGCTGATCATCTGGGCGCTGGCGCGCAGTCCACCCAGCAGGGAATACTTGTTATTGGACGACCACCCGGCGAGCGCTACGCCATACACTCCCATGGAGGTAACACCGAGAACGACGAGCAGCCCGATGTTCACGTCGGTAATCTGCAGATACGTTCCCCAGGGCCCGATGTCGACGAAGTTGCCGAACGGAATCACGGCAATCGAGGTGATGGCAAAAATCAACGCGATCATCGGCGCCGCGATGTAAAGCGGCTTGTAGACATGCGGCTCGGTCAGGTCTTCTTTGAAGATAAATTTGATGCCGTCGGCGAGCGGTTGCAGCAGGCCGAAGGGTCCTACCCGCGTGGGACCCCAACGATTTTGAATGCGCGCCGACACCTTGCGCTCCAACCAGACGCTATAAGCCACCGCCGTCAGCAGAACGCCGATCACCGCCAGAGATTTGACAAGCGAAATGATGACAAACGTCGTTATGCTCATGTTCCAGTGTGGCGCGGCGCCATCGCCCGCGTGGTTTTGACCTAGTTCTTGACCTATGGAATGTTAAGTTGTCGTTAGTCGGCCGCGACCGCCTGGTCCGCGAACTTGTTTTCGATCACCGAATTCAAGGTCTTCGAATACCGTCCAAGCGTGCCGGAGCTGAACAGATCATCATGGGCGGGGACGATCAACGCCGGGTCCTGAATCGCTCCGCCACCGCTCTTGGAAATCTCTAGCTGCTGATCGTTACCCGCCATCAGATTGGCTCGCGAAATGTCGTACCCTGCTACCACGCGCTGCACTTCATCAAAGATCGCCAGCGGATCGAAGGGCGTCATTTTGAATTCGAGATTGTGCGCTTCGAGCCAAACCGCATGTCGATCCGCTTCCCCCGACTGCGCGCCGCGGCTCTGCCCCATATCAGAGCGCGTGCCGCCTCCGAAAGGCACGAGACCGTGAACGTCGAAGCCCATGGCGTCGGCAATTCGAACCATCATCTCGAAGTCCGATTTCGTCTCCGCGATTTCGCCTGCCTTCTTGAGAAGTTGCAGATCGCCGCAGGTGTTCGTATAGGTTCCGGTTTTCTCGTACGCGTTCGCCGCCGGCAGAACCACGTCCGCAATGTTCGCCGTTTCGGTGAGGAACATCTCCTGTACCACCACAAAACACTTCGAAAGAAGAAAAGGATCAATGCCTAATCGGCCGACCGGATTCGAGCCCACGACGTAAAGTGCATGCAGTTTGCCGGCCTTCGCCGCTTCCATCATCTCTGGCAGCGTCAGGCCTTTTTCGGCGGGCAGCTTGCCCCATTCCTCTTGAAAACTGTCTGCACTTGCAAGGGGTTCGTAACCCGGCAGCAGATCGGGATAGAGGCCCATTTCGCTCGCTCCCCGGGAGTTCGAGTAATCACCCAGGCAGATCAACCTGGCGCCGGTTAACGTGGAAGCAAAACTCACCAGCTTCTCGATGTCATGCCCGCGCACCTCAGATCCAAAGACGATGATCAGATTCTGCTCAGCCCGGATTTTCTCGCGCAGCGCGACCCAGGCATCGCGGTTCATGCCTTCGCTGACGATCGCGTCGAGCAGGGAGTCATCACCGGCAAGAAATGCAATGGCCTTCGGTTCCGCAACCGCCGGTATCATCGCAAATGTGGATGCCTGCCGCCGCAACTTGATGGGCGCGGAGTTGATGACATAAAGGCGCGCCTGCCGCAAGCGTACGTTCGTACGGATCTGCCACCCGAGCAGTGGATGCTGATCGGTCGGGTCATTGCCGATCAGCAGAATCGCGGGCGCGTTGAGCACATCGCGCATCGAAGCGGTTCGTCCGGGCTTGCCATGAAGCGCCGCTGCCAGGGCGGGGAAGTCGGCGGTCCGGTGATGATCGACGTTATTCGTCCGGAGGACAACGCGCGCAAATTTTGAGAGAAGATAATTCTCTTCATTGGTGGTGCGATTCGATCCGATGACGCCAATCGCATTTCCTCCATCGCGGTCGCGCACCTCTCGAAAGCGTCCGCCGATCAGCTCAAAAGTTTCCTCCCAGGTTGCAGGCGTCAGCTTTCCATCCCGGCGGATCAGGGGCTGCTTTAGGCGTTCCTGGTGGTGCGCAAAGTCGAAAGCGTAGCGGCCCTTCACGCACAGGAAATCGCCGTTGATTCCACTCTTGTCGCGATTGTCGCCGCGCACGATTTCCATGCCGGTGTCCGAGCGGCGCACGCCGAGCGTGGTCTTGCACCCGTCCCCGCAATGCGTGCAGACCGTGCCCACGTGGTGCATCTCCCAGGGACGCGTCTTGTAGCGGTAGGCGCCAGAGGTGAGTGCGCCGACCGGGCAGATATCGATGCACATGCCGCACTCTTCGCAGTCGAGATGGTCTTCCTGATTGGGCGCAATGATGGAGGACACGCCGCGGTTTTGCACGCCGAGCGCCCAAACATCCATACCCTCGCCGCAGACACGCACGCAGCGGAAGCACATGATGCAGCGCGGCCGGTCGAAATAGACCACCGGAGACCATTGCAGTTCTTCCTTGTGATTCTTGGCCTCGGTAAACCTGGATTCGTGGGCGCCGTAGGAGAACGTCATGTCCTGCAGTTCGCACTCGCCGCCGGCATCGCACACCGGGCAATCCAGCGGATGGTTGCCGAGCAGGATCTCGACCGTCCCCTTGCGCGCCTGACGGACCTCGTCGCTTTCGGTGGTGACGATCATGCCCTCGCCGATCACCGTGGTGCAGGCGGTCTGAAGCTTCGGCATTCTCTCGATCTTCACCACGCACATGCGGCACGCGCCACACAGCGAAAGCCCGGGATAGTAGCAAAAAGAGGGAACTTCAATGCCCGCGCTCTTGCAGGCTTCGATGAGCAGCGTGCCCGCGGGCGCCGTGACTTTTTTACCATCGACAGTAAGACTGACATCAGGCATGTGAGGAAGTCCCTACGCTAGTACGGGTTGCCGCTCTGCCGCTCCCGCTTTCTCAAACGGACACGGCTTGCCATCTAAATGATCTTCAAACTCTTTCCGAAATTTTTTCACGAACGCCATGGTGGGCATCGCCGCCGCGTCTCCGAGCGGACAAAATGTCTTTCCCAGCATGTTTTCCGCGAGGTAATACATGTTATCGATGTCTTTTTTCACACCGCCGCCCGCATGGAAGCGAATCAGGGTTTTCTCCAGCCAGTCCGTGCCTTCGCGGCAGGGAATACACCAGCCGCAACTCTCGTGCCGGTAGAACTTCATCGTGCGCAACGCAAACTTAACGATGCAAGTCGTATCGTCGAGTACCACGACGCCGCCCGACCCCAACATCGAGCCGGTTTTCGCCACCGAGTCAAAATCCATGGCGACATCGATTTCCTCCGGCAACAGCACCGGCGTTGACGATCCTCCCGGAACCACAGCCTTCAAACTTCGCCCATTCGGAATTCCGCCGCCTACCTCATAGATCATTTTCTTGAGGTTATAACCCATCGGAAGTTCGTAGACGCCCGGCTTATTGAGATGCCCGGCAAGGCAGAACAGACGCGTTCCGCCATTTTTGGGCGGGCCCAGTCTCGCATACCATTCGGCGCCGCCCAACAGTATGGGCGGAACACTGGCCAGCGTCTCCGCATTATTAATGACCGTCGGTCCACCCCACAGCCCAACCACCGCGGGGAAGGGAGGACGGATGCGCGGAATTCCGCGCTTGCCCTCGAGTGATTCCATCAGCGCCGACTCTTCGCCAACTTCGTAGGCGCCGGCGCCACCATGCCAGTAAATCTCAAGATCGTAGCCGCTGCCAAAGATGTTCTTGCCGAGAAAGCCCTTGGCGTAGGCGTCTTGGATCGCTTTCTGCATAATGACCGACAGATAGCGATACTCGCCACGAATGTAGATGTAGCCGTGATGCGAGCCCACGGCAATGGCGGCAATCATCACGCCTTCAATCACCGCGTGCGGATCTTGTTCGAAAATCAGCCGGTCCTTGCAAGTGCCGGGCTCGCTTTCATCTCCGTTGCAGAGCACATATTTCGGCTTGGCCGACTGTTTCGGCACGAACGACCACTTCATTCCCGTGCTGAAGCCGGCTCCGCCGCGTCCGCGCAAGCCGGAATTCTTGACCTCATTAATGATGTCGTCGGGCTTCATGGCGAGCGCCTTCTGCACGGCCTTGTAGCCGTCCAGTTGAAGATAGCGCTCGATATCCGTAGCGCCCTGACCAAAGCGCTTCGCGACAACGCGCACCTCGTCGGGATGAGAAACCAAAGTCGCCATTTGAAATTCGTCAGTGGTAATTGGTAATTGGAAACCGCGATTCGCGCTGGCTTTTCAATTACCCATTCCAAGTTGGAAAGTTCCAGTCAGTTACTGCAAGCCCTTCTTCTTATATTCGTCCAGCACTTCGTCCATCTTTGCGGTCGTCAGATTCTCATGAAAATCGTAATTCACCTGCACCGCCGGAGCCCAACTGCAGCCGCCAATGCATTCCACTTCTTCCAGGGAGAACAAGCCGTCCTGTGTCGTGCCTTTGTCGCCGACGCCAAGCTTCTTTTTGCAGTGCTCCAGCAACTCTTCGCCGCCGACGAGCATGCAGGCGATATTGGTGCACACCTGCACGGTGTACTTCCCGCGCGGTTTGGTGGTCAGCATCGAGTAATAACTGATCACGTTGCGGACTTCGAGTTCGGTGAGGTCCAGTCGCTGCGCCAGTTCCGCGATGACCTCGTCCGTCAGACTGCCCACCTCATCCTGCGCGTAGAGCAGCGTCGGCACGAGCGCCGAGCGCCGGGTCGGGTAATGGGTCAGCATCTCGGAGAAGCGAGTCTCGAATTCATCGGAGAATTTCATGAGGCGCTACCGGTCTATATCTCCCAGGATCACGTCAATGCTGCCGATCGCCGCGATCACATCGGCGATCAGTTGCCCTTCGCACATCCGGGCCAGCGTCTGCAGATTCGCAAACGAAGGTCCGCGCATGTGCACGCGATACGGTTTTGCCGTTCCATCGCTCACGATGTAATACCCCATTTCGCCGCGTGGCGATTCTACCGCCTGATACACCTCGCCCGCTGGAACCGCAAAACCCTCGGTGATGATCTTGAAATGGTAGATGAGGGCTTCCATCTGGGTCTTCATCTTTTCGCGGTCGGGCAGCACGACCTTGGGCGCGTCCGCTTTGATCGGTCCTTCCGGCATCCCCGCGAGCGCCTGCTGCACGATCCCTGCCGACTCCCGCAACTCGGCAACGCGGCAAAGATAGCGCGCGAACACGTCGCCTTCCGAGCGCACGGGCACGTTGAATTTGAAGTTTTCGTAGCCGCTGTAGGGCGCATCGCGGCGAAGATCAATGTCGATGCCGCTGCCGCGCAAGGTTGGACCGCCCGCACCGAGAGCGATGGCATCGTTGGCACTCAGATAAGCGACGCCCTTGGTGCGCATCATAAAAATCGGATTCCCCGTCAGCAGGCCTTCATATTCATCCACATTGCCGGGAAAGCGATCGACAAACTTCTTCACCTGCTCGAAGAATCCGAGGGGCGGTTCGAGCGCCAATCCCCCGATGCGGAAATAGGACGTCATCATCCGCTGCCCGCTCACCATTTCGAAGAGGCGCTGCAGGTCCTCGCGTTCTCGGAAGCAATAAAGAAAGACTGTAACCGCTCCGAGGTCCATGGCATGCGTTCCCAGCCAGACCAGGTGCGAATTGATGCGGGTCAGTTCGTTCATCAAAACCCGCATCCATTGTGCTCTCGGAGGAATCTCGAGCCCCAGCAGCTTTTCCACTGCCAGGCAGTAGGCAAGATTGTTAGTCAAAGGGCAGAGGTAATCGATGCGGTCGGTCATCGGGACCACCTGCTGGTAGAACTTGGCTTCGCAGGTCTTTTCTATGCCCGTGTGCAAGTACCCGATTTCCGGCTTGAGGCGCACCACGGTTTCGCCGTCAATTTCGAGGATCAGCCGCAACACCCCATGGGTCGAAGGATGTTGCGGCCCCATATTGAGGACAAGGTTGCGATCCTGATCGGGGCGATCCCGGAAGGCCTCAGCTACCGCTGGGGGAAATTGCGCCATAGCCTACCGATAACCTTCCACCGGGTAGTCCTTCCGCAAAGGATGGCCTTCCCAGTCGTCAGGCATCATGATGCGTCGCAGGTTGGGATGTCCGGTGAAGCGCACGCCAAACAGATCAAAGACTTCACGTTCATAGAAATTGGCCGAGGGCCATACCGAGGTGACTGATTCGATCACCGGACTGGAACCATCCAGGCGAACCTTCAAACGCACGCGTTCTTTGTGCGCAATCGAAAGCAGATGATAGACGACCTCAAACCGCGGCTCAGAGGGATACCAATCCACGCAGGTAAGATCGGCCAGATAATTGAACGGGCAGCTGGAGGAATCGCGCAAAATGGCGCAGGCTTCGCGAATGGCTTCTCGTTCGATCCAGGTCGTCAGCTCGTCGCGATCGAACTTTACCGCCTCCACCACAGAGGCATTCCATTCCGTCAAGAGGCCCAGTGCCGGATGCGACTTCAGTTGCGCTATGTCGGTGATGGGAGGAGCCAGCGGCATCAGAAATCTCTCCGCTTCTCGGCCGTCAAACCCCAATCGAGCACGCCTTTTTTCCACACATAAAACAGGCCAACGCCGACGATAGCGATATAGACGACCATTTCCCAGAAACCGAACATTTTCAGCTCCCGCAGAATGACCGCCCACGGGTAAAGGAAGACCGCTTCCACGTCGAACAATATAAAGAGCATAGCGACCAGGTAAAACTTCACCGAGAATCGTCCCTGAGCATCGCCGATGGGCTCGACCCCGCACTCATAGGGAGACATCTTCGCCAGGCCGAATTTATGTTGGCCCACAAGCCACGAAAGGACGACAATTGCGACCGCCAGTCCCGTGACGAGGCCGAAATGTACCAGGAGGGGCAGGTAGCGAGCGAAATAATTGTCCGGCATAGGGGGAGCTATATATAATCTGCGCCAAGCACATCACTAAACGTTCTAGATTAGTTTTGGCTGGCAGAAGTGTCAAGCTAAGTACAGTTTTTAACAGTAGTTTCATCCGTGCAACCTGTCTGTACGTTCTAGGACGGAACCGGGGAAAGCCTGAACCGCATGATTTTTGGTTTTAACACCGATATTAGGCACGAAGACACCGTCTACCACGTGCAGAGCGAAGCCCGCGAAGGCGAGCATCTGCTGCAAACCCAAGTTTTCGTTCGTGGCCGCTGCATCGGAAAGCGCGCCCTTCCCTATGGATCCAGTTCGGCGGCTGGCGTCGGCTCCGAGAATCCGAATTCCCCGGCGAGCGAAACCAAATCGAATAGCAACGATCAGGATAAAGAGAAGATGCTGCGCGAACTGCATCGCGAGGTGCTCGATGCCATTCGCGAAGGCAAACTCGATTCCATTCTCGACAAGCGCGATTCGCCGGAGATGTTGGCGGCGGTCAAAGAGCTGGATCTCGAATGGGTCAATGCCGCGTCTGTGCATTCAGCCGGCACTTTGACTATGCAGATCCGGGTCACTAACGGAGCAGCGAGCGCGCCCGGAGCACGCCTCACACTCCGCTTCGCCCGTCCGAATGCAGCGCCCTATTATGCGCAGGTTCTCACCGACGACGCCGGGAATGCGAACATGAATATCCAGGTGGATGAAAAATCACTTGCCGAATCCTCCGTAACCGTGCAAGCGAGCTTCGACGGGCGAACGGTCACCCGCAAGTTCAAACTGCGCGAATCCGTATAGGCTCGTAGGGGAGCGCTCTGGGGGAGGGCCTGTGTGGGGACGGGGGCCCGTCACCCGTCCACGCCGAGCGCAGCTCGGCAGCTGCCGGCAGCCGCAGCAACTCCGAGCGCGCCAAAGCTTCAAGGCCAGTCTACAAACGGCGGCTCAAAATGCGACAATCGAATGGATGAACCTAACCATCAACGGCGAAACCCACGCTCACTCCGCCGAAACGCTGGCCGCGCTGGTCGAGGGCCTCGGCATGAAACCCGACCGCGTAGCCATCGAACTCAATCGCGAAATCGTTCCCCGCGAGCAGTGGCCGCAGACCCCATTGCACGACGGAGACCGCCTGGAGATCGTCCATTTCGTCGGCGGGGGACTGGGATAGACCGCCAATTTGGCAACCCGTTTCTCAACCTGCTAACCTGATTTTTAAGCGGCCCCGTCGTTCAACGGATAGGACTTCAGTTTCCTAAACTGACTATGCAGGTTCGATTCCTGCCGGGGCTACCAGCGCTCCCCGCGCGCTCAGCCTGCCTTCCGAGTTGCACCGTAATTGCCAGGCGCAATCCTCGGCCATAAAAAGACTCGCAGATCTGAAATCAATGGCAGCGCCCTCGATGACGCATTCCAGACGGGGGCAGAGATTCTTATGCCGCGCGAGTGAAAAGTTTTGCTCTTCTCGGCCTATTTTTCGTCACTTCAGTTGACGATTGTGATGTTGACGATTGTGATGACGATTGTGATTGACA
>Ga0302325_10028598_pt1 | contig 11532 bp, 14 predicted proteins | sample Palsa_T0_2_FD_201948 | JGI IMG/M metagenome (GOLD analysis project Ga0302325, IMG submission 201948) | Peat permafrost microbial communities from Stordalen Mire near Abisko, Sweden - Palsa_T0_2 | ecosystem: Environmental > Terrestrial > Soil > Palsa > Peat permafrost | place: Sweden: Abisko... | reverse complement strand
CGGTACGCGCGATCAAGGGACGCGAGATCATCCTTAGGCCGCAGCGCGCGCACTTTCTCTTCGAGGGTGCGGTAGAGTTCCTCAACTTGGGGAGGTTCCAGGACGCTGGTGGACATTGAAGGCTTATCCACCAGTGTAGTGGCCTTGGCCTATGGAGAGCGGTGTTTCGAACAGAGTTATTTTCAGTTCACAAGTTGATAATTTTTCTTTTCATTTAGAATCAGATACTTACGCGGAATTTATTGGGTTCGCCGTTCGGCAAGGATTCTATCTTGATCTCAGAAAACCAGTTTTATGAGTATCGACACCCAGAGTCATGCCGACCCCCCAAATGCGCAGCTTCCGAGCGGCTCGTCAGCGCCGGAAAGCGAGCCGATCGTCCTGCTTAAAGACGAAGTTGCAACTCGCGAAGGGGCTGGCTTGCGCTGCCCCGATTTGAGTGATGTGGGCTATGATGAATGTAAGAATAAGACCGATAAGCTTCTTAGGGAGCTTGGAGGTTTGGAAGGTCAAAGTATGCCAGCGCCTAAACGCGCCCTTGAATTGAGAATGGGCGAGGGAATTGAAAAAACGGCCGATGAGTATGAAGGGAATAGTGTGAATATAACTCCTTCCGACGCGCCGCAACTACAACCTGAGTACGCGCCGCAAGTACACCCTGAGGTGGATATCGTAGCCAGGGCGCTCGCCATCATAGGATCTCCGAAGCAGCTTGGCAGGTGGATGAATACATCTCTGCCCGCGCTGCAAGGGCATACACCCTACTCTCTTATGAATTCCGAGGGAGGGCGAAAGCAAGTTGAAGTTGTGCTGGGGCGGATTGAACACGGCATTTATTGATGTTCGTTTATCGTGTCGCCAGTCGGCGGTACGCTGCCGATAATAGCGAAGGCGCGCGGCTTAACGGTGGCCGGTGGAACAATCCAGGGACGCCAGTTATTTACACGTCGGCCTCGAGATCTCTTGCTGCACTGGAAGTGATTGTCAATAACGGTGCAATCCCCGTCGATCATCGTGTAGTCGTCATTCAGCTGCCTGACAGTTTGTCGATGGAGTCGGTGGCCGTAAACGAGTTGGCGGTCGGGTGGCCAGCAGATGATTCGGGCACGGAAACGGCGGATCGTGGAAGCGCATGGGCATCGCCCCTGCGGACTGCTGTGCTGCGGGTTCCCTCCGCAGTCATCCCAGCCGAGCGTAACTACATCCTCAATCCGCAACACCCGGATTTCGCAATCATCAAGTTCGACGACCCAATATCTGAGTATCTGGACCCGCGCCTGCGAATGAAATAGCAGGCATTTCGCGGAGCCGCGAGAGAATGATGTTATGGGCGATTTCGTTCACATCGGATTACGCCGGCCGAGTAGCGTTCCGCTTGTCGTGGCGCCGCTGAAACGGTCGAAGGCCGTGCTCTGGCTACAGGGGATCACTCTCGCCTGGATGCTTGTCGAATGTGGGATATCGCTATTCGCGGCGGTGACGGCCAAGAGTCCCGCAATTCTTGCTTTTGGCTCCGATAGCTTGGTGGAGCTATTTTCCGCGAGCGTGGTCCTGTTGCAATTTGCTCCGAGATTTTCGCTGTCTCGAAAGGATGCCACTCGAGTCGCCAGCGTACTTCTGTTTTTGTTGGCCGGAGTTGTGGCGGCGATCGCCGCTCTTGCCTTGGTTCTGCACGCGCATCCCGTAGTCAGCCCAATCGGGATTGGCGTTACGATTGCGGCGCTGATTGCGATGCCTGTTTTGGCTTGGCTAAAACGGCGGCAGGCAGTGCGCGATCACAACCCCGCACTGTCGGCCGATGCGTCTCAATCCGCCACGTGCGCTTATTTGGCGGCCGTGACCTTGGCAGGATTGGCCGTGAACGCCTTGTTCCACGTGCAATGGTTCGATCCGCTGGCCGCGCTTGTCGCCTTGCCTTTGCTGTTCAAGGAAGCTGTGGCAGCGTGGCGCGGCGCAACCTGTGGATGTTGCTGAATCCAGAGCCCGCTGTGCGAAGTTTTTTCAGCGCCTAATCTTTTGTTTGTCGCTATCACAATGATATCATTTAGATAGCAGATTCAAATGGAGGAACTGCCATGGATACCACTCAGCCGAGAATTGCCAGTCGGGAACGCGTAATCAAAGCCGCCAACGGTTACGCCATATTGGTGCTGATGTTGCTCTTCGGCGCCGCAGGTGGCGTGGGGATTTCGTACGGAGCTGTGCTCGCGAACACGTTGCTCATCGTAGCGAGTGCCGTTCTGTTTAGCGTCGCCGTGCTCATGCTCGCGGGCCTTTTCACACTACAACCCAATGAGGCCCGGGTTCTGGTGCTGTTCGGCGCATACAAAGGCACCGTACGTGACAGCGGCCTGCATTGGGCCAATCCGTTCTATTCAAACGGCGGCATGCGCGTCACCGGCAAGCCCGATGCGCAAGCCTTAGCTGCTGCCCTACGCGCCAGTGGGCGCAACAAAATCTCATTGAGGGCCCGCACCCTGAATGGCGAGCGCCTCAAAGTCAATGACAAGCGGGGCAATCCCATCGAAATCGCCGCCGTCGTGGTTTGGCGCGTCGAAGATACGGCTCAAGCAAAATTCGATGTCGATAACTACGAAACGTACGTCACCACGCAAAGTGAATCGGCTTTGCGCCACCTCGCCAGTCTCTATTCCTACGACGATGGCGAACCGGACGAAGCCACTCTGCGCAGCAACGTCGATGAAGTATCGAAAGCCTTGCGCACCGAACTGGAAGAGCGTCTGGCCAAAGCCGGCGTACGCGTTGACGAAGCGCGCCTGACGCATTTGGCGTACGCTCCCGAAATTGCCCAAGTCATGTTGCGCCGCCAGCAAGCTGAAGCGGTCATTGCGGCGCGCCGGAAAATCGTCGAAGGCGCCGTCAGCATGGTCGATCTCGCGCTCAAAGAATTGGCTGAAAAAGACGTCGTTCAGCTGGATGGCGAGCGCCGCGCCGCCATGGTCAGTAACTTGATGGTGGTGTTGTGCAGCGAATCTGAGGTTCACCCGGTTGTGAACACGGGGACGCTATACCACTAACGGGCGTGAATGGCGGAAAAAAAATCATTTCTGCTGCGGATCGATCCCGCTCTTTGGGCCGATTTGGAAAGCTGGGCGGAAGATGAGCTGCGCAGCGTCAATGGGCAGATTGAATATCTGCTGCGAGTTGCTGTACAGAAAAGGAAAAGCGCTGCGCCGGCAAACGAGGCAAAAGGAAAACCAGGGCGGGATCAATCGGGCTAATGCAGGCGGCCAGGCTAATGCAAGCTACTGACGAAACCGCCCCACAGAGAGCACAGGATCAGCACAGTTGTCCTGCTCTGCTTGCTCCAGCGGCCCAGTGAAGCTATGACGATCGCGCCGCTAAGCAAATAGATCAGTTTGTGGAGCATTCGACAAAGTAGTCCCGAGCGGCCAAGAAAAATCTCTAGCCATTATTCATAGCGCAACGCTTCCGCCGGTGAGATTTGCGAAGCCCGGTAGGAGGGATGCAGCGTGGCCAACAAGCTCATCAGGAGCGCCAGTCCGGTCACCCAGATCCCGTCCGTCCAGTGGCTCTGAAAGGGCACATAGCTGATCGCGTAAATCTGCTCGTCCAGCTTAAGCCAGCGGTAGTGATTGAACAAATTCGTGATGGCATAGCCGGCGATCAATCCGATCAAGCAGCCAACGCCGCCGATGATCAGGCCTTCCAGGACGAAGATCCGCTGAATTTGCTCGCGGCGCGTGCCCATCGACATGAGAATCGCTACGTCGCGATGCTTCTCCATCACCAGCATTACCAGCACGGCGAGTATGTTGAGGGCAGCCACTAATTCAATCAAGCTGACGGTGATCAGGCTGACGGTTTTTTCCAGCTTGAGCGCATTCAGCAATGAACGGTTTTGATCCATCCATGTCGATGCAGTCAGCTTCGGCCCGGTAATCGCCTCAGCCGCGCGCGCCACGGCGGGCGCTTTGAAGATGTTGTCCAGGCGCAGCTCGATGGTGTTCACCACATCCTGCAAATCGAGCACCCGCTGCGCCACGGGAAGGGAAGTGAACGCCCAGGCTGAATCGAGATCATAAAGGCCGGATTCGAAAATGCCCGCCACTCGAAAATGGAAGAGGGTCGGCACCACGCCCACCGGTGTCAGCTCGCCTTGATAGCTGATGAGCGTCACAGGGCTGTTCACGCGGATGCCGGTTTGCTCCGCTAATCGTGAACCGACGACGACGTAGTATTCATGATTCGAAATCGGCTGGTCAAAAGGCGCCAACGAGCCAGACTTGAGTTGACGCAACATTTCGGGCACAGGCGCACCATTGCCTAGAGGTACCCCTTTCAAAACCGTGTTGCTGCCCACCAGCGGCCCTTTCAGTGCCACTTGGCCGTAAAGCCCAGGTGTCGCGCTTACCACGTGCGGAAGGCGTCTCAATTTGGGCAGCAGAAATTGCCAATCCTGAATACCGTACTCCGGATTGCGCTCGAGAATGTTGACGTGTGCGGTGGCGCTCAGCAGGCTGGCTTCGAGCGTGCTCTGGAAGCCGTTGTTAATCGCCAGCACAATGATAAGCGCCGCGACGCCGGCGGCCACTCCCATGATCGAAACCACGGTGATGACCGAGATCGCCGTCTGTTTCCTTTTAGCGCGCAAGTAGCGCACTGCGACCATCCACTCGAAGCGCGACATTACGAAGGAATCACGGCTTATCCAACTCGCGCAGCTTGGCAGCCAGGCCAAGTTCGCCTTCCGGCCGCAGCAGCGGAAATAGGATGACATCACGGATGGATTTGGAATCAGTCAGAATCATGGTGAGGCGGTCGATGCCAATGCCTTCACCGCCCGCCGGCGGCATGCCATAACAAAGTGCCCGCACGTAGTCTTCGTCCATCATGTGAGCTTCTTCGTCGCCGCCTTCTTTGCGCGCCAGTTGTTGTTCAAAACGGCGGCGTTGTTCTTGTGGATCGTTCAGCTCAGTAAAAGCGTTGGCGATTTCAAAGCCCGCCGCGTAGATTTCAAATCTTTCGGTAAAGGCCGGTTCGTCTCGTTTGTTCTTAGACAGCGGCGACACTTCCACTGGGAAATCGTAGATGATGGTCGGGTCAAACAAATGTTCTTCGGCGTGGCGCTCGAACAGTTGCACCAGCGCCAGCCCGGGCGTGCTCTCGCGTGAATGGCTTAGCAACCATTCGGGATCCTTGACATTGTCGAGCGACGGTTTGTCCGGCCCTTGCCAGAACTCGATCACCGCTTCGCGCATGGAGAATTCCCGAATGTTCGCAAAGTCCACTGTTCGGCCTTGATAGCTGGTCTGTGCCTTGCCGGTAGCGTCTATCGCCGCTTGTTCAAGCAATTCCTTGGACAGTTTGATCATGCCGCGGTAATCCGTATACGCTTGATAGAACTCGAGCATGGTGAACTCCGGATTGTGGCGCACTGAAATGCCTTCATTGCGAAAATTCCGGTTGATTTCGTAAACCCGCTCCAATCCGCCCACCACCAGCCGTTTGAGATAAAGCTCGGGCGCGATGCGCAGGTAGAGATCGATGTCCAAAGCATTGTGATGCGTTTTGAACGGCCGCGCCGCCGCGCCGCCATAGAGCGGTTGCATCATGGGCGTTTCCACTTCCAGAAAACCGCGCGCGTCCAACTGCCGGCGTAGCGAGGAAACAAGTTTTGCGCGAGTAGTGAAAACCTTCCGTACCTCGCTGTTGGCGATCAGGTCCAAATAGCGCTGCCGATAGCGGGTTTCCACGTCTTCCAGCCCATGCCACTTTTCCGGCAGCGCCAGCATGATCTTGGAAAGAAAGGTCAGGTCGTCGACGTGGATACTTAACTCATCTGTCTTGGTGCGGAAAAGATAGCCGGTGACGCCGATGATGTCGCCAATATCCAGCAGTTCGTAAAGCTTGTAAGCGGTTTCGCTGACCGCGTCTTTCCTGAGGTAGATTTGCAGCTTCTCGCCATTCTCAAGCAGATGTAGAAAGCCCGCCTTGCCCATGCGGCGCACGGTGAGAATGCGCCCCGCCACCTTCACTTCCACTTTTTCGGCGAGTTCCTCGGCTGTCTTGGAGCCGTACTTTTCTAGAATCTGTGGAATGGTGTGGCTGAATTCGAACGCCTGTCCATAGGGATCGAATCCCAGCGCGCGGATTTGCGCCAGGCGTTCATGGCGCTGGCGCAACAACTCGTCTTCTAATGCCAAACTGAAGGCTCCTCGAAACTACATTGTAGAGGGCGTTAGAAAAAGTAAGAGAAGCGCGGGCGAAACCGCCCGCGCCACCATGTTCAGCGCCTTATCAGCACTTCGCGCAGATTATCGCGCGTCAGAAAGAATTTCACCGAAGAAGCGCTTTCGAACAGCCTCTCAATGCTTCGATTGTTGAAATTCTGCACCCTCTGCGGCGCGCCTCGCGGAATCTGCAGCAGAGTTTTCGCGCTTTGAATCCGGTAACTATAGAGCGGGATTTCTTTGAGTTTTTCATTAGCGTTGAAGAACGCCAGAATCAATCCTCCCGGCCGCATCAAGCGCAATAAACGCTCCACTGTCCGATCGATCAACGGGGGCGCCAGGAACTGCAAAGCGTCCCAAACCAGTGCGCCATCGAAGGACTCGGCGGGAAAAGTCAGGACCTGATCGAGGAAGCGCTTGGCCTTGGCGTCGGTTTGCTGGTTTTCGGCAAAATTGTCACCGAACGCTTGTATCATCGCGGCGACGATGTCGTCGGACGAGATGCGATTGCCCGCTTCGGTAATAAAGGTGATGTTGGCTTGACTGGCGCCCGACAAGTCTAGAACGGAAAGACCTTCGCAGCCCCTGAGCGCACCGCAGAACTGATCGAACCCACTACTCTGCCGCGTCAAGGCCGGGCCGTGCGACGACGGCGCGGTTTTGAGAAGTGTTCCTTTGGGGGCGGCAAATTTCATAAAGGCCCGTTAACGGCGCAACCATCGCGCACCACATCGAAACCCGTGTTTCGACGAGTTAAGCAATGCGTTTAGGAGAGACCGGCTCGTAGCCTGGCGACTGATCAGCCACACCTGTGGCCTCTCCCCCGGTTGATTGGCCTAACGGCTCGGAGTGCCAGCTTGACTGGTAGCGGCCGCCACAGCGGGCTGTGCCGCCGCAGTTGCCGCTGGCTGGGCTTGCGCCCGATTAGCGGGCTTCGATATATCGATGCTCCCCTTAAAGTAAGCTCCGTCCTCGATTACGATGCGGCTTGTCTTGATATCTCCGACAAGTTTCGCCTCTTTTTTTATGTCGATCTTGTCAGTAGCATCGACGTTCCCCTGTATAGAACCCTGAATAATAATTTCACGGGCCTTTAACCCAGCCTGTACCCTGGCGTTGGGTCCAATGGTGAGCCGATGCTCGTGGCATTCCACGGTACCTTCGACCTCACCGTCAATTGTCAGATCTTCGCGAGCGAAAATCTGCCCCTTTACCGTTACGTTCTTCCCCAGAGCGGCAGATCCGCCACTGCGTGAAGGCGTTAAGGGTTCGGGTTCGAATGTTCTACTTGGCGATGACATGGTTGTCTCTTTCCTCTGTGGTTCCACCGCGGTTGCCGGCGGGATTGCCGGTGATGGCCGCTGTGGCAGTTCGTCTTCTTTTCGTTTACTCCACATGCAAAGGTGTTCTCCTTAAGAATGCTCCAATTCATGGTACTACTCCCGGCAATGCCTGCATGAAATAAAGTGCCCGCCCGCAGAAATCCTCTTGCTATTTTGAGTTTACAAAGGAAAAAAGCTTACTTCTTTGGGATAATGGCCCAAGGTGTCCAAGGCCAAGGATCTGGAAACTCGCTTAGCTCGCGCCGAACAGCAACTGCGCCTCTTTCAGCGCGTCAGCCGTTTGATGACCCGCGATTTAGAGCTGGATGATGTGCTTCAGGAAATCGTAAGCTTAGTTAAGGACTTTCTGACCTGCGATTCCTGTCTCATTTACTTAGTGGAAGACGGCGAATTGGTGCTTTTTGCGTCCAGCGATCAAAACCGCAAGACCATTGGCAATGTCCGGCTTCGCTTGAGTGAAGGATTGACTGGCTGGGTGGCTCGCGAGCGGCGTCTGTTAGCGATCTCACGCGAAGCGTACAGCGACCCTCGATTCAAATATTTCAAAGATCTACCACAGGATACGTTTGAGGCTTTCCTGTCTGTCCCGATCATCTCGCAAAACAAAGTCGTGGGCGTGATCAACGTGCAACATCGCGAGCCTCGTATTCACACAGGCGGAGATATGGAGATGCTGAGCACGTTGGGTGAACAAGTCGGCTGCCTGCTGGTGTTATCCCGCCAAAAACAACGGGCGCCCACCAGCGTCGCCTAAGACTGCCCGGGCGGAGTTGGCTCGGAAACGGCCTTCTCGCCTGTATCCGCCGCGGCGCTCTCATCCTCCGGATTCACGTAGTCCAACTCAGGTTCCTCTTCTTGATGCTCGGGCGATCTCGGGCGAAAACTAATGAAGTTGAGCCGGCATCGGGAACAGCGATGTTTCTGTGCGCCCACCGCCGTCAACAACTGCGCCCACAAGCTGTTACGGTAATGCCGTTTGGGCCAGTCGGTCAAATTCAAATTGAGACAGCGAGGGCATTTGGCCCACCTCCAAACGGAAAACAGCCAAACGCTGGCCCAGAACCGGTCATTGCATGAATTGCAGCGGAAGGGATAAACGCCCATCATCATGCGCGTCATTTCCTTCGTGCTCGCGCGGCGTGAACGGCGAACGGAAGACGAGCCGCACTTGGGGCAGGCTATCGCTGCATCGCTCATACCGCAAACGTCTCTTTTTTGCGCGAGTGCTCGAATACATAAGCTGAGCGGAACCCGCGGAAGGCTTCCAGCAAACGATTGAGAATTTCCGGTGCTTGCCGCAATAGTCGCCGGTCAACCGACAGCACGGGAAGAATATCGCGGGTAGTAGAGGAAATGAACACCCCGTCCGCCTCCTCCAAGGTTTGCGGATCGATCGCTTCTTCGCCAATGCTCAACCCGGGAACCCGAATCTCTTCCAACAAGATCGCGCGCGTAACGCCCGGCAGGCAGCCGGATGTGGCGACGGGCGGCGTCAAAACAGTATTGCCTTTTATGAGGAAGACATTGGCTGAGGTGCACTCGGAGACTTGTCCGTGCTCATTCAATAGCAAAACTTCGTCGTACCCATCCTCATGCGCCCGTTCGTTCCACGTCAGGTTTTGCGCCCAGGAGGTGATTTTCAAACCCGAAAAAGGACTGGCGCCATGACGCCCGTTGGGCACATAGTGGAGATGAACGCCGGCGCCCCAGGCGGTGAGATCCGCCGTAAAAGCGATCAGGTCGGCGTCGCAAACGATTTGCGGCGCTTCGAAAAGACCGCCCTTGTTGCGGACGACGGCCACGCGCAGGGTGGCATTGAAAGCGTGATTCGCCTCAACCAACGACATCAATGATTTGTGCAGGGATTCGGCGCTGATCGTGAAAGGAATACGCATCAGGGCCGCATCGCGCTGCATGCGGCTGTAATGGCGGGAATAAGCGAACAGAACCCCGTCGGAAACCCGGAGCGTGCTGAAAACGCCCCAGCCATTCATAAAACCTACTTGGCCAGGAGATAAGACCGCATCCCGGGTGTCCCGGATGTCGCCATTGTGAAGTAGATACCGGTGCACTCATTCGTATCTTATCGGAGTCGAAAGGACGCTCGCTTAACGCTCGCGGTTCAGTAGCTCGCGTGCCCTTGCCGAACAGCAGCCGCCGGGGAGCGTATTACGTTCCGTCAGCCGCCAGCCAAGCAAGAAGCCGGCGGAACGCTTCCCCGCGTGCGCTGACCCCGAATTTTTCGGCCTCATCCAGTTCGGCGAAAGTTTTTCCCAACGGCGGGAAAAGGAAGAGAGCGTCATAGCCGAAGCCTAAAGAGCCGCGCGGTTCGCTCAGTATTTCACCGGCCGCGGTACCGCGGGTTGTCTGCAAAATCCTGCCTTGCCTAGCCAAAGAAATGGCTGTCACAAAGCGGGCGCTGCGATTGGAGGCAGCGGAGAGTTTCGAAAGCAAGAGCGCATTGTTCTGCGCTCCACTCGAGAGCGGACCGGCAAAGCGCGCGGAGTGGATGCCCGGCGCGCCTGCGAGGGCGTCGACTTCCAACCCGCTATCGTCGGCGAAGACAAGTTCTTCGCTGAAACGCGAATAGTAAAGAGCTTTGAGGACGGCGTTTTCCTCATACGTTGCGCCGTCTTCCTGCGGCGGATGCAATTGAGCCAAACCGGGTAGCGGCTGGACATCGAAAAAACGCGCGCAAGACGGGCTCGGTGTCAAGCGCTCCGCCCGAATATCCGCGGGAGTTCCTCCCTGTTTGGCGGCGCGCAGCCTTGCCCTTTGCGCTTCGAAGCTTCTATGCGAAGCGAGTTGCGCGGTAAACTCGCGCAGCTTACCGGCATTGCTGGAGCAGGCGTAAAGAAGAGGCATCGGATAGATCACATGGGACAGATCAAGCGGAATGACTGGCCAGCGCGCGCTCTTGCAACATCCGCAATTCGGCAATACCCGCTCGCCCGAGCGAAACCATGCCGGCCAAGTGTTCGTCGGCGAAAGGACTGTGTTCGGCCGTGGCTTGCACTTCTACGAACTTGTCCGAACCCGTCATCACTATGTTCATGTCCACATCCGCGCGCGAATCCTCTTCGTATGCTAAATCGAGCATCACTTCGCCGCCGACTAGTCCTACGCTGGTAGCGGCAACTGAATCGAGCAAGGGGGATTTGGCGATGGCCTTGAATTTGAGCAGCGTCTGGATCGCGAACGCCAGCGCGACGTAGGCGCCGGTGATGGCGGCGGTGCGCGTTCCGCCATCGGCCTGCAGAACGTCGCAATCGACGATGATGCTGCGTTCGCCGAGCGCGGCTAGATCAACCACCGCACGAAGCGAGCGGCCGATGAGGCGCTGAATTTCGTGGGTGCGGCCCGAAGGCCGGCCCTTGTTCAGTTCGCGGGGCGTGCGAGTTGTGGTGGCGCGCGGCAGCATTGAGTATTCGGCGGTGACCCAGCCCCTGCCGGTCCCGCGCAGGAAGGACGGTGTGGAATCTTCCACGGTGGCCGCGCACAGCACGCGGGTGTGGCCCGCCTCGATCAAGACCGAACCTTCGGCGGTGAGCAAGTAGTCGGGAGTGATTTTTGTGGGTCGGAGTTGATTCAAATGGCGGCCGTCTTTACGCATGGAAATTCTATGGTAACGAGACGGCTCTCGGCAGGCACTCAGATCGCTATCAGTCCCAAGCTGATTTTTATGGCCAAATCGACTTGCTCGGTGGCTTCATCATCCACCCGGCCGAGGCGCTTGACCAACCTCGTGCGGTCCACGGCACGGATCTATCGTCGGGTCGAGCGTCGTGAGGTAGATTTCGCCGCGTCTTGGGTAATCGTTATTTTCTCTTCTTGTATGTCTAGCCGTCGCCATGCTTCTTCATCGACATCAAGCCAGTCAGCCGCAATCTGACGGTTTAGGTCCCGGTCGCGCGCCACAGCGGATTCCAGTTGCGTCCGCAGGGCTTCCGCGACCGGGACCTAAACCGTCAGAT
>Ga0302325_10028597_pt1 | contig 11532 bp, 10 predicted proteins | sample Palsa_T0_2_FD_201948 | JGI IMG/M metagenome (GOLD analysis project Ga0302325, IMG submission 201948) | Peat permafrost microbial communities from Stordalen Mire near Abisko, Sweden - Palsa_T0_2 | ecosystem: Environmental > Terrestrial > Soil > Palsa > Peat permafrost | place: Sweden: Abisko... | reverse complement strand
TCGGCGAGGCGGGCGGCCCCGTCGTAGTCGACGGTCCCGTCGGGGTTCATGGGGGTAATCATCGCCGTGATCATCGGGCCGAACGGCGCTTGGATCGTCGTCATACGTGAACGCTACCCGCAACCCGGTGCGCAGAGTAGTCGGCTTACCGTCACCTCCGCCGGAAATCCCGCCAGGGCTATGGGGGTTTAGGGCGCCACCGCCAGAACTTGGACCGCCACTCCAGGTTGCGCGGCATGGCAGGTCGGGCACTGCGCACCCGGAACGGGAACGTTGACCCAGTAGCCATCCGCCACCGGCCGGGTGGCCCGGATGTCCGCCGTCAGCTCCTTGGCGTCGACCGCCACGCCGGGCGGGTTGGTGGACAGCCCGGCAAGCAGGTCGATGCCCGGACGGGCCGCGCCGGCTTGCGCCGCGGCCGAGTGGACGAAGGCGGTATAGACACGGGTGTCCTGCTCCAGGCTCTGGGCTTGGAGTTCAACGACATCAGCGACCTTGGCCAGGCGGCCGACAAGATCCAGGTCGAGGAACTGGCGCCACTCCGGGCCCTTACCGTTCGAGTCCAGGACCGTGGCCAGGTCGATCGCGGGCGCCACGATCAGCTGCAGTCCGTGGGCATGAGCCGCGGCCGCGGCCGCGGTGGCGGCCCGGACCGGGTTCTGCTGCTCCGCCACGGGAGTGAAGGCCCAGGCCTCGGGGTCGTACAAGACGCCGAAGGTCCCGGAAGGAATCTGCCCGGCGTCGACCGCGCTCTTCAGCGCGGCCGCGGAGGCGAAGGTGACGACCGGCTCCGCGACCACGCTAGGCAGCGGCGGCTCGCCCGGCTGCAGGAGCTCGTACACGAGCTTGCCGCTTAGATCGCTCACGGCGACCGGGTCGAGGATGAGCCGGGCCAGCACCGACCGGGCGAGCAGCCAGGCGGGATGATCAGGCCCCAGCAGGTCAGCCAGGCCGGCGGTGCCCGAGGTCGCCGGGTTGACGCTGGTCGCGGATGAGCAGGCGGCCAGCGTCGCGGTGGCCATCGTCAGGGCTGCCGCCATGAGAACGCCCGCGCGGAGCCGCGAGCACAGCGAGCGTGACAACCAGGGGGACCGCTGGTCTGAGCGGGTTTCCACCTTGCCTCCTGACGGGCCGCTGATTGACGCGCGGCGGCCTAGGGTCCGAGCTTGACGTCGGCCGTCATCCCGTTCAGCGGCACGATCGCCGCGTGGCCGGTGATGTTGACGACCGCCTGATAGACGACCCCTGCGGATGTCTGCGTCGGGGTGGGCAGGACGTCGCTCACCTGACCAGGGACATCTTTGATGTGGTCGGAGGGAACGCTGATGGCGACGCGTTGCCCCGCCCGGACCCGCGCCACGGCGGACTCGGGGATGAGCACGATGACCTGCCAGTTAACAGAGGTACGCAGCGCGAACACCGGTACCGCCGATGCGCTCGCGCTAACCTTGCGGCCGGTCTGCGGGCCTTCGGGCAGAAGAGAGAACGCCGGCCCCTCGGCGGCAGATTGCTCCTGCGAGTCGGCCTCGTAATCCCGGATGCCCGATGTGGTTACGGTCTGACCCACCTGCCCGTTGGCGGCCACGATGACACCGGCGGACGGGGCGACGATCTCAGCCGAAACGATCTTCATTTGGTCGGTGGCCAGCTGAGCCTGGTCCAGAGCGAGCTGAGCGTTGGCCGCGGTCAGCTGTGCGCTGTCGATCGCGTCGTTGGCCGGGTTGGCGGCTTCGGCCTCCCGCAGCTGCGCCATCTTCGCCTTGTCCGCGGCGATGGCCGCATTGTCCGCGGCCACCAGGGAGGTGGTGTCGGGGGCGTACTCCCTGGCCAGTACCTGCCCCTTTTGCACGGGCGTGTTCAGCTTGGCGTTGATCTCGGAGATCTCCCCCGCGGCGGAGAAGTCGAGGGTGATCACCCCGCTGCTGGCCACGGTACCGGTGAAGAGCTGAAGGTTATCGCGCAAGACAGTCGGTATGTACCAGATAGCGCTGGCGACCACGGCGACAGCGATGAGGATCCCGCCGGCCCGCTGCGGCCAGGTCCGCGCGGACCGGATCGGATCGACTGCTTCGGGCTGGTCAGCCTGATGCCGCGGCACCGGACGCGAGACGGTCAGGGTGGCGGATGGGCTCGAGGCGACCCGGCCGGGCGACCGTGCGGGCGGGTAATCGCGCTCCAGCTGGGGCCGCGGCTGGTCCAGATAGAAAACAGAGAGGTGGGGAGGCTCAGGCGCAGTCGGCCCCCCCGTCCCGGCCAGCAGCCCCGACCCGCCCCGCCGCTCGGAATTCTCGTCCTCAGGATGCACCGCGTTCCCCATCCAGATCAGTAAGCGCTTTACTAAAGTAGCCACAGAACCAAAGCCAAATTGGCCGACCCAAGGCAAAATTACAGGCTAGGCAAGACGGCGGACACGAACACCAAACAATTTACTGGTCAGGTCGGCCGCGTCGGGCGGGATCTTGGCTCGTTTAACCATAGGTCAGCGCTCCGACCAGGATATACAGCTGCCGGAGAAGACGAAAGGGCTAGTTAGAGACAATGCGGGCACCTGGCCAAGAAGGCGCGCGGTCGCGCTTATTCGCATTCCGGACCAAAACGATTCGACAGACCCTAAGCCGATATTCATTCACGATTCAGGCCATTATTCAGATATCAACGCGGAGGCGGACAGGTGGGCGACTTGCGGGAGATTAAATGAACATAACGCTCCTCGCGGCGACAATCGGACTTCTCGCGGCTCTGGTGGCCGCATGCGTGCTGCCAGTCGGCGCCGAGGGTACCGAGGACCAGGGCGACGGCAAGGGCTACGTGGCCATCCCGCGGCACGTGACGACGCCCGCGTACCGCCCGCGCACCTGGATCTTCCTCGCCGTGGTCACGGGCCTGGGGCTGCTATTCCTGGGCTGGCAGCGGCCAGCGCTGCCCGGCGCCTACGCCGGTGCCGTGCGCGCCGTCGCCGCCGCGATCACCAGGGATCCCGCTACCGTCAACGGATATGTCGCCCGGCTGCACCCGGCCACGCAGTTCTTCGCCGTGGCCTATATCGTCGGGCTGACCGTCGTCGCGCGGGCCAGCCTGACCAGGCGGGTCGCGATCTTGTCCCATGCCGTGCTCTATACCGGGATCTCGGTGCTGCTTCAAGCGCTGCTGATCGTGGCAGGCATGGCGACCGGATGGCTGATCGCTCCGTTCGGGATCGAGGCCACGCTGGCGAACTTGCTCGTAGGCGGGCTGGTCATCACCCGTCTCAGCTTCACGGCCTACGTACTGCCGCGCGGGACCACGGTGCCACGTCATCGTCCGCGCTGGCTTTGGGACAGCGTGCTCGCCTGCTGCTCGCTGATCACCATCGTGGTCCTCCTGATCATCAGTTACGCGTTTCTGGCCGAACCAGGCAACCTGAGCTCGGCGTGGCAGGTGTTCGTTCCGCTGTACGCCGTCAGCATCTTGTTCGTGCTGCTATCTGCCCCGTTGTGGCTGCTTTGGTGGACCAACAGGAAGCTACCCGCGCCCGGTGGCGAACGGCCGCCCGTCGATGTGATCATCCCGGCGTACAACGAGGCGGACAACATCGCCAGGCTGCTCCGCTCCATCGACGTGGCCGCCGGACGGTACGGCGGCCCGGTGTACATCGTGGTGTCCGACGACGGGTCAACTGACGACACCGCGAAGATCGCGCGGGCCGGGTTGGCGGCCTGCACGCACGCTCGCGGCCGAGTCCTGAGCCGGCCGAACGCCCGGCAGGCGGCCGCGCTCAACCGCGGGCTCGCGATCACCAACGCCGAGATCGTCGTCCGCATCGACGCGGACTGCGTCATGGGCCCGGATGTGCTGACCTACTCCGTACCGTGGTTCCGCGATCCGCTGGTCGGCTCGGTGGGCGCCATGGAAGAGCCCAGGACCGATGACGTGACCTGGTTCCACCGGTTGCGCACCCTCGAGACCTTGTTCCAGTTCCGGTTCGCCCGGCTGGGACAGAGCCTGGTCGACGGCATCGTCGTCATTCCCGGTACCTTCACCGCCTTCCGCCGGGGGCCCGCGGTCATCGCCGGCGGCTTCCCGGTCGGGATGAACGGCGAGGATTCCGATCTCACCATGCAGATCGGGCGGCTCGGCTACCGGGTGGTGGTCGATCCGCGCATTCGCTCGTACGAGGACGTGCCGCGCAACGTGGGCGAGTTCCTTGAGCAGCGCACCAGGTGGGCGCGGGCCAGCTTTCACGTCTACGCCCGGCACGTGCCGCTGCGCAGCGGCCTGGCCGGGCCGCGAGTGTGGTTCTGGACGATACGCCGGGGCTTCTCCTGGTTCTCGCTGCAGGCAGGCCTGGTCGCCCCGATCTTCATGCTCGAGCTCGTGCTGACGCATCCGAGCTACCGGCAGAACGTGGTCACGTTCGGTCTGCTTTACGCCGCGGGCGGCGGAATCCCGCTGGCCGTCAGCCTGCCGCTGGCCATCAAACATCGGTACTGGCGGAGCATTTTGTGGCTGCCGACCTGGTTCGCTTACGCGTTCCTGCGGCGGCTGGCCACGCTGGAGGCGGTGATCTCGCTCCCCACCCGGCCGTTCCCCGCCCTGGCGGGCGCCCGCCGGACGCAGCGGGGGCTGACGCGGGCTCGGGGGTACCCGCGTCAGCCGCTTCCGCTAGGTCATCGTCCGGAGCGTGCCTAGCATTACAGCGAGGTATAGTCGGCACTAGTCGTGCAATGTAGAGTATCCTCAAGGACAACAAAAGACTTCCGTTCGGCATCGACCGACATCGGGAAGGATGGCTTTGTGAACTCCCAGAACGCCCGGCCGGCCGAGATGGCCGCCGGCACCCTGTCCCATGCGGAGGTGACCGGCACCCTGTCGCACGCCGGAGCATCGGCGGTACGCGGGTCGCCCGAATCGCGCCAGCTGTCATTCCGCGCCAGCGGGCTGACCATCGAGCTCGAGATCACCGGCACCGGGGACGAGCGGCGGCTAACCGGCCAGCTGATACCGCGGCAGCCCGCCGTGGTGGACATCAGGCATGCCGACGGGGTGATCACCGCAGAGGCGGACGAACTCGGGCGGTTCAGCGCGGAGCCCATGCCGCCGGGCCCGATCAGTCTCCGGAGCAGGCTAGGCCCGGTAACCGATCAGTCCTTCGTGGTCACCGGCTGGGTCACCATCTAAGCCGGCCCGGCCGGGTCAGACCCACCGGTGCCGCTGGCACCCCGGGCCGCTCGGGTACAAAGGGTGATGTGAGAGCTCTGAGTGACCGCAGGGTAGAGGTACGCGGGCGAGGCCTGCACGTGGTCGAAGGGGGCGCAGGCGCGCCGGCCGTGGTGCTTGAGGCGGGATCCGGTTGCGATAGCGGGCTGTGGCGGGAGGTCCAGCAGCGGGTCGCGCGGGCTACCGCCAGCTACAGCTATGACCGAGCGGGCCATGGTTCCAGCGACCCCGCCGGACCCTGGTCGTTCGAGGGCTGGGCGGCGGACCTGGAGAGCTGGGTGGCCGAGCTGCGGGTACCCCCGCCGTACCTGCTGGCCGGCCATTCGCTCGGCGGCCACATCATCCGGGCGTTCGCGGCCGCCCATCCCGGCGAGGTGACCGGGATGGTACTGGTCGACGCCCGGCACGAGCGCTGGCGGGAACTGCTGCCTGACGCTTTCCACGCGCGGCTGCGGGAGCTCAGTCCGTACGACACCGAGCAGGCCCTGCAGGCCGACGAGTTCGTCAGGGGCCTACCCGGTCCGGAGCGCGTGCCGGTGACGGTGATCACGCACGGGCGGGCGGACTGGATACCCGAGGAGTTCGGCTTCGGACCGAGGGACCGGAACCGGTGCGAGCAGGCATGGCAAGAGATGCAACGTGACCTGGCGGCGCAATTCCCGGGTTCGGTCGTCCGTGTCGCCGCGGACAGCGGCCATCTCATCCCGGCCGAGCAGCCGGACCTGGTCGCCGGGGAGATCCTCGCGCTCGCCGGACGGCCAGCCGGCCGCGGATAACACACCGGCCCGGCGGCCCGGGCCGACGTGGCCGTGCTGGCGGTCGGGCTGGCGTTAGCCGAGGCGGGCGAGCGCGGAAACGAACTTCGCCGCGTTGATCGTGCCCCAGCCGGTGGCCTGGTCGTAGCCAACGGTGGCGTTGAAGCCGGTCACGCCGCCGAAGCTGTTGTCGCCTGAGGTGACGCTCACGATGCCGGTGCTGGCAACTTGTGAAGGACTTACTTCGAAAGTAATCTTTCACGTATGCCCGACGAACCCGCTGCCCCCGAACCCGCTGCCCCCGAACCCGCTGCCCCCGAGCCCGCTGCCCCCGAGCCCGCTGCCCCCGAGCCCGCTGCTCCCGGCACACAGGGAAACCCGCTCAAGCTCACCGACCCGCGGATGATGCGTGCGCTGGCACACCAGGCGCGGATCGCGATCTGGTCGCATCTCGGGCTGCGCGGGCCGGCGACGGCAACCGAATGCGCGGAGATAGCCGGGCTCTCCCCGTCGGCGTGCAGCTACCATCTGCGGACGCTGGCCCGTTACGGATTCGTCGAGGAGGACCTGGCGAGCGCCGCGGACGGGCGGGAGCGCCCGTGGCGGGCTCGGATGCTCTACTTCACCATGGAAGCCGACCCTGGTCAGCCGGCCGCCACGGGCGTCGCGAGCCGGCTGCTCGTGGAGAATCTGCGCGCGGCCGGCGAGGAGAACCGGGCGCGATACATCAACCGCCAGTCGGAATATCCGGCTGACTGGCAGGCCGCGGCGGGTGAAATGTTCAGCGTCGCGCACGTCACGCCGGACGAGCTCAACCAGCTGCGGGCGCGGCTGCAGGAAGTCATGCTGCCGTACGTGCGGCTGGACCCGGCGGAGCGGCCACCTGGTGTGCTGCCGGTCCGGATCTTGCTCGACTTCTTTCCCTGGTTCGGACCAGAGGAAGCCCGGTGAGCGCCGCGGGCGGACGAGTGGCGCGGCCGTGGCGGTCGCTGGGGGCGCTGCGCTCCGGACCGCTGGCCGTGCGGAGCTTCCGGCTGCTGGCCGGGGGGCAGTTCACGTCGACGATCGGCGACTTCTGCTATGCGGTCGCGCTGCCCTGGCTGGTGCTATCCACCCACGGCGGGGTGGTCCTGCTCGGGACCGTGCTGGCCTGCTACGGCGTACCGCGCACGGTGCTGATACCGGTCGGCGGAGTCCTCGCGGACAAGGTGGGGCCGCGCACGCTCATGCTGGCGGCCGACGCGGCCCGCTGCGTGCTCGTCGCCGTGCTCGCCGTGCTGGCGGCCAGGCACCTGGCCTCGCTGGCCGCTCTCGGGCCCATCGCCGCATTGATCGGCGCCGGCGAGGGCCTGTTCCTCCCCGCCTCGTACGCGATTATGCCGTCGCTGCTCGACGGTGAACAGCTCAGCGCGGGTAACGCCGTTTCCACCGCGGCGGTGCAAGCCGGGTCGCTGCTCGGTCCGGCCCTCGGCGGTGCCCTGGTCGCCGCCACCCACACCTCGACCGCGGCGTTCGCCGTCGACGCCGGGTCGTTCGCCGTGTCGGCGCTGACCCTGGCCCTGATCCCGCGGCGGGCGGCCGGCGGGTCGATAACCGGTGCGGCGGCCGAAGCCTGGGCGGCGGCACAGGCCGAGACGGCTGCGGCACAGGCCGGGGCGGCACAGGCAGGGGCGGCACAGGCAGGGGCGGCACAGGCCGGGGCGGAAGGCACTACGGGCGCGGGTCAGGATGGGGTGCTGGCGCTGCTGCGGCGGTCACGGGTGCTGCAGGTCATCCTGGTCGTGGTGGTCGCGGCGAACCTGGCGGGCGGCGGGATGAGCGACGTCGCCCTGCCGGCGCTCGCGCACGCCAGGTTCGGGGCGGCGGGCTATGGCGCGCTGCTCGTCTGCTTCGCCGCCGGAGCGGTGATCGGGACGCTCGCCGCGGCCCGGGCCGGCACGCTGAAGAAACCGGCCATGTTCGCCTCGGCCGTGTTCCTGCTCGAGGCGGCCGCGATCGGCCTGACGCCTTACCTGGGCGGGGAGGCCGGGGCGGCGGCGGCGCTCTTTGCGTGCGGTGTCGCCAACGGCCTGGGCAACGTCATCTTCCTGACCCTGGTGCAGAAGTGGGTCTCCCCCCGTGTGCTCGGCCGGGTCATGGGAGCAATCATGCTGTGTGCGTTCGGCAGCTTCCCGCTGTCGGTGGCGATCTCCGGGGTGCTCGTGCGCCACCTCGGGCCGTCGCTGTTCTTCCCGGTGGCGGGAGGGCTGGTGGCGGTGGCCATGCTGGGGGGGCTGACGCAGCGGGAGTTCCGGGACTTCGGGTCCTAGGGCGTCTTAGGGTCGGAGCGCCTCGATGACCGCGTCGGTCACCTCGGCGGTGTCCGCGGTGCCGCCGACATCGCGGGTGACGTGCCCCGCCGCGGTGGTCGCTTCGATCGCCGCCTCTATCCGCCGGGCGTCGGCGTGCAAGCCGAGGTGATCCAGCATCAGCGCGCCGCTGCCGATGGCGCCGATCGGGTTACTGATACCCCGGCCGGCGATGTCGGGAGCGGAGCCGTGCACGGGCTCGAACATGCTGGGGAAGCGACGCTCCGGGTTGAGGTTCGCGCTCGCGGCCAGGCCGAGGCTGCCCGCGATGGCCGAGCCCAGGTCGGACAGGATGTCGGCGTGCAGGTTCGAGGCCACCACCACCGACAGGTCCTCGGGATGCAGGATGAACTTGGCGCTCATGGCGTCGACGAGAACGCTCTCGGTGGCCACGTCCGGGTAGTCGAGCGCCACCCGCCGGAACGTCTCGTCCCACAAGACCATGCCGTACTGCTGCGCGTTCGACTTGGTGACGCTGGACACCTTCTTGTTCGCGCGGGTCCGGGCGAGGTCGAAAGAGAACCGCATGATCCGCTCGCAGCCCTTCTCGGTGAACAGCGCCGACTGCAGCGCGACCTCGTTGCCGGGACCGCGGGCGGACAGGTTACGGCCACCGATCCCGGCGTACTCCCCCTCGCTGTTCTCCCGGACGACCACCCAGTCCAGTTCGGTCTCGTCGGCCTTGCGCAGCGGGCTCTGGATGCCGGGCAGGAACCGGACGGGCCGGACGTTGGCCCACTGGTCGAAGTTCTGGGTGATGTTGAGCCGCAGGCCCCACAGGCTGATGTGGTCGGGAACGTTAGGCCAGCCGACGGCGCCGAAGAAGATGGCGTCGAAGTCCTTCAGGATCTCCAGGCCGTCCTCGGCCATCATCCGGCCGGTCTTGTCGTAGTACCCGGATCCCCACGGAAACTCCTCCCAGGCGAACGCGAACTGGCCGTCCGACTGCCCGGCGACGGCGTCGAGTACCCGCCGGCCGGCCTCGACCACCTCCTGGCCCACGCCGTCGGCCGGGATCTTCGCGATCTTGAAGGTCTGGGTTTGGTCGGACATGCCACTAGCCTAAAGATTGAGCCGGTGACGGCAAGGGCACGCGCCGTGGATGTTCCGTCGCGGCGGCGCAATACGGTGACCGGGGAGTGATACCGGGCCCGTTCGGGAGAAAAAGAAGACGCACCGCTGGGGGCGGCGGAAGGGCCGGGACCTTAAGGCAGCACTGGTTTTTAAGGCAGCACTTGACTCACGCAAATAGGCGGCCCACTGGGGGTCGCCGTCGTATTGTGCGCCCACCAGCCGCCAGTGGGCGCCGCGTGGTACCACCGGGGGGACCGCCAGGGTCCAGCCCAGTTCCTCGAGCAGCCGGTCCGCCTTACGGTGGTTGCAGATGGTGCAGGATGCGACGCAGTTTTCCCAGATGTGCTGGCCGCTGCGGCTTCTCGGGATCACGTGATCGATGGTCTCCGCACGACCGCCGCAGTAGGCGCACTTGTAGTTGTCGCGGCGCATCAGGGCGGCCCGGGTCAACGGCACGCGATTGCGATACGGAATCCTGACGTAACGGCTCAGCCTGATCACCGAAGGCGTTTGCAGGGCCACCGACGCCGCGTGCAGGACCGCGCCCGCCGCGTCGTGGTGGACGACTTCAGCCTTGCCGCCGAGGACGAGGCACACCGCTCGGCGAAGGCCGACTGTGGTCAGCGGTTCAAACGTTACGTTGAGCAGCAAAACTCGCCGCACCGCACCTCCCGCTGGCGCCGAACCTCTATCTGGACTCCATACTTCTAGTGTGTCCTCTGGTACGCCGATCCGCCACTACCTAAAGCGTACAAGCTGATGAAGACCATAGAGTTCCGGCATGGAGTTCAGTTATCCGCAGGCGCGCCGGCTGGACCTGACCGAGGATCTGCTCGGGTATCAGGTCAGCGATCCGTACCGCTGGCTGGAGTCCAGCGACGAGCGGGCCGACTGGCTGGCCGCGCAGGCGAGCCTGTTCGACGCCCAGCGCTCGGACCTGGCCGGGCGGGAAGAGCTGGCCGGGCAGGTGCGGGAGCTGCTCAGCGTCGGCTACCAGGGGACTCCCGTCTGGCGGGGCGACCGGCGCTTCTTCACCAGGCGCGACCCGGGTGCCGAACACGGCGTGCTGTGCACCCAGCTGGGTGACGGCCCGGTCGAGGTCCTCGTCGACCCGATGGCGATCGACCCGTCCGGGCTGACCACGCTGGACGCCTGGCGGCCGGACAAGGAGGGACGGCTGGTCGCCTACCAGCTGTCGGAAGGCGGCGACGAGGAATCCCTGCTGCGGGTGATCGATGCCGCCACCGGGACCCTGGCCGACGGGCCGATCGACCGCTGCCGCTACTCCAACGTCGCCTGGCTGCCGGGCGGCAAGGCCTTCTACTACACCCGCAGGCTGCCGCCCGCGGCCGTGCCTGACGGGGAAAGCCAGTACCACCGGCGGGTCTACCTGCACCAGCTCGGCACCCCCGCCGACTCCGACGCGCTCATCTTCGGCACCGGCCGGGACAAGACCGACTACTACTCCGTCTCGGTCAGCCGGGACGGGCGGTGGCTGACCATCTCCGCGTCGCGGGGCACCGCGCCGCGCAACGACCTGTGGCTGGCTGACCTGTCCGGGTCCGACCCGGCGTCACCGCAGCTGCGCGTGGTGCAGGAGGGGCTCGATACGCAGACCGGGGTCCGGGTGGGCCGCGACGGACGGCTGTACATCTTCACCGACGCCGGCGCGCCGCGCGGCCGGATCGCGGTGGCCGACCCGGTTGACGTGGGCGGCCCGGCGACCTGGCGGGACCTGATCCGCCAGGACCCGGAGGCGGTCCTGCGGGGATACGCGATCCTGGACGGTGCCGAGCTCGCCCGGCCGATGCTGCTGGCCAACTGGACCAGGCACGCGCTCAGCGAGATCACCGTGCACGACCTGGCGACGGGTGAGGCGCTTGGCACGGTGCCGCTGCCTGGTCTTGGCACCGCGGGCGGGACCAGTGAGCGGCCCGAGGGCGGGCACGAGGCCTGGTTCGGGTACACCGACTACACGACGTCTTCTGTGGTGCTGCGGTTCGACGCGCGAGACTGGTCGGTGAGCACCTGGGCCACGGCGCCTGGTCAAGTGCAGGTCCCGGAGGTCACGGCGCAGCAGGTGTCCTACTCGTCGGCGGACGGGACCCTGGTGCGGATGCTGGTGATCAGCGGACCGGATTCGGCGGATTCGGCGGGGA
>Ga0302325_10028595_pt1 | contig 11533 bp, 12 predicted proteins | sample Palsa_T0_2_FD_201948 | JGI IMG/M metagenome (GOLD analysis project Ga0302325, IMG submission 201948) | Peat permafrost microbial communities from Stordalen Mire near Abisko, Sweden - Palsa_T0_2 | ecosystem: Environmental > Terrestrial > Soil > Palsa > Peat permafrost | place: Sweden: Abisko... | reverse complement strand
TGTCCACTATCGGGCAAACCAAAGTGCAGTTGGTCGGCGTTCAGGACGCTCTCAACCGAGCCCAGCAGAACAAGGTGATGCTGGAATCCTCGCTGTCCAACCTACAAGTCTCTTCCGCGCCTGTTTCGCAGATCTTGAATGCCACGCCGTCCACCGAGTCTTCCGAGATCGCCGGTGTGCCACTACCACAAAAGGAGTCTGAGCGTCTGACGGCGCAACTGGCGGCGCTCACGATTCGCTACGGCCCCCAGCATCCCGAGGTACGCCGCGTTAAGGCGGAATTACAGCGAAGTCTGGATGCCGAAGCGCTGTCAGCGTCCTCCGGCAGCCGCCCAGAGCACGGCGAAACACCAGCCGCGAAAGCTCCGCGCGCGCCCTCCGCGCCGCTCCGTCAGACTCCCTCCGGAGCCGCCCAAAGCCTGGCGATGAACCGCGAGAGGATCGACACGCTGAAGGCCCAGATAGCCGCCGCCGCTAAGGAAATTGAAGGTTTGAACAACGAACGGCGCAGCATTCAGATCAATCTCACTTCGCTAGAGGCGCACATCGAGAACCTGCCGCTGCGGGAACAGCAACTGGCGTCTGTAACACGAGACTACGAAACGACCAAGGCCGCGTACCAGTCCCTGCTCGACAAGAAACTGGCGGCCGATGTGGCGGCCGATATGGAGAAGCGGCAGAAGGCAGAGCGCTTCGTACCGCTTGAGATCGCCCGCGTTCCGGAGAAGCCCATCAAGCCCAAGCGTCAGTTGCTGGCCGCCGGCGCCGGACTGTTCGCTCTTGCGCTAAGCATGGCCCTGGCAGCCGCCCTGGAGTTTCGTAAAGGAGCGGTGCTGGGGGAGTGGGAACTGCCCGCGTCTGTAACGATTCTTGGCCGCATCCCGGTCATGGCTCCGCATCCGGTAGCAGTCTGGCACGCCAAGTTTCCCCGGCGAGGGCCGATCGTCCTGCCGCTTATTTCTATGGCGTTTGCCAGCAGGGTAGGTGTCTACCTTGGTTGGATAAAACTCTAAGCCCGGCCGCCACCGGCCAGCACGCAAATTTATGAGCAAATTCTTTGAAGCAACGCTACGAAGGCAGGCTTCGCCCAACGCCACCGGCTTATTCCCGGATCCCGAACCGGCCGGGCCGAGCCAAAAGCTCCACACTATCGAGACCGGCCCCCTGACGGATAACTTAATTCGGGCCGCCGCCGACCCGTCGTCCCGGATACCGGGCGGATTTCGCGTGGTATCCGTGCACGCTACGGCCGGAGCTCCTTCCCTATCCCTGGATGTGGCGGAGCGGTCGTCCGAGAGCTATCGAATCATCCGCACAAAAATTGTCCAGCACCCCCTCAAGCCCAGGCTCATGTGTGTTTCGAGCAGCACACCGGGAGACGGCAAGACCGTCACCGCCATGAATATCGCCGGTTCACTTGCGCTCAAGCGCGAAACCACCGCCATCCTGGTGGATGCGGATCTGCGGCGTCCGCGCCTCTCGGGAGTTCTTGGCATTCCCGGTAGTCCGGGTCTGGCGGAGGTCTTGGCCGGAACCTGCAGCATTCAGGAGGCGGTGGTTCGGGTGGCTGATTTGCCGTCTTTGTATTTCCTGCCCGCCGGCCGCTCCGCTATCAATCCTACGGAACTGCTGGACTCCGAGCGCTGGAGAAGCGTGGTGGATTGGATGCACAACACCTTTACCTTCGCGATTATCGACTCGCCTCCGGTGGGTATGGTAGCCGATTACGACCTGATCCAGTCTGTCTGCCATGGCGTCCTTCTGGTCATTAGGCCGGGCCACACCAATCGAAAACTGCTGCAGAAGACCATCGACCAAATGCCGTCCGAAAGGTTTCTAGGCGTAGTAGTCAACGCCGTGGACGACTGGTTCTTGTGGCAGACACATAGTCACTATTACGACGGATACTACAGATGCCAGAACCAACAGTAAGTGTTCTCATACTGACTTATAATCGCCCGCACCTGATCGGCCGGGCGATCGAGAGCGTGATCCGGCAGGATTACCAGGAGTGGGAGCTCCTGGTCGTGCACGACGGGCCGGATGAACGCACCATCGATACGATGCGGAAATGGCAGCAGCGGGAGACCAGGATTCGATACCTTCACCGTAAAGAGCCGGGTAACATCGCCGAGGCTACCAACTACGGCATATCCCAGGCCCGGGGTAAATACATCGCGATTCTCGACGACGACGACTACTGGGCGGCGCCGGACAAGCTGGCGCGCCAAGTGAAGTTCCTGGAGGAAAGTCCCGAGTACGTCGCCTGCGGCGGCGGAGCCATTGTGATCGACCGGAATAGCGTCGAAACGATGCGTTATCTCAAACCTGAGAACGACCAGGCAATCAAGAGCCGTGCGCTGCTGGCGAACCCCATGGTTCATTCCACGTTGCTGTACCGCCGCGCCGTGGCCCTGGACCTGGAGGGCTACAATGAGACTCTCCCTGGTTTTCAAGACTGGGATTTTGTACTCAAGCTGGGGAAGGCCGGCAAGCTCTATAATTTCCCGATGTTCTTCTCATACTATTCTCTCTGGCATGCCGGGGGTTCCTTTCAGCAGCAGACTAAGAACACCAGGTCCGGCATTAGAATTGTATGGTTCCACAAGCGCGGGTACACGCATGCGTCTGTGGCTCTCGGTCTGGTGTGGCTCTACCACGCCTACTCCCATCTGCCGCTTTTCGCCAGAAAACATTCGTACGACTTTCTGGCCCGCTTAAAGAAAAGCAAATTCTCTTCCAAGGGCTCACCTGCGCACACGTGCGAAGGTTCTTGAGGGCCGGCGTCAGTCCTTCGCTCGATCAGGTGCTGGCTGAGCGAGGTACAACGGTTTGGAAGAAAGGCGAAATTATTGCATCGTAGTCACTGCGACTGCGGTCATCTCCTACTGTAGTTAGTCCAACTGGGGCCAGCCGATAAAGAGAGTACGCGAGCCGACTTAGTGGCCTCTGGCGTGCTTTGAATCACTCTGAAAGATGTCAATCGTCCCATTCACACTGTCGGCCACCGGGGCCTTGAAGCAACTCCTTGCTGACGGAGATCCTCGTTTCTTTGACCTTCTGCAGCAGCAGACCCTCGCCGCTACTGGCTTTGCTGAGATGGCGGCGCTCTCGACGTTACGCAAACGGGCTCGGCATCAAAGTATGAAGATGGAGACTGCACCCCGGGCCCTGCGGTTGGCGATCGTCGGCGGATGCAGCCTCTATCCATTGCAGGAGTTGGTTCAGCACTGCCTGGAAGCCGCTGGATATCCGGCGGGACAGAAAGTTGACATCTTTACCGGCGCCTATGACAACTATGTGGCCGAGGTCATGCTTCCCGAAAGTTCGTTGTACGAGTTCCGTCCTGACGTTATCGTTTTGATCCCGTCCGACACGCGCTGTAGTTATGCAGGACAGTTGTTCGATTCACGCGAGCAGCAGGAGGCGCAGGCGTTTCGGCTTGCATTCGACTTGCTCGAGCTATGTCGTACCGCGCATGACCGCACCCGGGCGGAGATCATTCTGGCTAACTTCGCCTTGCCGGCTGCGTTCGACCCGGGTCCCTATCGGACGCGCACGGCTGCATCGGACTGGACCTTTCGTAAAAGTGTGAACCTGGAGCTGGGTCTGGGGGCGCCCTCTTTCGTGCACCTATGCGACGTCGAATTCCTGAGCGCGCGGCGCGGCACGCTCGCCGTACACGACGCGCGGGCCTGGTTTGAGAGCAAGCAGCCCTACGCGGCCGACTTCCTGGTGGATGTAGCCAAGGAAATCAATCATATCGTGTCGGGACTGCGGCGGAATATCAAGAAGCTCGTGGTCCTCGACCTGGACAACACTCTGTGGGGCGGCGTAATCGGAGACGACGGCCTGGAAGGCATCGAGATTGGCGATACTTCTCCTCGCGGGGAGGCCTTCAAGGCGTTCCAGCAATACCTGAAGTCGCTCACCAAACGCGGTATCCTACTAGCAGTGTGCAGCAAGAACGACCGGGCAAAGGCCGTCGAGCCCTTTGAGAAACACCCGGAGATGGCGCTGCGAATGAGCGATTTCGTATCGTTTAAGGCCAACTGGGAGCCGAAGTCTGAAAACCTCCGCCAGATCGCGAATGAGCTTAACCTGGGGCTGGATAGTTTCGTATTCGTAGACGACAACCCGGCAGAGGTGGACATTGTGCGGCAATTTGTGCCTGAGGTGGAAACGGTTCTGCTGACCGCCGACCCCTCGGACTTCATCACGCTGCTGCAGGACTGCCGGTTTTTTGAACCGCTGAATATAACCCCCGAAGACGTACACCGCGGGCAGCAGTACCAGCAGGAGGCGCAACGGAAAGAGACACTAACCGCGTGTACGGACATGGCGGCCTATCTGGGCTCCCTCGAAATGAGGGCGGTCATCACCGAATTTCAGGGCGTGGACGTACCGCGCATCGCGCAGTTAATCAACAAAAGCAACCAGTTTAATGTGACCACCCGCCGCCGCACGGAGTCGGAGGTTCGGGCCGTGATCCAGGATCCGTCCCATATCGCCTTCACGGTCCGGCTGGCGGATCGGTTTGGAGATCACGGTCTGATCTCCGTCGTGATCTGCCGGATCGAGGGCACGGTAATGGAAATCGATACATGGTTGATGAGCTGCCGCGTGCTGAAAAGGCAGGTAGAAGACGAGGTAGTCAAAGAAATCGTGCGCCTGGCTCGCGACCTGGACTGCAACGTCATCCGAGGCAGATATGACCCCACATCCAAAAACAGCATGGTCCGCGATCTCTATCCGCGGATGGGCTTTGCTGCGGCGGGCCAGGTTGGCGACCAACTGATATTCGAATTGGGCACGGCTGGGTGCCACTCGGAACAGACGGCCATTCAGGTTATGAGGAGGTCCTATGAACAGGTCGTCAGTGCTTGAAAGACTACAGTCGGTCTGCGACGACGTGTTTCTAGATCCCGTCATAGTCACGCCGGAGTTGTCGGCCAAAGATGTGCCCGAGTGGGATTCACTTCTGCACATCTCCCTGACGCTTGCCGTGGAGAAGAACTTTGGCGTCCGTTTCGGCATGGGTGAGGTAGAAGCCACTAGAAACCTGGGCGAATTCGCGGATCTGATTCTCAGGAAGCTCCCCAAGTAGCTCCGGCCGTTGGTTTTTAATGCGCCCTGCATTCGTCAAAGACCGCGACCTGATCGTCTACGTTGCGGTGTTGTCGGCTTGTTTGCTGCTGCCCGTCATACTGTTTGCGATCGGCGTGCCGCCACGGCGCGCCGTCTACGCCATGAATGAAGAGACCGGTCCAATGGCCGCGATGGGGCGGGAAATCTACGAGCGCCGGGGGCCTGTTGATTTGTTGTTCTTCGGCGCGTCCATCATCCGGGCCGCCATCGATCCCGATCTGATTGAACGGCAATTGGAGGCAAGTACGGGTAAGCGCCCCACGACCATCGTGTGCGGTCCGAACTGGCAGGGTCTCGACGCGCAATACGTGATTCTGCGTGACTTTCTGCCCCGCCGGAAGGTGAAGTACCTGTTCCTCAACCTGCCCGACGCTGTCACGTGGTCGAATAAGCCGCACATCGGCCTTTATCGCGTGTTGCGGTTAGGCGACGATCCGGGTTTTTATTCGGGGCTGGGGCTGCTTCACTCGTCGCAGGTCTATGCCGCCGAGATACTAGGTGCGCCGAGGCAATTGCTCAGTCTCCTACGGCCCAATCTGGTCGGAGAAGACGAGGCGGGACTATTGGACCGACTGCGCAAATCGCCGGGTACGCTGCTGGGCTATTACGGAGCCCCTCCTATACAAGACGACCGCTGGCCGCCATTGCTGCGCGGAGACGAGATGCTCAACGATGGCACCGCCGACCGAGGTTGGTTCCGGTTTGGAAATCATCCTTTAGGCGACTATCAGTTGAATATGCTCGCCAAGATCGGGGCGTTAGCTCGACAGTACGGCGCTCAAATTGTGGTGCTGAACATCCCGATCGATTCGGATCGGGGCCATCAGTTCGTCGCCGAGCGCATGGACTGGTCGAAGGCGTTGGGAATGCAAGTGGCGGTATTGGGAATTCCCGCGGCCGTGCTCTTTAAGGACATGAAAGCCGACGGAGTGCAACATTTTTACGTGGATCAGCACCTGAATCGCAACGGCCGCAAGTATTTCAGTAAAGCCATTGTCCCCGGGTTGAGATTGCTCCTGGAAAGGACCCATGTACCCCAATAGCCGTCGGGTCCTGCGGGCCTTTGCCGTTGCGCTGAGCATCGCAGGTTGCACCCTTATACTATTGCTGCCCGCCGGGTCGCTAATAGTGGATCTGGTTTACCAGGCTTTCTAACCGATGTATGATCTGATTCGCTTTCTTCCGCTGCTGATCACCTTTGGCGTGTTTCCCGTGCTCGCCTTGCTGTGTCTGCGCTTCCTCGATCCCGGACGTCGAGCGGCGGGGCTTGCGGTGGCAGGGCTGCTATTGTTGCCGCCGTTGTGCATTCTGGCCGCGGACATGGACGTGCGAATGCACGACTTGCGGCACTTTCTAGCGGCTGCTGTTCCGCTCATCGCCTCCTACATCCTGCTTTTCGTCATCCACTGGATTCTAGTGCGGATCTGGGGTACAGGCCCTTGGGGAATGGTGCCAGTCCTTTTCCCGCTGGCGGTGCTGGCCATCGCCAAGTATGCGCCCGGCCACTGGGGCGAATTCTATAGCGGGAAACGGTTTAACGTACTCTATCTCGGCCTGTCCTATGTGGCCTTCCGGCTTGGGCTGCTGGCGATGGAGGTCCGCAATCAGGTGGTACCTTGCCCGTCGCTGGCGGAGTACCTGGGCTTCACTTTCATGCCGCTGACACTCTCGGTAGGTCCGATCAGCGCCTACAGTCTGTTCCGGCGCTCCTTGAGCAAGCCGGCGGCTCCGCCGATTTCCGTGATCCTGCCGCGCTTCCTCAAAGGCGCCACGAAGTATTTGCTGCTGGGAAATCTGTTCAATCAACTGACTTATGCGGGTCTGCTGGGCGATGGGCACCCGCACCCGCCTGTGGATGTGATCGTCGCCATAGTTGCGTACTACATTTACCTTTACCTGAACTTTTCCGGTTACTGCGATATGGTGGTCGCCACCGCGGCGTGCTGCGGCATCGAAATTCAGGAGAACTTCGATGCGCCGTTCAGCGCGCGCAACCTGCAGGACTTCTGGAAGCGCTGGCATATGACCCTAGGCACTTTTCTGAGAGATTTGTTGTTTTCACCGCTCTCGAAGTACATCGCTACCAAGCAGGGTGGAAGAGATATCCAGCGCGCCGTCGCCGTCAGCATTTTCTGCGTCTTCCTGGTAATCGGCGTGTGGCACGGCGTCGGCTGGAACTTTGCCTTGTACGGAGCGGTACATGGCGTCGGGGTGGTGACGGTTCACTATTATACGCAGTTCCTGAGGAAGAAGTTGAGCCGCAAAGCTTATCAGGACTACATGGCCAATCGCGTCATTAAGGGAGCCGCCATTATCGTCACGCAGTCGTTCGCCGCGTTGTCCCTCATCTTGTTTGCGAACTCGATGCCCGCCGTGGGCCGCCTGCTACATTCAGTCGCCGCCTGGGTGCCCTATGCCCGCTGATCCCCCCGCCGGATTACTGCAATTCCACCATACCGGATGCGCCGTTAAGAATATCGAAGAAACACTCGCGGCATTCCGCCCCTTTTTTCCGCGCATCTCGAAGCCGATCCTGATCAGCACCCAGGCAGTACGTGTTTGTTTTGTGGAGCTCAAGCCGGGATCCTATATCGAGCTCGTCGAAGCCGCCGGCGAGCGGCCGGCGATCGCGGTCATGTTGAAACGTGGGATCAGCTTCTATCATCTGGGCTTCCTGACCGACCACCTCGACCTCGCCTTGCATACTCTTGCACAGCAGAACTATCGGCATCTGGAGACGTTCCGCTCCGAGGCGTTCGCCGGAAGGAGGTGTGCGTTCTTGATGTCGGAGACCATGCAGTTGATCGAGCTGATCGAGAGCGGGCACGACATCATGGAGGCGGAGTAGCTTAGTTGTCTGGCCCAAGCCTCTCGGCGACAATGGTTCTTGGCTATCCCTTAACCCATGGGACTTTTGTTTACATTCGCTTATCTGGCCTATATGCTGGCGTCACCAGTGTCATGGTTCCCCGGCCTCGCCGCCACGAATGTCCAAATGTACATTGTCCTGATCGCCCTGCTCGCTACCGTTCCCAAGGTCCGCACGGAGGGCGCCTTCCGTCATACGCCTCAAATGACAGTCGCGGCTGTTCTATTCTTGTGGCTGGTTTGCTCGCCCCTTACTCATCTCTGGTTTGGCGGAGCCCTCAAAGCCTTCACTGAACAATTTCCCTTTATTGTCCTGCTGTTTCTGCTTCGTATCAACTGTGCCCGGGCTATCTCGCGGCGGCGGCTGGTCACGGGACTGGTGCTTCTGATGACCGCGCTGACCGCGGTAGGCATCTATCAATACCAGGTAAACCCTGACGTACCCGACAACAAGTTTGTCCTTCGGTACTCCGTTGGCGACATGGAGAATGCTCACGTCATCTACCGCCTGAAAGGTCAGGGTCTGTTGGACGATCCCAACGATTTCGCGCAGATACTTCTGATTTGCGCGATGCTGTCGACTCTGTTCTGGTCGGATAGCAAATTGCTAAATCTCATCCGCGTGGTTGTGCCTCTCTGCATCCTCTTCTACGGCGTGTTTCAGACGCACTCTCGCGGCGCTTTGGTCGCCATCGCCGCCGCCATTGCTTCCTCTCTTCGAAAGAAACTCAAGCTGTGGGGGTCCGTGCTGGTCGCCATGCTGGTAGTGGGTGGGCTGCTGGCGGTCAACTTCACCGGGGGCCGGGAGGTTTCCGTCGAAGGCGGCATGGACCGTCTGGACATCTGGTCAGACGGCCTTGGGCTGCTCAAACAGACTTACTTCATGGGGGTGACCTACGGACAGTTCAGCGAACAGATTGGGATCACGGCGCATAACTCGGTTCTGCTGGTGGCTGCCGAACTTGGACTGCTGGGCCTGATCCTGTTTGTCGCGCTTTGGGTGCTCTCCTTTATCCAGGTCAACCGGATCCGTGTGGCCGCTTCCGGCGCTGCTCCCGAGCTGCCGGTCCTGCGCGAATCGCGTGCGCTCGAACTCGCGCTAGTCGCCTTTGTAACTACCTCCTGGTTCCTCTCCCGCGCATTTACGGCCGCGCCCTTCATGCTCATTGGGCTGGTAGCGGGTTTTGTGGCAGAACAGGGAGAACGCTCGGACAAGCTAGAGCTCACACCTCGCTGGCCCGTCTGGCTGCGCACCAGCATATTGATTAGCATGGCCGCGCTGGCGGTGATATGGGCAATGGTCCGTTTCCGCGGCGTATGACGGGCCGGGAACATTCCATCGTGCCAAGCCGCCTGGGGAATGCGGCGAAGCTGAACACGATTCCGCGATCAAGCTGAACACTCTTCGGCAAGCCCGGAATATTGTTCGGCTTCCCCGCAATGTTTTCGAGAGAAGCTGGCGCTGGACATCATACCCGGCAAGATGACCTTCGACAGGCGGAATCATGCGAATATCCGAGACGCGCGGCGCGGTCGTCGGTTACGAACTCAAGTTTGCGGACGCCGCTCAGGGATTAGTTAGGAGGCCCTTACGGCAAGCACTTGCGCAGGGCGGAGTAGTTTTTCCGGGACAATGGTTATTCGTCATCTCGAAAGATACGGCGGGCGAGAAAAGGATCGCGCCTGCCGGCACTTAGGCGAGATGCGTTGAGCATCTGGAGCCGGAGCGCTGTCCTGCGCCGGGTTTCTGCGCGTTGGAATCGGCAAGCCTGTGTAACTCGAACCGCGGTCTTACCAAGGCTGAGGTTGGGCGCGCCTCGGTGAGGTTCATTCTGGGTCGACATACTATCCCCTGGGAAACAGGTTCTCCCCTCGACGGGTTTGGGGAACTCCCACATTCGGCAAGTGGCAACACGCTATGCAATTTCTAACATCAGGGTCTTCGGGCAGGCGCCGCCCAGACGGTGAAGCGAATGCGTTCACTTCGGCAGAGCGAGCAGGGGGCCGGCCTGGCCGGAGTCCCGGGCGGTTTCCATCCCCGAAGTGTCCACCGCTTCAAACGCATCGCTTTTCACTCGTTTGAGCTCATTGACCAAGTCGCGCGGCCAGCCATCCGGCGCCGCCGTAAAAAAAAACGAGCTGCCATTGTCGGCGACGAACGCTCCGTACTTTTTGAGGGCCACGAGAATAACCTTGGCTTGCGCGGAGAAACCCTTGGTGTCGAAGTCCTGCCTGAGTCGCAACCGGAGCCCCATGGGCGGAAGAGAAGGGTTCGAGTCGGAAGCGGCAAAATGGCGTGCCGGCCAGACATAGGCCCGCTGCGACCGGGGTACCGTCATCCGCAGGGCGTGCCGGATCTGCCCGCTCTTCACTTCTTCATAGCGCAACAGGCCAGGCAAAATAGGCAGGCCCGCCGCGTCGGCGGAGGTCCAGCCGTCGGGGCGCAAGTGATTCGACCTCAAGTCGAAGATGGCTGTGCTTGAGGCGGTCCACCAGTTCCCCTGACGCTTCGCCTGGTAAATCTCGAAGAGCCTGCAGGAGCCGGTCTGCAGAATCAGCAGGTGGCCGTCCTCATTTTTCTCCATGGCCGGGTGGGCTGACACGGGAAACGACTCCAGGTCTGACTCAGCCGGCGCTCCCACGTTAACGAGCGGCCGCGCCGGTTGATCCGGTCCGACTACGTTGAACGGCAGGGAGTCATCCAGGTGCAGCGGTCTGCCACGTCCGGCGGCGCTAATGTATTCCGAACTGCGCGGATGCACGGGCAATGTATCGATCGGGCGGTTCCACGCATTATCCGCGGGGAAGATGGCACAGCCGCCAATGACCGGCTGAGCATTACCTGCTGAATGCACCAGCAGGCCCAGAACAGCCAGGAACAGGGTCGAACCGTATCGTCGCGCTTGCCGTTTTTTTGGCATTTTCCCCACCTTTCACAAAATCACTTTCGGCCCTTCATGACGGGGCTTAACAGAGGCGCCACCCAGCCCGCGTGCTGCGCTGCCCTTATGAACGCCGTCGATGAAATGACCCTCATTCGCCGAAATCCCGCGTTCGGGCCGGATGTGACGTCGATCAACTCCTCACCAATGACAACATGGGGCTGTATCAGCCGCAAATACTTTTCAAGAGCCGCCGCTTCCTGGTGGTTACCTTCGGAGCACGCCACAGACCATTCCGAGTCGTTGGCAGCCTGCCGCTGGTATGTTGCCCAGCGGGCCTGTTGGCGGACGCGAAGTATTCAGGATCCAGCTTCTACGGCCCGCTGGGTAGGGAGAAGGTTTGGGAAGAAAGGAGACAGAATCGGATTGACGGCGTTTGGGATCGACAACATGCTTAAATCTGGCCTCTGGAGCTGGCGGCGAATTCACCCCCAAAGCTCTCGACAGTGCCGGCTTTGAAAAAGCTCGTTCCAGGCAGTTCGCGAGGTTGCTGCTAGGGTAGACATGCGCCCGATAATATTCCCAATTCGCCCGCCGCATCCGCTCAACCAAGTTCTTCTCAGACAGCAGACGGA
>Ga0302325_10028592_pt1 | contig 11535 bp, 10 predicted proteins | sample Palsa_T0_2_FD_201948 | JGI IMG/M metagenome (GOLD analysis project Ga0302325, IMG submission 201948) | Peat permafrost microbial communities from Stordalen Mire near Abisko, Sweden - Palsa_T0_2 | ecosystem: Environmental > Terrestrial > Soil > Palsa > Peat permafrost | place: Sweden: Abisko... | reverse complement strand
CGTCAGGTCCGCGGATAGCCGAATCTCTCGACCCACGGCGCCAGGATCTCCAGCGCCTCCGGCATGGCCGGAGCGTAGGCCCGCCACTGGCCGATGCCGCTGGCGTAGAGTCCGCGGACCACCTGAGGGGCGCTGGGGGTGCGAACCTCGCGGCTCCTGGCGGTCTGGACGAAATCGCGCATCTCCTCGCGCCAGGGTATGCCGAGAAAGGCGCAGATCTCCCCCGCCTCCTCGTCGAAGCGATTCACCAGGTCCTCGTGGCGGCAGATGCGCGCCGGCGGCGCCAGCTTTTCCTGGTAGATCTCGTAGAGACCCATGACCCCGTCGTAGAACATGGCCGCGCGCCTGATGTCGGTGAATTCATGCATCAGCGGCGTGGCGTGAAATCGATGCCGAAAACAGCTCAGCACGACATCGCGGGGATCACGGCGGACAAAGAGGATCCTCGCCTGCGGAAACACCTTGACGATCAACGGCGTCCAGAGGGTGCTGAGCGGCAGCTTGTCGACGAAGACCTTGTCGGCCGGCTCGACGCCGAACGAACGGACCCTGCGCCAATAGTCAGCCTGCAGCTCGGCCGCCTGCGAATCCGACAGAGTCGAGAGACGGTCGAGCGCCTCGTCGCTCTGGAAGAATTCGAAAGCGACCTCGTCGAGCGTCGCCCGTTCCTCCAGAGTGCGCACCCCCGGATGGCTGGCGAGAACCTGGTCGAGCAGAGTCGTCCCGGAGCGAAAGAACCCCATCATGAAGACATGGCGAGCGGGGCCATCCGCTGGGCGCGGCGGCGGCGCGGCGGCCCACCGGCTGGTCGGCGAGGCGGCGAAATATCGGGCCAGCCTGTGGCTGAGATCCACGCCGTTTTCCACGCCGGACGCCTGGACCAAGGGGTCGTTGACGGCGCGGAACAGCGCGTTCCCCGAGGAATACGCCCTGAACGCTTCGCGGGCTTCATGGCGGGCGTCCAGGACATCCCCCAGGAGCTTCCAGGCGCTCGCCTCGTGCAGGGGCGGAAGGGATCCATGGGCGAGGAGCGCGCGCAGGCGTGCTTCGGCCGCCGCCAGGTCCCCGGCCTGGAAGTCGATGGTCGCCAGGCTGAGGGAGGCGGCCGACTGGAACGGGTCGATGGCCAGCGCCCGTTCGGCGAATACCCGACCCTCGTCATTCGCCTTGCGCAGGACCGCGAGCACCGCCAGGCTCCCCAGGGGATCGGCGAAGGTCGGCGCGTACTGGATGGCGCGCTCGAAATGCAGGCGCGCTCTCTCGGTATCGCCGAGGACCTCGAAGGCCAGACCCAGGCCGTTGTGGGCGGGGGCCAGCCGATGATCGTGGACAAGCGCCCTCTGGAAGGCCACCGCCGCCTCGCTCGCCTTGCCCTGCTGAGAGAGCAACTGGCCGATGGCGTTCAGGATCAGCGGGTCGTTGGGCGCCAGCTTCTGGGCCCGCGTCAACAGGTCCATGGCCTCGTCGTACCGACGCTCGAGCTGCAATCCGTGCGCGGCCAGGTTGAAGAGCAGTCCGTTCTGCGCCCCGGCGCCCACGGCCTCGGTGGCCACCCGCACCGCCGTGGCGATGTCATCGGCGGCGATGGCCGTTTTCACCGTCTCGAGGGATGTGGTGATGTCCAACTGGCGCTGGCCCCGTCTGGCAAAACCGCTCGGCGTCCTACGCCCTTTCTCGCCGGTTCGATTTATCCGAAACTGCCGTCGCACGCGACCGCAAAGGTGACGAGATGAATTCTTCCGCGTCGGCCGGCGTGGCCACCGCCGGCCATATGCAAAGATTGCAGTTCGCAAGCGAGCTGATGCAGCAGGGGCGGCGGGACGAGGCCATCGCGACATTGCGTTCGCTCGTCGCGGAAGCGGCGCCGCTGGCGCAGGCGCACCGACTGCTCGGGGTCGCCCTGGACGAGATCGGCGATTTGCTGGGCGCCGAAACGGCATTCCGGCGTGCGCTCGCCGTCGATCCGCGGCTTCTCGCCGCCGCGGTCGGCCTGGCCGAGACCCTGCGCAAGGCCGACCGGGGAAGCGAGGCGGTCGAACTCCTCGGGCCTTTCGTCGCCAAAGGGGCCACGGACCTGAACCTACTCACCTACTACGCCTTCGCGCTGCAAAGCATCGGCAGGTTCGACGAGGCGATAGCCTGCCTGCGCCGCGCCGTGGCCAGCTCGCCCGCGAGCGCGGTGGCCGAGCACAACCTGGCCGGGGCGCTCGGGGACGCCGGCCAGCTCGCCGAATCCGAGTCGGCCGCCAGTCGGGCCCTGGAGAAGGGCCTCGACGCGCCGGAGACCTGGCTTGTCCTGGCCCGAGCCCTCAGCGGGCAGGACCGGCCATCGGAGGCCGAGCAGGCCTACCGCGAGGCGATTCACCGGCGTCCCGGCTATGCCGACGCCTATGGCGATCTGGCCAAGCTCACCTGGACGCGGACGGGCGACGCCAAATCGGCCCTGGCGGTGATCGACCAGGCGACCCTCGGCCGACCGCAGAATCCGGCCATGCTCGTGCACCGGGCCAAGCTCCTGGAATACATCGGCGATCTGACCGGGGCGGGCGAGACCCTGGGCTTGGCCCTGACCCTGGCCGACGATCCGCTGGTGCACGTCGCCGCAGCCCAGATCGCCGTCCGCAGCGATCCGCATCTGGGGCTCGAGCATGCGCAGCACGCTTTCGCCATGCGGCCGGAGAACTATTCGGTCATCGCCACACTATGCCAGGCGAGGTTGGCTGTCGGCAGGCCCGATGAAGCGGCCCCCCTCGCCGAACTGCTCTGCGAGCGCCAGGGCTGGGACCAATTTGCGCTGGCGTTGCTGGCGACGGCCTGGCGGTTGCAGGGCGATCCGCGGTACGGCGAGCTTTGCGACTACGATCGACTGATCGGCAGTTCTCGGCTTGATGCGCCCGATGGGTGGTCGTCGCTCGAAGCCTACCTCGAGGATCTGCGCGAGGCCCTCGAACCCCTCCATCCGTTCCTCGGCCATCCGATCGGCCAGTCGGTCAGGCACGGCTCGCAGACGCGGCAGGATCTGGCGGCCGTCGAGGCGCCGGCGATAAAGGCTTTCTTCCAGGCTATCGACGGTCCTATTCGCCGCTACATCAAGGCTCTTGGCTCCGGCTCCGATCCGCTGCGCCGCCGCATCGCCGGCGGTTACAAATTCAATGGCGTGTGGTCGGTGAAGCTGCGACCCCCAACCGGCCTCCACGCCAACCACGTGCATCACAGGGGCTGGCTGTCGTCGGCGTGCTATGTCTCGCTTCCCGGCGCCGTCGAGCGGGGCAGAGAAGGCTGGATCAATTTCGGCGAGCCTGGGGTCCCGACCGCGCCGGCCCTCGCTCCCGAACGGTTCGTGAAACCGGAAGTCGGCCAGCTCCTCCTCTTCCCGTCCTACATGTGGCACGGCACGGCGCCATTTTCCGGCGACGAGCCTCGGCTCAGCGTCGCGTTCGACGTTCTGCCTGCCTGAGATCAGCGGTGATCACGCTGACGCGACCTTCGGAGTGAGACGTCGATGGACGAACCGGTCCAAGACGAACAGCCTTTGTTTCGGCAAGCGTTGGCGATTCTCCGGGGCGGCGGCGCCAGTGATCTGAGGCCCGGAATTCAGGCCCTGGAAAGCGCGGCCCAGAGCGGCGAGCCGGACGCGCTCTGCCTCCTGGCCGCCTGGACAGCCGACGGGATTGGCGTTCGCCATAGCTGGTCGAAAGCGTTCGATCTGCTGCTCGATGCAGCGCTGATCGGTTCGCGCTCGGCAAGGGAACAGTTGGCCTTGCTGGCCGCCGCCGGGCAAGCGCAGGGTCCGGACCTGGCGTTGGACGACGACGACACCCTGCGGCGGCTGAGAGGGTCGATCCGGGTGGAGGACTGGATCGCGCCGGTCCAGAAGAATGTCCTCTGCGCCGCGCCGCGCGTCGTCGCCATCAAGGGTTTCCTCTCGCCGCGGGAATGCGCCTGGCTGACAGGTCGCGGCAGCGGGCGTCTGCAGCGCGCGCTCCTCTATGGGGCTGAAACGGCGGGTCCACAGAAGTCCGAAGTCAGGACAAATTCGGCCTTCGAGATCAACGTCTTGGACCTCGACATGGTCGTCTTGATGGTCAAGGCCAGGATCGCGGCCGCGATCGGGGTTCCAACCGGATTCCTCGAGCCTCCGCAGGTGCTTCACTACGAGGTGGGGGAGCAGTTCGCGCCGCACCGCGATTTTCTCGACCCGACCGTGCCCGGACAGGCCGCCGATTTCGCGCGGCGCGGCCAGAGGATCGTGACCTTCCTTGTCTACCTCAATTCGGATTTCGAGGGTGGCGCGACCGATTTCCCGGTGCTGGCTCTCGTCCACAAGGGCGGCGCGGGCGATGCGCTCTATTTCGGCAATGTCGACCCAAGCGGCGCGCCGGACCCAAGGACCCTGCATGCCGGATTGCCGCCGACTAGCGGCGAGAAGTGGCTCTTCTCGCAATGGATCAGGAATCGGGCCGGCGCCTGAGTCTTGTCCCGAAGACGCGGCGCGGGCCGGCGTTGCGCCGCGCGGCGGCCGTCGCTAGTTTCGCGGTCGATCGCCGGGGTGAGTGAATGTTCTTGGAATTGCAGGAGGTTCTGGCGCCGGGCGAGATCCAGCGGCTGCGCGCCTGGGCCCGCGGCGGACGCTTTGCCGACGGCCGTTTGTCGAGCCCGCACTCGACGGTGAAGAACAACCTGCAGATCGACCACGCCGATCCTGTCTATGCCGAATCCGCCAAGCTGATGGCGGCCGCCCTCCAGCGAAGCGACGAGTTTCGGAACTTCGCCTATCCCAGGATCATGGCCCCCCCGATGCTCGCCAAATATGTTCCCGGCATGAACTACGGCGCCCACTCCGACGCCGCCTTCTTGCCCGTGGGCGATCGGCCGCTTCGCTCGGATCTCTCCTGCACGCTCTTCATCGCCGATCCGGCGTCATACGAGGGCGGTGAACTTTCGATTCGCCTGGGAACACGGCAAGTGGCGTTCAAAGGCGCTGCCGGCTCGGCCGTGGTCTATCCTTCCAACACCCTTCACGAGGTCAAGCCCGTGACCGCCGGCGAGCGGCTGGTCGGCCTCACCTTCATCGAGAGCCTGATCCCCGACCCTGCCAACCGGGATATGCTCTACCACCTCGACGAGGTCGCGGCCCTGGAGGGCTTCAACATGAGCTGGGAGAACCGGACACGCCTGCAATACGTGCGCAACAACCTGCGCCGGGTCTGGGGCGAGTCCGAATAGGGATCACCTCGATCGGACCGCCAGCGCCGAGGATCTGGCGGCCTCGGCGATCAACGGGTGAGCGTTTCCAGCTGCGTTGAGCCAGGCGATGCCGCGGCCGATCTCGTCGGCGTGATCGCGCAGTCCCGATTCGATGGTCTGACTGCGGGTCCGCGCATCGTAATTGAACTGCGGCGCCTTCGAATACCTCCCAAGGTCGCCCTGGGCCAGCATCGAGGCGACGTCGCCGTCCTGAAGATCGCCATGCAGAAAGGTGGCGACGGCGGCGAGTCCCGCCGCCGGGTCTGCGAGGAACGCTTCGAACTCCAGCCAGCGCACGCGTCCGGGAAAACTGTGGGCGGCGCTTGCCAGAGCGCAGATCTCGCAGGCCCATCCAAGAGCGGCGCGCTCGCCTTCCGAGATCCGCTCCAGGCGCCAGTAGACCCCGCCGAGCCGCCTGTGGAGACGCTCGAGCCACTGCTCCGAGACCGCCGGCAATTCGGCGCGCGTGGCCGGTCCGGCCAGGCGTGTGGCGATGTGGACCTGGGGCGAGACGAACATCAGTAGCGCCTTCGCCCGCGGCGAGGCTGCGAGGATCGCCGGAGCAATGTCGGAGACGAAGCTCGTCGCCTTGACGAGGCTCCGCTGGCCCGGCCGCCAGACCCGCGCGAGCAGCTTCAGTGTCACCCCCAGATGCGGCCCCTCGAGAGGATAGCCTCGGTGCGCACGATCCGTCGCCCGGTCCAGCCGGCGGGCCAGGGTCCGCAGGATGGCCGGTTCGCGCAAGGCAAACACCCGCTCGCTGGCACCGAGAAGGCGCGAGACGAGGGTCGAGCCGGCGTGCCCGATGTGGAAGATGTAGTCGCTCTCGCCGGCGAGATGGGCGGAGACGTCCGCGACCTCCTCGAACGGAACCCACGAGCCGGCGCGCCCCTCGGCGAGGATCCTCTCGTCGAGAAAGCTCGCGGCGCGGAAGTCGGCCTCCATGAGGGGAACGCAGTAGAGGCGCCTTCCGGCTTCATCGAAGTCGAGAGGAAACAGGCTCGGGCGAGCGGTGAGTTCGGCCGCCAACGACGGCCCTAGGTCCCGATCTCGAAGGCCTTGCGCGCTGTCATCATGGCTGACACCAGCGAGCGTTCCGCCTCCGAGAGGAACGGATTCCAGACGTCGAAGATGAGGATCGCGCGAGGCTCATCGGCATCGTTCCAAGCCTCGTGCTCGATGGTGTCGTCGAACACCCATGCCTCGCCCATCCGCCAGGATCGGGTGACGTTGCCGACTCGGAACCTGGCCGGCCCGGGAAGGAGGAGAGGCAGGTGGAGAACCAGGCGGGTGTTGGTCGAACCGGTATGGGCGGGGATGGAGGTCCGGGCGTCGAGCACCGAGAACATGGCGGTCGGAGCGTAGCCCGGCTGTTCGGCCATGGGCAGGGAAGCCAGCAGCGCCGCCGTCCCTGGACAGAGCGCGCAGGCATCGGCCTGTCGCTCGCCGTTCAGCCAGAGGAAGAACGTGCTCCATTTCAGGGAATGGTTCAGTTCGCCCCATTGGTTGACCGGAATACCGGGCGGGTAGGCGATGTAGGGGACGAAGCCTTCGATTCGCCGGTCGAGAAGCGCGATCAGTTCCTCCCTTATGGTGTCGCTGCTCGCCTCCAGATCGGCGAGCCACGGAAAGTGGCTTCGATCGTAGAAGGGGATCGCCGGCAGACGAGGATAGTGCAGCAGCAGAGGTTCCTGGACAAAGGCCCGGGTGCGTCCGGCGTAGATCCGCAGGCTCTCGTCGAACCGGTCCAGCGGCTCGCCGGCCCATCGGCCCCGGAGTTCGGCGACGCTGGCCTCGAGGTGAGCAGCCAGGGAAATCGACGCGGCCTCGACCGCCTCTCTCGCCCGGGCCAGGGCCGCGGCTAGGCCCGATGGCAGATTCTCCGGAGACGGCGCGACGGCGATGGCGGCCTTGTAGACGGCGACCGACTCGCCACGCCGACCCAGACGCTCCAGCAGCGCCCCCTTGGAGAGCAGGGCGAGCAGGTTGCGCGGCTCGAAGACGAGAGCGTCGTCCAGGGCCTCGACGGCCGCCGTGAGATCACCCAGCATCCTCAGCGCGAGCGCCTTGTCGAGGAGCAATTCCAATGACGATCCCAGCGCTTCGGCTTGACGCAGAAACGCGAGCGCCTGCGCCGGGTCGCGTCGACCGAGGGCCTCGCGGGCGCGTCCGGCGAGATCGGCCGCTCCGCTGTGGTCGCCCAGACTCACTCCCCCGACCTCATCTTCGCACCGTCAAGCGGGCCCGCGCCACGGCCCCAGGGACTGAAGCGTCGGGGCGCATCGTAGGGCCAACGGCCAGCACCGTCGACGCGGACATGGACGATCGGGTCTACTTCGTCGAGGTCTTGTGCACGGACGCCTGCATGGCGGCGGCCTCGGCCTTCCAGTCCACCGGGCCGGAAGTGAAGCTTTGCGCCAGGGTGCGCAGCTCCTCGGCGTTGCCGTCGCGGAAGTGGTCGTACATCGTCTCGTATCCCGGACCGTCGCCGTAGCCGACCTGGGCTTCGGTCACCCTGGTCTGGTGGGGGCCGAGAGGCTCGAAGGTTATGATCGTGCGAAGGCTGGCGATCAGCACCGGATCGAACGGCGCGCCCTTGGGGACATGCTCGTTGTGGATGACCAGCAGCTTCTCCGGCAGGTAGCAGTCGATGCGATTCTTGATGTTGTCGGGATCGCCGATTTTCGATGAGAGCAGGTAGGACGTCTCCATCATCCCGCCGTTGCCCAAGGTGATGTGCGCGACCGGCGTAGCCCAGCGCACGAAGCCCTCGTCGGTGGTGAACGCCTTCCAGACCTCGGCGACCGGCGCCTGGACGATAACCGAAAGCTGCTGAATCCGGTGACCGTCAGCCTCGCGATAGGAGGCGTCCTTCACCTCTATGGGCGGCGATGCAGCCATGGCAGGCGTCGCCAGGCCAATGGCGAGCAAGACCAAGCCGAGCTTTCTCACGGCGCTTTCCCCTTCGCTTTCTTTGCTTCCGTTTCGAGTCTCGTCAGATAGTCGCGCAACATCGCCACCGAACGATCGAAGGACGAGAGATCGCGGTTCGTCCGCGACTGCATCACCCCGCCTTCCATGACATTGAGCGTCATGACCGCCAGGCCCCGGCGGTCGCAGTCGGCTGGGAGGCGATCGCCAGCAGCGTCGAAACAGGCCTCGACCGCATCGATCCAGCCCTCGAAGTTCTTCGCCAGCAGCGCCCGCACGGGCGGGTCGGGCTCATGGAGTTCGAGCGCGAGGCTGCCGATGGGACAGCCGTAGAGACATTCCGTTTGCGCCAGCGCGCCGCGATACGTTGCCAGAAGCGCGAATACCCGCTCGATCGGGTCATCGACGCCGGCCCAGGCCGGCTCCAGCAACATCGGGCGGATGCCGTCTCGGTAGCGCCCCAGGACCTCGATCAGAAGGTCCTGCTTGGTGGGGAAGAAGTGATAGAGGCTGCCGCTGTTGGCTTCGGCGCCGTGGAGGATTTCCGCGACGCTGGTGGCGCCGTAGCCCTTGTCGAGAAACAGACGCATCGCTGTCGACACCAGTCGTTCTTTCGTGTCGTCGCCCACGGCCGAACCTAGTTGAACGTTCAATCAAGAGTCAAGACATGCGCTCGTTCCTGCGTCCCGGCGCGGGATTCAAGCCACAGCGCGAGCCGCTCCGATAGCTTCGACGATTGCGTCGATTCGCGACCTCATGGCCCGAAAGGCATCCCGGTCGGTCGGGCCGGGCGTCTGCGCAATACTCGAATAGAGGAGCTTTGGATCGACGCGGCGGTTCTGCTGGAAGACCTCGAAATGGAGATGCGGCCCGGTCGCCATGCCGGTTGCGCCCACGAAGCCGACCACCTGACCTTGCCTCACGGCGCCGCCGGGTCCGACGCCAGGCGCCCACGCCGACAGATGGGCGTAGCCTGTCTCCAGGCCGGCCGCGTGGCGGATCTTGAGCCAGCGCCCGTATCCGCCGCTCCAGCGGGCTTCTTCCACCACGCCATCGGCGGCGGCGAGGACTGGCGAGCCCAGGGGCGCGGCGAAATCCACGCCCTGGTGCATCCGCGTGAAGCCGAGAATCGGATGCATTCTGGGGCCAAACCCCGAAGTGATCCGAGCGTCGACGACGGGTGTCCGAAGAAGCGCTGGCCTCCCGGGGTTCTGCCCATCGACAAGCTCGACGGGCGAGCCTGCGGCGCCGGCGACGCCATAGAGCCGCGCCTCTCCCGACCGCGTCGTCAGCTGGGCGTAGATCGGATCTCCCCAGCCAAGAACCCGACCATCAGCGTCGCGCCGCTGTTCGAACACCAGTCGGAAACGGTCGCCGCTCTCGATGTCGCGGCTCAGGTCTAGCTTGCGGCCGAAGGCGCCGGCGACCCTGAACGCGGTGTTGGCATCGACGCCCGCGCCGACCAGGGAGAGATAGAACGAGCCCTCGACCACGCCATCGATCGCGGCCGGAGCGGTGAACACTGGCGCTTCGGCTCGGCGGACCTCGAAGGCGTCGCCGGCCCTTCGCCAAAGGCTGAGCCGGATATCCTGGGTTGGCCAAAGGGACAGAGCGAGCAGTTGGGGCGCGGCGGCCGATCGGCTCGGCTCGGCGACGTCCAGCTCCAGGGGCAAACCAGGATGCGGATTGACCGTGTCGAAATCATTCGAGAGCGCGGTCGCGGCGGCCAGGCTCTGACTGGCGTCGAGGCCGGCTCGACCCAAAGCGGCCTGAAGGGACTCGTGGCCGCGCATCTGGATCCTCAGGCGGCGGGTCGACAGCGGCGCCGGGGCGATTTCGTGACGGACGGCGACCGCCGCGGCGAAGACCGGAATCCCGATCGGCCTCGCCACCTGCTCGGCCTGCCTTCCGCAACCCTGCAACGAGGCCGCCGTGCAGACCGCGGCAACCCATCCGCAGGAGCGAAGGAAATTAGACACCCGTGAAGCTCGCCCAGCTAATATCGCCCATCGCCGCCGCGCCTCGCCCAGAGCGCGGCCGCATCGGCCAATGATCGTGCTCCGGCAGCCGCGTAAAGACCAGACACCAAGGCGCGGCGATGGGCCGCCCTTACCGGGCTCGGGCGTCGGCAGTGGTTTGCTTCTATGGTGGCGGCCGGCCCGCGCATGTCGCCTTGGGCGAGCCGTGCATCGGGGGCCGAGAACTTGGACCAGGCTCTGGGGTTGGACGAACGGCTGCTGATCGTGACGGCGGCGGCTGTTCCGGCGGGCTGGGCCGCGGCGCGCGCGGTGGCGAGGTTCGCGCCGCAGTTTCGGGGGCCGACGGGGGCCACGATGATCGCGGCCACGCTGCTTGTCTTCGGCTGGGCCGGCGTTGTCGTCCCCCCGGCCGGCATCCTCGCCGTCAGCCTGGCGCTGGGCTGGGCCCTGGTGTGCCTCGCGGTTATCGACCTGATCTCCATGCGCCTGCCGGACCTCTTCACGCTCACGCTCGTCGGTGTGGGATTGGCCGTGACCTTTGCGCTTCCAGGCGCGCCGATTCTCGACCATCTGGCGGGCGCGGCCGCGGGCTACGGCGCCCTTGCGGTCCTCGCCTGGGCCTACAGGCGCTGGCGAGGCGTGGACGGCGTCGGCCTGGGAGACGCCAAGCTTCTCGCCGCGGCCGGGGCATGGCTGGGCTGGAGGTCCCTGCCCTCGGTACTGCTGATCGCCTGCCTCGCCGCCTTCGTTTGGGTCGCGGTAAGGTTCGCTGTTGGCGATCGCGGCGCCTTGCGAGCCCGGCTCGCCTTCGGGGCTCCCCTGTGCCTGGCGATCTGGATCGTCTGGCTCCATGGCCCGCTCGTGCTCTGATCGCCCGATCGGTAAATCGCCTGCCGCGCCGCGATCACTCCGCGTACCTGATCCAGTAGGGGGTCGCCTTCGAGCCGGTTAGTTCGACGATCGCCATTCGATGCGCGCGGGCGCCGTCCTGACCCTGAGCCCAGACCCTGACGGTCAGGGTGCGCCCAACGAGGTGACTGTCCTGCGCAATGTCCTCGTCCGGCCGTTCATTGGCGAAGCCGCTCCCGGCGAGGATCTCCTCCGAGCCCCTCCCCCCCTGGGCGCTCATGGTCTGGATAGCCAGCGGCGAGGCATAGGCGGGATCGAACGGTCCGCCCTGCTCGAAGAAGGTGGTCACGGCCGGGGCGATCCGCGCATAGAGGGAGGCGTCCATGTCTTGAAGCTGCAACAGGTCGCTAGTGGCTCCGAAGGGCTGCGATTGGAGCCGGGGGGCCTTGGCGCCGGACGAATCCGCCCCTTGAAAGGGCTGGCCGGCGCCGTGGGCGACCCAGTCGCGGTATTCGTCCACGAGGGCCTC
>Ga0302325_10028591_pt1 | contig 11535 bp, 7 predicted proteins | sample Palsa_T0_2_FD_201948 | JGI IMG/M metagenome (GOLD analysis project Ga0302325, IMG submission 201948) | Peat permafrost microbial communities from Stordalen Mire near Abisko, Sweden - Palsa_T0_2 | ecosystem: Environmental > Terrestrial > Soil > Palsa > Peat permafrost | place: Sweden: Abisko... | reverse complement strand
GATCGTGTGCTGACACGCGGCGCTATAGTAGGCGCCGCCGCGGTGGACGAGACTGCGGCTTCCTCCTGCCATGGCGAACATCCACTCTCAGAAGAAGCGCATCGTCCGCGCCGAGCGCGAGCGGCTCGAGAACCGACGCTACACGTCGAAGATCAAGACGTACTTCCACCGCCTCGAGAGCGCGGTCGCCGGCGGCGACGCCGAGACCGCCGAAACCGAGCACCGAACGCTCGTCCAGGCGATCGACAAGGCCGTCAAGGCCGGCGCGCTGCACCGGAACACCGGCGCCCGGAAGAAGTCGCGCGCGGCGCGAGTCCGGCGCGGCGCGTAGGTCTACGCCGCGATCCGCTGGATCGCTAGCAGCGCCGCGGTGTCCTCGCCGACGCCACCCCTACCGCCCCCACCGCGCGAGGCCAGCTCGAGGTCGGCAAGCTCTTCGATCGCGCTGCGGAGCGTGTCGGCGCCCGTGCGCCGCGCATCGTTGATCAGCTGGTCGGCGGCGCGCGAGGGCATCCGCAGGCGGCGTTTGACCTGCGCGGCCGGCTCGCCGGCGTCGAGCGCCGCCACCACCTCATGCGCGAGCCGCAGCCGCTGCGCCATCCAGTAGAGCAGCCCCGGCACGCGCTCGCCCTGGGCGCGGAGTGAGAGGTACGCGCGGGTCGCCGCCGCCGGATCGCCGCCGAGCAGCGCGTCCGCGAGCGACCACGCCTTGCGCTCCGCCGAGGGTGCGGTCAGCTCCTCGACGTCCGCCGCCTCGAGCGTCGCGCCGGCGCCCTGCTCGAGCGCGAGCTTCTCGAGCTCGCGCAGCAGCCGCTGCTGGCGCTCGCCGACGTGGCGCACGAGCGCGCGCGCGGCATCGGCATCGAGCGTGATCCCGAGCTCGCGCCCGCGCGCGATCACCCACTTGGGCAGCTCCCACGGCTTGATCGACTGCTCGGCGCTGATGTCGCCGCCGGCCTTCTCAACCGCCTCGTGCAGTCGCTTCGGCGCCACGACCCGGCCCTCCTCGCGCGCGAAGAAGGCGACCGTCGTGTCGGGTGGGAGCCCATCCAGCGCGGCAACCAGCCGATCGAGCTCCTTGTCCTTCCAGCGCTCGGCGCCGTCGACGATGATGAACCGCCGGCCGATCGCGAACGTCATCGCGCTCAGCGCGGCCGCGACCGCGTCCGGCTGCGCGGCATCGCCCTCGAACAGCTCGATCCCGTGCGCGCCGCTCTCCGATTCCGCGAGCGCGCGCAGCCTGGCGCGGCGCTCGGAGAGCCGGCCGTGATCGTCGCCGTGGATCAGGTAGGCGGGCTTGAAGGCGGGCATCAGCGAGCCAGTGTAGGCGCGCGCTCGACGGCTTCCTCGGGCTAGCGCACCACGACGTTGACCAGCCTGTCGGGCACCACGATCACCTTCGCAATCTCGTGGCCGTCGACATGCGCCTGGACCCCACGGCTAGCGAGCGCGAGCCGCTCGAGCTCGTCCCCGGAGGAGCCCGTCGGCGCGATGACCCGGTCGCGGACCTTGCCGTTGACCTGGCATACGAGCTCGAATGTGTCGGTGTGGAGCATCGCCGCGTCCGCCGCGGGCCACGGCTCCTCCCACACGGCCACGCCGCCGGTCAGACGGTCGTACACCTCGGCGCCGAGATGGGGCGCGAACGGGAAGATCAGCGACGCCGCGGTGGCGGTCGCGAAGCGTCGCGCCGCCACGTCAGCGTCGGGATGGCGGGAGATGTCGTTGACGAGCTCGATCACCGCGGAGATCGCCGTGTGGAACGCGAACCGGCCGGCCAGGTCGCGCGTGACCTTGTCGATCGCCCAGTTGGCCTTGCGGACGAGCGCCAATCCATCGCCCGTCGGGTCCTGCGGCTGGATGGCGGCGGCCGGCTCCGGGCCGCCGGCCGCGTCGCCGAGCTCATCGCCCAGCCGCCACAGCCGCGCCAGGAACCTGTGCACGCCCGCGACGCCCGCATCCGACCACGGCGCGTCCTGATCGGCGGGGCCTATATGAAGCACGTAGCAGCGGGCGGCGTCGGCGCCGAACCGCTCGACGATCGCACTCGGGGCGACCGCGTTCCCCTTCGAGCTCGACATCTTGTTGCCGTCCGGCCCGAGGATCATGCCCTGGGTGAACAGCGCGGCGAACGGTTCCTGGAAGTCGAGCAGGTCCATGTCCGCGAGCGCCTTGACGAAGAAGCGCGCGTACATCAGGTGCAGGATCGCGTGCTCGACGCCGCCGATGTACTGGTCGACCGGCATCCAGCTCCTGAGCACGTCGCGGTCCCACGGCGCGGTGTCGTTGTTGGCGTCGCAGTAGCGCAGGAAGTACCAGCTCGAGTCGACGAACGTGTCCATCGTGTCGGTCTCGCGCTTGGCGGGCCCACCGCACTGCGGACACGCGGTGTTGACCCAGTCCTCGGCGGCGGCCAGCGGCGAGCGGCCCTTCGGCTGGTAGTCCTCGATCTCGGGCAGCTCGACCGGTAGCTGGTCCTCGGGCACGGGCACGAGCCCGCAGCCGTCGCAGTACACGACCGGGATCGGGCAGCCCCAGTAGCGCTGGCGCGAGACGAGCCAATCGCGCAGCTTGAAGTTGACCGACCAGTGGGCGAGCCCCTGCTGATCGAGCTGGGCGACGATCGCGTCGCGGCCCGCGATCGCGTCCATGCCCGAGAACGGCCCCGAGTTGATCAGCACCTCGTCCTCGGTATGGGCCGTGAACGCCTCGCCGGCGTGGGTCTCGAGATCGTCCTCGACGGCCTCTCGGTCGGCCCCGCTCGGCGCCACCACACGCCTGATCTCCAGGCCGAACGCGACCGCGAAGTCGTAGTCGCGCTGGTCATGCGCGGGCACGGCCATGATCGCGCCGGTGCCGTACTCCATCAGCACGTAGTCGGAGACGAAGATCGGGATCTGTTCGCCGTTCACCGGGTTGCGGACCGTCCGGCCGAGCGGGACGCCCGTCTTCTTCTTGTCGGCGTCGCCACGCTCCTGCACCGACTCGGCGAGCGTCCGATTCACATAGTCCCGGACTTCCTGTTCGTGCGGGGTACCGGCAGCGAGCTTGAACACGTCCGGATGCTCGGGCGCCATCACGAAGAAGGTCGCGCCGAACAGCGTGTCCGGCCGGGTAGTGAACACGGGGTAGTCGATCGGGTGGGCGGGATCCAAGTCCTCGCATCTGAACACGACCTCGGCGCCCTCGCTGCGGCCGATCCAGTTGCGCTGCATCGCCTTCACGTGCTCGGGCCAGTCGATCTTGTCGAGGTCGTCCAGCAGCCGCTCGGCGTAGTCGGTGATCCGGAACTGCCACTGCTCGAGGTGGCGCGCCTCGACCAGCGCGCCACAGCGCTCGCAGTGGCCGTCGATCACCTGCTCGTTGGCGAGCACGGTCTGGTCGACCGGGCACCACTTGACCGCCGCCTGCTTGCGGTACGCCAGCTCGTGCTCGAGCAGCTTCAGGAAGATCCACTGCGTCCAGCGGTAGTACCGCGGCTCGTGCGTTCCGAATTCGCGCGACCAGTCGATCGAGATCCCCCAGCGATGGAACCAGTACCGGTAGGCGGCGATCGACTTGTTGGTCGCCTCGCGCGGTGGGACGCCGGTCTTGATCGCGTTGTTCTCGGCCGGCAGCCCGAACGCGTCGTAGCCCATCGGGTGCAGCACGCGCTGCCCGGTACGCCGGTGGAAGTGCGCGATCGCGTCTCCGAGTGCGTAGTTCTTCAGGTGGCCGATGTGCGGCTCGCCACTCGGATACGGCAGCATCTCGAGCACGTAGGCCTTCTCCGGCGCTCCCGCCCGCCCCTGCACGTCGTTCTCGACCTGCCACGTCCGCTCGCGCTCCCAGCGCTCCTGCCAGCGCGGCTCGATCGTGGTCGGGTCATAACGGCGTGTCGACATGGCAATTTGCAGCTTACTTAGGGCGCGCGACGAAGCGAACGATGGGATTGGGTGGTCGGCCCGTGGATGCCAGGGTGCGCACGCGAGCGGAGCAATAGCAGCGCTATTGCGAGCAAGTGGGTGGCGCCTGGCGCCGCGGGACGGCCGCACAAGACCGTCAATCGCTTCGTCGCGCGCCCTCACGCCGGGTTGCGGTCGAGTTCTTGCGTGCGCTGGCGCACAAGCGCCTACCATGGCGCCGTGGACGACCACATTGATGATGGCGCCGAAGCCGAGCTGGGTGGACCGGAGCAGCGCGGAGCGATTGACGAACCCGAGCAGCCGGTGCAGACCGAATCGCTGTTCGACCCACCAGATTCCGAGCCGCCCGGACCGGGCTCACAGCCGGCCGAGCCGCATCGGCCGGCCGCGCCGGCCACCGCACCGCCGCCGGTTCGGTCTCGCCGAGCCGCCAGGAGCAGGTCACGGGACGGGGCCACCGCCGCCGCACGCCAGGTCGGGTCGATCGTCGCCGCCGCCGAGCAGACCGCCGAGCGGATGCGCGAGCAGGCCGAGGAGCAGGTCCGCAGCCGGATCGCCGAGGGCGAGCGCGCGGCCCAGAACCGGATCACGGCGGCCGAGGACGAGGCGGCCGACATCGTCAAATGGGCCCAGGAGGAGGCGACCCGCCTGCGCGAGGCAGCCCGCACCGAGGCCGAGCAGGCGGTCGCGACCGGGACCAGCGAAGCGCTGACGATCGTCGGCCGCGCGCAGGAGAGCCTCGACCGCCTCCGCGACGAGGCCGAGCAGGCGAAGACCGCGGCCACGAGCGAGGCGCTGACGATCATCGCGAACGCCCAGGAATCCGCAGACGCGACGATCAGGCAGGCGACCGAAGTGGCCACCAAGGAACGCGAGGAGGCCGAGACCAGCTCCCGCGATCTGCTCCGCGAGGCGCGCACGGTCACCAGCGACGTCCGCACCGAGGGCATGGAGCTGGTCGCCAACCTGCGCGACATGGGCGACTCGCTGCGCGCCAACGCCGAACGCCTGCTCCGCGACGTGCAGAGCATCCACTCGCGAATGGTGGCGCAGATCGACCGGGCCGAGACGAAGTCGGGGCAGCCTGGCGGCGCGGCGGTGGCCGCGGCGCAGCGATCGCGCGCCGACGCCGCCGGCGACGGTCCACCGCCCCGCCGCCAGGGGCGCGACCGCGACGTTCCGCCGCCGCCGGCCGACGGCGAAGTGCTCGACGTGCCGGAGTTCATGCCGCCGAGTTAGCAGGGTTTCCGTCCGGGTGGTATGGGAACATACGTTCGATGCTGAGTTCGAATGAGAAGGGTTCGATAGCGGAGTTGGAGATCGCCACCGCCGCCGTGAAGCTCGGCGTGGCCGTTTACAAGCCGCTCAGTGAGCATTCGCGCGCCGATCTGCTGTTCGAGATCGGTGACGGCCTGTGGCGGGTCCAGTGCAAGTGGGGTCGATTGAGCGAAGCCCGCGATGTGGTCCTCATCCAAACGGCCGGTAACTATCTGTCGCCGCACGGATACGTGCGCTCGACATACAGCGAGCGCGAGGTCGATCTGCTCGCTGTGTACTGCGGAGAGATCGATCGCTCGTTCTTGCTCCCGGTCAGCCTGTTCGGGGGCATGCACGCAATCCAACTGCGCCTGACCCCTCCGAGGAACAACCAGCGCGCATGCATTAACCTTGCTGAGGACTTCGACTTCGTCGGGGCTATAGCTCAGCTGGAAGAGCGCTGCCATGGCATGGCAGAGGTCGTCGGTTCGAGCCCGACTAGCTCCACTTCATCGAATGGCGCGCCGACCGTGCTCGGCTGCGAGCAGTTCCGCCTCGAGCTCGGCACTTGGATCGACCGGGTCGCAGGGGGCGAAAACGTCCTCGTGACCCGTCGCGGCAAGCCGCGCATCCGCCTCAGTCCGGCGGCTTGATTCGCCCGCACCCCCCGGTCCTATTCGGGTACAGTCATCCCGCGCCGGAAGGGCGCACCCGGTCCGCGGGAAGGGCTGAGCCCACCTTCTTGCCGTCAGAGCAGATCGCATCCTTCACTCCGCCCGATGACCGCGGACCGCGGGCTGTGGATTGGAGGCTGCCATGACGTCACTTCCCGCCCCTCCGAACCTGGAGCAGCTGCGCAAGCAGGCCAAGGACCTGCTCCGCGCCGGCGACCCGGGCGCGGCCGCCCGCGTCGCCGCGCACCAGCCCGGCGCGCCGGCGGTCCCGACCCTCGCGGTCGCGCGGCTCGCCGTCGCGCGCGATTACGGCTTCCCGAGCTGGGCGCGGCTGCGGGCCTACGTCGAGCGCGCCGCCGCCCACGGCCCCGGCCTCGGCCTCGGCCTCGGCCTCGGCCTCGGCCTCGAGCACGCCTACCACGACGACATCGACTACTACGCCGACCGGGCCGAGGGGCTCCGCGCCTCAGCCCGCGACGGCACGCCGGCGGCGCTCGAAGCCTTCACGATCATCGACGCGCCGCTGATGCTCGCCGGCGCCCGGCGGGTCCTCGCCCACCAGCACGGCTTCGGCAGCTGGGCCGCGCTGCAGCGGCACGTCACCGGCCTGCGCGACTCCGGCGAGCCGTTCGCGCGCGCGTACCGCGCCGTCGAGGACCGCGACCTCGACGCTCTGCGCGTGCAGCTCGATCGTTTCGCTGATCTCGTCGCAGCCCACGGCACGAACGGAAACGACCTGCTCGGAATGGCGGGCGCCAAGCACGCCGTGGGGCTGACGGCGCTGCTACTCGAGCGCGGCGCCGACCCCGCGTCCGCAAACGCCCACGGCTGGACCGCGCTGCACCAGGCGGCGTACAGCGACCAGCCGCGGCTCGCGCGGATCCTGCTCGCGGCCGGCGCGCCGGTCGACGCATCCGCTCGCGGCGACGGCGGCACGCCGCTCGTCGTCGCGCTGTTCTGGGGTAACACGGCGACCGCGGAGCTGCTCGCCGAGCACGGCACGCCGCCGGGCAACCTCCGGGTCGCGGCCGGCCTCGGCCGGGTCGAGGAGATCGAGCGGCTGGTCGGACCCGACGGCCGGCTCGCGCCGGAGGCGAGCGCGCACCGCGAGTTCTACCGCCCGCACACCGGCTTCCCCGCCTGGCGGCCGTCTGACGATCCACGCGAGGCACTCGACGAGTAGTCCGGCGAGCCCGAGCTGCTGCCTGTGCTGCGAGGCAGTGATGCCGAAGTCATGCGCCAGCAGCATGGACGGGCAATCCGTCCATTCTCTGCGCCGCAACTTTTGTTGCGCACGGGTGATCAAAAGGGCTAGCTTACGCATTGGCTCGACGGAGGGACCGGGTATGTCGGAAGGTCATGCAGGCGATTCGCGCAACGGTGATGCCGATCCGATCGGGTCCGATCCGGGTCGGTCAGAGCTGCGGCGACCGAATCCGGCGCGGTCCGAGCCGCAGGCTCAATGGCGGGGGCTCAGCCGGCGGACGTTCCTGGCCGGCGCGAGTGCCCTCGGCGGGGGAGCTGCGCTCGACACGGTCCTGGCTAGGGCGAGACACATCTCGTCGCTGCCGGCGGGCCTGCAGGGGATCGTCGGCGAGCTGCCCGGGCTGAGCGTGTTCGCCAAACCGGGCCTGTCGTTGCTGTTGCACCGGCGGGAGGACTTCCTGCTGCTTCGGGTCGATGGCTACAACCTCAGGCTTCATGGACAGACGCTGGTGCACCAGAGCCATCGCCACGACGCGTTCATCGTGTTCGAGTTCCAACCCCAGCACATCCTCGAGCAGGCGTATCTGCCGAAGAAGTATCCGAAGGCGCCGGGGCGCTCGAAGGCGCTGCTGGCGTATCCGTCGCGGATCGCGTTCAAGCTGCCGAAGGGCCACGCGATCCCGCTGACGGTGCATGGTCTGCTCGACTGGGCGGCGCTCGATCCCTCCCTCGCTCCTGCCGCTGCATACGTGCCGGGCGCATCACGCCGGACTAGGGGGTTCAAGCGTCCGACCGGTCGACAGACGGCGATCGAGTTGCCGTGGCAGCTGGTGATCTCGCCGACCTCCGTGGGCAGCTGGAGTCACCCCACTGAGGTGATCACGGAGCAGGGGTGGAGCGAGTTGTGGCACACGCGGCTGGCCGCGAGCGCTGCTGAGGCCGCCGTCGACGGCGGCCCGTTCCGGGCTATCTGGAATTACGACACCGATCCGGCGAACGGGATGTCTACGCTCCAGTCCTCCTCCCCGCCGGCGGTCGGCAACGATCCGTTCCGGGCGTCGCTGAACGAGTTCGACCGCTGGGAGATCTGCCAGGCGACGAGCAACTTCTCGCTCGCCGGCCGCGCCGACGCACTGGCGAACAAGCTGTGGCTGTCGGCCCGCGGCGGCTTTCTAGACTCGATCGGGGACTGGAACTCGAAGGCGTTCGACATCGCCGAGTGGAAGCACCAGGCGACGCTCGGGCGCGATCAGTACGTGAAGGTGGTGTTGAAGGGCTTCCTGTTCCCGTTCGGTCACCGGGCGGTCTATGTGACGGTCACCGAGCGTGTGTTCGAGGACGATGACGATCAGATCGTCGCGACCTTCATCCAGCACCAGTACCTGGTGATCCGCGAGCCGACGCTGAGCTATGACCCCAGCAACGGCGCCTACGGCGTCGCCAACAACAGCCGCGATCTCCCGTTCCGGCAGCTGACGATCACGACCCTGCGCACGCCCGAGATCAACACGCCTGCGTTCGTGAAGACATTCACGCCCTACCCGTTCGTGCCGACGCTGCCGGGCGGGGGTCCGTTCCGGTTCCACCTCGTCGGGGCCGATTGGAACGGACAGCAGGTGGAGTTCACGGCGCCCGCGGTGTTCGTCTACCAGGACAACGGCTGGAACGGCCAGAACGCCGCCGACGTCCGCCACCAGTACAACAACCTGCCGCTCACCGGCTCGATCAGGGTCGCTCAGATCAGCGGTCAGGAGCTGGCGTTCGCAGCCTCGCACACGCCTGGTGACACCAACCTGGCGGTCAACTCGATCACGTTCGGCGCGGGCGCCGGCACCGGCCCGATCAGCGGCGGCACCGACGCGGGCTTCCAGAACGCCGACCAGGCGATCACCTACCCGTACGTCGCCCAGGCCGAGGTTGTCCTCAGCGCGGCCGCGCAGGCGACCGGCGGCTCGCCGCTGCCGTCGAACCCGGTCGTCTCCTACCACCAGACGTTCGTCACACAGGACTTCAACTCGCCGGCCAACCAGGGCAACCTGTTCATGCAGATCGACAGCGGCGCCCCCGCGCTCAACTTCGCCCAGGGCAGCTCGGGCGGCGTGATGCTCCCGAACCTGCCGGCGCTAACGGGAATCTCCCGCAGCCTCGGTCCCGTCGCCGGCGAGCTCAGCAACGTCCTGAACGGAACCTTCGACCCAGCGTCGGTCTTCGACGGCGCGCTCAACGCGACGATTCTCGGCGGCGTCAAGCTCATCGACCTGGTCAGCCCGTTCAGCGCCATCTCCGGCGACTCGCCGAGCACGCAGGCGATGCAGCTGCTCTACAGCACCGCTCAGAGCGCCGGCGGAGCCGCCGCCGACGAGCAGATCACCGCGCCCCCGGTGCCGCCGGTGCCGACCACGCGGACGACCCACTTCAACTGGGCGCCGGACATCGTCGACAACAACCCGATCGTCTCGAAGAACCCGAGCGCGAACTTCTCGTTCACGCTCGACGGCGTCGTCACGACCGACCTGGTCAATCCGGCGAACTCGACCTTCTCACTGACCGGCCAGCTCGAAGGCTTCGTCGTCACGCTGATGACCAACCAGGACGCCTCGCTCGAGTTCATCGCGATCACGTTCAACTCGCTTACGTTCAACGCGGCGAGTGGCCAGAAGAGCACGGTCACCGTCGACATCGACAACGTCGCGTTCCTCGGCGTACTGAAGTTCATCGAGCAGCTGGAGGAGTTCATGGACTTCTCCGGCGACGGCGGCCCGGTGATCACGATCCAGCCCAACGGGATCAGCGCCGACCTGGCGGTCTCGCTGCCGCCGATCGCCGTCGGCGTGTTCTCACTCTCCAACATCGGCGTCGACGCCGGGTTCAACCTCCCGTTCGACGGGTCGCCCGCCCGCTTTCGGTTCTCGTTCGCGACCCAGGACAACCCGTTCACGCTGTCGGTCGCGATCTTCGGTGGCGGCGGCTTCTTCGGGATCGCGATCGGGACCGACGGCGTCGAGCTGATCCAGGCGTCATTCGACTTCGGAGCGATGGCGGCAATCGACCTCGGCGTCGCCTCCGGCTCGGTCCAGCTCGTCGCCGGGATCTACTTCGCCTACGGCCAGATCGCGCCGCCGTCGACCCAGACCGGCTGCATCCTGACCGGCTTCGTCAAGCTCGACGGCAGCCTCAGCATCCTCGGGATCATCACGCTGTCACTGTCGTTCGACCTGAGCCTCACCTATGAGGATCTCGGCGGCGTCTCGGAGGTCACCGGCACGGCGACACTGACGGTGTCGATCTCGATCCTGTTCTTCAGCGCCTCGGTCTCGATGACCGCGACCAAGACGTTCGGCGGCGGTGAGGACGGCACCAGCGACGGCGGCCGAGGCGGTCACGCCCTGACCGCGCACGCCGGCAGCGACACACCGCCGACATTCGCCGATCAGATGTCGCAGACCGACTGGTCCACCTACTGCGGCGCGTTCGGGAGCTGATCAGCGATGCCAACAGCAGTCGAGCAGATCCTCTGGACCGCCGTCCCGAACGGCTTCTCGAACGGGAACCTCCAGCTCTCCGTCCACGTCTCCCCGCAACTGTCTGGCGGCGCGACCGGGACGCTCACGGACTTCACGGACTTCCAGAGCTGGCCGAGCGTGATCGGGCCGAGCACGAGCCAGTCGGCCGCCGCTGCGTGGGGGAACGTGCACGTCGTGTTCACCGACAAGCCGGGCACCGTTCTGAAGGCGATCACGGTGCCGATCGCGAGCAATGTGCTGCGCAACGACCTCTGGCAGGCGCTGTTTCTCCCGGCCGTGCAGTACAGCGCCCGCGACGCCGGCGAGCCGTACGACACGGTCCCGATCGTCTCCTACCCAGCCGACCAGGTCGCGGGCTTCCTCCAGCAGACCTACACCAACCTCGCGGTCACATCGCCGAGCGCGTACCCGATGATGCAACCGCTCCTGGGCGTCTACGAGGAGCTCGGCTACGTCGGCGCTCAGGGGATCGCCGAGCTGAACGCGCTTTGGGGCGATCTGTCGAACGAACGGCTCGGGATCGCGGTCACACACGGAGGCCCGGTCCCGTATGCGAACGACTGGACCGGCGCGACGCCGCAGACCGCGCTAGCGGCGTTGCGCTTCTACCACATGGCCGCCCAGGGCGCACCGGCGGCGGCCACGCTGCCGGCTGTCGACTTCCATCGCGCGCTCACGTTCATCGGCGAGCACGCCGCGCTCCAGCGCGCGCTCGGACTCGTCTTAGACGTCGAGCTGCCGGTGGCGAACCTGGGGTTCCTGCAGCGGCTGGTCAATACGACGCCGTGGTTTGTGTCGGCGTTCGTGAGCGACTCGACGGGGGGAGCCGCGTTCAGCAGTGCGCAATCCGGCGTCAGCACAACGAACCTCACGCCGCGGACCCAGATCACCGCGTCGACGACGTTCTTCGAGGCGTTCGCGACGAGCTCGGAGATCGTTGGTGGGCAGCTGACGCTCGGCGATCAGACA
>Ga0302325_10028590_pt1 | contig 11535 bp, 12 predicted proteins | sample Palsa_T0_2_FD_201948 | JGI IMG/M metagenome (GOLD analysis project Ga0302325, IMG submission 201948) | Peat permafrost microbial communities from Stordalen Mire near Abisko, Sweden - Palsa_T0_2 | ecosystem: Environmental > Terrestrial > Soil > Palsa > Peat permafrost | place: Sweden: Abisko... | reverse complement strand
ATGGATGAGGTCGGCACTTCCGACTTTCTCGCGTTTCGCTCGAAGCATGTGCCGACCTTGATCTTTCACTCCCTTACCCAGGAAACCCTCAAGCTGCTGCACCGGTCCGCGGACAACTACCAGGCGCTCAAGATGGACGACTACTGCGCTACCTATCGACTCGCCGCCGCTTATTTGGCGTATCTGGATGTTACGCTCGATATCCGCCCCAGGCTTGGAAACGGCTCCATGCCTCCGACGCTCCGCCGACCGTGACGAACTCTACGTGGTCGTTGGAAAGGCATCCGCCACGCGGAACTGTGACTCCGGGGCGGTCAGCGGCGACACGCTTTCGTGTTCGCCATAGGCAACCACGTCCGTATACCTACCGGCTCGCGGATTGCGGTGAACCAGCAGGCGCCGGCCGATTATGTCCATGACCCAGTATTCGCGCACACCCGCCCTGGCATACAGTGCTGCCTTTACCCTGAGGTCGAAGTTCAGGCTCGTATCGGCAATTTCTACCACGAGCCGCAAGTCCTGCGCGCGCGGATTCGATGTGAAACGAGATCGGCCTTCAGGTAGAACAATGAGGTCGGGTACCGGCTCGTTGGTGGGATCGTCCTCCGGCGCCACATCGATAGGAGCCTCTACGTTCACCGAGCGAAATCCGAAGACGTGCACCAACCACTCGTGCATCAGGGTGAATGTATCGACGTGAAGCCGCTTCTTCCCCATCTTGCTGATCAACTCCCCCTCTACGAGTTCCAGGCTCTCGTAGTCCAGGAAGCCGGACGCCTCCAATGCGGCACACTCCGCGCGCGTCCATCGCTTGCGCGGCGGGTCCGGCGGAGCGACCGGCGCCGGTATTTCGGTTAGGGCGATTGGCATTACCCCTCCTGCCTATTCTACTACTTCGCGGGCATCGCACCATGTTTCCTCAGTAATTCCCGTAACATCCAAAGCGAAGGAATCCGGCGGGTCACTTTCCGCCCGCCCGTCCCAACCGGAAACACGCCATCTCGCTCGAATTGCGAACCAGCAGCAGACCGTTGTCGATCGCTGGAATGTTCCAGGTGCGGCCCTCTATCGCGGAGAAGCGCGCCATTTCCTGGTGCCCGTCCGGCGTCGCGCGTACCAGCACTACGTCGCCCTGCTCAGTTGTCACCACCAGATATCCGCCAGCCAGCAGCAACTGGCCATAGCCGTAGCGCCCGCCCTTCCACTTCAGCTCGCCGGTCTTGGCATCGATGCACGCCAGGATCGTGTCGTCCAAGCCATAGATGTATCCTTGATAGAGCACCGACGAGTTGAACTTATTCTTCATTCGATTGTTCGTCCACACGGCGCGGGCCGAGTAGATCTCGCCCGATTTGGCGATATCGAGCAGCGCCGCGCCCGGTCCGGGCGACGACGAAAGCAAGACGCTCGAGTCATCCACCACCACCGGTTGCGAGCAGTTCATATCGTTCTGCGCCGGGAATGGATATTCCCACAGCAGCGCGCCATTTTCCGGCGCCAATCCGACCGCGCGCTGTGCGCTGATCCACACGATTTGCCTGCGTCCGGCCAGCGTCGCCAGAATCGGCGACGTGTATCCCGCGCGGTCGTCGAGCGCCCGCCAGACAGGTGCGCCACTTAACCGGTCGTAAGCCACGATGCTCTTGCCTGGCGCTCCGCCCGGTGTCACAACGACCATCCCGTCGACAATCAATGGCGACGCCACCATCCCCCATTCCTGATTCCGTGCCGCGTTATCCGTCAGGATGTTCTTCGACCACTTCGGCCGGCTGGTCCGCGCCGAGAGGCAATACAAGTCGCCATTGGCGCCCAGCGAGTACAGCAGTCCGTCTCGATACACCGGCGTGGCGCGCGGTCCGGCTCCACCCATGATCTCGTCGAATAGCGCCGGATACGCGAAGGCCCACAGTTCCCGCCCGGTTTCGACATCGTATGCCGTGATGGTTTCGCGGTCGCGCCGCTGTTCTATGGTGTAGGCGCGGCCCTCGGCCACCGTGAAGGACGCGTATCCGCCCCCCACCGGCTGCTTCCATAGCCGCGGCAAGCCAGCCGCCGGCCAGTCTGTCTCGATCTCCGTCTCGGCATACACGCCCGCACGGTTCGGACCGCGGAAGTCCGTCCAGTACGCCGGCGCGGCATGCTCGGTGGCGCGTGCCGGAGCGGTCGGAACCACTGCTCCGGCGGTCTCTACAGGCGCGGCGGCTTCGGCCGCGCGCTGCCGAGCACGGAACGCTTCCAGCCGCGCGTCCCGCTTTGCACGGGTTTCAAAGGAGACTCCCGAAACCTTTAGAGCGCCGTTCCATTCCAGGCGCATGCCATACACGGTGAAAAGCTCGGCAATCGCCAGCGCGCAAATGCCCAGAGCGCCCGCGATGCGCGCCACCGGACCGACGTCGCGGCGCATCCACCATAGCACCAGTCCCACTGGCGGAAACACCAGGATGCCGACCCACAATGCCCAACGGCTGCGAAGCATATGTCTCCGAGTTTACAGTCGCCCTGCGGGTAAGAGCAAGAGAGCAAGTAAATGTCTGGCAAGAACGATAGAGCCATGGCGGCCACTGTTGGCGGCATGACCCACATCAAGAACCCAATTGCCCGGGAAGATCAAGAAGTCCTGGACAGGGCTGTCGAATGTTTTGGCGACTTCGATAAGGCTCTGGATTGGTTGCAGTCGCCGAACGGAGTTCTCAAAGGTTTGGCCCCGATTAGAATCGCGGTAGACCCGGACGGCCGTCGAGCCGTCCTCAACGAGCTTGGCCGTATTGAACACGGCGTTTTTGCCTGAATGATCACGGCCTGGCGGCTCTGCAATAAGCTCTTTGCGGAACCCATCGGAGAAGGCGCCCGGATTTGCCGTGGCCGATGGAATCCGATCGGCTATGCGGTAGTCAACTCATCCGAATGTCTGCCGTTAGCCAACCTGGAAGCCTTGGTTCATACTCGCCGGCGGCCTAACGATCAAGTCTACATCCAAGTCAGCTTCGAAAAGTCCCTGGTTCAAGAAGTGGAATCGTTGTTTTTCACCGCCGGCAGGCTGGAACCGGGACGAACCAGCTACACAAAAGATCGGCGCCAGACGATTTCGACGACAGGCTTCTGCATCCGGTAACCGCTAGCGCCTAGCGCTACCCGAGCACGACCTTTTCCCCACTGCGGCACGACCGGTAAATAGCGTCCACGATCTCCAGAGCCTGGTAGCCATCCTCGCCCGAAACCAACGGCTCGCGCCCGCTGCGGATGGCCTCTCCGAAATCCAGGAACTGGCGCTCGAAGGGCGCCAGCGAAATGGCCATCGGATCGGACGACCCCGACGCGGCATCCTGCGCCAGGGGCGGCGCCTCGCCCGTATCGTCCTTCACGTCCCAGGCCGTCAGCTTGTCGCCGGAAATGATTGCAGTGCCCTTGGCGCCGTGCAACTCGATGCGCTCCGTGTATCCCGGCCAAAAAGCGGTGGCCGCCTGGACCACGCCCGTTGCGCCAGAGGCATAACGTACCACCGCGTTCACCACATCCTCGGATTCGATCTTATGCAGCGCGCCAAGCTGCCAGACGGCATACAACTCGCGCACCGGACCGGCCAGCCATCGCAGGATATCCACCTGATGAATCGCTTGGTTGATCAACGCGCCGCCGCCTTCGGTCTGCCAACTTCCCTTGATCGGCCGCGCGTAATACTCGGGCGACCGGTACCACTTCACGTAACAATCGCACTGCAGCAGCTTGCCCAGCCGCCCGTCGGCGACGGCCCTGTGCAGGAATTGACTAGAGTCGTCGAACCGATGCTGGCTGACCACGCCCAGCCGGATGCCCGCGCGGCGCGCCGTTTCCACCATGGCGCGCGCGGTCTCCAGATTGGTCGAGATCGGCTTCTGCACCTGAATGTGCTTGCCCGCTCGCGCGCATTCCTCCAAGGCTTGCATGCGGAAATCGGGAAAGGTGCAGACATCCACATAGTCGACGCTGGGGTGCCGGCAAACCGCCTCGTACGACTCCACGAACTCCGCGCCATGTTGCGCGGCGAAGCGCCGCCCAGCCTCCGCGCTAATATCCGTGCAAACGGTCAATTCGTAACCGATGTTCCGATAGGCCTCCGCGTGCTGGTGCGAGATGGCGCCCGTGCCGATCATGCCGACTCTCATACCGTTCTCTCCCGCAGGCCATTGTACCCATATACAATGGGGCATCGTCATGTTTGATGCTTTGTGGCGCCGCCGGCCAACGCGCGCGGTTCAGTGGGGAGGTGCGGCCGCTCTCCTGACGCTTTTATGCGCCCCCGCTTGCAAGCAGTCTGCGCCCGCCAACGTGGCGGCCACGGTGAACAACCGCGCGATCCCCTATGCCGAGTTGGAGCGGACCTATCAGCAGTCGCAGCTCTCGACGCCCGGCCAAGCCGAAGAGCAGACCATGGCGCAAAAGCTGGAAGTGTTGCGCGGCCTGATCGACAGCGAGATCATGCTGCAACGCGCCGAAAAACAAGGACTGCTGGCGGGCGATGCGGACGTGGAAGCGAAGCTCACCGAGTTGAAGGCGCCCTGGACCAAAGAGCAGTTCGAACAGCAGCTTCGCGACAACAAGATGTCGCTCGACGATCTGAAGTCCAAGATCCGCCGCGAACTGAGCATACAGAAGCTCATCAACAAGGACATCACGTCCCACATCGTCATCACCGACGCCGACGTCACCGCATTCTACAAAGCCAACAAGGCCACCTTTAATCTAGCCGAACCGCGCGTGCACATGGCGCAGATTCTGGTGACCCCCAATCCGGAGCCCAGCGCCGGCAATCTGAAAAACAGCAAGGCGCAAAACGACACCGAGGCCTCGCGCAAGATCCGCGAGATCCAGGAACGCCTGCAGCGCGGTGAAGAGTTCGGCTTGGTGGCCCATAGCTACTCCGAGGACCCCAATTCGGCTCCCAACGGCGGCGATTTGGGATTCATCCCGGAGTCGGCGCTGGAAAAGGCCAACGTAGAGCTGCGCAAGATGGTGATGTCGCTGGCCCCCGGCGCGATCAGCCCGATTATCAAGACGCAAGAGGGCTACCGCATTTTCAAAATCATCTCCAAGGAATCGGCCGGGCAGCGCGAGTTGAACGATCCGCGCGTGCAGCAGAGCATTCGCGAGACGCTGCTCAACCGCAAAGACCAGTTGCTGAAAAACGCCTATTACGAGGTGGCGCGCAACGAGGCCAAGGTGGTGAATTACCTGGCGCGGAGCGTGGCGGAGAGCGCCGGGAAGCCCGGAAAGTAACTGGTCGCAATGCTTTGGAGCAAACTGTTCATACCCACACTGCGCGACAACCCTGCCGAAGCGGAGGTGGCCAGCCATCAATTGCTGCTGCGCGCGGGATACATCCGCCAAATGGCGGCGGGGATTTACAGCTACCTGTTTCTGGCGCAGCGGTCGTTGTTGAAGATCATTTGCATCGTGCGCGAAGAAATGGACGCCATCGGCGCGCAGGAGATGCTCCTGCCGGCGCTGCATCCGGCGCAGCTATGGCAGGAATCCGGGCGGTGGGATGCGATGGGCGACAACATGTTCCGTCTGCGGGACCGCTTCCAACGCGACTTGTGTCTGGGCATGACGCACGAGGAAGTAATCACCGCCACGGCGCGCGGCGAACTGCGCAGCTACAAGCAATTGCCGCAGATCTGGTATCAGATCCAGACCAAATTTCGCGATGAACAGCGGCCGAGATCCGGGCTGCTCCGCGTGCGCCAGTTCATCATGAAAGACTCCGTTCGATATGGACGCGGCGGGGCTGGACGCGGCCTATCGGAAACACTACGACGCGTATTGCCGCATCTTCGCGCGGTGCGGATTGGAATACTCGATTGTGGAAGCCCATTCGGGCGCGATGGGCGGGAGCCAGTCGCACGAATTCATGGTGGAATCCGAGGCGGGCGAGGATTTCGTCGCGATGTGCCGGAAGTGCGGCTACGCGGCGAATCGCGAAAAGGCCGCCGCACATCCGAGCGCGCCAGCGGCGGCCGATCCGGACGGCGACTTGACGCCGGAGGAGTTTCACACGCCGGGGCGCAAGACCATTGCGGAAGTGAGCGCTTTCACCGGTTTGCCCGAGAGCTCGCAGATGAAGAGTCTGGTGCTGGTGGCGGGTGGAAAGCCGTGGCTGGTGCTGTTGCGCGGCGACCATCAACTGAGTGAGACGAAGTTTTCCGCGGTAGCCGGGGATGCGGCCTTTCGTCCCGCGCATCCGGCGGAGATCCGCGAAGCGTTCGGCGCGGATCCGGGATCGCTGGGTCCGGTGGGCGTCACGCGGCTGCGAATTCTGGCCGACCGGGCGCTGTCGGGCCGGCGCAACATGATCGCGGGCGCGAATCGAGACGATTATCACTTGCGGCACGTCACACCTGGAGAGAGCTTTCAGGCGGAGTTTATGGACTTGCGGCAGGTGGAACCGGAAGACGGATGCATCAACTGCGGCTCGCCGTTGGAGATCCGCAAGACGGTGGAGATCGGACATATTTTCAAGCTGGGGTACAAGTATTCGGAGTCGATGGGGCTGCATGTGACCAACGCGGAGGGCGCGGATGTCACGCCCATCATGGGATCGTACGGCATCGGGATCGAGCGGATACTGAGCGCGGCGATCGAGCTGTATCACGATAAAGACGGAATGAGCCTGCCGCCGGCGATTGCGCCGTTTGCGGTGGTCGTGACGCCGGTGAACATGGCGGATGCGGCGCAGGCGAAGGCGGCCGATGAGATTTATCGCGCGTGCAAGGATCTCGGCTTGGACACGTTGCTGGATGATCGCGACGAGCGCCCGGGCGTCAAATTCAAAGACGCCGATTTGATTGGCGTGCCGTTCCGCATCACGGTAGGAAAGAAAGTTGGAGCGGGAATGGTGGAGTTGGTGGAGCGGCGGACCAGGAAGACGGTAGATGTACTGGTGGGAGAAGTGGCGAGGCGGGTGAAGGGACTGTAGTGTGTCGATTTGGGATCTTGTGGGGCGGGCAATTCTGCCCGCAGCCGGCTTTCAGCCGGCTCAGACCGCCTAAGATCCCCGGGTCTGCTTTTTCCCTGCTTTCAAGACTTCTTATGCGTTACTCGTTTACATTGAGGTCATTCGGGCATCGTAGGACGCGTACCTGCCATGCTCGACATTGCGCCGCCTGTGGGCAGGCAGTTGAACGTTCGCGACGAGTGGTCATCTCAATGACAAAGGGACAATATGGCGACCGACTGGGCGACTGACTGGACAATGCTTCGCGGCGAGTTTCCCGCGCTCACGGATTGGACCTATCTGAATACGGCAACCTTCGGCCAGATGCCGCAGCGCGCAGCCGAGGCGGTGGCGCGGCATTTCGCGCGCCGGGACGAATTGGCTTGCACCGACTTTATGAAATGGTTCAACGATTGCGATGGGATTCGGGCGCGCATCGCGGATTTTATTCACTGCCAGCCCGCGGACATCGCGTTCATTCACAATGCGTCGGCGGGCCTTTCCCTGCTGCTGGGCGGGCTGGATTGGAAGACGGGCGACCGGATCGTAACGCTGGAAGACGAGTTTCCGAACCACTATTACTATCCGTCGCACCTGGGCGGCTGCGGCGTGGAGTTCGTGGAAACCGCGTGGGAGGGCTTCTATGGCTCGCTAACACCGCGCACGCGCCTAGTGGCCATCGGCACGGTGAATTATTCCACCGGGTTCCGGCCGCCGCTTGAGCAGATTTCGGAAGAGCTCCGGCGGCGCGGGATCCTGTTGTATCTGGATGGGACACAGAGCCTGGGCGCACTGCAGTTCGATGTATCGCGCATCCGCCCGGACCTGTTCGCGGTGGACGCTTACAAGTGGCTGCTCTCGCCCAATGGCGCGGGGTTCATGTATGTGAGTCCGGAGTTGCGGGAGCGGTTGGCGCCGGCGGTGATCGGGTGGCGCAGCCACAAGGACTGGCGCAATCATGAGAACCTGCATCACGGCGCGCCGCAGTTCGCGTCCGAAGCGGAGAAGTACGAAGGCGGCATGCTGCCGTTTGCGCTGCTATACGCCATGGATGCGGTAATCGACATGATGCAGGCCATCGGTCCGGAGCGGATCGAGCGGCGGGTGATGGAACTGGCCGGACGGACGCGCGATGTTTTGCGCAGCGCGGGCGCGGTCTTATTGGCGGACGGCAGCCCGCACTACAATTCGCAGATTGTGACGGCGCGGTTCGCGGGGCGGGATGCGCCGGCCATCGCGCGGGAACTGCAGGCACGCAAAGTGCTGGTGGCGGCGCGGCACGGCAATCTGCGGGTGTCGCCGCATTTTTATAACAACGAAGCGGATTTGGCGCGGCTGGAACGGGCCATCCCCGTTGCCTTATAATCAAAGCGAGATGACGCGCGAATACGTGGAGCGGCGTGAGGGCAGCTACTACCTTGTCGGAAGCCGCGTTTCTCTGGAGTCGATCGTATACGAATTCCTAGGAGGGGAATCGCCCGAAGGCATTGTAGAAGCCTTTCCCTCACTGTCGCTTGAGCAGGTGTTTGGCGCAATTCTCTTTTACCTCGCAAACCGCTCGGAAATCGACACGTACCTGCGCGGAGGCGAAGCGCGGTTCGACGATCTTGCTAGGGCATCACGGGAGGCAAACCCGCTCTTATACGCCAAGTTGGAGGCGGCCCGGAACGCCACTCCGCCGCGGCGCCTGTCGGGTTAAATGTGGGGCGACCTCCAGGTCTGCGCGGGTTCTCCAGAACCCGCTCTTCGCGTAACAAACTCAGCTATGTCCTGGTGCGAACGCGTGAACGCCCGCCGCAGGCCTAGCGGCCCGCCCCACGGGTCATTGTCAATTCTTCCGCGGGACGGGACACTAGCCATTGCGGCGCTGGAAGGCAGGATCTTAATTTCTCACCACAGTTATCTCCCGTTGTGAGGTGACGGGCGTGTGCAAGTCCAAATCCTTTATCCTGTATATCTGTGTCCATCTGTGGTTAATGCGGTTACGGGCGCGCGTTTACAATGATGGTTTGCCGATTCTTCCCTCTATCCTGTTCGGCGCGTTTTTCACCTTGGCAGTGGCGTGGATGCTCGGCAACATTTGTCTGCACCGGCTGCCGGTTCCGTGGACCATCGCGCTCGCGGTGGGGGCGGCGGCGGAAAGCACGATCGTGTTTCTGCTGCTGGTTGCGGGCGCTGGCAATCGCGCCAGCTTCATCCTCTTGGGGGCGGTGTCGGCGGCAGTGTATTGGCGGATCGGGCGCGGCGCGGCCCGGCTGGCGGATCCCGTGAAGACGCCCGCGGATCGCGCGATGGTGTACCTGGCGGGCGCGGCGCTGGCATTCTACGGGGTGTTGTACCTGGTCAATGCGCTGGCGCCGGAGTTGGAGCCGGATGCGCGCGGGTACCACCTGGGACTCACGGCTGAATACGTACGCTTGGGAGGCTTTCCCCACCGGGTGGGCTTCTATGAAATGCTGCCGCAGGGCTTCGAGATGCTATTTGTGCCGGCGTTCGCGTTCGGGCGGCACTCGGCGGCGCGACTGGTGCATTGCGCGTTTCTGCTGGCGACGGTGCCATTGATGTTCCGGATCGGGCGGCGGCTGGAACTGCCGGACGGCGTCACCCTCGCGGCTGCGGTGCTTTACTTCTGCGCGCCGGTGGTGGGGATCGCCGGCACGTCCGGGTACACCGACGCGGGCGGCGTGTTCTTCGCGCTCGCGACCTTCTATGCGTTGCTGGCGTGGCGCGATACGCGCGACGCCCGCTATCTGGCACCGGCGGGAATTGCGGCGGGGTTCTGCTACGCCATCAAATTTCCGGGCGGACTCGTGGCGATTCTGGCGGTGGTATTCGTGGTGGCCGTAGATCGCGGCATACGCGTCCGCGAGTTTGCACTGCTGACGGGGCTGGCGCTGGCGGTGGCGGCGCCCTGGATCCTGCGGTCGCTGATCGTGACCGGCAATCCGGGGGCTCCGCTGTTCAACAGGCTCTTCCCCAACCCGTATTTCCATCCGTCGACGGAGAGGGAACTGGCGGCGTCATTGGGTTCGTTGCGGGGCGTACCGCGCGGGCGGGTTCCCTATCAGTTGATCTTGGGCGGAGCGTTCGACGGCACCATGGGGCCGGTATTCTTCGCGCTGCCGTTGGGCTTGCTGGCATTGCGGAGGCGCGCGGGACTCTTGTGCTGGATGGCGGCGGCGCTGCTGGCTCTGCCGTGGTTTTGGAATACAGGCGCGCGTTTCCTGATGCCTGCGCTGCCGTTTCTGGCGTTCGCCCTGGCACTGGCGGTAGCCACGGCACTGCCGCGGCGGGCTTTGTGGGCGTGCGTGGCGGTGCAGGCGCTGGGCTGCTGGCCGCAGATCATGGGGCTTTACCATCGCGCATACACGTGGCGGCTGGAGCGCGTCCCGTGGCGGGCCGCGCTGCGCATCCAGCCGGAGCGCGAATATCTGCAGAGCCTACTGCCCGCTTACCAGTTGGCGCGATTGGTGGAGGACAACACTAAGCCCGGCGAAAAGATCTTTTCTTTGATTTCGGTCGCGACGGCGTATACGGACCGCGAGATCCTGGAATTCTGGCATTCCGCGCAGGCGGAGCAATTGAGGGATACGCTGCGCGTGGTGGAGTGGAAAGATCCGCTGTTCGACGTGAGCGCGGGATGGGCTCCGCGCGAGATGTGGGGCCTGCGCATCCGCATGCCGCGGGCGTCGCCGGCAGAATGGGCGATTAACGACATCGCGCTGTTCTCCGGGAACGATGAAATCCTCGGTACTCCGCAGTGGCGCCTGCGCGCCTGGCCCAATGTTTGGGAACTGCCGCTGGCCTTCGATGGCGTTCTGGCGACACGCTGGCGCACCTGGGAACCGATCCGGGCGGGGATGTATGTGGAAGTGGATTTTGGCCGGGCGCGGGCCCTGAGCGCCGCGGTGGTGACTTCGCCGCTGGCGTATTACTGGCTGCCGCTCGAATTCTACGGCCGCGGGCGCGACGGATGGCGATTGCTGTCGAGCCGCCCGGTGGTGACACAAAGGCCGCCGGGAGACTCAAGAATGGTTGCCGCGCGGGTGGTTCGCAACGCGGGGTTCCGTTATATCCTGGCGGACAACGGCAACGGGGGAAATGGCTTGCTGGGCGCCGCGATGGCCGGGCACGACGCCGAGTGGGGCATGGAGAAGGCGGCCGAGCTCGGCTCGGTGGCGCTCTACAGGATAAAGTAGACGTTGGAGGTAGTGAATGGATTCGCATTCGACCGCAAGATTTCCGGGAGAAAGCGCGGAGTACCGCGCGGCGCGGGAGAAACTGCTGGCGGCGGCGGCTCTGACGTGAAGTTTTCGGATCTGTTTCGGGAAGGGATGGACACGCTAGCGCTCTATAGCTTCATGTTTGGCCCGGAGACGAAGCAGGCATGCCCGATGTGTACTTCGTTCTTGGACAGCTTGAATGGGACGGCGCCTCACGCGCAGCAGCGGATCAACCTGGCAGTTGTGGCTAAGTCGCCCGTCGGGCGGATTCAGGAGTTTGCGCGCGGGCGGGGATGGGATAACCTTTGTGCGGCGAGGCGGCCGGATTTATCATTCGTATAG
>Ga0302325_10028588_pt1 | contig 11535 bp, 5 predicted proteins | sample Palsa_T0_2_FD_201948 | JGI IMG/M metagenome (GOLD analysis project Ga0302325, IMG submission 201948) | Peat permafrost microbial communities from Stordalen Mire near Abisko, Sweden - Palsa_T0_2 | ecosystem: Environmental > Terrestrial > Soil > Palsa > Peat permafrost | place: Sweden: Abisko... | reverse complement strand
CGCGACGCCCTCGGGGACTCGGCAACCTCGCCCCGCTACATCCAGACCATCCCCCGTGTCGGCTACCGCTTCATTGCCCCGGTAAGAAACGGCATCCGGCCGCCGCTGGAGGTAGAGCCGGAACTGGAAATTCCGCGCAAGGCGCCCGAGCCCCCCGCCCCTGCCGCCCCGCAAACCGGGCGAAAGTGGCTCCTCGCCGTGGCTGCCTGCGCCGTCATCGCCATCGCCGGCGCGGCGGTGCATTTCTTCTTCCACCAACCCCCAGCCGCCCTCAAGTACACCCAGCTCACCGACTTTACTGACTCCGCCAGCTCCCCCGCCCTATCGCCCGATGGACACATCCTCGCCTTCATCCGGACTGAGAGCCCCTTTTTGTCGGCCGATCCCATCTACGCCAAGGTGCTCCCCAACGGCGAAGCCGTCCGCCTGACCGGCGACCCGCAGATCAAGTACAACCTGGCCTTCTCACCGGATGGTTCGCAGATCGCTTACACGGTGATGAGGCCTCCTGTCTTCGCCACCTACACTGTCCCGGTCTTGGGCGGCGAACCCAGTCTTCTCCTCGACAATGCCGCCGGCCTCACCTGGCTCGACCCGCGCCAATATCTCTTCTCCAGGATGCACTCCGGCCTGCATCTGGGCCTCGCCACCCAATCGGTAACCGGCGATAACTATCGCGACCTGTACTTCCCCGCCCACGAGCGGGGCATGGTGCATTACTCCTACGCGTCTCCTGACCGCAAGACAGCCTTGATCGTCGAGATGGATGGTCAGGGAGCCTGGGCCATGTGCGGCCTGGTCTCGCTTGAGGGCAATGCGCAGCGCAGATCCGTCGGGCCGGAGGGGGAGTGTACCTCCGCCGGTTGGTCTCCCGATGGTTCCTGGATGTATTTCACAGCATGGGTGGAAGGGCAGAGCCACCTCTGGCGTCAGCGCTTTCCCGGCGGGCAGCCGGAGCAGATTACCTTTGGCCCCACTTCAGAGCAAGGGCTGGCGGTGGACCCGGATGGCCGCTCCGTCATCACCTCCATCGGCGTCTATCAAAGCGCCATTTGGTACCACGATGACAAGGGCGAACGATCCCTGTCGTCCGAGGGTGAATTAGACACCCGTTATTCTCCTCCCTCGTTTGCCCCCGACGGTAAAACCCTCTACTACCTCTTGTGGCATCAGCAGCCTGGTTCGGGCCCTGAGCTTTGGCGCATGGCGATCGATTCCGGCAAGAGTGAAGCCGTCTTCCCCGGCATCTCCATGTTTGCCTATGATGTCTCGACCGATGGCAGGCAGGTCGTCTATGCCACCGCCGTTCGCAACGGAAAGTCCCAGTTATGGCTGGCGCCCATCGACAGAAGTTCTCCCCCTAAACGGCTCGGCGCCTCGGGTGAAACCAGCCCGCACTTTGGCCCTGGAGGAAAAATCCTCTTCCAACTCGCAGAAGGAAACGCGAATTATCTGCAGCAGATGAACCAGGATGGCTCCGGGCGTGCGAGGGTCGTGCCCTATCCCATCCTCGAAATTCAAAACATCTCGCCCGGCAAAAAATGGCTGATGGCTATGCTTCCTTATCCCGACGGTAAGAGGGTCTCGCCCATGCCGATGGCGATTCCGCTCGACGGTGGCCCTCCGCGCCGCATGTGCGTAAGTTACTGCACTCCCACCTGGTCGTCGAGTGGGCGCTTCCTTTTCCTGGCAGTGGAGCCGGCATCGCAGACAAACCCGGGCCGCAGCCTGGCCATTCCGGTTGGCCCCGGAGAAACCCTGCCTGACCTTCCTCCGGATGGCCTATCGCCGGGGGCACAACCGGACCTGGTACCGGGTTCTGTATCGGTGAACCGCGAGCAGCTTGTGCCCGGCGAAGACCCCACTCACTATGCCTACGTCAACACCACGTCGCACAGCAACCTGTATCGCATCTCGCTTCCCTGAGCCGTTCTACGCTACCCGCCATCGGCGCTCGTTGGCCGCCTTGGCTAGCAAGTCGCAAACTTCCTCGTCGGTAGTCTGCGCGAAGTCCTCATAGAAGCTGCCCACCGAGTGGAAGCGCCGCGTCACTCTCGCACAGATAATGTGGTCCACCTCATTACGCAGTTGGTCGCACGTATCCGTCGCAGCCACCGGCACGGCAACCACCACCTTGCGTGCGCGTGGTCGCACCGCTCGCGCCGCCGCCAGCATGCTCGCGCCGGTTGCCAGCCCATCGTCCACCAGGATTGCCATGCGGCCCTCGATCGGCGCCGGCGGTCGCCCGCTGCGCCGTACCCCAAGCTCGATCTCCGCCTTCTCCCGCTCTACCGCTGCGTCGACGACTTCAGCAGGAATGCAATATTCCTCCAGCACCGCTTGGTTAATCGTGACTGTTCCATCGCTCGCGACCGCTCCCATTGCCAGTTCCCCGAACCCCGGCACGCCAAGCTTGCGCACCACCACGATATCCAGAGGGAGGTCCAGCGCACGCGCAACCTCGTAGGCTACCGGCACCCCGCCGCGCGGCAGTCCCAGTACAATCCCATCCTGGCAATCGAGCAAAACCGCCGACGCCTGGATTGCTCGCGCCAGCACGCGGCCCGCCTCTCTGCGATCCTGAAACACCTCTTCTCGAAACGCCATCCTGAACTATCGTAGCGGATCCCTTATGCATTCATCCTTATATATGTATGTAGACAGGGCAGAGGATCAGAACCATGAGTGGGGTTGCCCAGGTCTCGCCTTTGAGACCTGGGGGTCATGCAGAGGGACCCCAATCCCGTTTCGCCGGAAAGTGCAGGGCCGCTTATGAAGGGACCGTCTATCCCACCCGTTCCGCTGCCTCATCGGCATTGCGAAACACCTCTTCGCGAATGATGCGATCTGTTGCTTCATTCAGGTACGCGTCGAGGGCGCTCTTGATCTCGAGAAACTCCGGCCACAGCGTGTTGTGGATGAACGAATCAGGGGCACGCAGAACAACGGTGGTTTGACGCTGGCGAGGATACCGGTATGGCTCGAGCCCGTAGCGACGGCACAAGGCGGTAAACAGACGCCGGGCCCAACGATCGGGCAGCGTGAACTGCGTTTCAATCGCGCGTTCCGTTTTCGCGGCCGCGCTCAGCGCGGCAAGAATTCGGCTGCTTGCCGCCGCCGCGGCATTTCGCTCTCCTGCCGTTGTGGCGCCCTCAAAGAGTGCTGCTATCTTCCGCAACTTGTCGCGTAGCTCTTGTTCCGTGGTCAATTCGCTCGCCCCTTCCGACTGTACCTTATACAGCCACGCGAGAACCTGTGGGAAATGCGGCATTATTCTGAAACCAGCCCTGGCAACCAGCAGCACAATATTTTGCCTCGCCCATCGTCCTTACATCCAGCAATAGCAGAGCAACTCACCTAAGGAGTGTGTGCATGAACCCAGCCACCACCGCAAAGCCGGAGTGCAGGTTTGATCCGGGGTATATGGTGCCGGTCATCGACCCCACGCGTTGTGAAGCGAAAGGGCCTTGCGTCCCGATTTGCCCCTATGACGTTTTGGCCATCCGGCCCGTTCCAGGCGAGGAAAAGGCTATGCTTCCTTTCACGGCGCGGTTGAAGCTATTCGTTCACGGCGGAAAGCAGGCCTTCCCACTCAATCCCAATGCGTGCCGGGGCTGCGGACTTTGTGTCCAGGTCTGTCCTGAGAAAGCAATCAAGTTACAAAAGCGTTGAAGCTATAGCGGCAGAACCTCGCCCCGCGACCGGGTAGACCCGCTCGCCGAATCGATAAGGGAGAGAGCACTATTTGTACGTGGCGTCGGAGCGTACCAGCGAATCCCGGTGCGCGGGGTCGGTCACCATGGATTCGAACGCCGGACCATCCAGCGGCTTTGATTTGACGGCCTCTCGAATCGCTGCGTTAACCTTGTCAATTCCTTCCGCGTTGGGCGCGAGGTAAACAATCGTAAATGTGCCGGGTGCCTCGGTGTGAACCGCCTGGGTGTCGATTTCGTACTCCTCAATGGCGCCATCGGCAAACAGCTTCTCCAGCACCGGCACGATCATATTCTTGCTGGGTATCGCGACGGCATCGTCCGGTGCATCCGGCCTTAACGTGTAAGACGCTTCGAAGGTGTACCCGCCTTTCCACGATCCTGGATGCCAATTGTAATAACGGCTGATGTAAATGCTATCCGAGTGGTCGGTGGCGCTGGCCAGAACGGTAGTCCCGGAATCGCTGGCTTTCTCCACGCGGTCCAGCACGTTTAACACGCCCGCCATCGATGTCGCCGACCACCAATTGTCATGGGTTATGCCGTCAGACTGGTGAACCACGGTCCTGTCGTTGCCATATCCCACAATCGTCCCATCGGTAACGGCCTGATCCATGACCTTCTGGCTGGCCGCGTTTCCTTTCGCCATCTCTGCCCACTGCCCCCGGGGGATATTCCACTCTGCGACGTACGTGTACAGAGGCGGTTTTTCTTTTACCTCTGCCATCTGCGCGGCCGCCGGGCCAGTCCACACGGCGGACATCGCGAGTGCACCCAGGCCTGCGAACACTTTCCACAATTCCCTGCTCATGATCTTTCATCCTCCGTAATTTACCCAGAAGTTACGTTTTGTATTCCTGGGCCACCGAAGTGTACAGGAACCATCTGGCCCAGCGCCAACGATGCGCAGCTCTTCCCTTCGTGCCCGGGGGCCGCCTTCGCCCTCGATCCGCATCGAGGCCGCGCCGGCAATGCTCCACGAAACCCTCTTGCGCCGTGGCAGGCGGATACCTGGTCGATATCGAAAAAAGTTGGGCCAGTCGTTAACCCCAGGTGAGAAAAACGCATCCTATGCTGACCGGAAGGCCAGTGGCCGAACCATTTGAAATCTAACCCTTTAGTTGTAGCAAAGCACTTCCCCTGGAGGCCATGTCATTGATCAAGAATGGGCGCAGGCCAACGGCGGCAACTCTTCTGGCCGTAGTCTTCACTTTTCTTTTAGTATTTCTTGATAGGTTAATCGTTCGAGAAGTCAATCCCGTAAGTGGAACGTGCGCGTTTATCGATTCTGCGGCAATTGAGTACAAACCGCGATCTCAGAGCAACCAGAGTTCAGAAAAACTCAAGCCATCGCTGATGCAGGAGAAGTCATGAAGAAAAGCGAGGAGCGCAACGCGTCCGGGGCCGCGAATGGCAGTGGGACAAAAAGCCTGAAGAGAAACGGAACAAACGGGGGCGTCGCACTTGCCGAGGCTCCTGATGCTCATCTTGAGGAGATCCTGGCGAAGCTGCAAGCTGTTCGCGATGGAGACTTCTCGGTGCGGCTGCCTGGCTCATGGATTGGATTGCCGGGAAAACTCGCAGATACATTCAATGAGATTGTCGCAGCCAACCAGCAGATGGCCAAGGAGCTCCGGCGCGTCGGGCAAGTCGTGGGCAAGGAGGGCAGAACCCGTGAACGCACGCGCTTCTACGAGTCGAGGGGCGCGTGGGGGGAAATAGAGGTCTCGGTAAACACCTTGGTGGAGGATCTGCTGAGACCCACAACCGAGGTCACCCGCGCCATCGCGGCCGTGGCGCAGGGAAACCTGGCACAAACCGTGCGGTTGGACGTGGACGGGCGCCCGCTCGAAGGGGAATTCTTCCGCTCTGCAGAGATCGTGAACACCATGATCCAGCAGCTCAGCGTGTTCACCTCGGAGGTGACGCGTGTAGCGCGTGAGGTGGGCACCGACGGCAAACTCGGCGGCCAGGCACAGGTGCCGGGAGTCGCCGGCACGTGGAAGGATCTCACCGACTCCGTCAATTCGATGGCCAGCAACCTGACCGGTCAGGTGCGCAACATTGCCGAAGTGGCGACCGCCGTTGCCAGCGGCGATCTCTCGCGCAAGATTACCGTGGACGTCCGCGGCGAGATTCTGCAGCTCAAAGAAGCCATCAACACCATGGTGGACCAGTTGCGCTCCTTTGCGTCAGAGGTGACGCGTGTGGCGCGTGAAGTAGGAACGGACGGCAAGCTCGGTGGCCAGGCGGTAGTACCGGGCGTGGCAGGCACCTGGAAGGATCTCACCGACTCCGTCAACGCAATGGCTGGCAATCTGACAGCCCAGGTACGCAATATCGCCGAGGTAACTACGGCGGTGGCGCGTGGCGATTTATCGCGCAAGATCACGGTAGATGTGAAGGGCGAGATTCTCGAGCTGAAAGACACCATCAACACCATGGTGGACCAGTTGAACGCATTCGCCGGCGAGGTTACCCGCGTAGCGCGCGAGGTAGGAACAGAAGGCAAGCTAGGTGGGCAGGCGCAGGTGCCAGGTGTAGGCGGCACCTGGAAAGACCTCACCGACAATGTAAATTTCATGGCCAGCAACCTGACTGGGCAGGTGCGCAACATCTCGGAAGTGGCTACCGCCATCGCCAGCGGAGACCTTTCCAGCAAGATCACCGTAGATGTGCGGGGCGAGATTCTGCAGCTCAAAGAAACCCTCAACACCATGGTGGATCAGCTCAACCGCTTCGCCGGCGAAGTGACGCGCGTAGCCCGCGAAGTGGGCAGCGAAGGCCGGCTGGGTGGGCAGGCGAACGTGCCGGGTGTGGCCGGCACCTGGAAAGACCTTACCGATTCCGTAAACTCGATGGCCGGCAACCTGACCGGACAAGTACGTAATATCGCGGAAGTGACGACCGCCGTGGCCCGCGGCGACTTATCTCGCAAGATTACCGTAGACGTAAAGGGTGAAATCCTCGAGCTGAAAAACACCATCAACACCATGGTCGACCAGCTCAATGGCTTTGCTGGTGAGGTTACCCGCGTGGCGCGCGAGGTGGGCACAGAGGGTAAGCTGGGCGGACAGGCGCAGGTGCACGGCGTCGCCGGTACATGGAAGGATCTCACCGACAACGTAAACTTCATGGCCAGCAACCTGACCGGCCAGGTGCGTAACATCGCGGAAGTGGCAACCGCCGTAGCCCGCGGCGATTTGTCACGCAAGATCACCGTCGATGTGAAAGGCGAAATCCTAGAGCTCAAAGACACCATCAACACCATGGTGGACCAGCTGCGGGCATTCGCATCTGAAGTTACGCGCGTAGCGCGCGAAGTGGGTACGGACGGAAAACTCGGAGGCCAGGCACAAGTCCCCGGCGTAGGCGGCACCTGGAAGGACCTTACCGATTCCGTCAACTCCATGGCCAGTAACTTGACCGGCCAGGTCCGCAACATCGCGGAAGTATCCACCGCCATCGCCAGCGGCGATCTTTCCAAGAAAATCACGGTGAACGTGAGCGGGGAGATTCTTCTCCTCAAGGAGACCATCAACACCATGGTCGACCAGCTCAATGCATTCGCCGGCGAGGTGACCCGCGTGGCGCGCGAGGTGGGCAGCGAAGGCCGTCTGGGCGGCCAGGCCAACGTCCCCGGCGTGGCCGGAACCTGGAAGGACCTTACCGACTCTGTGAATTCCATGGCCGGAAATCTGACCGGCCAGGTGCGCAACATTGCTGAAGTGACGACAGCCGTGGCACGCGGAGATCTATCGCGAAAAATCACGGTGGATGTGAGAGGCGAAATCCTCGAGCTGAAAAATACCATTAACACCATGGTCGATCAGCTCAATGCTTTTGCCGGCGAAGTCACGCGTGTCGCGCGCGAGGTGGGTACAGAAGGCAAGCTAGGTGGGCAGGCGCAGGTGCCCGGCGTGGGCGGCACCTGGAAGGATCTCACCGACAATGTAAACTTCATGGCCAGCAACCTGACCGGCCAGGTGCGCAACATTGCCGAAGTGGCCACGGCCATTGCGAACGGCGATCTTTCCAAAAAAATCACGGTCGATGTCCGCGGCGAGATCCTGCAGCTCAAGGAAACACTCAACACCATGGTGGAACAGCTGCGCTCCTTTGCCGCGGAAGTGACACGCGTGGCGCGCGAGGTGGGCAGCGAGGGCCGCTTGGGCGGCCAGGCCAATGTGCAGGGCGTGGCCGGCACCTGGAAAGATCTCACCGACTCGGTTAACGCCATGGCCGGCAACCTTACCGGGCAGGTCCGCAATATCGCAGAAGTCACGACCGCTGTGGCCCGCGGCGATTTGTCTCGCAAGATCACGGTCGATGTAAAAGGCGAAATTCTCGAGCTGAAGAACACCATCAACACCATGGTCGATCAGCTCAACGCCTTCGCCGCGGAAGTGACGCGTGTGGCGCGCGAGGTGGGAACCGACGGCAAGCTGGGTGGGCAAGCCGAAGTCCCAGGGGTAGCAGGTACGTGGAAGGACCTCACCGACAACGTGAATGTCATGGCTGCCAACCTCACCGAGCAGGTGCGCGGCATCGTTAAGGTGGTGACCGCGGTTGCCAACGGAGTCCTCACCCAGAAATTAACGGTCAATGCCAAAGGTGAAGTGGCCGCATTGGCGGAGACCATCAACAATATGACCGATACGCTGGCTACCTTTGCCGACCAGGTAACCACGGTAGCCCGCGAAGTGGGCGTAGAAGGCCGGCTTGGAGGCCAGGCGAATGTGCCGGGCGCCGCCGGCACCTGGAAGGATCTCACAGGAAATGTAAATCTCCTGGCTGACAACCTGACCAATCAAGTGCGTGCCATCGCCGAAGTCGCAACCGCTGTGACCAAGGGCGATCTGACCCGCTCCATCCAGGTGGAGGCGAGCGGTGAGGTCGCGGAGTTGAAAGACAACATCAACACCATGATCAATAACCTCCGTCTTACCACCGAGCGGAACACGGAGCAAGACTGGCTCAAGACGAATCTCGCGCGCTTCACCGGCATGCTGCAAGGCCAGCGTGATTTGGCGACCGTGGGCAGGACCCTGCTTTCCGAACTGGCGCTCCTGGTCAATGCGCAGCAGGGCGTTATCTACCAGATGCACAGCGAAGAAGAGGCGGCCATGGTGCCGCTCTCCGCCTTTGCCGATGACGGACACAATATCCATCTGCGCAGCTTGAGGGTAGGCGAAGGCCTGGTTGGGCAGTGCGCCGCCGAAAAGCGGCGCATGGTGATCACCGATGTGCCGCCGAACACCATCTCCATCCGATCCGGCTTGTTCGAAGCAGCCCCACGCAATGTAATCGTTCTTCCTGTCCTTTTTGAGGACCGGGTGAAAGCGGTTATCGAACTAGCCTCGCTCAGCACCTTCACCGCTTCGCAACTGGCGTTTCTTGAACAACTGACGACCAGTATCGGCATCGTGCTCAACAGCATCGAGGCAACGATGCAGACCGAAGGGCTGTTGAAACAATCGCAGCAATTGGCCACTGAGTTGCAGACTCAGCAGAAAGAGCTGCAACAGACCAACGAACAGCTGGCGCAGAAAGCACAGCAGCTGGCTGAGCAGAATGTCGAGGTGGAACGCAAGAACCAGGAGATTGAGCAGGCGCGCGGCGCGCTTGAGGGCAAGGCTAAGGAGTTGGCGCTGACCTCCAAATACAAATCGGAGTTCCTGGCGAACATGTCGCACGAACTGCGCACACCCCTGAATAGCATCCTGGTTTTGGGGCAACAGCTTAGCGAAAATCCGGGAGGCAATCTTACCTCGAAGCAGGTAGAATTTGCCCGCACCATCCACGGGGCGGGAACCGATCTGCTGAATCTGATCAGCGACATCCTCGACCTTTCCAAGATCGAATCCGGCACCGTCTCAGTAGAAGCGGAAGAAGTCGCGTTCGCGGGCCTGCTGGAGATGATTGGCCGGCCCTTCCGTCACGAGGCCGAAAACCGGCGGTTGGGATTTGAGGTAAATGCCGGCGCGCATCTGCCCCGCAGTTTTGTCACCGACTCCAAACGCCTGCAGCAGGTGCTCAAGAATCTACTATCCAACGCATTTAAATTCACCGAACAGGGCGGCGTACGTCTTTCGATCGCGATCGCAGAAGAAGGGTGGACAGAGGATCACCCTGTCCTCAGCCGCGCCGCTTCGGTTATCTCCTTCGAGGTTGCAGATACAGGGATTGGTATTCCCTTCGAAAAACAGAGGATTATCTTCGAGGCCTTTCAGCAGGCGGATGCCGGAACAAGCCGCAAGTACGGCGGCACCGGTCTTGGCCTGGCCATCAGCCGTGAGTTGGCCAGCTTGCTGGGCGGCGAGATCCGGCTACGAAGCGTACCCGGAAAAGGCAGCGTCTTCACGCTCTACTTGCCGCAAACCTATATGGGGCCCTCCGCATCCAGCGTTGCCACGTTGGAGGCCAAAGCCTCGCCATCCAGTACGAGCACGCAATTAATCAGTACAGTCGTCCTGGAATTGCCGGCCGAACGGATACCGGACGATCGTGAGATTCTGCAGCCGGGGGAGGCGGTTCTGCTGATTATCGAAGACGACCCGCACTACGCAAGGCTCCTGTGCGATCTGTCTCACGACAGCGGTTTCAAAGTGCTGCTGGCAATGCGTGGCGCTGAGGGGCTCGCACTCGCCCGTGAATTTAAGCCTACAGCCATATCGCTGGATGTCTTTCTGCCTGACATGCTGGGTTGGACCGTGCTCAACCACTTGAAGCAGGATCCGGAGACACGTCATATTCCGGTACAGATACTCACAGTCGACGAGGATCGCCGGCACGGCCTGGCGCGCGGAGCGTTCGCCTCGGTGATGAAACCTGCCACCGCAGAAGAAATCGATGCGGCGTTTCTCAGGATCAAGGAATACGCGGCCCTGCCACGCAAGCGGTTGCTGATCGTAGAGGACAACCCCGCGGAGCAGTTGAGCATTCGGGAACTGCTCGGTTATGACGACATCGATGTCACCGTGGTCACCAGCGGTGGGGAGGGCTTGGCTGCGCTCCGCCAGCAGCCATTCGACTGCGTCGTGCTGGACCTGCGGCTCCCCGATATGTCCGGTTTCGAGGTGTTGGAGAGCCTTCGCGAAACCCCATCGCTCGGAGACGTGCCGGTTGTCGTATTCACTGGAAAAGAGTTGTCTCCGGCGGAAGACGCGCGCCTGCGTTCCCTCGCGCGCAGCGTAGTGGTAAAAGGAGTCGAGTCGCCCGAGCGGCTGTTGGATGAGACCGCTCTCTTCCTCCATCGGGTGATTGGTAACCTGCCCCCCGAAAAGCAGAACATGCTTGAGCGGCTGCATCGCTCCGATGAAGCGTTAGTCGGCAAGAAAGTGCTGGTTGTCGACGATGACGTGCGGAACATCTTCGCGCTCAGCAGTGTGTTGGAACGCCGCGGGATGACGGTGTTAACCGCCGGAACCGGACGGGAGGCAATCGCAATTCTCGAGTCGACCCCTGATATGGCGATCGTATTGATGGACATTATGATGCCGGAGATGGATGGCTACGAGACCATGCAGGTCATGCGGCAAAACGGATTGTTCCGGCGGCTTCCTATCATTGCGTTGACGGCCAAGGCCATGAAGGGCGACCGTGAAAAATGTCTTGAAGCAGGTGCATCGGAGTATCTGGCAAAGCCCGTCAATACGGAGCAGCTGTTATCCGCGTTGCGTATTTGGTTGCATCGGTAACAACCACTGAAGCGGCGTCAAATTGTTTGCGTTGAGATTTCCGCAGAAAGGGCGCGACATGGGGCAGCAAGTTAACATCCTGATGGTGGACGACCAACCAGGTAAGTTGTTGACCTATGAAG
>Ga0302325_10028584_pt1 | contig 11536 bp, 4 predicted proteins | sample Palsa_T0_2_FD_201948 | JGI IMG/M metagenome (GOLD analysis project Ga0302325, IMG submission 201948) | Peat permafrost microbial communities from Stordalen Mire near Abisko, Sweden - Palsa_T0_2 | ecosystem: Environmental > Terrestrial > Soil > Palsa > Peat permafrost | place: Sweden: Abisko... | reverse complement strand
ATGGCACGGCAGCGGCCCGTGCCCATTGAATTTAATTTCCCATTGGAATCGAAAATATTCTTAGAAAATTCAGGCAACCTATTTCGACGTCACTGCTTCCAAGCGTTCAGAGCATCAATCTTCCACTGCGGTTCATTTCCAATCCCTCGTCGTTGTTGTTTCTGAATTTGGCTTTTTCACTAAGCATTGAAGCCGCTTAACCATGATTTGAAGGGGATAGGCGGATTCGACAGTGAGTGAGGACGGCGGATTCCAGCCTCGCTCCTCAAAGAACATCGCGCCTTGAGTTTGCTTTCCACAGCCATGGCGCCTCCGCTCCCCTTCCACGGTGCTGCACACATGCCCCCGCGCCTTTCAAAGGTGCGGGGGATTTTTTGTGCCCGCCAGAGGGGCGCAACTGAGGGATGGGGCGCGTTCTCACGGGAATGAGCGGCGATTTCTGGCTGCGGGACTCGTTACACCCAGCCGGCGTCGATGATGTAGCTCTGGTTGGTGATGGCGCTGGAGTCGTCGGCGGCCAGGAACAGCACCAGCCGGGCCACCTCGGCAGGCACGAGGATGCGCTTGATGGCCTGGCGCGAGAGTATCGTCGCCACGTACTCCGGCGTATACCAGAGCTTCTGTTGGCGCTCTGTGGCAATGGCGCCTGGCAGCACCGCGTTGACGCGGATGTTGGCGGGGCCAAGCTCGTGGGCGAAGGTGCGTGTGAGGCCGACGATGGCCGACTTGGCCGCGATGTAAGCCGGCAGGCCGGTGGAGGGAACCATCCACGCGATCGAGCTCATGTTGACGATGGACCCGCGGCCGGCGGCGCGCATGGCCGGGATGGCCGCCTGAATGGTGAAAAAATGCGGCCGCAGATTGATGGCCATGGCGCGGTCCCAGTACTCCGGCGTTACCTCGTCGATGGTGTGGCGCTGGTCGTTGGCGGCGTTGTTCACCAGCACGTCGATGGTGCCGAAAACCGAGATGACCTGCTCGACGGCGCTCTGCAAAGCGACCACATCGGTGACATCGCAGGGCACGTAATAGGGCGCCGGCCAGCCCTCCACGCCCAGCATCTCGGCCAGGGCGGTAGCGGCTCCGTCGTCGATGTCGATAAATGCCACCTGCGCGCCCTGGCGGGCGAACTGGTCCACCATCGACGCGCCAATACCGGTGGCGCCGCCGGTGATGAGGACCACGCGGCCCTCGAGGCTGGGGTAGCGGGCGTATTGCGGTGTGGGGTCGGCCATTTTGAGTTTTTCCTCGCGATTGGGAGTTCGAGGTATCCCAGGTCCCAGAATCGGGACCTGGGGCACCCATTTTCGTGGTAGATCGAGCAGGCGGAGCCTAATGCGATTCCCTCGTCACCTCGTGGCCGCGGCAGCCCTGCAGAAAATCGAAATCCGCGCCCTTGTCGGCCTGCATCACGTGATTCACATACAGGAATTGATAGCCGCTCTTGAAGGCCGGCTCGGGCGCTGTCCATTGCGCGCGGCGCTCTGCGAGTTCCGCGTCATCCACCTCGAGGTGCAGCGTGCGCGCCTCCACGTCGAGGGTGATCCAGTCGCCGTTGCGTACCAGCGCCAGCGGTCCGCCCAGCGCGGCCTCGGGACAGATATGAAGCACCACCGTGCCATAGGCGGTGCCGCTCATGCGCGCGTCTGAGATGCGCACCATGTCGGTGATGCCGCGCGCCAACAGCCTTGGCGGCAGGCCCATGTTGCCCACTTCGGCCATGCCGGGGTATCCCCGAGGCCCGCAGTACTGGAGCACCATCACGCTCGTCTCGTCGATATCGAGCGCGGGGTCGTCAATCCGCGCGTGGTAGTCCTCGATGTTTTCAAAAACCACGGCGCGGCCGCGATGGCGCATCAGATGCGGCGAGGCAGCCGAGGGCTTGAGCACCGCGCCGTCGGGGCACAGGTTGCCGCGCAAGACGGCGATGCCGCCGCTCTCCACAAGTGGCTTGTCGTAGTCGCGAATCACCTCGCTGTCCCAGTTGGGCGCGTCCTTTACGTTTTCCCCCATAGTCCGGCCGTTGACGGTGAGGGCGTCCGAGTCGAGTTGCCCGTGCTGCGCCAGCTTCCACAGAATCGCGGGCAGCCCGCCGGCGTAGTAGAACTCCTCCATCAGAAAGCGCCCCGCCGGCTGGATGTCGAGAATGGTGCGCACGCCGCGGCCGTAGTGGTCCCAGTCCTCGAGCGAGAGCGGCACGCCCACGCGCCCGGCAAACGCGATGAGGTGAATCACGGCATTGGTCGAGCCGCCGATGGCCGCGTTGGCGCGGATGGCGTTTTGAAACGCCTCGCGCTTGAGGATCTTTGAAATGCGCAGGTCATCAAGGACCATCTGCACAATGCGGCGGCCAGTCTCCTGCGCCAGCACCCGGCGGCGTGAATCGACCGCCGGAATGGCCGCGTTGCCAGGCAGCGTGAGGCCCAGCGACTCCACCATGCAGGCCATGGTGGAGGCCGTGCCCATGGTCATGCAGTGGCCGGCGGAGCGGCTCATGCAGCTCTCCGCGTCCATGAACTCCTGTTGCGTCATGGTGCCGGCCTTGACCGCCTCGCTGAATCGCCACACCACCGTTCCCGAGCCGATCTGCTGGCCATGGTATTTGCCGTTGAGCATGGGGCCGCCGGAGAGCACGATGGCCGGCACATCGCAGCTGGCCGCGCCCATGACCAGCGACGGCGTGGTTTTGTCGCAGCCGCACATCAGCACCACCCCGTCAATCGGATTGGCGCGGATCGACTCCTCCACATCCATGCTGACCAGGTTGCGGAACATCATGGCGGTGGGGCGCATGTTGGTCTCGCCCATTGAGGTGACGGGAAACTCGAGCGGCAGCCCGCCCGCCTCCCACACGCCGTTTTTCACGCTCTGGGCCAGTTCGCGCATGTGCGCGTTGCAGGGGGTCAGCTCGCTCCACGTGTTGCAGATGCCGATCACCGGCCGTCCGTCGAACACGTCGCCGGGAAGGCCCTGGTTGCGCATCCAGCTGCGGTGGATAAAGCCGTTCTTGTCGTTGCCGCCAAACCATGCCTGCGACCGCAGTTTCCGCTTCTCCATCGCCATTTGCTCCGCCGCCAGGGAGACTGAATCAACCCATTGCGGTCGCCCTCACTATACAACGTGAGGCAGAGCGGGGGCCGGTCGCACTCGCTCAATTGCCCGTGCATAGACGTTTGAATCTCCTCACGCCCATCGGGGGACAGGATCGGCCCGGTCGCGGGACAGGCTGTTCCAAATCGAACTCATACGCCGCTGATTGTTCTGATCGATTCGCGCGTTGCGCCGAAGAGGCTTCTGTATCCAGACTCAGCAGGCGTGCGCGCGAAAGGACTGGCTCATGGTGAATCGAGAGAAATATGCCGCGAGGGCAATGGGCGCAATCATGCGGTTGCGCGGACGGTTTTCCGGGCGCGGGCGCCGTGCACGGATCGTGTTGGCCACGCCATTTCTGTTCCTGCTGATGAGCGTTCCTGCAGCGGTTCATGGCCAGCAGCCGGACGACAAACAAGCCCTTCAAGAGAAAGTGGACAAGCTGACCAAGGCGCTGGCTGCGGTGCAGGCGCGCCTTGACGCGCTCGAAGCGAATGCGAAACCGAAGCCGGCCGATGCGGCGCAGGAGAATGCCGCGCAGCGGGATGCGGCGGCTTTGAGAAGTGCGGCGTCGCAGGCGGCGCCGGCGACCTCAGGCACCGGTCAGGCGGCCGCCGCGCAGGCTGTGCCACAGCCCTCCCCAAACCCCCAACAACCCAGTCCCGCCGCTCCGGGCACCCGTCCAGGATCGACCACGCCGTCGGTGAGCGGTGTGTCTCCGGCCGAGGTCTATAACGTAACTCTCGGCGCGCACCAGCCCACCACCGCCGAGCAGGTCCAGCACAAGTTTTTTGAGCGCAAGCCGGGCCGCGACCTGACCTTCTATACCAAAACGGGCGAGATCACCGTCTACGGCAACCTCGACGTCTCAGTGGACGATGCCACCAAGGGGCTGCGCGGAATGATCGACGGCAACGGCAATCCGCCGGTGGGCAACGTGGGCTGGCTGGAAGATCTGTCGACCAACCTCTCCTATATCGGCGTGCGCGGCACCCAAATCACGGGCCTCAAGGACACAAACTTCATCTACCAATTGGAAACGTCGGTCCAGATCTCGGCCACTCCGGGCATTCAGCAGAGCAACAGCCAGGAGCAGGACACAGTGGCCGGCACCTTGTTCACGCGCAACACCTACATCGGCCTGGGCATGGTGAAGTATGGCGCGCTTCTATTCGGCAAGACCGACCCGCCCTACAAACAGTCCACCTCGCGCATGAACGCGTTTGTGGGCATGGAAGGCGACAACGCGGTCATCATGGGCAACACCGGCGGCGACAACCGGGTGGAGTTTGGCGGTCGTCTCGATCATTCCATCTGGTATACGTCGCCCAAGCTGGCCGGGGTCGAGTTCAATGCGTTTATCTCGCCCGGCCAGAACCGCGCCAGCGACAGCGACAACCTGGCCGCCGGCGAGCCCTCCTGCACCGGAGGCGACGACCCCGGCGACGGCGCCGACAACCCCATCGCCTGCAACGACGCCAGTTTCAGCGATGCGGTGAGCGGCAACGTGTCTTACACGCGAGAGCCGCTCTACATTACCGCGGCCTACGAGCGCCACATGAAGGTCAACCGGCAAAGCGACGTCACGGCCATTTACGCGGCCTATCCAACCGACTACCCGCTCAATGCGCCGATCACCATAAGCTCGGTCACGGATCCATCGACTCTGCCCAAAGGCTACACCGGGCAAATTACAGTCATCGCCAACAGCCCGCTCAGCTCGTTTTATGTGCCCACGGCCATTTACAACGCCGACACCGCCGACGAGGATGCAGGCAAGGTGGGAATCCAGTACGGCTTCTTCAACAAGCGCACCGTGGTCAGCGCCATCTTTGAGGATCTCCACCGCTATGTGCCGGGTTATATGCAATTCCAAAATGAACGGTCGCGCTTGGGAAGCTGGCTTGCGGGCACGCAGGCCATCGGAGCGGCCGACAGCCTGTCGATCGGCTGGGCGCGCGCCTACCGCACGCCGGGCGACCCCGGCCAGCACAACACATCGAATGCATCGGCGCTTTACGCGAACATCAACGTGGACGGCGACGCGGTGGGCGGACGCGGCGCCAACAATGAATCGAGCCTGTACACCACAATCTACCGGCACCGCATCGGGGACGGGCTGGAGGCTTACCTGGGCTGGGCGGGCACATTCAACGACCAGTATGCGCACTACGACCTGGGCGCGGGCGGGCGCGGAGTGACAACCGATTGCCATGACGCTTCCGACGCGGCCAGCAACGAGTTTTCCAATCCGCACTGCTGGGCCGGCGGACATATCAAGGCATTTTCACTTGGGCTGGATAAGCGGTTCTGATTCAGGCGCGGCATCGTGGGACTTCCGCCGCCAGTGGACACGAGCGCGCGACAGGAAGCAGGCGATGTGAACGGCCAGTGTGGAGAAGGGATGCCAGGTTTTACGATCCGTTTGAAACCCGCTGCTAAATCGTTTGCGCAGCGTTCGAGGCCATCCCACTGGGTGAGACGCATACCACCCTGTGCCCGTGCGCCGCATCCTTCCGAGGTGCATACTTATAAACAGGCCCGTTTTGATAGACAGTGCCCCTTGAGCTTCCCAATCTGCACCCGGTCCAGGGGCGTGACAAGGGCAGAGGTCCGGTCCCACGCAGACGCGCGGGCCACATGACCCGGCAGAACTCGGAAAACCGCGCGGATCTTTGAGTATCTCCCTCAAATCCAGCGACTTGCGGCGCGTGTGCTCCGGCACGGGAGCCTGGCTCCCGGAGGTTCGACCAGCAATTCTCCGGCCGCCGTTGGCGGCACGATTTTGGCTCTGGAACAAGCGATCCACACAAAGTTCTGGCCTCACAAGAGGGGGTTTTATGACGGCATCTGCTCGCTATCCCGGCATCCGGGTCACCGCCAACGGCAACCAGCTGGTGGCTTACCACACTGAGACGCGCATCGCCGACGCCGGCGTTTTCTACCCCATTACACCCTCCACCGAGGGCGGCGAGCTGTTCCAGCAAGCGTATGCCGAGGGCCATCTCAACGTCTTTGGCAAGAACACGATAGCTATTGAGACGGAGGGCGAGCACGCGGCCCAGGGCGGCGCCATTGCCCACTCGGTCTGCGGCAAGCGCGTAGTCAACTTCACTTCCGGCCAGGGCATTGTCTACGGCGTGGAGCAGTATTACCACGCGCCCGGTAAAGGCTCGACCATGGTGCTGGAGGTGGGCGCGCGCGCCCTGACCAAGCACGCCCTCAATGTGCACTGCGGCCACGACGACATCTATGGCGCGCTTGACACCGGCTGGATCATGCTGATGGGCAAGGACGCGCAGCAGGCCGCCGACCAGGCGCTGATCCTGCGCCGCGTGACCGAGCTCTCGCTGACGCCCGGCATGAACATCATGGACGGGTTCCTGACTACGCACCTGGAGCGCACGTTCTACAAGCACGAGTCCGACCTGATCCGCGAATATCTCGGCGCGCCGGACGACATTATCGATTGCCCCACCGAGGCGCAGCGCGTGCTGTTTGGGGCCACGCGCCGCCGCGTGCCCAAGATGATGGACCTGGCCAACCCCATCCTGCTGGGGCCGGTGCAAAATCAGGAACACTACATGCAGGGCATCGTGGCGCGGCGAAACAACTTCGCCGAGCCCATCCTCGAGTTCCTCGAGGCCGCCTATAAGGACTTCGCGGAGCTGACCGGCCGCCATTATGGGCTCATCTCCAAATACAAGACGGACGACACCGATACGGTCTTTGTTTCGCTGGGATCGGCTGCCGAGAACATCGAGGCCGCGGTCGATTATCTGCGCGAGGCGCGCGGCATCACCGTCGGCTCCATCCACGTCAACGTAATTCGGCCGTTCCCCGAGGCCGCCATCGTAGCCGCGCTCAAGGGCAAGAAGAACGTCATCATCCTCGAGCGCACCGACGAGGCACTCAGCGGCGACAACCCGCTCGGCCGCGACATTCGCACTGCACTGTCGAAGGCCATCACGCACGCCGGACGCCCGGCTGCCGAGGGCCTGCCCTCCATCTCCATCGACGAGCTGCCCAAGATCTACTCCGGCACCTACGGGCTGGGCTCGCGAGACTTCCGGCCCGAGCACATCATCGGCGCATACGAATTTGCCACCAAAGACCGCGCACGCCAGGACGGCAAGAAAGCCTCCGACGGCGTGAACTTCTTCGTGCTCGGCATCGACCATCCTTATTCCGTGCTTGGCGAAGAGACGCCGTCGCTGCTGCCTGAGGGCGCGGTGGCCGTGCGCTTCCATTCGGTGGGCGGCTGGGGCGCGATCACCACCGGCAAAAACCTGGGCGCCATCATCGGCGACCTCAACGATCTGCTCTTCGCCCGCGACGGATTGACCGACGAATACGGCAATGCCAAGGAAGTCATCCACGTCAGCGCCAATCCGAAATACGGCTCGGAAAAGAAGGGCGCGCCCACCAGCTACTTCATGGTGGCGGCCAAGGATCGCATCCGCGTCAACTGCGATCTGCGCCACGTGACCGTCGTGCTCTGCTGCGACCCGAAGGCGTTTACGCACACCAATCCGCTCGACGGCATTCAGCCTGGCGGCAGCCTGGTGTGGGAGTCGGATGAAGAGGGCGAGCAGGCCTGGGAACGGCTGCCGCACTGGGCGCGCAAGCAGATCATCGACAACAACATTCGCGTCTTCACGTTGCCTGGCTTCGCCATTGCGAAGAAGGCCACCGACCGCGGCGATCTGCAGCTGCGCATGCAGGGCAATGCATTCCTCGGCGCGTTCTTTGCCGTGTCCAGCCTGCTTGAGGAGTTCGGCATCACCCAGGAGCAGTATCGCGAAGTGGTGATGAAGCAATACGTGAAGAAGTTCGGCAAGCTCGGCGAGGCCGTGGTGCAGTCGAACATGGAAGTGATGACGCAGGGCTTCGACCAGGTGAAGGAGATCAAGATCGGCGCGCTGGCCGCGGCCGATCGCTCCTCGCTGCGCGGCTTGCCGCTCTTGCCCATCCTGGAACTGGTGCCCGCCGGCAGCGATGGTGGCTCTTGCGGCTGCCGTCCCACGCCGCGCTCCACGCCCACGCCCGCGGCTCAGGGAGCGCGCACGCCCATCAGCACCATTGCCGCGTTTGACACCGAGTTCCGCTCGAGCTTCGGCTACGATCAGCCGTCCACGCCGCTCAGCGCCATGGGCGTGATTGCCGCCGCTACCGGCGACACGGCTTCAAAATATGTCGCGCGCCGCGAGACGCCGCTCTACATTCCCGAGAACTGCACCCAGTGCATGGAGTGCATCTCGGTGTGCCCGGACACGGCGCTGCCCAACTGCTCGCAGGACCTGAGCACGCTGCTCACCACGGCGGTCTCCTACTACATTGCCGACCCCGACGACCGCGGCAAGATGATGCGCGCGCTGCCTGCGATTGAAAAGCTGGCCCGCCAGCGCATGGTGGCGGAGCTCAAGACCGGCACGCCGCTGCCCACCATTCTGCGCGAAGTGACCGAGACGCTCGCTTCGAACGGCGACGGCGAATTCTCGCAGCAATCCAAGCAGCAGTTCTTTGACATCATCGCGAAGGTGCCGATGGCGTATCAGAAGGTCAACGCCATCTTCTCCTCGCCCGAGCGCAAGTCGCCCGGTTCCGGCGGCATCTTCTCCATCTTTGTTTCGGACCTGTGCAAGGGCTGCGCGGCCTGCGTCACGGCCTGCGGCGAGCACGAGGCGCTGCGCATGGTGGCCGAGACCGAAGAGGTCAACGCCGAGCACGAGACCGGCACCGGCTTCCTGGGCCTGCTGCCCGACACCCGGCAGAAGTATCTTGGGCTTTTCAACGCGGCCAACCCGGCCGATTCGAAGACCGCCACGCTGCGCAACATGCTCATGGTGCGCACCAACTACGACGCGCTGGTGTCGGGCGATGGAGCGTGTGCGGGCTGCGGCGAGAAATCTGTGCTGCGCTCCATCGCCGCGGTCACCGAGGCCTACATGCGGCCCGTCTATCACGCCAAAAGCGACCGCTTTGTGACCAAGGCCGGCGAGCTTGAGAAGGTCGGCGTGGCGCGCCTGGCCGCCGTCAAGGATCGCAACGCGGAAGAGTACGCGCTGCTGCGCCAGGCCATTGCGCATCTGGTCATGGGCCTGGGCGGCGAAGACACCGCCGACACGCAGGAGCGCATCGCCGCATACGAGGCCGCGAACGGCGCGCTTACCGATGCGCAGCTCATTGAGGCCATGGCCGCGGTGCTGCTCACTGAGGCGTTCAATCACAAGAACCTGCAGCCTATCGACGGACGCTTGGCCAACGGCATGAGCGTAATGGCCATGGCTGCGCACACCGGCTGCAACACGGTATACGGGTCTACGTCGCCCAACAACCCGCATCCCTATCCGTGGATGAACTCGCTCTTCCAGGACGGCATCACGGTGGGCTGGCTGATGGGCGAGAGCTTCATCGTGGATCACGCGCGGCGCTCGGTGCTGCCTGAGCGTCTGGCCGACATCGTGCTTACGCGCGACGCCGACTCGATCAGCGAGCGCGAGTACTACGAGTTCACGCACTTCACCGACGCGCTGATGACCGACCAGGAGATCGTCGAGCTGCCCAAGGTGTGGGTGGTGGGCGGCGACGGCGGCATGGGCGACATCGGCTACCAGAACACCTCGAAGGTAATCCTGCAGAACCGGCCGAATGTGAAAGCGCTGATGCTGGACACGCAGGTTTACTCCAACACCGGCGGTCAAAACTCGGACTCGACTCCGATGCTGGGCGGCAATGATATGAACGTCTTCGGCTCCGCTACGCAGGGCAAGAACACCGAGAAGAAGACGGTGGCCGAGACCTTCCTCGCCGGCCACGGATCGCCCTTCATCGGCCAGGTGTCGATGGCCAACGCGCCCAAGCTCTACCGCGCCATTCTCGATGGGCTGGAGTATCGCGGCACGTCGTTCCTGCAATGCTTCACCACCTGCCAGCCGGAGCACGGCGTGGCCGACGACATGGCGCTCTTCCAGGCCCAGCGCGTGCGCGACTCGCGCGGCGCGCCGGAGTTTGTCTTCGATCCGCGCAAGGGCGAGAGCTATCAGGAGGCGCTCGACGTCAAGGGCAATCCATCGCCCGAGCTCGACTGGTACGAGACCAAGTCCAAGCTCACCGGCGTCACGTCGCGCTACACCGTGGCTCACTGGTGCGCGACGGAAGCGCGCTTCCGCAATCACCTGAAAAAGATCAGGCCCGACGCGGCGGCCAAGCTGATCCAGCTCGACAACATGCTGGTGCGCATCACGCAGCAGGACGTGGTCTACCGCCGCTACCTGCATGAGGGCCACCGCGCATTCATTCCTGACTTCGGCGTCTACATCCAGTTCGACGAGAACGGCAAGACCGAGTACCGCGCCATCTCGCGGCAACTGGTGCTCTTCTGCGTCGAGCGCCGCAAGGCCTGGCGTATGCTGCAATCGAAGGCGGGCATCGTCAACAAGGAGTACGCAGCACAGAAGGCAATCCTCGCCGAAGTAGATGGCGGCAAGCTGCCGATGGAAGAACTCTTCGCGAAGGGCCACGACCTGATGAAAGAGCGCGTCAACGGCGGCGTGCTGGCGAAGGCGTAACGTCTGCCGCTTCTTCCGAGCTTTGAAAGGGCACGGCTTCAGCCGTGCCACCAAGCTTAATCATCATTCAAGAAAACAAAACGCGGACCGCAAGTTCCGCGTTCTGTTTTCTCGGTTTCCTCTCGGATCTTTTCCTTTCCCTCGGAGAGTTCGGGGTGGCATTCTTGATGCGTTCCCCTGTTTCGGTGTTGCTCTGCACGCCTTGCCCTGCAAAGATAATGACATCCGCGAAACCGGAATCGATGTTTGAGTTCCACTGGACTCACGGCTCTTTGGCGAACTCCGAACTCATCTCGGAGATGAGCGATCTCTATTCCAGTCACTACGGTTTCTGGGGCCCGGGCGGGCGCAACCCGGGGCACCCAGTACGTCTGTCTCCAGCCCAAATTCGGAAACTGATGACTCCGGAATCCCTTATTGTCTGGTCGACCGCATTTGGAAGAATGATTGGGTATGCAATTGCGATTCACGCGCAAATTCCCGGATACGGAAACGTAGCCTGGATTACCCAGTTGGTTGTTCATAGGGATCACAGGCAGGTGGACGTAGGAAAGAGACTGCTATTCACGATCTGGGGATTTTCAGACTATTTCGCATGGGGACTGTTGAGTGCCAATCCCTATGCAATAAGGGCGCTTGAGAAGGCAACTCGGCGGAGATGTCAGCCAGTTCTTATAGCAAAGCACGCAAATGCGCTTCTTGAATTGGGTGCAAAGCATGTGCCTTACCTAAGCAGCTCCAGGGCGTTCGCTATCAATGAAGGCGAGTCCCGCGTCGATACAACCTTTCACCTTGATCATTCGGAATTACCGGTGATGCTCCTCAATGCAACAGCCGAAACAAAGCCGTGGATGCTGGGCAGCTTGACCGAGGGC
>Ga0302325_10028583_pt1 | contig 11536 bp, 10 predicted proteins | sample Palsa_T0_2_FD_201948 | JGI IMG/M metagenome (GOLD analysis project Ga0302325, IMG submission 201948) | Peat permafrost microbial communities from Stordalen Mire near Abisko, Sweden - Palsa_T0_2 | ecosystem: Environmental > Terrestrial > Soil > Palsa > Peat permafrost | place: Sweden: Abisko... | reverse complement strand
CAAACGAGATTGGGTTGGGAAAGAGCTCAAGTCCCAAGCAGCAAGGGAATCAAAACTACCAAGACTCATACTACCTGCGAGTGCCGGCGTTGAATTTACCGTCAAGGAAGAGTCAGAGCCATGGCCTGGTCGAGCTGAATATGAGGCAGAATTTGGATTTTCTGCTGCGAACTCTAGAGAAGCAGATTGGCTACTAGAACAAAACCCTCCTCGATCACCCTCACCCATTTCCCCGTCCCAGCGAGTGTAAGTGACCAGATCCCGTTCTTACCAATCCTATCCGAGCCAAAACTAAATGTTGCCTAGTCCAGAAGCTCCTGTCTTGACCGTCACGCTCGAAGGGGACGGATCTCATATGACACGGAATGGAGACTTTTTCGTGACATCCCGAGTAACCTACGAGAAACCAGTTGATCCAAGTGAAGAAGCCAAGCCAATCATATTTCACATTTGGGTATTCGACTACTGCTATAGGCTCTACCGTCTCCGCGAAGGCAAGTGGGAACGATGTGAGACTGAGGATACTGAAAGTACGGGCTTCTTACTCGTGGATAACCCTGACGAAAGAATCAAGGTCAGCGAGCACAAAGATTTTGTTAGCTTGAGACCTGGCGAATCGTGGACAACCAGACAGACAGTGCAAAAGCGAAACTACACATGGATCCCTGATGACTCGGTGGTAGGCGATACCTTCCGGTTTGTTTTCAAAGGTTATACCTTAGATTGGTGGGATTGGGGGGATGGTACTGGGACGGAGGTGACGCTGCCGTGCTTTCACTGGGCTCGTGTCATCGAGCCCGCTGACAATGATGGAAGACCTGACCTGGTAGTACCTGGATCGAATACCGTGGAGTTTTCTATTGTGGAAGAATGACTGTAATTTGTTGTGTAATAAATTCAGTCTTTCTTGGGGTCAAAGTACTGAAGTGTACTGAAAGAATCTCCTGTGAAGATATATTTGACAAAACCCTGTCTCTAATAACAGGACGAGCTTACGGTCATGAGGATCTGAAGAACCTACTGGCAACCAGCGATATCACTGTAGGTGGAAAGGCTTTCACTATTAGCAAGTAGATAGATGTAGTCGAGAAGACTTCTCGTTTAAGACTTTTATGAATTGTTTAATCACCTCTCCTTCTTATGTAAAAAAAAGAGGGCAAACGCTGTTCTCGAAAATCAAGAGCGACTATAGCTCAACTATGGAGGGGAGCCGCGAATGGGTACCCACCAGCACTTTAAAGTCAATGTTCCTCCACCGGAATGTTTGCCCTTCCCAACCCTATATCTCACGTGAGCAGCGCTGCCTTTACTCAGGCTCGGCTTACACTGGGCTTACCCTTGGCTCAGGTCTGCTCAGGTCTGCTCACCCCCTATTACGCGACGCGGTATAGCTAAGAATAACCTCACTAGAAACTATCAACTTTTAACGAGAGGCCGGAAAGGGCCCCTCTTCCAGCTAAGGATCTCAAATATATTACCACCTTAACTATACCAAAAGATATATAGAGACTATAAAGTACTTTCGTCCTTATATTCTAAAAATAGCGTCTCCTCTCGCCCTTAGGAACTCCCCTTAGTCCCCTCTCTTATATAGCTAATATTTTCATGATTTCTTCGTTAAGTTTAGCCTTTCGTTTTAGAGACGTTTCAGCCCACCCCCCGCGCGCCTACGCCTACACGTACGCACGTCAATAGAACCTAGTTTCTTCCCTTTCTAGGGAGTATATCTTCAATTATCGCTTTAATTATCGGTGGCTGCCCGAGGCCCTCGACTTCCCTCTCCCCCTCTCTCCCACTCTCTCTCTCACCCACTACTCTCGAGAACATTAAGAACGCCTACTACTCTCTCTCCTACTACTCTCGAGGACGCCTGCTACTCTCTCCTAAGAACGTCGAGAACGCCTGCAACTACTTCTATACTCCCAGAATTACTGCTTATGCTAGTTTGTACTACTAGGACGTAATCTTTTGTTGGTAATTTGGTGGGCTGTGATGGAGCTGATAGAACCTGGATGCCTTCTGTCCTTCCCGTAACTTGTATACTTATGGTCGAGCTATATGATCTCCTGCACTGGCATAGAACATTTTCCAGCTTTGACGCCGGTCATAGCTTCACCGTCCATCCTCCCGTGAACGTAAGCTTCTCCCACCAGCTGAAAAGCGACGCTGTTCGGTCGCAGAACCATGGGTTTGCGCAACCCAATAAATGCAAACGGGATCGACAGGTCTGCACGTGCACCAGGCGTTCCCACTTAAGCTGATATTCCCTGCATCGGTAGTGACCAGACGTCTTAAATTCCAGTGCAATGATGATCTGTAATCGAAGAATTCGCCAAGAGATGTCTTGGCCGAGTTGATAAATTGTACTCATTGGCCCATTGCTTTATTAGCTTCCGAAATACGATGATATATATATCAAGTGGGGGGGAACTTGAAAATCTACGCCGCACTATGAGTCGCTCACTGCAATCTATTCATACAATTGCAAATGATAAATGTTGATAAATATAACTAAGACTCATCTATGGCGGTATATTCTCCAGCTGTCCGAACTGAACGAGAAGGTTCTCGTGTTGTACATAAAGCATCTCATATTGCTCTTGGAGGTTGTGGACGCGTTGGAAAGCCCTGTCTGGATCGCGCTGAACAGAAGCAACCAGATCATCTCGTGTATCAAAATAGACAGTGTTCTCCTCGTCTGCTTGCACAGACTCCGGGCGCCTATCCCACGGGAAATAAAAGAACTTGATGATGGGTCTCAACCGCTCCGGACACCACCACAATGCTTCCTCCCAAATCACCAGGTGAGGGTGAAGTCTAGCAAATTCCTGATAGTCTCCCTGGTTCCAAGAATTGGTGAAGTCAACGCCTGTCGTCAAATCGGCTGCAACTGTGCCGTTTCCCCACACGATGCGGGGATCGTCGAACTTGAAGCCTTTTTTAGACACCGCAACGCCCTTGATGCTGGTGCCTCCGAAGAACTTATACCAAAGGAAGATGATACCGATTAATGGGAATGCCATAAAAGACTGGAAAAACGATGTGGCTCGTTGTTGTCCTGACATTTTTCGATAACCAATCGGGAACAATGCGGTGATAAATTGCAGAACGATGATGAAGACATTGCAGACAAGTCCGATCCAAGAACCGATAGCACCTATTGGAGATTGGTAAGGCAGGGACTGCAACGATTTATTGTGAATCCTGAGAGCCTGCCGAAACCTAAACACAGAATCTCGTATCAGTGTTGCCTTGCGAGCCATGGAATTGAGCCTTACCTGATGTGTGTGGCACAGATTGATGTCCAAGAAATTATGGAGGAAAGACCACACAGGGAGACTAGCCAGATGAAGACCATGTTCTCGTTGTGAACATCTACGAGATATGCGAGGAGTCCGAAGGCAAAGGAGAGATAGAAACAGCGGAGTGGGCGTCCCTTTGTATCAACATAGGCGAAGGCTTTGGGAGCCAGCCCCGCATCAGCCATAGCCCCGAGAACTCGAGATGAGCCGTAAACTGACGAGTTGGCAACGGATAAGACGGTGATTAGAATGACACTATTGAATACCGATGGTAAGCCTTTTACACCAGAGTTTATGAGAGCGATGACGAAGGGTGATGCCTTCGTATCGTATGGTTGCTGAGGGTTGATAAGTTGGGGATGATTGTACGGAACCAGAAGGCCGATGAGGAAGATCGAGGCGATGTAGAACTAGTAAATAAATTAGTTGTGGGGAGAGGGTGGTGTATAACTTGGGACTCACTAGCCCAATTCGCCAGAACACCTTCTTGATTGCTCTGGGCATATCTCTTTTCGGATCTTCTTGCTCAGCTGCAGTCAATCCAACCACCTCACTTCCGGAATATGCAAATGCAGCGATTATGATTACACTGCAGAACCCATACCATCCATTGTGTGTAGCTCCAGGGTGATACCAATAGAAGGCGCCGATAGCTTGTCCGTGAAATCCAAGACCTACATCGCGCAACAGGCCAAATATGCTCGTGTGATGTTAGAAATACTCCTTCTAGTAAAGTGTTCTGCGACTTACATAAAACCGACTATTGCTAAGACTTTCATAACGCTGAAACCCGCTTCGAAATCGGCGAATCTCTTCACCCCAAGAATGTTAATTGCGACAATAAGAACAAGGAATATTGTGACCCAGGAAGCGTGATTTTTGAGTGGATTGCCCCAATACTGAAGAGTTATGGAAGAGGCTACCAATTCCAGAGGAAGAGTTATCAGCCATTGAAAGACATAACTATTTCTAGTTAGCAATTTCTTTTCATGGCGAAGTATCAACTTACTTCCAACCCATTGCTCCACCCCAAGCCTCGTCGGTGTACAATCGGCAATGCTCAAAGAATCCTCCTGGAAGTGGGAACAGTGTTGCCATTTCCCCTAACGCAAAAACAGTTGGGCATAATGTCAACCCAACAAAGCAGAATGCCGCAAGCAGAGGTATAGGTCCTGCAGTTGCAAGTCCATCTCCTGATGCTATGAAGAGTCCGGTGCCGATGGCGCTTCCGAGAGCTATCAATTGACTATGATAGCCTTTGAGGCTTTGCTCGAGTGAGTAAAAGAGTTGATTGTTGGGATCTGGGCCTTGCTCATGCTCGTCGAAGCTCCGAACAAACTGTTCAAATGTTGACGGGCCCGGAGGTTTAGATAGAGTGTCTTGAGAAGTTATCTCGAAAGTATCAGGTCCTGGCAACGTAGCTGGGCGAATCTCGTCAACCGGTAACGACATGATTTCTTTGGTATTTGGAGAGCCGATTCGGCATCCACAGGATCTATTGAAGGGTTCAAGCCACGCAGATATAATCGTGCAGAAATCACAACATCTCTTGCTGAACGGGCTTTCTAGATCAACTTGAGAATTACAGATAGAAGATATCTGCAACTTGAAACGAAGTGCTCGAAAGACTTTATATCATAAGAAAGAAAATCTGGAGGTAGGGAGAAGCAAGATCGCAAGGCTATCAACTTCCCTGCGGCTAGGCTTTCTTCACCTCCGTTTGCAGCTCTTAGAATGTGACCTCACCGAAATCATTGAGTGTAATTGGATGCCATGAAAGCGGAAAGCCCTGCCCCATAAATGTCTCGTTCAGTGCAGGGTATGTGCAAGCCATAGGCATACTTCGCCCGGCTTGTATGTAGAGAAATATTTGATTCCCACAGTATGCATTATTATTTTTCTTGGAAAGCTTGAAAGAATTGAGGATAATAACCTTCGTGTATGTCTCTGCCGTCAAATTCTTCCATGGGCAGCGTTAATATTTAGAGAGAAGGATTTGTGTGAGCGCTGAAAGACAAACGAGACTACCGAAATTTCCTGTTTTCAACGATGTTTCAAGCTTGCTTCCGTGCTCGGTACTGTGCAGAGCACAGCCTGGAAGTGGCTTTTCGTAGCCACTAATGGCGAGTTTACGCTTCCTGGTTCTGGCCACGTGAGCTGCCCGTGAATCCTACAGCCTCACAAATCGATAATTTGCAGCAGATGGCGTTCCCAATATAGCATACTGCAGAGAATTCCAGCCTATTACTACGGGCGGATAACAATGATCAAGGATTCGCGTCCTTACTCGAGCCTAGATCATATCTTAACCTAGTCTTCAGGGCGAGATCGCGGAAAGTCAGTTTATCGCGCCTTTTCTTTAACATCTGAACGACGGGATTTGATTCTCATGAGCATGCAGCATGGCATTGAACACACAGTCTACTGCCTTGAGGGGAAGACCTTTCCCACCCCCCCGAGTAGACATGGCATTGAACACACAGTCTACTGCCTTGAGGGGAAGACCTTTCCCATCCCCCCGAGTAGAGAGAGAGCAAAGACAGCGGGTCTACCCCAAGAGCATGATCGATACCCCAATACCTCCCCAGGAAAAGTCGAGTAACTACCGCCCATACTCCACTTGGAGCTTACCGGAAGGCTACACTCAAGGAACCTCGCCCATCCGCAACTCTCTGAGCAATCAGGCTCATCTTGAAGGGATTAAAAACACAGTACATAGCGATCGTACAAGCTCACTTCCTCCTCGCCCTTTCTCGACCGAAAATGGTGCCAGTTCTCAGTCTCTGGGGGGTCAATCTCCAGCCCGCTTCCAAAATCGAACCCGAGCAATGGCTACCCCTCCCCCAAGCGGGCCCGCAGCGGACAACTCAACACTTAGAAATGTACCTCCTTCGTCTCAACCTTTCCCTCAACAGCACTTCGCCGGTCCATATAATGCGAGAAACTCGGGGTATGAAGGAAGGCCGGTAGAGGATTCAACCCGAAATTGGGACGGTCGGAGAAATGGAGGGGAGCGAACATTCCAACAAACTTACGACAGTGGTTTGCAGCAGCAACAATCTGCAGTAATGTGGGGAGAGGGAGGGCACGCGGGACCCTTTACAGGATCACAGAGAAGCTCCATCGTCAGTCGCCACGACATGGGCGAGCCTAATTCCAACTTTCCACGAAGAAGTAGTCATCGTAGTCTCCCAGAAAGGAATCCTGAAGGGGGCACACATGCTTACGGTACCGGATTATCGACCTTGAACACGGATGATGGGTTTAAATTGTCTCGAGCACAATCCTACCCCACTGGTTATGCTGACTTGATCTCAGCTCAATATCATGACACAACATTACCGTTCCTGGAAGAGAACCAGCAACACGCTGACCTTCATCACCCGATGCGAATGGTGGGACCGCATGAAGTTCAAGGAATTGTAGGCTGTGTGACGGGTAACAACGATGAGAGGAAGGAAGTAATCGATCCAACGGCCGGGGAGAATTCAATGAACTGCACTTGCTCCAGCCCCATTCCATTCGATGATGAACTCTCTATGCGAGATAGGTCCTCCTCACAATCAACTGGGTTTGACCTACGACGGGCTGGAAAGAGATATGAGGAAGAAGTAGAAAATGTACGTTTTGACTTCTCGATCCTGTCATAAATGCTGATTTGCGAGATAGACGAAAGCCTTCGAATGCGAAGTAGATGTCTGGCCATATGACCCACGCGATCACAAGAGTGAACCCATAGCCGATACCGTAACCTTGCTGTTCGATACACAATGTCAAAAAGCGAACTGGGTGGCGCCAATTATACTGCAGGAGCTTGGAGTAGAGCCCGTTCGGCTGGTTCGTGATGAAGAATTCATTGCAGCCAACGGCGAACCGATGAAAGCACAATTTAAAATCACCCTATGGTTTGGAAACAGCCGAGGCGGATCGTCAAGAAGGGTGGAGAGTGCTGAGTTTCTGGTGTTTCCAACACATGACGCCCCTATCCACATTTTGCTGGGAGCAGATGATTGTCTGAGGTTGAATATTATTCAACGTCATAGATTCTATGCACTTGCTCCCAAACCGCTCAGCCCAGGTACGTAAATATTTGCCTTGAGCTATTGAAACAACTACTGATTCTTAATAGATGAAAAGAGGGCTCAAGAAAGGAGGATGGCTCAACACATTCGCGATATGGCAGAGCAGGAACGACAAGTTAATGAATGGTTTGCGAACCGGGAAGGACAGCCGGGGAGCACAAAAAATGGAGGAAGGACTCCTCGCAACATAACGAGCACAAGAGATAAGAGGGATATTCCCGTTGCTTAGTGCAACAAGTTGTTGGTGAGATATGGCGTCGCAATATTCGTCCTACTTGCGGTCTTGTTCTTTAGCAATTAGCATTGGCTTTTAGTCAACATTTCTGGCTTTTATTGGAGTTGGTCTTGAAGTAAGCAAGTTCAAGATACCCGTTGGTATATTCATTAAGCCTCGGAAATATATTCTTTAAACGACTTTTCCAAGTTTACCACCTCAATTCTCCGCTCTGCCATCATCTTCGTGGGATATTTGTGCTGCCAACGAAGACAACCTGGACAGCAACAAATCTGTTCACAGTGTTAACTAGCAGTTCTCATAAAGTTAATACAATAATCAAAATCACTTACGCCGCAGTGGCAGCAAAGATTTCAACCTTCCTTGCACTTGTAGCCAAGATCAAAACCAGCGAGAACACCTGGGTAAAAACCGCCACAATCCCTAACCGCACCAGCATATTATCCACAAAGTAGAGCGCTATGATGGAGCCCACTAGCAACGCGGAAGAGATGATCGATCCGATCACATTTGCAACGCGCAGAACGTGTCTATCCTCATACTCAAAATAGCGAGCTTCCTCATCGACCACTTTCTTGATCCTATGGCCGATGCAACTATGCCACCAAAGGAAAATCGTGCTCAAGAACAAAGTGCCGATAGGATCCTCTGCTCTTCGTGGTCGAATTGCTATTAGTTTGGAGGGAGGTGAGGTCTCCCAGAGAGTGCTGTCTTGGCCGATCAGTGGGAAATCGCCCATGTCCTTATCTTTGAACCACCTTCGGAGGAAATCGACATCGCACGAGTTTGGTGAGTCTTGGGTCTTCATCTGTTTGTACCGTAGTATTGTGTCATCTAAAAACCTTCAGTAAAGTGGGCTTCATGTTGGGTTTCAGGTGAGGAAGTACTGTATTCTTTGAGCTTCTCTCGAGTCTTGAGCATGATCTCCCAGGTGGGACTTTTATCTGTATGCGCAAGGACAACCCAATTTCGTGCTGATTCTACCCTTTCGTTGATTTGGAACTCTTGTAAGCTGGACTCAAAGTCGATGTTTGATAGGGGGTTCTTTTCCAGACTGCCTTCTGCCTCCGCGTTGAGACTGTTCGCGGACTCGATGTCTCCTCCCGGCACATCAACGAAGGAGCTAGCTTCATTTCGCGGTTCTGATAATGAGCGATTACCAGACTCGAGGTCCTGTCTCATGCTGTGCTTTAACTCCCTCTCCAGATGAACAAGCTCAGCCTGTAGATAGAGAATATTGAGAGTGTTGAGGAAGTCGAAGCGTTGGAATGTTGCAACTTCCGAATGCTTGGTCATTAGCCCTGCGACTTTCTCGTACCCAGACATCTTTGGGGAACGTCCTTGGCTTCCGTAATGGATCAATAATTGTATCACTTCTGAAGAATGAGATGGCCATGTTTGGAAGTCGAAGTGGCTTCGGCCGCAGCCTCGCAGGATAGTCTGCCTCACGTGAAGCACCCTGCAGCACAGCCACCCCAGGAAAGTAGGCTGTGCAGCCCGCAAAGACAAATCTAAGCAGTAGTATTTGCTTTTCTTCCCGCTTTGGCTAATTCGTGATCCAAGCCAGAAGTCAAGTAAGTTATTCTAGATGGTCATGTAAAAATGCCTGGCGTAGGGAGCAATTACAGATGGAAAAGAGATGTTATGGAATAACAAGCACGGTGCAGTGACCTGGGCGTTGCGTCTCCAGTACGTCACTTTACAGGGCTCTGTTCCCCGTTTTCTGGCAGGGCGTTCGCGAGAAACAGAGCGCACAGGGCGCTTATTATAGTACAATAATTAATTACTGAGCTCGGTCGCTCGTCGGCGCTTCGCGCCGACTCGCTCCCTCGCAAATTTAAATTAAGGAGCGAGAGGAGTGGGTAGGAGCAAGAATGAGAATAGTGAGTGTAGAAAGGAGTGGGTGCGCGCGAAATTAAGCATATATTTTTAGGCGAGATGCGGGGTAGGAGTAAAAGAGTGACGAAAGCGACGTGCTCCTTTACCAATTTTTGTGCGCGTGGCTAGGGGCAAAGGGTGGGCTGGAAAAAAAGCTTAACTTTAGCAAAATCTCTTTAAATCGGCGATTTAAAGGTTTGGGGGAAAGGCAGGAGGGGTCCCAAAACAGGAAGTGGATTAAGATAGTGTAGAATGGAATGGTATTGTATTGTATAGTGTATTCCTAATATATAGAGGTGAGTTGACCTCAAGTGGAGCACACGCTTTACCCCTTTGGAACCGTCTCTCCGTATTGGGCCTAGTGGGCACGGACTCCCGCGTTTAGCGAGCCCCGCACTCTTTTATTTAGTATTAAGGCTGAGCCGCTTAACCTTACAAGTATCACGTATATACAGCGGTGTGCAAAAACCTCAGTCAAAACACCACTTTTAAGCGAGCTCTCGAAAAACGCGTCTGGCCCATTTCACACCCAATTCACGATTATTTAACTCGTCGACCACGCAACGAAACCTTAATTAAATTATAAGAGCTCTTGAAAAATTAAAGTTCTATATATTGCGCTTAATTTTAGCTATTGCGCTCCTCTTTTAAAGGTATTGTTATAGAGTTATTAGAAAAAAATGGCGATTTTTGAGCTTGCAGGCCTAGAAAATCAAAGAGGCTGGGAGTTCAAAAATCGTGTTTTTACTATTTTCACAATAATTCTATAACACCTTTAAAAAATGATCGGAATGTTTGAGCAGTTATCCTCACGTAATCAGCGCTATCTTTGCTCAGGCTGGCTCAGGTCTGCTCACCTACTAATGCATCTCATCGTTAACTTTTAACAAGGGGCCGGAAAGGACTCCCCTTCGACTAGCCAGGGGTCCAAATTCTGTTACTACTATTCTAGTCTGCCCGTCTTCACGCAAAATGAAAACTTACCCGCGTATAAGAGCGTTTTCTTATTATGCTTCTCGTAGCGAGGTACGAGCAAGAGAAGCGTGTTATTTCAGATCACGTGTACGTAAACATGTCAGCTGCATTTATTAGGCTTTTACTTACAATATATATGTGTTGATAGCGGGAAGAAACTGGTTCCTTCTCATGTGATCTATTGTTAGGCTATGGTGTATGTAGATTATCAGCTACTGAAACAACAAGCGCTGGTGCTGATAATCACTTGGATCTCTCACGTGACGCTACACGCTGTGAGAAGCCTTGCGATGCTTGCCAGCGATAGCCATCACTCCTATTAATAGGGCATCTTGCATATGGTTTTGGACTAAGATGACTCGATGGTGTGCATTCTATGTCTCAGCCGGTCACCTTCTCCCAAACCATTGTCCCCCAACCACTGCACGGCACGTCCCGGGCATGTTTCGCCACATGGTTCTTTATTTGCCCGCTTAGCCGTGCCAACAGTGATGGCCGAGCCTTTATATTTTCCTCTCGTTAGTTTCTTCTCCTCGTGGACGCCTTCGCACAGCCATCCATCAAAGGGAGCTAGTGCGGTCTTTAACGATTTGCGCCTACATGAATTAGGGCGGATAGGCCGAAAGACCTTGGAAATAAATAGGATCTGCTGAGCCTTCGACTCTACTCTTTCGGCCTGCCTTCGTCCTGCATTCTCATCGTAAGCAAGAGTATTACATCTCTTAAGTCTCTTGGGCAATTCCTAAGAATACTGCTTTCTACATCACGTCAATATGCACAGTCTCACTCTATACATCATATGCGGCCTGTTTTTATGTCGACATACCACTGCCCAATGGGCACCGTATCCTACCTGCGCTCAACCGTTCCTCAATGCAAACGAACCCACGGACTGCATGTTTGGCTGGTTGACCCAACAGGAAGTCGATCAGACAAAAGCCTGTTTATGCGTTTCTCAAGGATTCTTAAACAACGCCGCCCAGGCTATTTATAATAATTGCGGCTGCGACGATCTCATTACTTCCGCTAGTCTTATCGTCACGGCTTGCGGAATTTCGGGCACT
>Ga0302325_10028582_pt1 | contig 11536 bp, 10 predicted proteins | sample Palsa_T0_2_FD_201948 | JGI IMG/M metagenome (GOLD analysis project Ga0302325, IMG submission 201948) | Peat permafrost microbial communities from Stordalen Mire near Abisko, Sweden - Palsa_T0_2 | ecosystem: Environmental > Terrestrial > Soil > Palsa > Peat permafrost | place: Sweden: Abisko... | reverse complement strand
CAGAAGGTCGACTGTTGGACACGGAGGTAGATCTGACTTGTTCGAAACAAGGCAAGGACCGGAGTCGATCTTAGAGACTGAGTTCTTGCGGGACGGTGAAGGTAGAGCTGACAACGGGTTGATGGAGTACCATCCTGTCAACCTGATGGAGGCACTTCATTTTGAAGAATTTTTGTGTAGGATGGATTGGGCAAATCGTTTCCGGAAGATGGGATATTGCTTGGGAATCCAGGACATCATGAGAAGAGCATACTGGCAAATTGTCAAGACCATCCGAACTTCAGCCTTTCTCCAAAGTGCGGAAGGTCGAGATACCCATCGCCGAGGCTACGGAAAACCAACAAGTCTCGTGCCAACGCAGGAAAGGTGCAGCAAGCTTACGCACTTCCTTGACTACCGATTGAAGAATGTTGGCGTCAGTCGATAATGTGCCGCTAAGAACCAATGACTCGTTTGGTTGTTTTGCATGATGGTGAGGCAGTGAGCGGGAACTCAGTCACAAAAGTCTCGTGAGACTATTGGCCTTCTGAATATAGTTGGTGATAATTCCGGTACTTGTGCCGTCTTCCTTGGTGCAAAATGATGAAGTGACAACATGCTTGTCGTTCCTGAAAGCGGCCTCTACCACATGGATCTTTCCGTGAAAGAACTGCTCCTGGCATCGCAGATCCTGCATTGTGGTCACATACAATTAGCCTTCGGCCGGTATGTAGCTCGACATGTGCGGATCTATTGTTCATGCTGCTTGTTTTCGCGGGACCGGCTCTCCAACTTAGACGAGTCACGTGAGCGACCCCCCTTAATCCGGCGTGAGGGTCCGAAGGTGGGTGGTTGAGGCCCAGCAGCAGTGAACTCACTGGTTGGACAAAGTGACCAATATTAGAAACCACACTCGTAGGCGCTTGACTACGCCGCTATACTCGCCGCCATCATTACACAAATGGATCTACAGCAGGCTTCTAGGCGCCTGAAGCTCGTTCGGACAGGTTTGACAACAAATAACATACCTGGAACTCGTTCTGTGGATTCGGGTGTGCGATGCAGCAATATCTGCAGGATAAAGATTGGGTCAGGCCTCGCAAGACCTTCGAAAGATCTGAAGCCTTACAGGCGCCTCAGATTGGAGATGGGTTGGTGCTTCCATGTTCTATACCTAGGTGAGTCATGGCGCAACAGACTAGAGACATGGAGAGAGACAGTATAGTCAGAATCCGGGGATTCTCTTCTTGATGCTCACGACTTCCGAGACGAGACAGTTCGACTCAGGATCTTTTCCTGCAAGAATGTTCGGTACACGCCAAGGAAAATAGCAGCGTGGTGCAGTGCCGCCCAGAGGATCCACAGCGATAAGAGGACCACACGAAGATAGAAGGTTCGATGGGTGAACATAAAGCTGGTCGCAGAACAGCGACCTGAAAGTGAAGTAGACAAGGAGCATAACCAATGTTCAAGATCCAGTCAGGGTCTTGGGCGGATTGCAGCCGCTGCAAATACCGTCGAGGCGTCAAACCTTGCAACTATCCAACCCTTGGATGAGAGAGAAGACGAAGCCACAGAAGGCTCCTAGAAAAGATCGCTGCTTGGAGACACCCTGTCGACGTGTCTAACTGGAAGTCGAGCCAGCTTGTAGTATACCCGCGCGCTGCTAAGCTTTCTCTGGCCGATAACTGTGAGGGCCGGCCACTATTGGATGACGAGGCCGTGTCAGCCACTCAGATGACTTTTTTGAGGCTCTCTCCAACATCGTTAGGCCATGAAGGCTGTAGCGAGCGGCTGTCATCCCTGCAACAGATGAAAGCGCGCGCAAGTGCTCGACCAACCTCGCCCACCTCTGGACAGCAGCAAAGTGTAGCTGGGCAAATCTACTGATTCGATCACTGGACGCTCCTCAGAAGATGAAGAAAACGCTGCCGCGCGGGCATTGTATCAGACGCAGGTACGGGAATAGAAAGAAAGGCAGGCTCAACTACATAAGAATAAGGATCCCGAGAAGACGGTATATATCTTCCCAAAGCAGAACGAATTCTCAGCTCTGCCACGCTACACAGCAATCAATAAGCAACGTCACCTAATTGTACCAACATCTCTGCAGAGCTCTGGTAGCTTTGTGCTCAGTCATTTGCAACATTCGTTTCCAGCAACCACGCCTTCGGTGCCATCGACGGACATCCCGGCCTCTCATCATCCATCCATCCTTGAGGGACAGCCCCGAGTTGCCTGGGGAGAGACAGACAGTTGGTTTTGCGGCCCAATCGCTCGCTTTTGCTGAATCTTTCGACTCGCACGCGGCTTTCCTCGAGAGTTTCTTCGCGCCGCAAACTCGCAGCTCTCGTGGCTATCCAAGTATAGCCGGGTACTGTGAATACGCTTGACGAATCAAACGCAGCAGTCTGACAGACGCTGTTCCATCTGCACTGTGCAGGCGCGAATCACGTCCAATCCCAGCAGGCAATACGGGGCCCGGCGCTGGCACGAATCACAGGCGCACAGCTGAGCGCGCCCTCGCCGCCATACGCCAGACGTGTCTGTTGATAGTCAGGAATCGGAGCTGTGCTCTGGTCATAGTCCCTGGTGGTCGTTTGCTTGTTACTCGGCCTGGGCTTCGTCCAATCACGCGCAGGCGTATCAGCTTTGTTTCTGACCAGGGCCCTGGTTGCCTTCCGTGGTCCACCAACAAACAGAAACGCTTCCAACACAGCCGGGGCAGGGGTAAGGAACCTTTCGCTCTCTCGCTTCCCAGGAAACAGCGGACTCTTGCATCACTCGCGCTGCTTTACCGCTACACTTTTTCGGCCACCACCACCACCACCAGCCAGCCAGCTCAGCACAACAATCATCGTCGCCTTCTCTGCACACTGCAGGCCCAGTGCATCCATCTTTTCCCGCCCCCCCAAGCGCCTTCATCTACGGGCCCCCATAGCACTGGCTGCTACATCCTGTTCTCTTAGGCCTGCCACACGGACGCGTGCCGCTGCCACAATCCTCCTACCACAGCTCCACCTGATGAGAGACCGCCCTCTAGTACACACCCACGCATTATAATACTTCCCTCCACCCAGCTTCCCTCACCTCCCCTCCTCACGGACTACCCGTCATCCAGCTTGAAGGTGAAGGCCTCTTGTGCTCCGAGTCAATCTTTAATCTCATTGACACTCGTTAATCTCGACACGGAGTCAATATGGTCTCAACAAAACCCAAGCTGGCGCAGCTCCAGACCCCAATGACTTCGACATTCCCCTCGGAGCTGTCAGCTCTGTCTGGCTTATCCCCTCTGCCAGGCTATGCCGACTTCTTCATCAAGCAGGAGGAATCCATCAAGACTCCCATTACCCCTCCTACAGCGTACACAGACTTCCTCAAGACCATGCAGAGTCCTACTGCCGGAGACAACAAGTCGTCTGGAAGAACCACACCCACCTCTGCCCCTTCCACCGGCTCGAGCGAACACAGCGATTGCTCATGCAATTGCGAGAGCCATAAATCTCCTACTTCAGCCGCCACAACTTCCCACTTCGTCTTCCCAGCTTCTGCCCCGTCAACGGGAAGATTAGGACGCCTGAGAATTCCACAATCACCAGCTTTCACTGGCGGTGATTCGCCCTTGAGCGCAACCTCCAACCACACTCTCCGCTCTCCTTTCAGCGCAAGAAGTGCGCGATCACCATACGATTGGGACCTCAAGTCCAAAGGAAGGTACTTCGACATCAAGTCACCAAAGTCTGCACGATCGAGTGTGCGGCAAGTCAGGGAGATCGTTACACGGACAGTCACATATACCCCGCGCATGAGCCCAGCGCCGAAGGGCAAGAGGAGGAAGGTAGATTAGCGGATACACATCAACTCGTTCCCAGAAAATGTTCTCATCTTATTCCTCGGGATTTCACCCTACGCATTCCCTCATCTACTTTGTCACATCTCCCACTTCGCAACACCCAGTATTACGCGAGTTCACGCCTTCACTTCTTGTTCATGAAAAACAAACAACACCCGAGAGCTCGAGAAAGTTTTAAGTTAGGGAAGGGAGGAAAAACGTCAGTCACGCTTCATGTTAATGCAAGAAGAGCACTTGGCCATCGACCATCTTAAAGGATTGGAGGATAAACTCCTTGTGGCCAGAGACTGCAGCTATGGGCGTTCAGGGCGTTCTTTGGGATTGGCGTCGGATCGGGACTGTATTGGAGAAAGACCATGGAGGCTGCAATATGGTGATACCAGACAGAATAAGCAAATGAAATCGAAACATTTTACCAATAACCACCCACTCACGCACAATGTTGCACACGAGAATCTGGATCTGAGCAGCCGCACCCGTGGGGCAGATCTAAGACAGACGGGTGATAAATCTTTAGCTGTCAACAAACAGAGCCCGTTTGGCGACCGGGTCAGGTCAGGTTAGACCAGGCCAGCCATGATGCAGGCCTTTCTATTCACGTCCTGCGTACCTTACATGCGCACAAATCTATTTATCGACACAACAACCCCCCTAGAACGCACCCCAAGAGGCTCATTAAGCTCATAAGCATAACTCCGCAGTAGTATGTTGATCCCTTTCATCCCGCGATCTCCCAGATCAGCCAACAGACATCGATCGATATGTCGTCCCAAGCTGGTGCTCGCATAATTTGCACGGTTTGCGCTCCTCTTCCCTGACCCGTTGATCCAAAAATACACGGATGTGGTTTTGGGTCGTGGTCGTGGTCGTGGTCGTGGGGCAAAAGCAGCCAGGACGTGCTAACGGGTTGCAGGATGAGAGTACCCGACATCCTGGGACGTGCATGGGGGGGAGAGGGGAGGAGCCTGGGGGCGGGCGATTTTAAGCGCCGCGGTACGGACGGTGATCCAGCTGACTTGTTCGCTGGAACGGGGCGCGCAGGGGTCCCCGAGGTGTGGTGTGCAGGACGGTAGATCTGCGGGGCTGATTGGCTGGCATTTAGACATGTTAAGCGCCAGACTCTGAGAAAACTCACGAAACTGAGGAAGGGGGACCGCCACGCCCTGCTTGAGCCTGTGCTTTTCTGGCGGAGCGTGTGTGGGTGCGACGGCTGTGTCTGCTTGAAGCGCCTGAGAGAGAGAACAAGGCCATGCGGCGCCGCCGCACCGTAGCCAGTCACTGAGTCCTGCTCCGTCCTCCGTAATAAGCTTACCCGTCCGTGGTCGCGGGGAGAGCGGACGAGTGTGTGTTGTGCAGGACAGACCCCTCGAGAGGTGAGCACGGGATCCCAATAGCCCTGTAGTGTCCGTGATTGATTGTACAGAGGCAGAATGGAGAGGAGGTGAACTTTCAGGCACAAGGCACACCACAGCCTGTGCCCACAGCCCGGACGGATATGCACCAGCAATTGGGACATCACACGCATACGGTAGTCTGCGGCAGTTCAGCACTTGGGGATGGCCGACATTTCTCCGCCAGAGCGTGACATCGTCGGCCGTTCTCTGTGATAGTGATTTCCGAAGGAAAGGATGGGAAAAGCCACGGGCGTGCTGTCGGGAGTATTTTTATGGCACAGTACAGTATCACCTTACAGTATGGCTTGTTGGAGCAGGGGAGGCATGTTGGTTTTGGAAATGGAGAAATTCTGGAAGGAGTGGCGGAATCATAGATTGAAATAAGCGTAGTGAAGTGTCTCTAATTTTGGCATGGACCTCACTCTCGCCAATTATCCCGATGAAATGCGGGGGCGTGCGGAGTAAGTGCCGTGCCCTACGCCATGACCTCCTTTCTCCTTCTTTTCCTTCTTCATCACCAACATCACCTGCTGGGCCGCAGTGGAGTGCCATGTCACCGGATTCAGTTCCGACACACCACTAAAACATTAACGCTCCTTATCACAGTCATAGCGTCGATAAGAAAAGTGTTGCCAAGTCTCCTATCTCAATCCAGACCTCCCACGTATCCCGAAAGCATGCACTCAAGCCGGACTCCTCCTTCACCCTTTTCTTCACACTCTCAAGCATCGCAACTGTACAGAAACCTCAAACTTCTTAGCCCTCGCCATGCTTGGCAGAAGAGCATTGAAACGGAGAGGAAGCTCATCCTTGTGAAGGGTAGTCCACCCAGCATCGATCCTCCCCATTCACCTCAAAAGGAAACCTGTGTTCAGTCGGAAATGACATGCGACAAGTCGTCCCTCCATTTAGAGTCTGTTTCCAATTTTTTCCTTATCCCAAAATACATCCATCAGTTTCCGTCGCCATTTTTATTCTATCTTCTATTTATAACTTCCGGTTGCCGGCCGTTGTGCTAGTTTTGCGGGGAACACTATTGCAGGAACGGGTCTAAGACGACAACCTGGCTAGTGATACCCTTGATTTTGACGGCTAACGTTCTCGCCTCTCGCCACTGGTCGAAAGGCAGTGGAGACGTGTGATGGAGCATATCAGTCTTGGTGTATCGCCAAAATCTAAATCGAGGTCAATCCTCACTAAATCGAGATCACCAAGACTTTCTGCAGGTACTCATCTGGAGCAACGCCGTCGTCGGTACCTCGCTGACGCAAAGCCAGTGGGCCACTTTATATTTTTGAACCAGAGCGGTTGGCAGAAGCTCGATAAATGGATTTTTTCTTGCTCGTCTATTTTAGTTACTCCTTTGTTCTTGTTTCACTTTAGCCCTCCCACGAGCACTTTCACTACCAAGCTTTTCCTTCCCCTCCTAGCTACCTCTCTCTTCCTTTCACTAGCTAATCCCTTTACGAGATCTCCCTCCTAGCCAGCCCTCTGCCATCTAGCTCTCTTCTAGTCAGATCTTTTGCTAGCCAATCAGCTCTTTCAGGAGCTCGCTTTCCTAGCGGCTAGCCCTCTCAATAGCCAGCTCTCTTTCACACCGACTTTTTTTTTGGCGGCTTGTATGTTTTCTCGCCCGTTCATATAATAGTTTCTTGCCACTCGTCTATCTCGTAGTAGTTCCAAGAGGAAGAATTAGCACGCTCTCCGTCGAAGCATAAGATAGCCAATGTTGACAACCTGCGCACATGCGACAAATTTGCAACATTGCTAAGCCCAAATAAAAGACATAGATTTATTGTATTGACGAATACGGCAGCTATTTTCAGAGCAAAAATCTCAAGTTCGCATTGAATTCGGAGCGCGCAGCGTTGAGAAATCGATGTTGTATACCTTGGGTTTTGGTGTTCTCGCATGTTCACAATCGCCTATTTAGTTCTCCTGTGGAGAGCAGTCTTTTCTTGTTATCTTGGATTTCTCGTGCTCATGATCTCTCTCTTGGCACGGTCTAGTTTCTGGTGCATGCTATCCAATCACTCTTCAGAGCAGCAAATCCTCCGTGTTTGTGGCACACTACTATATAAACCGGCGGGGAACTATACGAGAAGAAAGACTGGCCTGAGAGAGCTGGCTATTGAAAGAGCTAGCTGGTGAGAGAGCTGACTGGCCTAGCAAGTGAGCTGGCTAGTAAGAGGGCTGCGAGCTTGCTTGAATAGACTTGGCTGGTGAGAGAGCTAGCTACTGGGAAAGCTACAAACTGCTTCACTTAAAAAGATCAACTTGGTGGGGACCTCGATTTAGTTTTAGGCTGTTTGTCTCGGGTCAGTGTAAATCATTGAAGAACTGAGGTGTGGAGAAACATGTAAGTCAAGTGATGTGGCCGGCGAGTGGCTGCGGACTCACGATCTTTCGCACTTCGTCTGGAGAAGCTGCGATTTCGATTACGACTTGGATTTTGAATTTGTTGAATATCTTATCTGCAAGTGTGTGTTATAGTTAGGAATCTATCTTTTTGCTTTCATTCTTCTGGTATTTCTGGGGTTTATGTCAGGTTTTAAATGGACTTAAACTGCTCGTTGTAAATAGCGTGCCAATCAAGCCCTGCAATTTTCGTAGATTTGATTGGTGCTTCCCCTCCAGAAAACTACCCCCTATTTTAGCGAGAGTAAACGCAGATGCATGATGAAACTTCTGTTTATTTTTTGATGAAATCCATTTTATTTGCCTATTGCCTTTCCAATAAATCCAAGATGCTGCCGTATTGTTCCGCAGCCCTGCCGACAATTGTTCCCGTCAAGCTGCATGTCTTCGGAACTTTCTCAGCACCCAACTGCACTCTTTGCGCTTTGTTCCGCTACATGAGACTGATCGGCGCCTTCCCTTCGGTTTCAAACACGCTCGCTGCCTTATGCCTGAATGAATTTTAAATCCTAAATCACTTGTAGTACATCCGCTCGTCTGTCGCTGGATCCAGAACACTGCTCTGGCCACGTTTCCAGCTTTGCTTCTTGCGCGCCGTCTCGCCAAATAATCGAAGTAATTCAGCGGCAAATCCGTCCAGCTCATCCAACTCTGTCTTGAATTTGAAGTCTATCATAATTCCGGTCTTCTCGCTGACATAAGACCATCCCAGACTTGCCATATATGGTCCAACGCAGGCTTGGACAATGAGTTGTCTCGCTGGTGTGCCAGCTGGCAGCTTCATAGCTTCCTGGATATGCTTGGATTCAAGATTCGAGCGATCTTTCACCATTTCGTGGATTGTTTCATTGATAGTAGTGAAGGGGCCTGTGAGATGGAGAAAGTCGGCGAGCTTTAGAAAATCAAGGAGTCGGGAGACCTTATCGCTGTCGCTCACAACGGTTGGCGGTAGGACAGCATGGGCAGTGTACATCCATTGAATTACAAGATCGAAGCTCTCGGTGGAACAAGCCAGTGTCAACTCTTGTGTCTCGCCTTCGATGAAGTGGCCGTTGAAAGCACCATTGAAGAAAGTTGAGCAATGGCATAGAAGACGCTTATAAAGCGTGTACTCAGTTGCACCTACGGCCACAATGACCATTGGTCCCGCGTAGTAGTCGATGATCCTATATCGATGTTAAGGCAAACTCATAATCTGGATATGTGCGTCTTTATGGCAAGCTTACCGCATAAACTCGTTGGCGGGGACGTCTCCCATCGACAGCTTTTGGGCCATCTTTTGACGCTTGGCCGTCGGTTGATCAGAAGTGGAGAGGAGAGTCGACATTATGGAGTGTTTCGTTACTGGGTTACGAAGACGAAGTTGCCGGTGCCCTTGTGATTAAATGGTCAGTTTCATTCAGGTGTACCAAGATTTTTGGTTTCAATAGATGTATTGTTTCCAATCATCATGTAACATAGGTGTGTGTTCATGACAAGGGTGCAAAGGCGAAGCACTTACCTTGGAAGGTGCGTCCAAACTAAATAGCTTTCAGAGGAAGCCACCTTCGATAAAAGCTTCAGATGTATTCTGTTTCTTACCCTTGCAGTCGTACCAGGAGTTTGGGTACAATGAATTGAAAGTCGAGGTGATTGTGGTCAGGCTGGGAAGGTACCTAGTGTTGACGAAAGAGGAGGAGTAATGGCATTAAATACCCGAGATTTCCGAGGGGGATGCTTCGTCCTCACTTTATCCCATCACATTCACTTCTGACCGTGGTATCACATAATCCCGTCACTTTTGATGTCATCTTCAATACACTTCAAGGTTGTCCCTTTCTGACTTTCATCTCAATTTCCGAACCTTCCCTACACACTCTACCTTCAACACAACCGGATCGCTATCCTGATAATGAGGACGAATGCATTTGTCATTACTAGCAAGGTATCTCGTACCTAAAGGCAGCCAAACATCCTAAGCCAGACGGAAAGCTGCAACTTTTCCTTCGAGCGGCTCAGAAAGTCATAGATTTGTCGATACAGCTTATTTGCTGCTACATTAAACTCCTTTGGTATCCTAAACTCATACTATGGGGTATCTTCATTTAAACATTGATAATCGCAAAAAGCCCAACGCCGTAGTACAGATTTCCATTTTCAGATGAGAACTCGATCAATCGGACGAGAACGATACCCTCACCTTTTTGAATCTCGCCTCGAATCTCGAGGCGGCGGTACTGGTGTCACTGGTGGCACCGGTGGATAAGAGAGATATGAGCTATCATTCTCCGTAGAAAGCTCGTGGGGTCCTGTCTGTGAAGGGACTCGATTAAACCTATTCATCATCATCAGCATTCACGCGCAACTTCTATTACAAACAACACAAAACGAACCTCAGAGCAGGCTGAATCTCTACCGCGAGCGGCTGATACATCGTCTCCTCCATTGGTGATATAGGATTTGACTGGCTCGGCCGAGTTGGTCGTCCTGGACTAGCTGGTGACCTCATCAAAGGACTGTCTACACGAGCAGGACTCGTAGTTCCTGGTGATGGGTTGAAGTTCATATGAGTTACCATTCCCTCTCTACTATCGTCTGGAGGTGGGCTTCTTGAGCGATAGCTCTCGGTCTCAGTTCCTGAAGGGTGATCGTACATTCCCGCTTGACTTGAATAGCGCCGGGGACCTATTGGATCGATCCCGACTTGAGGATACTTTGGTAGATATCCTGCTGAAGACGCCAATGACATTTGCCCTGCGCCTGGCTGATAGGATGGCACAGCTTGTGTTTGCAGGATTTCCCTTACTGTTCTTTGCCGCCCGCAGAAATAGACCAAGGCGGCCCCAATCATGAGCACCGCAGCTCCTCCAATCGCTATGCCGCCAATAGCTCCTCCTGATAGCACATGTTGTGAAGAGGGAGCGGTGACTGGGGTGTTCGTAGCGCTCGATGTTGGACTGCCCGTTGGAGTGGGAGTGGAAGTTGAAGTTATAGACGACACTGTAGCGGTTGGGCTACCCTCCGCTGGAAAACCCTCACCAGGGCTCAGCTCGATTGTGGAGTTTAAAGCATAAGCAACCTGAACGTCCAGTGTCTCTGTGGAATTCTGAACGTTGTCAGCAAATGCTGGATAAGATCAACCTGGCTGAATTACTGGATTTATTACGCCTACCATCCCATTTTTGGTGCATGCGTCTGGAGCAGAACAATAGAAGAAAATAGGAACAGTATCATTTACGACGACCGAAAAAGTAGGAGGCTAGTATCCAGTATCATCAGCAAATGGAAAGTAATTTCTTCGAGGAGCCTCACGTTCGACAACACGACATCGATGGGTTTAAATCCACTCCAGAAGCCTTGGCGGCCTGCCCCCGTGAGCTCGTAAGGAATACATGGCTCCATGTAATCAGCTCTGGCTACACTGTGATTCTGAGGATAGAATCGAAATACTGGGAATGTCAGAAAGTATCCATGTCTTCTGATGCAGAGCACACTAACAGACTACGTCCCCCACGTTTGCAGTCACTGAATTAGGTGAAAACCTAAGTCCATCCTAAATGAATCGTCAGTGACAGTGCTATTGCGAGAGCTTTATAATACATACTGCACCGACATTTATGGAATGAGTGGCTGCTGGGGCGCTGTTTGTTGTTGATGATGAAACTGCTCTTTGGTTGTGTGCCAGCCCAAATTGTGGAGCGAACGAAAGAACAATTGCAAAGGCAGCGATGAGCATCTTGAAAACGTGCTGAAACTTGTGAAGCATTTCGCAACTGTAAATGGATTACAGATTTATTAAAAGTGGTGCATTATGTTTTTCGAGAGAGGGAAGTTTGCAGCCCAATTTGATGTAGGACTCCGGTGTGGGAAACGGCACAGCTGAGAGGCTTAGGGTGTGTCAAATGCCGTTGTC
>Ga0302325_10028581_pt1 | contig 11536 bp, 12 predicted proteins | sample Palsa_T0_2_FD_201948 | JGI IMG/M metagenome (GOLD analysis project Ga0302325, IMG submission 201948) | Peat permafrost microbial communities from Stordalen Mire near Abisko, Sweden - Palsa_T0_2 | ecosystem: Environmental > Terrestrial > Soil > Palsa > Peat permafrost | place: Sweden: Abisko... | reverse complement strand
TCGTGCCCGAGAAACCGCGAGGTCGGGTGCTGCATCCAGACGTCGACGGTCATCTCGATGCCGGGCGGCCCACTCGGCCATGCGTACAAACAGCATCGGCGGCGGCACCTCGGGCAGCGAGGCTCTCGCCGAGCTCGTGCAACGCCTGGGTGTAAGCGATCTTCATGACGGCAGCCTACGACCTGCGGCTGAGGCGAATGCGCCCGTGGGCTGACCGGCCCGGCGCCCAAGTCCAGCCTTGCGACCGATGGTGCCGGGGCCGGGCAGCCGGGATCCTTTTGCGGAGTGGCCAAGGTTCCGAAGATCATCGTCCTGTTCTGGGTGGTCAAGGTCCTCACCACCGGAATGGGTGAGTCGATGTCCGACGCTCTCGGCCAGTGGAGCGTCCCGATCGCCGGGTTGATCGGCATCTTCGGGCTCTCGTTCGCGCTGTGGCTGCAGCTGCGCACCCGCGAGTACCACGCCCCGATCTACTGGTTCGCGGTGATGATGGTGGCGGTGTTCGGCACCATGGCGGCCGACGGGGTCCACGACGGCGCGAGCATCCCGTACGCGATAACCACGCCGGCGTTCGGGGCGGTGACGGCCGCCATCTTCTTCCTCTGGTACCGCAGCGAGGGCACGCTGTCGATCCACACGATCACGACGCGGCGCCGCGAGACGTTCTACTGGGCCGCCGTGCTGGCCACCTTCGCGCTCGGCACCGCCGCCGGCGACCTGACCGCGACCTCGCTGGGCCTGGGCTTCCTCGGCTCGGCGGTCCTGTTCGCCTCGCTCATCTGCCTGCCCGCCGTGGCCTGGTGGCGAGGTCTGCTGAACCCGATCGCCGCGTTCTGGATCGCCTACGTCATCACCCGGCCGCTCGGCGCGTCGCTGGCCGACTGGCTGAGCAAGCCCCCCGCCATCTCCGGCCTCGGTCTCGGGGACCCCACGGTCAGCCTGCTGGCCTTTCTCGTCTTCGCGACTCTCGTCGCGTACCTCGCGGTGACCAAGGTCGACATCCAGTCAGCGACGGTCGAACCGGCGCACGCTCATGCTCCGCGAGAGCTCACCACCGCCGTGGTGAAGCCGTAACTGTGCTTAACCTGGCGCAACCCCCGTCCCAACGACGCGGCGCTTATGGTGACCGGCGCGCGTTGTGCACACTTACCTCTTAGCTGTCTTTGTCTATCCGTGTCTGCTAGCGCTGTTGTGTGTCGGCGCGGGTCTGCTGGTTGACCGGGTAGCGGGGGGTTGGCTGGCCGCAGCGCTGTTGCCCGTCGTCGGCGCGGCGGCGCTCATCGCCCTGTCGCAGTTGAGCACGTACAGCGTGGTGGCCGCGCGCGCCACCCCCTATGCGATGGCGGCAGTCTGCGTCTGCGGGTTTGCCCTGGGACGCCACCGGGTCATGGGTCTCGTCCGGCGATGGCGCTCGCTGGGCTGGCGGCTCACGCTCCCGGTGCTCGTCTACGCGCTGGCCATCGCCCCGGTTCTCTTCTCCGGCCAACCGTCGTTCTCCGACTACGGCGCCTTGACCGACTCGGCGGTTCACATGATCGGCGCCAATTACCTGATCAGCCACGGGCAGAGCTTTGCCCATCTCGATCTCCGTAACTCCTACGGGGAGTACATCCACGACTACTACGCCGACAGTTATCCATCCGGCGCCGACACGTTGTTCGGCGGGAGCGCCTTCCTGCTTCCGATTTCACTCATATGGGTGTTTCAGCCATTCAACGCCTTCATCCTGGCCACGGCCTTCGGGCCCGCCTGGATGCTGGCTGGCCGGGCCGGCCTGCGCGGTCGCTGGGCGGCGGTGGCCGCGTTGACGGTGACCGTGCCCGCACTCGTCTACGGCTATGACCTCATCGGCTCGGTCAAGGAGATCACGGCGCTGCCGATGATCCTCGCGCTCGGTGTGCTGGTGTCGACCCACCGACGCTGGCTGACCGGCGATCTCGGCGCCGTCGTGCCGGTCGCGCTCATCGCGGCGGCCGGCGTTGCGGCCATCGGCGTGTCGTTCATGGCCTGGGTGCTGCCGGCCGTCGCGGTGCTGCTGGTCGTGCTCGGCGACGAGCTGCGGGCGCGGCGGCTGCGGCGCTCGCGCGCTCTACTGCTGGTCGCGGTGGCGAGCACAGTCGGCGTCGTCGGCGCACTGGGCACCTGGGTGGGAGTGGCGGGTTCGCTGCGGGTCGCCCAGGCGATAGCGGCGACGAGCAGCCGCGGAAATCTGGCCGCCCCGCTGGCGCCCGCGCAGGTCGCGGGAACCTGGCTGAGCAGTAGCTATCGCTTCGCTCCGAAGTCCGGCGCCCTGACCCTGTCGTCGGCACTCATCGCGATCACGCTGCTCAGTGCGCTGGTGGGCCTGGGACGGCTGCTGGCCAGCCGTCAACGCGCGCTGGCCGGGTGGATCGTGCTGACGCTGGCCAGTGCCGTTGCGCTGACCGTCTACGGGGGCGTCTGGACCGACGCCAAGCTGCTCGTGCTCGCGTCTCCGCTGGTTCTGCTCCTCGCCTGGGCCGGGGTGGCCGTCCTGCGACGCTCCCGACTCCCGGCGGCGGCGGCGGCCGTGGCGGCGGTCATCGCTGGCGGGGTGCTGGTGTCCGACGCCCTGCAGTACCGCGGGTCAGATCTGGCGCCCTCGGCTCGCTACGCCGAGCTAGCGTCGCTCGACGCTAAGTACGCCGGACAGGGTCCGGCCTTGTTCACCGATTTTGACGAATGGTCGCTGTACGAGTTGCGCGATGTCGACATCGGTGGACCCGACTTCACCTATCCGCCGGTCGCGGAGGCAACGCTGGCCACGGGCCACGGGGCGTTCGTCCGGCTGGACAGCGCCGCCCCGGCCTCTCTCCGGGCCTACCGTCTCATCATCGCCCGTCGCGATCCGGCCACCCGCCGTCCGCCGTCCGCCTACGTGCTCGCATGGCAAGGCAGCTACTACCAGGTGTGGCGTCGGCTGACCGACGCCCCGTCGGCCATCACGCACGTTGAGCTGAATCCGAGCCACGGATACGCGTGCTGGCGCATCGGGCGCCTGGCCGCCCTTGCGTATCGTGACCAGGCGCATCTGGTGAGTGCGGTCGCCCCGCAGATCCTGACCATACCGGTGAACCGGTCGCGCCTCACCGACTGGCGCAGGGACACCTACGGCGTGAACCTCGACCGTCCCGGTCGACTGACCGCGTCGTTCTGGATACCCCGCCGCGGGGTGTGGGATCTGTGGCTGCAGGGCGAGATCATGCCGGTGGTCCAGGTCAGCATCGACGGTCACCGAGTCGCCACGGTCGCTGACCAGCTCGACGGGAATCTGAGCAATCCCGACACCACGCCGCCGCTGCCCGCGAGACTGGCGGCGGGGCGGCACACGCTGACCATCAGTCGGGGGTCGTTGAGCTTGGCTCCCGGCAATGGCGGCACGGCCATGCTGCGCAGCGTGTTCCTGACTCCCGCTCACGGACCCCGGGCCGAGCCGAGGCTGCAGCGGCTGGCACCCGACCGGTTCCGGGTGCTGTGCGGAGAGTCACTGCAGTGGATCGAGGTCGTTCCGGATGCGCCCACCCAGCCGCCGGGGCCGGTCACGCGCGTGGCCGCCGCCCGCCCAGGACCGCCGCGGGCGCTGCCGCGGTCGCTCGGCGCGCGCCTGGTTGCGGCCATCTGAGGTTTCTCTACCTGAGGACGAGCCCGGGAGCTATTCGATCTCGACTTCGGGCGTCCCCAGGAGATGCTCGGACGTACGGCTCGCCGAGCGCCTGCCCTCAGCAGCGGGCGCTACGGACCGCTGGATGTCGGGCCGAGCGATCGCCAGGTACGAAACCAGGAGGAAGGTAGCCACGGCGAACACCAACGCGGTCGGACCGTTGCCGAAGCCTATGCCGCTGGTGCTTTGTGGCTTGCTGATGTAGTCGGCGAGCGAAGCTCCGAGCGGCCGCGTCACGACGTAGGCCATCCAGAACGCCGCCACGCTGTTCAGACCGAATCGCCACCAGCCCAGCGCCGGGAGCAGGATGACCGCGAAGAAGAAGATTCCCGAGGCCAGGTAGCCCATGCCCAACGAGGTCGCCGTGAAGTCGCCGAGCGCGGTGCCCAGGGCAAAGGTCGCGAAGACGGTCGCCCAGTAGAAAGCTTCGCGTCGCTGCGTCGTGATGCTATGGATCGACAGCGTTCCCTCGCTGCGCTGCCAGGTCCAGAACACGGCTGCCAGGATGATCGCCCACAGGATCGTCGTTCCCACATAGGGGATGTGGACGTCGAGATGAAGGAAGTCCGAGATCCCGGTGCCAGCGATCGCGATGGCGTAAGCCAGGAACCAATACGCGAACGCTCGATATCGGCGAGTAGCGAACTGCAGGACGAGCGCGATGACGAATAGCGCGACCTCCGTGCCGCCGCCCCCGAAATTCCCGTACGTCTTGAGATAGTCCGACGTGACTTCCCCCCCAGCGGTGGTCAGGATCTTGACCACCCAGAAGAGAAAGATGATCTCGGGGACCTTCGCGGCGACCGGCGCAGGAAAGAAGCGCCCGAGCAGCGGCACCTGGCTATGAGGTCGAGGCCGATGGCTTGCGCGGCTCACGTAGCAAACGCCTCCAGACGCGGTCTCAAACAAGAGCGGTAAGCCGACGAGCCTAGCGTCGATCCGGCTCCGCGAAAATGCTCCCTGAGAGCGATATGGCTGCGACCTGAGGACGAGGAGGGTGCTACCAGAGTCCCGGTGCGGCCGCGGCGCAGTTCAGTCTCCGGGCCGATGGTGGACTCGCTGGCCGGTCGACATGATGATCGCTCATGGAGCGCGAGCCACACGCCGGGTTGCGCAGCGCGTGACGGGTTCGCGGATCCTCATCCTCTCGGCGGGAGTGGGCGGCGGCCACCTCGCGGCGGCTCAGGGTCTCCAGCTGGAGCTCATGACCGTCGCTCCCCAGGTTCAGGTGGCGCTGCGCAACGGTTTGGGTGATGACGACACGCCACTGCGCTTCCTGCTGGAGCGGGTGACTCGCTGGCAGCTCGCCGTGGCGCCGCGAGTCTACGGCTGGGCGTACGACTCGTTCGTGCGTTCGACGGTCGGTCGCGGCATGACGATGCGAGCGCTGTTCACCGCGACCGGGCGAGCGCTGCGCGAGCTCATCGCCAGTGAGCACCCCGACCTGGTGGTCTCGACCTATCCCGGGATCACCGCGCCGTTGGGGATGCTGCGCGCCAGTGGTCAACTGACCACGCCGGTCTGCGCCGTCATCACCGACATGGCGAGTCTGCATTTCTGGGCGCATCCGGGAGTCGATCTTCATCTGGCGAGCTACGCGGAGTCACTCGGTGAGATCGCCGTGATCTCCGACGGCGCGCCTGCGCGCGTGGTCCGGGCTCCGCTGCACCGAGACCATTGGGAGTTGCACGACCGTTGCGTTCGGCGTGCCGAACTGGGACTCGGCGACCGGGAACGACTGGTTGTCGTGTCCGGCGGCGGCTGGGGTGTCGGGGATCTGCGTGGCGCCGTCGACGCCGCGCTGCGAGTCAGCGACGTGCGGGTGGCGATCGTGTGCGGCCAGAACGCCCGGGTGGCCAGTCGCCTCGCCCGTGAGTTCAACGCCCAGACCCGGGTGCAGGTGCTCGGGTTTGTCTCGGCGATGGCGCCGCTGCTCAGTGCGGCCGACGTACTCGTGCACTCGACCGGCGGCATGACCTGTCTGGAGGCGGCGGCGAGTGGGTGCCCGTCCATTGCCTACGGTTTCGCTCACGGGCACGTCAAACACAACGTGAGTGCCATGGCGCGGCACGGGCGGCTCGCTCACGCCGCCGACGCGCTGGAGCTCACCGAGCTGCTCCGCGACACGCTGGATGCCGGCCCGCGCGAGGCGCCGCCGGCCGGTTCGCACATGTGGGCCAGCGCAGCCATTCTGGGGATGCTGGCGTCATGAGCGACGTCACCATCTCGCTTCCGGCGGGGTGGGCGCGCCGGGAGGCGCGGCTTCCGCCGCCGCCCCGGCGAGCGCTGGCGATCGGCCAGACCGGCGCGGTGCTCGTCGTCCTGCTCGGTCTGTGGGCCGTGTGGTTTCCTCACAGCCCCGACCTGGCGGCGCAGGTGTACCGCGAGCATCTGTTTGAAGTGAGCGGCTTCTCGATATGGGACAACAACTGGTACGCCGGGCACTACCTGCTCGACTACAGCCTGTTCGTGCCACCTCTGGCCGCGCTCGTGGGGTTGCGCAGCGTGGGGGTGGTCGCGGCCATGATCTCGACCGGCTGCTTCATCAAGCTGGCCGGCCCGCGGTTCGGGCCGCGTGCGCCGCTGGCCAGCATCCTGTTTGCCTGTGGCGCGGCCGGCGATCTGTTCATCGGCCGCATCACCTACGCCGTCGGGGTGACCTTCGCCATGGCCAGCGTCCTGGCCGCCACCCGCGGGCGGCTGCGCCTAGCCGCGCTGCTGTCGCTGGGCTGCGCCGCCGCGAGCCCGATCGCCGCGCTGTTCCTGGCGTCGCGCGGTGGCCCTGGCCGCGCCCGCGCTCGCGCTGGCGATCCTCCTCGCGCTGGCGTTTCCAGCCGGCGGCTACGAGTCGTTCTCGTTGACCTCGCTGGTGCCAGCGGCGCTCAGCTGCGCGGTGGTGATCGCCGTGCTGCCGCGCAGCGATCGACTGCTGCGTGTTGGTGCCGGGCTCTATCTGGCCGCGCTCATCCTGGCCTACGTCGTGCGCACGCCGATGGGCAGCAACGCCGTTCGCCTCGGGGTCCTGCTCGGCCCGGCGATCCTGGTGGGCGCGGGACGGCGTCAGGCTGGCGCCGGCCGGCGCGCCCTCTGGGGGCTGGCGGTCGCGGTCGCCGTGTGCTGGCAGATCGCCGGACCGGCACAGCAGTCCGTCCAGGCGTCGGAGGATCCCTCCACGCAGCCGAGCTACTACCTGCCGGTGATCGGTTACCTCGATCAGCAGAACGAGGCCGGACCGATGCGAATCGAGGTCGCCTTCACCCGTGAGCACTGGGATGCCGTAGCGCTCGGTCGACGCTTCGCGCTGGCTCGCGGTTGGGAACGCCAGCTGGATACCCAGTACGACCAGCTGTTCTACGCACCGAAGCTCACCGCAGCCGCCTACCACGCCTGGCTGCTCAACGATGCCGTGCGCTTCGTGGTGGTCTCCGACGCCGCGCTTGACCCGTCAAGTCAACAGGAGGCCGCGCTGATCCGTCGTGGGCTGCCGTATCTCCGACGCGTGTTTCACAGCTCTCACTGGGAGGTGTTCGCGGTCGTCGGCGGCCGTCCGCTGCTCAGCGGGCCCGGCCGACTCGTGACACTCGCCGACGCCGGATTCACACTCGACGCGCGCCGGGCGGGGCGGTTTGTCGCACGGATTCACTACACGCCGTTCTGGCATGTCACGCGCGGGAAGGCGACGGTCGGCGTCAGCCCGGGGGGCTGGACGGCGATCACCACCAGTGGCGCAGGGCGGGTGACCATCGATGCCAAACTGTGACGCGATGCCTGAGCCTGCGACTACCGTTAGGGGAATGAGCATCGACCTCGAGGCGCACCCGCAACTCGTCACCCGTCTGGTGGAGCTCGACGCCCGGCATCGGTGGATCCTGGACGCCGGCATCGTGGTGGTTCTCGCCGCGGGTTCCATCGCCATCAACGCCAACCTCGGCGCCGCCAGTCTCGGGCTGAGCGTGGCGCTCTGCTTGCCGTTGCTGTGGCGACGACGCTACCCGGTCGCCGTGTTCGCGACCATCGCGCTGATCGCCCTCGGGCAATGGCTGCTCGGCATTCGGGCGTTCGGCGATGTGGCATTGCTGGTGGCGCTGTATTCGGTCGCGGTGGCCAAGCCGACGGGCGTCACGCTGATCGCCGCGGCGGTGCTGGAGGTCGGTGCGGTGATGGCCACGCTGCGCTGGGCCGTGGTGGAGCCCGGCAAGGTGTGGATCGGCCTGACCGGGCTGGCCACGGCCGCCGGGGTGCTCGGGATCAGCGTGCGAGCCCGCCAGCAACTGGTCAGCTCACTGCACGAGCGCGCGGCGCGCCTGGAATACGAGCGTGACCAGCAGGGCCAGCTGTCGGCGGCGGCCGAGCGGGCACGCATCGCGCGGGACATGCACGACATCGTGGCTCACCATCTCTCGGTGATGATCGCGCTGGCCGACGGGGCCAGCTACCAGGTGCACGAGGCACCCGACCGGGCGCAGGCGGCCATGACCACGGCATCGCGCACCGGTCGCCAGGCCCTGACCGAGATGCGCCGGCTCCTCGGAGTGCTGCGCGACGGGACCGAGCCCACGACGCATCCGCAGCCCGGCCTGGCGCAGATCGATCTGCTCGTCGAGCGCCTGCGGGGCACCGGCGTGTCGGTGCGCTACGAGGTGTCCGGCCAGCCGGACGCGATCGAGTCCGGTCTGCAGCTGACCGCCTACCGCATCGTGCAGGAAGCCCTGACCAACGCGCTCAAGCACGGCGGTGATGGCGCCGAGGTCGCGGTGACGCTGTCGCTGCGGCCGGATGAGGTGTTCCTCGAGGTCCGCGACAACGGCGACGTCGCCCCGCGCGGTGAGATCCGCGAGGGCGGCGGCCTGCGCGGAATGCGTGAACGGGCGGCGGTGTATGGCGGCGTGGTGGAGGCGGGCCCTCACCCCGATGGCGGGTGGTGCGTGCGGACGCGGCTGGCTCTGGAAGCGCCCGAACCCGTCTTGGCGCCGTGACCACCAGCATCGTCCTGGTCGATGACCAGGAGCTGCTGCGGATGGGCTTTCGGATGGTGATCGATGCGCAGCCTGACCTGGAGGTGGCCGGCGAGGCGGCCGACGGTCAGGACGCCATCGAGCTGGTGGCGCGCGTGGAGCCCGACGTCGTGCTCATGGACGTGCGGATGCCCGGTACCGATGGTCTGGAGGCGACGCGGGCCATCGTCGCGTCGGGCAGCCGCTCGCGCATCATCATCCTCACCACGTTCGATCTCGACGAGTACGCGCTCGCGGCGCTGCGCGCCGGCGCCAGCGGCTTCCTGCTCAAGGACGCGCCGCCGGCCGATCTGCTCTCGGCCATCCGCGCCGTGGCCAGCGGCGACGCCGTGGTGGCGCCGAGTACCACCCGCCGGCTGCTGGCGGCACTGGCCCACCGGCTCCCGGCACCACCCGACGACCCGGGCTCGGCCCGGTCGGTGCTCGAGGTCCTGACCCCGCGTGAGCGCGAGGTGCTGCTGGCGGTGGCCCGCGGTCTCTCCAACTCGGAGATCGCCGACGAGCTCGTGCTCTCCGAGGCCACAGTCAAGACCCACGTCGGGCACGTCCTGGCCAAGCTTCAGCTGCGCGATCGCGTGCAGATCGTCGTGTTCGCCTACGATCGCGGCCTGGTGGCGCCAGCGGCGTGAACCGGGACGCGCTGCTGTTCGTGGCGGTGTTCCTGGCCTGCGCCGTGGAGGGCGTCGAGGCGGTGACCATCGTGCTGGCCACCGGCCTGACCCGGGGCTGGCGATCCACCTGGATCGGCGTGGCCAGCGCGCTCGCCACGCTGGCGGTCATCGTCGCGCTGCTCGGCCCCGCGCTGACCGCGCTGCCCATCGGCGTCCTGCGGCTCGTGGTCGGCGGGCTCCTGCTCGTGTTCGGGCTGCAGTGGCTGCGCAAGGCGATTCTCCGCGCTGCCGGGCTGAAGGCGCGGCACGACGAGGCGGCGTTGTTCGCCGACGAGGTGCGCGCCGCGCAGGTCGCCGGCCGCGCCGCCGAGGGGCTGGACCCCTATGGGTTTGCCGTCAGCTTCAAGGGCGTGTTGCTCGAGGGCCTGGAGGTGGCGTTCATCGTCGTCACCTTCGGCAGCAACCAGCACAACGTGCCGCTGGCGGTGCTGGCCGCCGGGGCGGCGATCGTGCTCGTGGTCATCGCCGGGGCGCTGGCCCGCGCGCCGTTGAGCCGCGTGCCCGAGAACACGCTCAAGTTCGCCGTCGGCGTGCTGCTCACCGCGTTCGGCACGTTCTGGGCGGTGGAGGGGGCGGGCGCGCACTGGCCGGCCGGGGACGGCGCCATCGTGGCTCTGATCCTGGTGTATCTGCTCACTTCGCTGCTGCTGGTGGCGGTCGGGCGACCGAGGACTGTGGCGGTGTCGGTATGAATCCGGTGCGGCGCGTCGCGGCTTTCTTGTTTGACTTCATCGTCGGTGACGACCCGCTGATGTTCTCGGTGGTGTGTGTCGGGTTGGCCGCCACCGGCATCGTGGCGGCGCTCGGCGTAGCGTCGTGGTGGCTGCTACCGATGAGCGTGCTCGTCGCCCTCGTGGTCTCCGTGCTGCGGGTCCGGTCCCGGGCGGAGACGGCCGAATAGGCGCAGCAACGAGGCGCGCAGGGCTTCGAGCTCGCCCGTGCCAGTCAACTCGGCCCAATGCGCTTCGACCTGCTCGGCGGCGGCATGGGCGATCGGCGGGACGGATCTTCCGCGCTCGGTCAGGAACACGAGCCGCGAGCGGCGATCGCGCGGGTTCTCGCGGCGCTCGACGTAGCCCAGCCGCTCGAGCTGCTCGACCGCCTCGGCCATCGTCTGCTTGCGCACCCCCGCGAGCTCGGCCAGGCTCGAGACGGTGATGCCGTCCGCCGACACGAAGGGGAACACGTTGGCGTGTGGGGGACGCAGGTCGTCGAAGCCGGAGGCCCGCAAAGCGGCATCGATGTCCTGGGCGTAGTACTGGTAGAGCAGGCGCAGCAGCAGCCCGATCGACGGCCGGGTCGGAAAGTTATCTTCCATGAATCTAGACAGGGCCCTGTCTAGTGTGCTTACATAGTCAGGACCCTGTCGATCGTATTGGAAGGAGCTTCACATGTCCACCGCCATTCCGCCATCCTTCGCCGAGTTCGGTACGTCGCTGGCGTTCACCGAGCAGGCCCTGACCGAAGTTCTCGTCAAGCACCTGGCCCAGCGGAGCGTTGAGCCCGGGACCTGGTACGCGCTAAAGCTGATCGGTAGCGGCAGCCCGGCCGTGCCCCGGGTCGAGCTGGAGGCCCGGCTCGGCCGTTCGCGGACGCTCACGGCCGACTCGGCCGCCCAGGCGCTAGCTCGACTCGATGCCGACGGGCTGATCCACGGCGACAGCGAGGTCAGCCTCACCCCCGAGGGCGCGGCGTTCTTCGCCGATCTGCGCGCCCACGTGTTCGAGGCGACCGCGCGGCTGCTCGGTCAGTTCGACCCCAGCGACATCGAGACCACGATCCGCACGCTGCAGGCGGTCACGCAGCGCGCGCTCGAGGAGGAGGACTGACGCGCGTCCGCTAGCTGGCTCCGGCGGGGGCGCGGGCGGGGCGTGTGGCGAGGAATCCTCCGTGGTGATCAGTTTCTCGCCACACCCCTCGGCCGGCAGGCCCCGCGTCGGGGGGGTGTGGCGAGGAATCCTTCGTATTGACCAGGTTCTCGCCAACCCCCCCTCGTTGGCCGAGCGCAACGTTGCGGCGCTGTGTCGGTGAGGGTCGGGAGGCACCCGGGGGTGTCACGCGACCGTTACAGCACGGCGGTCCCCGGCGGCCACCGGCGCCCCGGTCGCCCGCGGCGCACCCGCGCGCGTTCGGCCGGTCGCTGTGGCCACCCCGCAGGCTCCGGAGGGCCC
>Ga0302325_10028580_pt1 | contig 11536 bp, 10 predicted proteins | sample Palsa_T0_2_FD_201948 | JGI IMG/M metagenome (GOLD analysis project Ga0302325, IMG submission 201948) | Peat permafrost microbial communities from Stordalen Mire near Abisko, Sweden - Palsa_T0_2 | ecosystem: Environmental > Terrestrial > Soil > Palsa > Peat permafrost | place: Sweden: Abisko... | reverse complement strand
TGGCCGCAGCCAAGACCATCGGCGCCAAGGAGGTTCACGCCGCGATCGAGCGCCTGGCAGCCGCCATTTCAGAGCGCAACCCGCAACCCGACAGGCTTCTCATCCTGGGGATCGCCAACGGGGGCATCCCCTTGGCCCGCCGCCTGGGTGCCAGACTGGGGGTCAAGCGGGTAGGCGGGCTCGATATCTCCTTCCACCGCGACGACATCGGCAAGCACCCCATTCCGAAGGAATTCACTTCCACCCTCCTCCCGGGGGATGTCGACGGCGCGCACGTCCTCCTGGTCGACGACGTGCTCTTCACCGGGCGCACGGTGAAGGCCGCCCTCGACGAACTCTTTGACCATGGCAGGCCTCGTCGGGTTGAGCTGGCGGTCCTCGTGGACCGCGGCTGCCACCGGCTGCCCGTGAAGGCAGATTATTCAGGCACCTCGGTCACCGCTCGCGAATCGGAGAATGTCCTTGTCACGCTCGACGAGGAAGACCCTTCGCGTGATCGAATCCAGGTGCGACCCGCCTAATCCCGCCCACGCCATGTCCTGGACACGCAAGCACCTCCTGACCATCGAGGACCTCACGCTCGCCGAGATCGAACAGCTCCATGCGACCTCGGCAGCCTTCAAGAAAATCCTGGGCCGAAACGTGAAAAAGGTGCCCGCGCTTCGCGGCAAGACGATCGTCAATCTCTTCCTTGAGCCGAGTACGCGCACGCGAATGGCCTTTGAGATGGCCGCCAAACGCCTGAGCGCGGACGTCATCGCCTTCGACGCGGCGAGTTCTTCGACCCAGAAGGGCGAAACCCTGCGCGACACCGCGCAGAATATCCAGGCTCTCGACGCCGACATGATCGTGATCCGGCATGCCGCCTCGGGATCTCCGCTCTATCTGAGCAAGATTCTCGACATTCCGGTGATCAACGCGGGCGACGGCGCCCACGAACACCCCACCCAGGGCCTCCTGGACACCTTCACGATGTGCGAGCGCCTAGGCAGTCTCAAGGGCCGCAAGGTCGTGATCCTCGGCGACATTCTCTTCAGCCGTGTGGCGCGCTCCAATATCCATGCGCTCACGAAGATGGGGGCGGCCGTCACCCTGGTCGGCCCCGCAACCCTTGTCCCGTCCTGGTTCACCTCCATGGGCGTCGAGGTGTCGCACGACTTGAAGTCGGCTCTGGCCGACGCGGAGGTCGTCATGCTCCTTCGAATACAGCACGAACGCCAGGGCGAGAGCCACTTCCCGTCGCTGGGCGAATACACCAGCATGTTTGGCCTCAACAAGACCCGCGCCTCGTGGCTCAACCCGCGCGCCATCATCATGCACCCCGGCCCCATCAACCGCGGCGTCGAGATCGACAGCGAGCTGGCCGACGGCGACCGCAGCGTGATCCTCGAGCAGGTCACCAACGGAATCGCGGTGCGCATGGCCGTGCTCTACCTGTGCGCCGGCTTCCAGCCCGAGCCGATGATCTCCTCCACCCGATAACGGTTCCGACGATGCCCACACTCTGGATCCGCCGCGCTCACGTGATCGACCCAGCCGCCCGCCGCAGTGCGCCCGGCGACCTCTTCGTGCGCGACGGCAAATTGGTCGCATCGCTGACTCCGGCTGAGAAGCGGCGGGCCCGGAAATTCGACGGAACGGGACTCGTCGCGTGCCCCGGACTGGTGGATATCCATGTCCATTTCCGCGAACCGGGGCAAACCCAGAAGGAGACCATCGCGACCGGTTCGCGCGCTGCCGCGGCGGGCGGATTCACCACCGTCGTCTGCATGCCCAACACGCTGCCGCCCGCCGACAACGCCGGCACGATTCAGTTCATCATGGACGCGATCCGTCGTGACGCCGTGGTAAAGGTCCTCCCCACCGGTTGCATCACGATCGGGCAGAAGGGCGAGTCCCTGGCGCCGATCGGCTCTCTCAAGCGGGCAGGAGTCGTCGCGATCACCGACGACGGCGACTGTGTGCAGTCCAACGAGCTGATGAGGCGCGCCGTCGAATATGCGCGCATGTTTGGGCTGCCGGTCATGGACCATTGCCAGGACCGCTCCATGACCGTGGGCGCCGTCATGAACGAGGGAGTGATCTCGACCCGCCTGGGCTTGAAGGGCTGGCCGCACGCCGCCGAGGATCTCATCGTCTCACGCGATATCATCCTGGCCGGCTGTACCGGAGCACACATCCATCTCCAGCATATCTCCTCCCGAAATTCCGTGGAGTTGGTCCGCCGGGCCAAAGCGGCCGGAATCCGGATCACAGCGGAAGCGACGCCCCACCATCTGGCCCTGACCGAGGAGGCGCTGGCGACCTACGACACCAACTACAAGATGAACCCGCCGCTGCGCACCGAGGTGGATCGGCAGGCGATCATCGCCGGGCTCCGCGACGGCACCCTCGACTGCGTGGCCACCGACCACGCGCCGCATACCCCTGACGAGAAGGACCGGGAGTTCGACTTTGCCGCCAATGGAATTCTCGGCCTGGAAACCGCGCTTCCCGTGGTGCTCGATGTGCTTTGCCGTCAGAGCCGCTTCAAGCTCGAGCGCGTGATCGATCTTATGACCCGCAAGCCGGCCGGCATTCTCGGCCTCCCCGCCGGAACGCTCCAGAGCGGCGCAGCAGCCGATATCTGCCTTTTCGACCCCAAGGAAGCCTGGCGCTACGACGCCCGGGCCGGAGCGAGCAAGTCGTCGAACTCCCCTTGGCACGGCCGCACACTTTGCGGGCGCGTGCGGGCCACGATCGTCGACGGGCGCTTCGTTTTCGAGCAATGACGGCCGGAGCCGGCGCCGCGCTCTCGGCCGAGATCGCTTTTTTTCTCGCAGGAATCGTTCTCGCGTGGACAAAAGTCCTGAGTCCGTCCGCGCGGGCCCGCCGGCAGCCGCACCTCCTTCAGCCCTGGAAGATCGCGCCCGCCGACTTTATCCTGGTGGTCGCCCTGGCGTGCATCGGGGTCGTCACCGCCGGAGCCGCGACAAGCCTCCTCGCGCGGAGCCATCCGATGGGACGCGACGCCACCTTGGTCGTAGGCGGGACGGCGATGCACGTGGGAATCCTGGCCGGATTGCTCGCCTATCGTTGGGCCTTCGCCCCTCGCCCACTGCCGGCGCGGCCGCCTCTTGCGCCCGCCCTGACGAGCGGCGCGGCGACCTTCCTGGTCGCCCTCCCCCTGCTCCTCGCGGTGAGCAACGTCTGGGAATCGCTTCTCGAGAAATGGGGATTGCCCGCTGAAAAACAGGAGCTGGTCGACATCCTCGAGAACAGCGGCTCGCTGCCTGTCCGAATCGGCCTGATTGTCATCGCCATCTTCATCGTCCCGATCACCGAAGAGCTGCTATTCCGCGCAGGCCTCTACAGGTACCTGCGCACCCGAATTCCCCGGCAGGCCGCCATGATCCTGACGGCGGTTCTTTTCGGTGCCCTTCACGTGAACTGGTCGACCTTTGACGGCCTTGCGAGCTCCCTTCCGCTGGCCGTCCTGGCCATTGTCTTCTGCATGGCGTATGAGCGGACGGGCAACATCGGAACGACGATCGTGGCCCACGCGCTCTACAACCTGAATACCGTGCTCCTGATCGCCTCCGGTGCGACCCTATGACGGAAATCTACGCCCGCACGCAGGCACGTTCAGTCGCGGCGATGGGAGAGACCGCCCTGATCGGACACCTTAGACGATGGCTGGGCCCTGCGACGCCACCCGCCCCGCGCGGAATCGGCGATGACTGCGCGGTGCTGCCCAAGACCCGGGGTCCCGGCCTCGTGACCGTGGATCCCCTTGTCTACGGAGTTCACTTCGACCGCCGGATCACTCCCTTTGAAGCCGGCTCGAAGCTCATGAAGCGCAATTTGAGCGACATCGCAGCGATGGGCGGAAAACCGACAGCCGCGGTCGTGGCGCTCGCCCTGGAGGCGCGCGTGGCGGTCGCCTGGCTGAGGGAATTCTACCGCGGCCTCGCCGCCGAAAGCAGGCGTCACCGAGTTCCAATCGTGGGCGGCGACATCACCCGGCTGCAGGATGGATTCGTCGCGACCCTGACTCTGATCGGCGCGGCGCCAAAACGCGTGCTCACCCGCGCCGGCGCCCGTCCCGGAGACCTCATTTACGTCACGGGCTCTTTGGGGCGAAGTCTGCCCACGGGCCACCACCACCGATTTCAGCCCCGGCTGAAGGAAGGCCGCTGGCTTGCCTCCCGCTCGGCCATACGATCCATGACCGACGTGAGCGACGGGCTCGCCAAAGACCTGCGATCCCTGGCTCCCAAGGGCGCTGAGGCCCGAATTACGCCCGCCACGCTGCCACGGCGCGACGGAGCGGACATTCGAGCCGCCCTTTGCGACGGAGAAGACTATGAATTGGTCTTCTCCCTCGCGGCATCGGGCGATGCGGCCGCCCTGGAAAGGGACTGGCGGCGCTCCTTTCCTCGCGTCCGCCTAAGCCGAATCGGCCGCATCGCCCGCCTCGGATCGGCCATGGAACCGGGCGAGCGCCCGCTGAATTCGCTCCGTGGATACGAGCATCTTCGATAGGCTGTCGGCCGGCGTTCTTACCGCCGGAGCCGGGGAGACCCAATCCCTGGCGGAGGCCTTCGCCCGCGCGCTCCCGGCGGACTCGGTCGTGGCCCTTCATGGGGACCTCGGGGCCGGCAAGACTACTTGGGTCCAAGGGATGGCGCGCGCTTTTGGCGTCGATGAGGCCGTCACAAGCCCGACCTTCACAATCTACACGCTTCACCGGGGTAGCAATCGTCTCCTGGCCCACATCGACGCCTACCGCCTCGACCGCGCCGAGCAGATGGAGGACCTGCTGCTCGAAGATTTTCTGACAAGCCCGTGGTGCGTCGCGGTTGAATGGCCGGAGAAGGTGGGCTCGTGGCTGCCCGCAGGCGCCTGGCATCTGGATCTCGCCATCGAGACCGCGGGAAGACACCGGATCCGACTGACCCGCTCGCCGCCCGCCCCGTCGACAGGCGCGTAATTCGGAGCCAATCCCTCAGGTAGGAGCGATCTCTCCCTCCGGAGGGACCGCTTCCGCCATGGGCGCCGCTTCAACGATGGGGGCTTCCGCCAAAGGAGTCTCCGCGGGCGAAGGCTCCTCCGACGCGGCCGCCCCCTCTGAAGGGGGGGATGCCTGCGTGGTGGACGGAGCCTCCGTAGCAGGCGCCTCCGAAGCGGGCGCATCCGAGGCCCGCGACACGGAGGATTCCGGAACCGCCTCCGGGAAATTCTCCGGGTCTATGTCGGCCTCGACCTCCTTCTTGCGCGCCTCAACCATCGGAGGCGGCGCATAGAGCCGTCCGTCGATGAATTCGGTGACGTAACCCTCACGCACGAGCCAACCCAGGTCGCCCAGCATGCGGGCAGCCTTCTCTCGCTCTTCAGCCGTCGGCACAGCGCCCTCCTCGGCGGGTCCAAGGCCCAGAAACCGGGCTCCCAAATCTCCAGCCTTCATCATCGGATTGCCTTCGATGAAGGTGATCAACCCGTTGATGCTGTCGGAAAAAACCTGTCCAGGAACGCGGAATTTCCGCTTCACGGCGCAGACATAAGAGACACCCTTGGATCCTTTCTTGAAGATCGTGAAATGCTCCCTGCGGAGGCGACCGCGAAGCAGATTGGCCGTATCCAGGGGAAAACGTCGTTGGCGTTCCAGCGCGCCCTCGACCGCGCGGCGGATTTCACCCTGCGGCAGATTCTCGATCGCCTTGCCATGGAAACGGACGCTGTCGGTCTCACGAACGATCTTGTCCTTCGAATGGCTGAGCAGGTGCGTGCGCGCCTCTTCCATCGAGTCGAAGGCGAGCGGGGAAGCGCCCTCAGCCGGCGGCTGCTTCGAGGTGTAACGCGTCACTTTCTTCATCTTATCCAGCCACTGCTGGATGACCAAGGGGTCGCGGACCGATTCGATCCGCGAGCGAAATGCCTCACTCGACAGATTTCCCAGCCGAGCCGCGTAATGCTGCTGGGAGATCTGGGCGTACTTGTGATAATTGGGGGGAGCGAGAATCTCACCGGTGATGCCGCACCGATTGACGACCTGGAAGTTGCCCTTCGGAGGATCCACCTCCACCTCGGCCGCATCAAAGAAAAGACCCAGGTGCTTGGCCACCACATGCGCAATGGCGGCCTCCTCGCTTTCGAATGGCAGCCCGTCGGGCACCGATAGATGCAGGGGCTGAGCGGGCACGGAACCGGGAGCGACCGTGGGAGCCTGCCGGCGGGACACCACGGCGACGAAACGCTCGGGTTTCCCGATTACCGTGCGGGCAATTTCAAAGAGTTCGATTGTCCGAGCGGAGGTCCGTATAGTCCGAACCAAGGCGGTGAAGCTCGCGTCCTCCGGGTAGAAGATCGTGGCGAAATAGGGACTGTCGTAGGGCGCCCGGTCCTGGCGGTCCGCATTCGGGGCCGTCCGGCGAGGGCCGCCGCGAAACTCAGCGGGCTCCCGGCGCGGTCCGCCGGCATCCCGCGGAGGCTCAGCTCCCGCCTCCCCAGCCGGTTTGCGGAAGACGCGGCGGTCACGGCGGTCCGGAGCTCCGCCCCCTCCGGGCCCCTCCCGCCGGTCATCTCGGCGGGCATGGTCAGAGCGCCCGCGATCTGCGGCCGATTCTTTATCCTGGGTCCACTGCGTTCCGAAGCTGAATCCTTGAAGCTGGCTTAAATCCAGCTTGTTGAATGCAGTCTGCGGCGAGTCCTTGGGAGCATCTTCGTCCATGTAGTCGGTGTAGCGCGGTCCACGTCCTGTGACAGACGCCCTGCCATATTTCCCTCGGCAAAAGGAATGAGGCAAGCGATTTCCCCTAGGCACCTCTGAGGGGGTCCCGCGAACCGATCGATTTGCCAGGGAACCCAAATCCATTTAACCGCTCTTTTACAACCGCTCGCGCCCCCCTTAACCCCGCTCTTGTCCTCCTCCTCCCACCCCGTTCCAGCCTCCAACCGGCCTGCCGTGGACGCCGCCACTCTGCGGTTTCTTCCCTGGCTCGTGGCCATCGCCTTCTTCATGGAGTCGCTGGACACAACGATTCTCAATACGGCCGTCCCTACAATTGCCTCAGCCTTGCATGTGGCTCCGCTGAACATGAAAGCGGCCCTCACCAGCTACACCCTAAGCCTGGCGATTTTCATCCCGATCAGCGGATGGATTGCGGATCGGTTCGGCACCCGGCGGGTCTTCTTCAGCGCGATCAGCATCTTTGCGATCGGTTCCCTGCTCTGCGGACTATCGACCCACATGCCCATGCTCGTGGGCTCGCGGATCCTTCAGGGATGCGGCGGAGCTCTCATGATGCCTGTCGGTCGGATCACTATGGTGCGCTCGTTCCCTAAATCGGAACTGGTCAGAGCCATGAGCTTTGTCGCCATTCCCGGGCTGATTGGACCCCTGCTCGGGCCTCTCGCGGGTGGCCTGATCGTCGATTACCTGCATTGGCGCATGATCTTCTTTGTCAACCTTCCGATCGCCGTCCTTGGAATGGTCTTTGTCCATGCCCGGATGCCGGACTACCGCATCGACCGCACGGTGCCGCTCGACTTCGTGGGTCTGGTGCTCTTCGGGGCCGGTATTTCCCTCCTCTCCTACGTGCTCGAAATTTTTGGCGAGCACGCCCTCAGCTATCGGAGCATGGGATTTCTCGTGACGCTGTCCTTGCTGCTGATTTTCGCCTACGGCCGTCATTCGCTGCATATCCGCCACCCCTTGCTGAGGCTCCACCTATTCCGAATTCGAACGTTTCGGTCGGCGGTCGTCGGCAGTTTTGTGACCCGCCTCGGCGTCGGAGGCATGCCGTTCCTGCTCCCCCTCCTTTATCAGCTCGGGCTCGGATACTCGGCCGTCCAATCCGGCTTGCTGATCATGCCCCAACCCCTGGCCGCGATGGCCCTCAAGATGTTGATGCCACGGATACTGACACGGTTTGGTTACCGCAAGGTGCTCCTATCAAACACGATAGCGACTGGACTTGTGATCCTGTTCTTCACGCTGATCGGGACGGGCACCTCCCTTTTCTTGATTGTCGGCCTCGCCTTCGCCTTTGGGTTTTTCTCGTCGCTGCAGTACACCAGCATGAACACGCTTGTCTACGCCGACCTGGGCCCAGCGGACACAAGCATGGGCAGCAGTATCGCAAGCACCGCGCAGCAAATGTCCATGAGCTTCGGGGTCGCCGTCGCCTCGCTCCTGGCGATCCTTTTTCTAGGGGGCAATCGCCAACCGGGCGCGCCCGGATTGATCAACGGCATTCACCACACATTTGCCATCCTCGGAGTCCTCACGATCACTTCCGCCTTGGTTTTCCGCCAGCTTAAGCCGGCCGACGGGGCTTCGGTGAGTCAGCACCCCGCGCCCCAACATCCCTAATCCAACGGCCGAAAGGGGCCGCCCCGCAGCGAAATATCGGCCAAGAGTGCCTTTCGTGAGGCACCCCCGAGTCTGCTGCCGGTCAACAGATTCAACGAATTGACACTCCTGGACGGGTTTACGCCCATCGGCGCTCGCCGCCACGGGATTGCCCGCCCGGACCAGAATCAAGATGCATCCCCAAATTGCCATCGGCGGTTTCATTGTTGTCTCGCTGATCGGCGGAATCCTAGGGGGATTGGCCATGGAAGCGGTTCTACGTCTCATCAGCCGCGCCGAATGGGCGCGGTGCGACATGATTGTCGCTCTCGGGAGCCTCCTCACGAAATCGCGCGAGAACGCATTCCGGACGGGAGCCATCGTCCATCTAGTGTCGGCCGTCGTATTCGCATTTCTCTATTGTTTCGCCATTGTGAAGTTCGGTCTCGCCTATTTTCCCGCCGCTTTTTTTGCCGGATTGGGCATTGGTTTGATTCACGGGTTCATCGTGAGCCTGGCGCTGGGGTGGGTCGTCGCCGAGCAGCACCCACTTGAGGAATTTCGTGAAGCCAGTCTTGCCGTCTGTGTCGCCCATCTGGCCGCCCACGCGGCCTACGGCGCCGTGGTCGGCCTGACGATTGCCTTATCCGGGGTGCTCTAGTTGCGGGCGGCGGAAGTGTTCCCGAATAAATCGGGAACGTTTGAAACAGCGTTCGGCGGCACGCGTCTTGCATGGCACCACGCCTCAATGATGAGTCGACGACACCGCCTTCTGACTGGGGCGATCGCCTGGGCCGCCATCACCTCCATTCCAGCGCATGGAAGCGTTGCGCCTCAATTGCCGGCGCTGGCGGCCCCGCCTGCGTTCCTGGGCACCGATCTAAAAGCGGGGCAGCTCCCGGCTGCCCCCAAGAATGGCGACTCGCTCGCCTCGAAGCCCTACCTTGTCACAGATTCTCCGCTCGAAGGGGTGGCGATCGTCGCGACGTTCCGTTACCACCTGATGATTGGCGGAATAAAGACCCTCACGGTAGCCGATGTGTGGGGCTCCAGGGCGGCAAAAGCAGGATTGAAGAACGGAGATCAGATCGTCCGGATCGAAGGCAAACCCGTCGTCGGGATGAACATCTTCGAAGCCAAACATTTGATCGACCCCTATGGGCGGAGCCCAAAGATCCGCCTTGCGATCCAACACGTGAATTCCGATCAAACGCTCGACGTCGACCTTCCGCGGGGACCTCAAGGAGGCAAGTGACCGATTCCAATCGCCCGGTCGGGTGCAACCGAATACCGTGCGTGCGCGTCATGTTCGCCATGCGTTTATTTCCGCCCGCACGCCTGCTGCTTTGTGGACTCGGAATCACAGCGGTTCTAGGGGTGCCAGCCGCCCGGGCGGATCGCCGAACGGAAGTGGATGTCGTCGTCGACATGAGTGCGGAAGGGCGACGCGTGACGCCGCCGTCCCCCGGCCATCCCACCTACTGTTTGGTCATGATGGCCGGCTACCGCGAAATGGGTGGAATCGTCGCCGGCGAACAGCCGCCGAATCCGGACGATGTTGAGCGCTTGGTCCTCAAGACCCTCTCCGACCAGAGTTATCTCGCCACGACGGTCGTGGAGTCCCCCAACAAGGACGGTTCGAAGAAAGCCCTGACACTTCGAAAATCGAATCCCACCCTCATCGTCCAAGTGGTGTGGGGCTGCCTCAATCCCGTCTCCATGGAGAGCGATCCGACCGATCCTTCCACGAAGGTGGTCCTAAATCGGGACCAAATGCTGGGTTTGGTCGGCGGTAACACCCTCAACAATCTGGACCTCAATTTCGAGCGAGAGGGCGTCATGCAGGCCTCCGGCCGCGACCGGTATTTCGTCGCTCTCACCGCCTACGACATGGGCGCGTATGAGCGCACCCACAAGAAGGTCATGCTCTGGCAGGCTAAGATGAGCGTCGATACCGCCGGAGTCACTCAAAGCCAGGTTCTGGCCGCGCTTGTCACATCCGGAGGCCCCCTCCTTGGCCGCGAGACCAAGAGGCCCAAGATGCTGCTGGTTCCTGTCACGCCCGACGGAAGGGTCGATATCGGGGTGCCCACGGTGAAAGACTACCAGGACGTCCCGCCTCCGCCGCCGCCGAGTTCCGCTACCTTACCGGATCATTCAGCCGCCCATTAAGAGAGCTGATCGGCGATGGGCAGGGAAACCCGGAAGCAACTGCCTTTCCCGGGAGTGCTCTCCGCCTCGATTTCGCCCCGATGGGCGTGGCAGATCGACTTGACGATCGCCAGACCCAGCCCGGCTCCGTCCGGCTGCCGGGAGCGGGCTTTGTCTGCTCGAAAGAATCGATCAAAGACATGCGGCAGATCGTCGGCGCCAATGCCGACTCCCGTATCGGCCACCTCGAGCACGGCGCGGTTGCCAATACGCCTCACCCTGAGCTGCACCGCCCCCCCGTCGGGCGTGTACTTGATCGCGTTATCGAGCAGGTTCACAATCACCTGCTTCAGGCGCGCACGGTCCCCTTCCACAAAGACTGCATTGGGTCCATCGAATGCGAGGGACATTTTACGGTCCTCAGCCAGGAGCGTCATCTGATTCACCGTAGCGAACGCCAGTTGTGCAAGATCGACCCGCACCCATTCGGCCTGAGCCTCGCCCGCGTCGAGGCGAGAGAGCGCGAACAGACGCTCGACGATCATCGCCAGCCGCTCCACCTCTTCAAGCAGGCTGCCCAGGCGTTCCCGTTCCGCGGCGGGCACGGAGGCATCCTGCGCCAGGCTTTCCAATTCGCCGCGAAGAATGGTCAGCGGCGTTCGGAGCTCATGTGAGGCGTCGGCCACGAATCGCTTGGAATTCTGGAACGCGTCATCCAGGCGCGTGATCATGAGATTCAAGGCCAGCGACAGCCGTTCCAATTCGTCGCCGGTCTGGGGAGCGGGCAGGCGCTCGCTGAGACTGTGCTGGGTGATCAGTTGCGCCTTGAGGGTCATCTGCTCCACCGGATGGAGCGCGCGGCGCACCAGCCAATACCCACCCATGGCCGCCAGAAGGACCACGACCGGCAGCCCGACGGCCAATAGAACCAACAAATGGTGGAAAAGGTTCTGAACTGGACTGGAGGAGGTGCCCACCTCGACCCAGTACTGCGTGCCGGCCACATCGGCCCGGGACGAGGCGATCAGCAGATCGGCGCTTCTTGGCATCGGC
>Ga0302325_10028579_pt1 | contig 11536 bp, 5 predicted proteins | sample Palsa_T0_2_FD_201948 | JGI IMG/M metagenome (GOLD analysis project Ga0302325, IMG submission 201948) | Peat permafrost microbial communities from Stordalen Mire near Abisko, Sweden - Palsa_T0_2 | ecosystem: Environmental > Terrestrial > Soil > Palsa > Peat permafrost | place: Sweden: Abisko... | reverse complement strand
GCGGACGATCTTCTGGGCATGCTGGAGGTGCTCGTTCGCCCCCTTGTTGTCTCTCTGCTCGAGGGCCACCTCGGCCCGGGCAATGTCGACCGACATGCGGTCACAGAGCATGAGGAGAAGGTGCGGGCCGTTCGCCGTTTGCACCGCTTGGCTCTGGTATGCGGAGGCGGGGTTCTGGTCGGACATGATCGTGCTCCTCACGCCGAGCCGGACGAGGAGCTGGACGACGAGGAGTTCGATGACAACGAGGAGAGGCCGGACGAGGACGACGAGGAGTTGGACGAATCAGTCAGGAACTGGCTCTCTGATGAGAGTTGGGACAAGGTCTCCTCCAAGTGGGTGAACTCTTGGGTCAAGGTCGCCTGCTGGGTACTGACCAGTTGCTGTTGGAGGGCGATCTCTCCCGTCACGTTGCTCAGGGTGTTCTTCAGGCCGCCGATGGTGTCGGCGATCTGGCCCTCCGGGCTAAGGGTCGACTGCTCGGCCAGGTTGGCCAGCGCCTCCGCCATCCCCGGCTTGTAGTCGACGGTGCCCAGTGTCGTGGGCGAGGTGATCCCCGGGGTGGTGACCGTGAGAACCAGGCCGTCGGCCGGGCTGCTGGGATCGGAGAGGGACAGGATCTGACCGGACCCGGTCGCCGTCTCCCCGTTTATGGTCCCCGCCACATCGGTGCCCGCGTAGGTGCTCCCCGAGGCGGTGAGGCCGAGCTGGTCGCTGCCGGTGGTGGAAACCCCGAACGTGGCGGCCGAGCCGTAGTCGGCCGAGCTCAGCTGGACCTGGTACGAGCCGGCCGAGCCACGCAGTGAGGCCGAAACACCAATGCCGGCGGCGGCCAATGCGCCGTTCAGCCCGCTGATCACGTCGGCCACGCTTTCGCCGGCCGACACGGCGTAGGTGGCGCTGTTCGAACCCGAGGTCACCGTGTAGCTTTCGGCCGCCCCCACCGTGGAGGTGGGAGCGGCGAAGACGGTCGACCCCATGTCGACGGCCTGGGAGGCCGACTGGCTGATCGAGACCGCGTAGTCGCCCGGGACGGTGCCGTCCGTGGCGCCGGCCACGCTGACCTGGCCGTCGTAGACCGGGCCTGAGGCAGAGAACGTGCCTCCTTCGGTGAACATGGCCTGCACCGCCGCCGGGTTCTTGTCGTAGGCCGCTTCGAAGGCACTCTGGTTGAACGTGATGGTGCCTGACGAGGTGATGGCCAAGCCGGCTGACTCCCCCGCCGTCCCGTCCGACCCCGAACCCGAGGACCCGACGGCCTGGCCCACGATGGACAGCACCTGCTGCGCCAGTTGGTTCAAGGAGGTCTGGCCGTTGAGGGGGGCGGCGGTGTTGGTCGACTCGTTGTAGGCCGTGTCGGTCGAGATGCTGGAGAGCACCTGATTGGCGGCGCTGACGAGCGCCGAGACCTGGCTCACCATTTGGGAGCCGTCCGGTGAGATCGTGATGGTCACCGGGGTCGCACTCACCTGGGCCAGGTTCACGCTGACACCAGGGAGCAAGCCGGTCACGGTGTTGGTCGGGGAGGTGACCTGGAAGCCGCCGGTCCCTCCGATCGAGACGATGGCGTTCTGGGCTGCGGTCGTCGTCTGCAGCGCTCCGAGGGACGAGCTGGAGAAGGCCTGCGTGTCGACGGTGGCGGCTCCGGCCGTGCCCGTGTTCTTCGACGTCACCTCCAGTGCGTACTGGTTGGTGCCGACCTGGAGCGCCGTCGCCGTGACCCCGGCGTCCGCCCCGTTGATGCCCGCCACCACCGAGGTCAGCGAGCCGTCACCGACCGAGACGTTCTGGGCCGTCATGGTGCCCACGCTCAACCCACCGGAGATTGCCGCGGTGACCGTGCCGCCGTTCCCGGAGTCGAGCGTGACCTGCGTGGTGCCCGTGGCCGCGATGTCGTTGACCGTGGTGGTCGTCCCGTCCACATCGATCTGGCCATCGGTCCCGTAGACCGTCGAGCCACTCGAGAGACCGAGGGCGCCGAGGGCGGAGCCGCCGGTGACCGCCAATGTGGCCGTGCTGCCCTGCTGCGTGGTGGCGATCGACAGCAGCCCGCTCGAACTGACGGACGCGCTGAGCGCCCCGCCGGAGCCCGAAGTGATCGCCTGGGCCAGCTGCGCAGCAGTGTAGGTCCCCGAGGCGATCGTGACGGCGAGCGGGCTCCCGTTGACGTCCACATCGATCTCGTCGTTGGCCCCGGTGATCGTCGTGCTGGCGGCCAGCGGCGTGCCCGCCGCCACCGTTGCCCCGGCAGAAGCCTGGGTCACGCTGATCGAATGGGCCCCCACCGAGAGCCCCGAACCGGCCGTGAACGAGGCCAGGCCGAGCGCCGACCCTCCCGATCCGACCAGGATGTTGCCCGACGCCACCACGTCGTCGGTCGACGCCACGGTGCCCTGGGATATCTGGGTCGACCCGGTGGCCAGCTGATCCACGGCGAGAGTGACCGAGCCCGGGGCCGAGCCCGACGTGATGGTCCCGGTGGCGATGGACGAATTCGACGAGCTGGCCGAGAAGGCCTCGTCGTAGGCCACCGGGTTGGCCAATACGTCGGCGGTCTGCTGCAGGGTCAGAAGTTGCGAGTTGATGGTCTGGTAATCGGAGATCTGCGTGTTGAGGGTCGATTGCTGCGTCTGCAAGGCGTCCAGCGGCTGCTCGAATATCTGCATTTCGGCGCTGATGATCGCCGAGGTATTGAGGCCTGACTCCAATCCGCCGAAGCTCACCGGTGTGCTTGTCATCTGCCCTGCTCCACTGTTGGTCGTGTGCGTGTCCTGCGGTGCGTTGCCACGTCCGGTGAGTGCACCCCCGACCGATGTTTCGGACCGGGGGTGCACTCAGCGGCGTGTACCTCTCCCCTCCTGGCCGGAGGGCGCCTACTGGAGGAGCTTCTCCGCCAGACTCGGCAGCTGTTCGGCCTGGGCCAGGACCGAGACACCCGATTGCTCGAGGATCTGGTCCGAGGCGAACACCGACGTCTCCTGGGCGACGTTGACGTCGACCAGGTTGGCGTGGGCCGATTCGATGTTCTGCTGCGCCGTGGTCAGGTTCGAGGCCAGCGACGTGATCTGGTTCTGAGTGGCCCCGACATTGGCTGCCTGGCTGGCCACCGAGCTGATCGCTGTCTGCACGGCGGTCATCGCCGCTTCGGCCGCGGCCACGGTACCGATGCTGACGGTCACGCTGTCCACGCCCAGCGCGGTCGAGTCCGATGCCGCGATCGTGATCACGATCTGGTCGCTCGCGCTGTTGTAGGGCCCAACCTGGAAGGTCTCACCGCTGTACGTCCCACCCAGCAGCGGGGTGGTCCCGTAGCTGGTGCTCCCGGCGATCTGGTCGAGCTCGTTCTGCAACGAGACGAACTCAGCCTGAGCGGCGGAAAGGGTGCCGGCGTCCTGCACGCCACCGTTAGCGGCCTCCGTGGCCAGGGAGTTCATGGTCTGGAGGATTGAAGCCTCTTGACCAAGTGCGCCCTGAGCCGTCTGGAGCACCGACACGGCGTCCTGCGTGTTGCTGATCGCCTGCGTGTACCCGTTTGACTCTTCCTGAAGGTATTGGCCGATGACGTAGCCCGAAGGGTCGTCGGCGGCAGTTTGGATCTGCAAGCCCGAAGAGAGCTCGCCTACTGCATGTGACAGCGCGCTGTTGGTCGCGTCGAGGTTGTCGTACGACTCGACAGCGGCTGGGTTGTCATTGATAAGCAATCCCGACATGGGTGGTCCTCCTGATGACGTTGGTTCTTCCCGAAGGAAGATGGAGCTTCCTTGCTCCACACTCACCTACGGTCCGAGGAGGACGGAAGTTGAGAGGGCGGCGCCGATTATTTGAGCGCGGGACGGCGAAGGGCGGCGAGGCAGTCCTCGGCGGACAGTGGCTGGGCGAAGTAGAAGCCCTGCGCGCGTTCACAGCCGAGAGCGCGCAACGCGGCGAGCTGCGCCTCGGTCTCGACTCCCTCGGCGGTGACCGGTATGTCGAGCGCGAATCCGATCGCCAGGATGGCGGAGACGATCGCCCGCTTCGACTCGTCGCCCGCCAGCCCATCAATGAAGGACTGGTCGATCTTCAACTCGTCGATGCTCAAGCGGGTCAGGTACGAGAGCGAGGAATACTTCGTCCCGAAATCGTCGATCGAAATGCGCACTCCGATCTGGCGGAGTCGCCCCAGCACCTCGGACACGACCGCATCCTCAATCAGGACAGACTCGGTCAACTCGAGACACAGGGCGGCCGGCTCGAGCCCGGCCTCCGAGAGCGCCCGCTCCACAATGATGGGGAATTCGGCGGAACGGAGCTGTAGCGCCGCCACATTCACGGACATGCCCCAGTTCTCGTGTCCTGGCGTGGCGGCCCGCCAGTCCCGGAGCTGCCGGCACGCTGTCTCCAGGACCCAGGCGCCGATCGGGACGATGAGGCCGTTCTCCTCCGCCACCGAGATGAAGTCGTTCGGCTGGACAATGCCACGCTCAGGGTGCATCCAGCGCACGAGGGCCTCGGCTCCGACGAAGCAGTTCGCGGTCAGGGACACTATCGGCTGGAACGCCAGGTACATCTGGTCACCGTCGAGAGCCCGTCGGAGCGACTCTTCGAGCGCGAAGCGCTGCTCGACCTCACGACGGAGCCCGTGGTCGTACAACTCGAAGCGGTTCCGACCCTTCTCTTTGGCGCGATGCATGGCCAGATGGGCATCGCGCAGGAGCGCCTCGGCCGACGCGCCCGGCCCGCTCACGGCGACGCCGATGCTGGCCGTGATGAAGGCGTCACCGCATTCGAGCGGGTACGGCTCGGCGATGGCGGCCAGAATACGCTCGACGCGCTCGACTGCGCTGGCGGCCGTGGTGATGTTCTCGCAGACGAGCCCGTACTCGTCGGCACCGAAGCGGGCGACGGTGTCGGTCACGCGGATCAGGGACCGCAATCGATCCGCCAGGGCGCACAGCAGCACGTCGCCGCATTCGTTGCCACGGGCGCCGTTGATCAGGGTGAAGCGATCCAAGTCGATATAGAGGACCGCAACATTCGAACCGTTGCGGACGGCGCGGGCGACGCCCCGCTCGGCCCGGTCGAGGAACAGGGCGCGGTTGGGAAGTCCCGTCAGCCGATCGTAGAGTGCCTCATGGGCGAGCGCGAGCTCGGCCCGCTTGCGTTCCGTGATGTCTTGGACCACTCCGGTGAGCTCGGCCACCGTGCCCGTGTCGTTGTGTCGTGCGTCTGCGGCCAACAAGAGCCAGCGGGTTGGCCCGTCGGGTTGGGCCAGTCGGACCTCGAGCTCGACCGAGCTCCCCTCGGCTCTGCCCTTCATGACCGTCTCGGCGAGCAACTCCCGATCGTCAGGGTGAACCAGATTGTAAAAGTCGATGTTGCGGAGCTCGCGTCCTGGTTCGATACCGATGATCCGGCAGGCCTCGGGTGTCAAGGTCGGGATCTGGTCAGGACCAAAGGCGGCCTTCCAGGCGCCGATCCGTCCGATCGCCTGCGTGTGGGCCAGGGACTCCCTGCTCTCCCGAAGCTCCTGCTCACGTCGGCGGCGGTCGGCGATGCCGCGGGCGAAGGACGAGGTGCCGATGACCACTCCCCCCTCGTCGACAATGGGGGAGACCCGCACCTCGACCTCGACGAGCGATCCGTCCGCTCTCCGGCGGGTTCCCTCGACCACGTTGTTCGTCTCCCCCCGGCGAACCGACTCCAAGATCGTCACCATCTGGATGAGTTCGTTATCGGGGTAGACGGCAGAGATGTTGCGGCCGATGATCTCATCGGCGGCGTACCCGTAGAGATCCTCCGCCCCTCGATTCCACGCGGTGATCACGCCATCAAGTCTGGTGGCGATGATGGCGTCGGCCGAGCCCTGTTCGATGGCGGACAGCCGGGCGCTGATTTCCGCGTCAACCCCCGCTCCCGTCGTTCCCCTTCGTCGCTTCCCCGCGCCGCCCAGTCCGGGAGCATAGAGATCCGTCGGACGTCGATATTGGATGGTCATGACGACTCGAATGGGAAGTGAAGCGAGGCGCGGCCGCCCCGACACCGGAGGCATCGGGGCCGGGCGAAGGCCAAGAGGGTGGGACGTCGTACTCGGTGCACCTGTGGATCCCTCCCGTGCTCGCCCGGGCCTTTCGACCAACCCCGGGCGAATGCCCCGATGGCCTGTCTGCTTACGGACCGTCGTCGCCAGGAATTGAGAGCGACCGCCGTAAATCTGAGCCGATCTCCCCCGACCAGCTTGGTTCAGCCTGCACTGGCCACGCGGTCGCGCCGGCGGGCACTCGGTGGAGTCAGGTCCTTGTACCGCACCCGATCCACGGCCGCCATCCGGCTGTGCATGGCGCGAACCGAGCGGGTCGGCGAGAACTGGCGCCGCGCCCGTTCCTGCGCCCTTCTGGCCCGTGCGGCCGCCATGGTCGGCTGCTCGAATACCAGGCGCATCGCCCGGGCGGCGGCGTCGAGGTCCGGCTCGGCCCATGAACCTCCGGGCTCGCACCGGTACTCGGTCCCGGGAATGGGCGTGCGCACATAGGGGAGAAGCATGCTGTCGCGCTGATCTTGCATCTCTGCGCTGAACGAGTGGGCCGTGGCAATGGTCGGGATCCCTCTGGCCATCGCTCGCGCCAGCGCCAGACCCGTCCCCTCGCTCCGGTGCAGCGAGACGAAACAGGAGTCCCGGCCCGACCGCCCCGAGAACGCATCCTCCGGACGCCCGGCGGGATCATGCAACACCGCGATGTCGGGCCGGCCCGCCGCAGCGTCAATGAGGCCGGCGTGCTCTGCGGGGTAACGGGCCGCGTGAGCCGTCTCGATCACCAGCCGGGGTCCGGCGCCTGACTCGAACGCGGCACAGAAAGCCGCCACCGTGCCGAGCGGGTTCTGGCGTTCGAACCCCGTTTCGTAGTCGACCCGCGCCAGGAAGGTGAAGGCGGAGTCCGGGCTGCCATCTGTCGCCGGGCCCGTCGCCGGCCCGGTCGCCCGCACCGGAAGGGGCATACGCAGGACCCGGTGGTCGGTCAATTTGGCCACGGTGTCGGCGGTGAACCAGGAGGGAACCCAGATCTCGTGGACCATACGGGCCACCGTGCTCATGACCTCGGAAGGGGTTTCGAGGTCCCAGAGCCACATGCCGATCATGTAACGACCCTCGAACGACGCCGCTCCGTGGTCGATGACATAGTTGGCCAAGTCTCCACAGGTGAGCACCAACAGCGTCGTGTCGAAGGGATGGTCCCCCCGGTCGCGCTGGGCCCACTCCACCGGTCCGCGCCGTCCGTCGGCATGATAGGACGTGGTGGAGACGGATATGCCGTGGCTGTGCAACTCCGTGGCCAGCGTCCGCGCCACCGCACCCTCGGCGGACGTGGCCCCGAACGGACCGACAATGTTGATTCCGCCGCGGCGAGCCACCGGAGCCACCGCCTGCAACGTGGTGGCCAACTGCGCCGGACGTCCCCGTTCGGGCAGGCCCGAGACGATCGTGATGGCAGTAGGCATGGGGATCACGTCCACGTGCCCGGCTTCGAGAAGTCCCGGCGCCAGCCGGGCGATCTCCTCGGTCGACTCCTCCAGCGCGCCAGGGCCGAGAAGGCGACGGGCCTCATGCACCGCATTGACGACGGCACGCTCCCCGAAGCTGCCGAACGCGGCCGCGCCGGCGAGGATGCGCACCCTCGGATCGAGCGTGGCGTCGCTGGCCATGGCCACCAACGGGCAGGCGCCCGCGAGGCCACGCCGACGCAACCGCGACGACCACACGAGCGCTCGGGCCACGGGGAGGCGCGGCCCGAGCCGGCCGGCGGCGGCCAGGGGTTCGAGCCGATCGGGGAACCGTTCCCAGATCCCCTCGAGCACGGCATCGGCGAGCGGTGGTGGTTGGCGGAGCACCCTCCCGAGCACGGGCATGAGGTCGTCGACGTGGAGCGCCCCCCCTATCTCCGCCGGGGACCGGCCGGCCCGATCCAGCCAGGTCGCCAGTTCACCCAGGTCGGCTTCGAGCACCCCGTCGCTCCGTACGGCATCGAGCACCACATCGGCCGCCTGACCGAACCGGTCCAAGGAGGCCAGCGCTTCGCCCCGCATGGCCGCCAGCATGTGGGCGGCATACTCCATGCCGTCGTCGTCCCGACCTCGAGCAGGCACACGCGCCAGCAAAGAAAGACCGGCTTCGGCGTCACCCATGGCGATCCGCATGCGGCCTTCGGCGATGTCCGCCGCGATCTGGTTGACGGATATCCGGCGTAGCTCGTCGACCTGCGCCAAGGACTCGTCGAACCGGCCGAGCCGGCCGAGGATATAGATCAGATTCTTGATGGCCAGCCGCTGGGTGATGGGATCTTCGGCGCTGGTGGCCGCCTGGCGCAGCGTCTCGATGGCCTCGATGCTCCGGCCGGCCGACTCCAGCGCGCGGCCGTAGTTCATGAGCGCGTAGGGGCGGATGAGTTCGTCGTCGTCGAGAGCAGCTTGCGCGATGGCGAGGTTGCGCTCCGCTTTGTGCCTGGTCTCGAACACCTCGGCTGCATAACCCCGGTGGATGATGCGGGCACCGGTCAGGTAGCCGATTGTCAGGCGTCGGCCTGGGTCGTCCAACGCCACCACCTGCTCGTGCAGACGGTGACGCCAGGTGCAGGACGTCCGGCGAAAGAGACGGACCGCCGTGTGGACCGAACGCGCGTTCCCGGCACCGTGGAGGTTCTCAATGGCAACCAGGTAGGCCTCCACATCGGAGCGCCGATCGGACAAGAGGGCCCGGAGCGAAGTCGGGTCGGAGAGCAGCGTCTCGTCGGCATCGAGCGAGAGGACCCAATCGCCGCGCGCCTCTGCCAGTGCGGCGTTCCGGGCTCGGGCGAAGGACTCGTCCCAATAGCCCTCGATCACCCGCGCCCCAGCCGCCCGGGCCAGCTCGATCGTGCGATCGGTCGAACCGGTGTCGTAGACGACGATCTCGTCGGCCAGGTCGGCTATGGACTCGAGGCAGGACGGCAGCAACTGCTCTTCGTCCTTGACGATGAGGCAGACCGAGAGCACGCAGAGGGGCGGCACGAGCGCGCTGCCCCACTTCTCTGCGAACCGGCGCTTGTTCTCCCGCTGTTGGAGGCCCCAGTCCACACCGTTCACATCGAAGGTGACGTGGGCGGCGTGATGCACGAACGAGCCGTGCGCCACGACCAGGCGGAATCCGGCCGTTCGAAGCTTCATGCAGAGGTCATCGTCCTCGAAGCCGCCGATCGGGTACCCCTCGTCGAATCCCTCAACCGCCCGGAAAGTCTCGGCGCGCACTGCGATGCAAAACCCCACGAGCCGGGCGCACTCGCTCGTGCTGCCGCCGTGGGCCCGCCGGCGCGCCTCGGCGAATTCGCCGATGGCGGCCACATCCTCATCGCGGTACGAGACGTCTTCCACCAGCTGGTGGCCTGAGACCCCGTTCGATCGTGGACCGACCGCGCCCACTTCAGGGTCCGCCAAGGGCGCCAGCAACTCGTCCAACCAGCCGGCCGGCACGATCGTGTCGTTGTTCAAGAAGACGACGAACTCGCCCCGGGCCACCGCAGCTCCCTGATTGCAGCCCCGCGCGAACCCACGATTTTCGTCATTGCGCACGACCTCGACCCAGGGGTACTTGACGAGCTCCTCCCTGGTGGCGTCGGTCGAGCCGTTGTCGACCACCACCACCTGGTCCTCCGGACCGAGCGTGGGTTGTAGGGAGTCCAGGCAGCGCTGCGTATGCTCCCAGGCGTTCCAGGCGAGAATGACGATGGTCGCCCGGGCGGCCGGGGTCAGCGTACTCACGAGCCTTGTAACGGCCCATATCCCCACGGAATTGACCCCCTGGGCCCTACGATGGCGTCCGGAACGGCGGCAAGGGCGTAGCGTTTGCGTTGTGGTGCGTTCGCTAGAAGAGATCGATTCCCTGCTCGGGCGGGCGAACCCCATAGGCGTGTCGACGGCTGTGGCAACGCTCAGGCAGTGGCGTACCGACCTGGTCCGGGCCTCCGTACTTGTCTCCTATGCCATCGGCGTGCTCTCGCTCGACGTGGAAATCCTGGCGCGTGGCGGGGCCACGCTCTCCGACGACGTGCTGGCGGCGATGGTGGATGACCTTCCGGACATTCTCGCCGACGGATGGGTCGGGGGCGGGTGGTCGCTCTCCCCCGACGCCGCAGCCTCGGTCGGCGCCGCCGCCGAGATCGCCATGGATCAGTCGGAGGGCCTGCTCAGGCTCCATGCGGACGTGGTGATGGGCGATCTGGCTGATCCGGACGTGGTGGGTGATCTCCTGATCAGCGTCGAGCAACTCCGGGACGAGCTGGTCGAGCGGAGAGATGCGCTCGAAGGCCGGATCCGCAAGATTCAAGAGGTGGTGCGCACGCAGTACGCCAGCGGTGCCGCCTCGGTTGACGACTGGCTGACCTGAGCCATCCGTCGCGGGCGACGCGGCCGACGAGGGGTTACCGGGCCACTTTGACCAGGTACTGATAGACCCGGAACTGGTCCGATGTGTCCGTCGTGGACAACGCCTTGAAGGCGTCGACGAGCACGAGGTCCGCGTCGGCGATCGGGACGGTGGTGGCCGTGTAACTGCGGGATCCGTAGCCGGCGCCGGCGAAGAGCCCGTCGATCTCGGTCAACGTGAAAAAGCGCAGATGCGTCCGATCCAGAATGCCGGCGTCTTGATACGGGAACCTCCCGTTCAGAAGGTCGCGCATGACCGACACGTGCATGATGTTGGGGATGCTGGCGATCACCGAGCCCGTCTCTTTGAGATGAGGACGGATGTTGGCGACCACGCGCCAGGGGTCGACGAGGTGCTCCAGTATGTCTGCCGTGATCACGTAGTCGAAGAACTGCTCGGGGTAGTCCAGGGGCAGCGCGGCATCCATGTGGCGGATGTCGGCGAACTCCCGTCCGATCGCCGCGGCACCGACGTTGAGCTCGATGCCGTGGAGCTCGGCGTTGGGGAAGCGATTCTTGATCTCCAGCAGGGTGGCTCCGCAGGCACAGCCGAGCTCGAGTACGCGCAAGGCCGTCTCGGGGGGATGTGAGTCGAGCAGCGCGACGACTTCGGATCGCTGGATGCTCGAATAGGTCGGGTCAAAACCCCAGGCGGCCACGAAATGGTCGCATTGGCGACGGAACTCCTCGCCACGCAGGGCATCGTGAGGCCGGCCGCTGTAGTGCACAAAGACATCCCGGGCATAGCGCAAGGTCCAGCCCGAAGAGAGCAGCCGGAAGGACAAATCGGCATCCCGCAACGTCGACATGGCATAGTGCTCGTCGAATGCGCCGGCAGCATCCAAAGCCTCTCGCCTGAGCAGGAGACAGGCGCAGCTCAATCGCAATCGCCTGTCCCAGCGGCCGGGATCAGGCGAATTGAAGCTCGCCGCCAACTCGGCCAGCTCGTGCGGCGACTGGTAGCTCGCCGGCACGGTCTGACCGTGAATGCTGTTGGTGGCCGGTCCCACCGCTCCGATTTGCGCGTCGCTATGGAGTGCATTGCGGAGGATGGGCAGGTAGCCACCGGTCACCCTGACCCGCGAGTCGAGCAGCAGCACATCGTCGA
>Ga0302325_10028575_pt1 | contig 11537 bp, 8 predicted proteins | sample Palsa_T0_2_FD_201948 | JGI IMG/M metagenome (GOLD analysis project Ga0302325, IMG submission 201948) | Peat permafrost microbial communities from Stordalen Mire near Abisko, Sweden - Palsa_T0_2 | ecosystem: Environmental > Terrestrial > Soil > Palsa > Peat permafrost | place: Sweden: Abisko... | reverse complement strand
GAGCCCTTCGTCGCATCGCCGGCGCTGTAGGAATGTGCACCCGCTCCCGCAAGCTTACCGCCGTCGACAATCAGATACTCGTTGCGTATGGGCCGTTTCTCGAACCAGCACTCGAGAATCTCGCGCGTTCCCGCCGCATAGCGGGTCTGCGCTGAGAGTGTAGTTCCCGAGGTATGCGGCGTCATACCGTGGTGAGGCATGGTTCGCCAGGGATGATCCTGCGGCGCAGGTTGCGGGAACCACACGTCACCGGCATAGCCTGCAAGCTGTCCCGATTTAAGCGCCTTGACGATTGCGTCGCGATTGCAGATCTTGCCGCGAGCCGTGTTCACGATGTACGCGCCGCGCTTCATCTTGCTGATGAGTGCGTCATTAAACAGATTCTCCGTCTCGGAATGTAAGGGCGCATTGATCGTGACGACGTCGCAAACCTTGACCAACGATTCCGCATTCGGATGAAAGGTGACGTTTAGTTCCTTCTCAACGCTCTCGGGCAAGCGGTGGCGATCCGTGTAGTGCAGCTTGACGTCAAAGGGCTTGAGACGGCGCAGCACTGCAAGTCCGATGCGACCGGCGGCAACGGTACCGACTTGCATGGCCTCCAGATCGTAGGCTCGCTCGACGCAGTCGGCGATGTTCCAACCACCGTCGATGACCCATTTGTAGGAAGGTATGTAGTTACGCACCAGCGCCAGGATCATCATCACGACGTGCTCGGAGACGCTGATGCTGTTGCAGTACGTGACTTCCGCGACGGTGATGCCGCGTTTCATAGCGGCGTCCAGGTCGACGTGGTCTGAGCCGATTCCGGCCGTGATCGCAAGCTTGAGCTTTGGAGCCTTGGCGATACGCTCGGCGGTCAGGTAAGCCGGCCAGAAGGGTTGCGAGATCACGATTTCTGCATCCGGTAGCTCGCGCTCGAACACTGAGTTGGGTCCGTCCTTGTCGGATGTGACGACCAGCGTGTGCCCTTGCGACTCGAGATACTTGCGCAAGCCGAGTTCTCCAGAAACGCACCCCAGGAGTTCACCGGGTTTAAAGTCGATCTGCTTCGGAGTCGGCGCCGTCTGCCCTCCGGGGTAGCCCGCTATATGCGGGATGGTGTCACGGGCGTACTTTTTGGGCATGCCGTCAACAGGATCGTCATACAGAACGCAAATTACCTTAGCCATCGAAAGACCCCCTCACTTAAACACGTGGCTCAGGGTGAAGAGACCGCCCGGGACGATCAAATCGATAATGTCAGTCAGGCAATCGAAGTCCTCTATCAGATGCATCCCGTGCCCTCAACGGTTTAGCCTAGGATAAGGTCGTGGGCTGCGTGCGCGGCTCGCTCGATGCGCGGAACCGGTAGAGCTCATCAAGAAGTGCAAGGGGGGTGAATGCTTGTTGCGGTCCTGGTGTTTTTGGGGGGCATGCTGACCATTTTGAGTCCGTGCATCCTGCCCGTTTTACCGTTCGTATTCGCGCGAGCAGAACAGCCATTTCTAAAGAGTGGCCTGCCGCTTCTCCTCGGAATGGCGCTGACTTTCGCCGCAGTCGCAACCTTAGCCGCCGTCGGTGGATCGTGGGCCGTGCACATCAACCAATACGGCCGCACGCTCGCGCTCTTGTTGCTCGCGGCCTTTGCGATGACACTGTTGTCGCGCCGTGCGGCCGACTGGCTCGCTCGACCATTCGTTGCCCTTGGAAACCGTCTGACACGGCAGGATCGGGCACCCGGTCCCAACGCCGGAATCGGACGCTCGCTTCTTCTCGGGGTCGCAACGGGGTTGCTGTGGGCACCGTGTGCCGGCCCCATCCTTGGGCTCGTGCTTACCGGAGCTGCACTGTCCGGTGCGAACGCGCAGACGACATTACTGCTCTTTGCATATGCGGCCGGGGCCGCCACTTCTCTTGCGGTTGCGCTATTAGCAGGCGGACGCTTATTCGCGGCGTTGAAGCGCGGTCTCGGGGCGGGCGAATGGATACGGCGCAGCCTTGGAGTGGCCGTTTTGCTGGCGGTCGCAGCGATTGCCTTCGGCTGGGACAGCGGTGTATTGACTCGCCTGTCGGTTGCGGGTACGGGCCGATTCGAGCAGGCGCTTATCTCGAACATAGCGCCCAGAAACTTCGCAGGTGGCGGCAGCCTCAGCCAGGGCAATGTGGCTCCGGGAGGAGATGCGGACGCCAACCGTCTGGGCGCGAGTGCTGCGGGGTTACAAGAGCTTCCAATCGAGGGTAATTTGCCGTCGCTCAGCGGCGCGACCGCATGGCTCAACTCCGGGCCGCTTACACCGGAGGCGCTGCGCGGCAAAGTCGTTGTCATCGACTTCTGGACGTATTCCTGCATCAACTGCCTGCGTTCCGTGCCCTATGTGAAAGCTTGGTACGAGAAGTACAAGGCGAACGGCCTCGTCGTCATCGGTGTGCATGCTCCGGAATTTGCATTCGAAAAGGACTTGGATAACGTGCGCCGCGCGGTGCACGACTTGGGCATCGTGTATCCGGTTGCCCTCGATAACGATTATTCAATATGGCGCGGCTTCAATAATCAGTACTGGCCTGCGCATTACTTCATCGACGTCGAGGGGCGTATTCGCGCGCATCATTTCGGCGAAGGCGAATATGATCGCTCCGAGGCCATCATCCGACAATTGCTCACCGAGGCTGGAGCCAAGGACTTACGTCAAGTGGCAACGACGGCTTCAGGAGCCGGCGTTCAGGTTGCGCCGGACCTCGCGGACATGCGCTCTGCAGAGACGTACATCGGATATGCGCGCGCTAATCATTTCGCCTCAAGCCCAGAGATCGCGCCAGACCGATCCCAGATGTACACGGCACCGGCCAAGCCTAGCCTCAATCAATGGGGCCTTGCCGGCAGCTGGACCGTGACTAAGGAAAGGGCCGTATTAGACCGCGCAGGCGGCAAAATCTTCTTCAGGTTTCACGCCCGCGATCTGCATCTCGTCCTGGGTCCCGGCACCGCCGGTAAGTCAGTGCGTTTTCGCGTGACACTGGACGGTGCGGCACCCGGCGCGAATCACGGAGTCGACACCGACTCAGACGGTGCTGGCGCCGTCAGTGAACAGCGCCTGTACCAACTCATCCGACAATCCGGTGATATTGGTGAGCACACGTTTACGATCGAGTTTCTTGATGATGGCGTGCAGGCGTACGCATTTACGTTTGGTTGAGTAGCGCTAACCGGGTGCGAACTGATTAATAGAAGAGTGCAGAGAATGCACCATCCCCGGCGGTTCTAAAGGGCCGAACAGTACCGCCGAGTGCAGGGCCCTTGAAAAGCGCGCGAAGCTACACGGGAATCGGTGATTCCAGCTCGATCGCGGGATGCCAAGATCAGCGCTTCATCGAGCTGCCCCTTTAAGCGGTTGCGTTGTTGATGATCGCGCCTGCCTTGAAACCCTCTTGTCACCTCTTCTCGACTGACTTGGTCACCGCTGCGGCGTTATCGTCAACGCGTGGACTGCGAGGCACCGTTTATCCTTTATACGGCGCCGAGGCTAAGCAGCATGAAAATTCCTAACCCGCCTAAGAAATTTCGTTGTGCAATTCTGTCGTTTCTCCGATCTATCGTAACCCTGTAGGGAGGTTGATATGGATATTGGCAGTTGGTTCACGTCTCATCCTGCGACGGTCGGAGAGACCTACGGCGAACACCTGGTAATGGCATCTTCCTTTGGATCCCGCATGGTTCTCGCGGGCGTCGCATGCATGCTGCACGGCTTGTTCCCTTTTCTCTTTGTCCGAACCGGAAGTCGCACGGTGGCCGAGCTCAATCAGCGCATGATCACCGGTGGATCTGCTAGGCCTGTTCCGAGTGCGCTGCGCGTCGATCTTCTGAATTCCTAACTACGAGATATGCGCAGAGTTAGCCAGGATTCTGATCTCTGCACGTTCTCTGGTATGAGCTTGTGAAAATTCGTTCTTGTAGCAGCAGGAAAGACCTAGGGTAGCCTGCGGCAAACAGCGGTGATCACCGCGCGCTTATTTAAAGAGAGGGATTTACTATGGCCAGCCTACGACTCGGCGATACCGCTCCGGATTTCGAACAGGACTCCAGCATTGGCCCGATCCGCTTTCATGAGTGGCTCGGCAACAGCTGGGCCGTACTCTTTTCGCACCCCGCCGACTTTACGCCGGTGTGCACGACGGAACTCGGTCTGACGGCCAAGCTAAAGGAGGAGTTCGGCAAACGTGATGTCAAGGTGATTGCGCTGTCGGTCGATCCCGTTGAATCGCACAAGAAATGGATCGATGACATCAATGCAACGCAGCAGGCAACGGTGAATTTTCCGATCGTTGCCGACGCCGATCGCAAGGTCAGCGAGTTGTACGATTTGATTCATCCGAAGGCGAGCGCGACGGCGACTGTGCGCTCGCTGTTCGTAATCGATCCTGCGAAGAAGATCAGGCTAGTGATCACCTATCCGGCGAGCACAGGGCGCAATTTCGATGAAATCCTGCGGGTCATCGACTCCCTACAGCTCACCGACAACTACAGTGTGGCGACGCCAGGCAACTGGAAGCAGGGCCAAGACGTCGTTATTGTGCCATCGCTGCAGGATCCCGAGGTCATCAAGAAGAGATTTCCCAAGGGCTACGTCGCCGTCAGGCCATATCTGCGAATCACGCCGCAACCCAATCTGCACTGATCGCATTCGGAGGGTCAGCTAGCCGCTGCGCCGCGGCATCGCGCTGGCAGGCAAGACCAGGCGTCTTTAGCGGTGGCGTGCGCCTAATACTAGGGCTCTAATCCGTCCCCCGTGCGTGGATCGACTTCGCTCAGCGGAAGGTCCCAGTGCGCATCGGTGAGAGCCAAGCGGTGATTTTCCTCGACGCTGAAGGTGTCGCGATCCGGAAATAGTTGCCGCTCAATGACATTTGCCTGCGCAGGCACCCGGGGGTTTTTGTAAACCGTGACGATGCGATAATCCCACGGACGATTCTCGCTCGCGCCAACCTCGGGATGATAGACGGTGTACGAAAGAACGTTTCCGAGCGTCTTCTCGCGATCGAGAATCTTGAATTGGTGCTTTTTCAAGAGCTGCAGGTACTCCTCGGAATGTCCATCCTTCACCTTGTATACGGACTCCATGACGTACGGCTGATCGGCGGCGGTGGGCGCAGGCGGGCTTAACCCCACAGCTATGCCTGCGATCACGCAGACTAAGAGCTCGATCGCGAAGGAACGCTCAGGAGATGAAGCAAGTGAATTGAGCATGGCGAGATCTTGCGGCTCGATTCGAGCACGACCGGCTCGAGCGCATACAAGTTATCCGCTGCATGGCGCTGCGTCGAATGACGATTACGCATATCGTAATGCTGGAAACTTATTTGTTTGACGTCAGCCGCTTTGCCGGCGCCCTCAGGCGGCTGCGAGTGCTTGCCGAGGCTGGTTGCTGACAACAGGGTGACAAAACGGTGACATAAACTCTTCGCAGTCTCTGGGAACTCAAAGTTGGAACCGAAGTCGGGACCGGGATCGCTTTATGTATTGTCCCTTGCAGGCATGCGTTTCGTCATCTGCATAGAAGAAAATGTATTTTCCAATGGCGACTCGATTGCTTTATGTTCGAGTCCGGCACCTCGGCGCCCGCATGCTGACGCGGTGAACCCCCTTCCTGCCTCCGGATTCGCGGCGTCGAGGTTGCCACCATTCGTGTGGCGCTCTTCCCGGCCAACTTGGTATTCCTCATTTCCATCGATCCCGCTGCACGGAACTCGAATACATGAGTGGAACGCGGCGGTTCAAAGGATCTGATTATTTGATGGACACGCGCGACGGAACAAGGTCTGCGCCCGCTTTAAAGGATGTCGCGGCGCAGCGCATCGGCAATGTTCTTGGTCGGCGGACCCTTGAGCTCCACGGTGTTGCCTTCCGGGTCCGTCAAGTAGATCGACGGCCCTTCGCCCTCGGCGCCGTACCGGGATTCGACAGGGCCCGCGCTAACGCCCAGAGCGGCAAGATGCGCTCGAATGTCCTCTTCCTGAAACGGGTCTACCCGAAGGCAGAAGTGATCGACGTTGCGCCCTTCAGCTCCCGGTGGTGCACCACCGGCTCGACCTAGCTTTCCGGTCACTGGGGTCAGATCGATCATCGATCGACCAGCCCGCAGTTGTACGAGGCCGATGTCGTCCTGCCGACGCTCAATCGTGCAACCAAGGACGCCGCAGTAAAAGCGCAGCATGCGGTCCAGATCGTTAACGCGCAGTACCAGGTGGTCGATTTCGCGAATTTGCATGCGTGCAATCCCGGAAGGAGTTCAAAGCAGTTGCAGCGTTCCGACGGATAAGTGCCGCGGTCTCGGACTCACGGACATTTACCACCTTAGCGCTTCAGGCATCAGCGGTCAGTAGTTCCCGGCGGCGGTATCCGTTACTGGCGCATGACTGCGTTCGGATCCGACAGTAGCGGCTGGTGCCGTGGGTGCCGGCACGGGCAGCGATTCGAACAACGCCCGCAATGTCTCAAAATCCACCGGCTTTACTAAATGACGATCGAAGCCCGCCTCGCGAGTCCGGACGCGATCCTGCTCCTGTCCCCAGCCCGTCAGCGCGATAATGTGCACGTTGCGGTCGGAATGGTGTTCGCGCAGGGCGCGGGCGACCTCATAACCGTCCATCCCGGGCATCCCAATATCGAGCAGCACGATGTTCGCGTCATACTCGCGGAACAGCGCCAATGCGTGCGCGCCGTCGAAGGCGACCCGCACGTCCGCCTCAAGGAGCTCGAGGAGGCTACGAATACTCTCCGCCGCGTCGCGATTGTCGTCGACCACGAGGATGCGGTGGCCGCGAAACGAGTCCGATCCGAGCGGGGTCTCGGCGGGCATGCTCGACTGGTCGGGGGGCAATGGAAGAGAAACCGTGAACTCTGCTCCTTGCCCCGGACCGGCGCTGGCGGCCTTGATGGTGCCACCGTGCAGTTCCGCGAGTCGCCGAGCCAGCGCAAGTCCGATGCCGAGCCCACTCGAGTTCTTTCCTCGGCTGAACATCTCGAACAGGCGGGGCGCGGCGCCCTGCACGAATCCGGCCCCGGTATCGAGTACGCTTATCGAAAGGATGCCGCCGACGACGTGCGCTTGCACAGAGATGCGACCGCCGTGCGGGGTGTAACGCGCAGCATTGTTGAGTAGGTTGGCGAGGATCTGCCCGAGTCGTACCGGGTCACCGTAGAGCCATACGCGCTGATTCGGCAGCGTGACATCGAGACGGTGGCCGGCCTCGCGCATCAAGGGCTCGCAAGTCTCCACGGCGTTGCGCACCACGGTGGCGAGTTCGACGCGCTGGCTACGCAACTCAAACGCTCCGTGTTTGATGCGCGAGACTTCAAGCAGGTCGTCGACCAGGCGCACCAAGTGATTGACCTGGCGCGCCATCATCTCGTGGATCGATGCGGCACCTGCGTCCTGCGCGGCGCGCTTCTGCAGGATCTGCAGCGCGTTGCGCAGCGGCGCCAGCGGATTGCGCAGCTCGTGCGACAAGGTTGCGATGAACTCGTCCTTGCGCTGATCGGACTCGCGCAACGCCTCCTCGGCTACGCGGCGCGCAGTCACATCGCGCGTCAGGCCAAGCTGCACGACGGTCCCATCCGGCATGCGCAGCGGCGCACCGTGCGTCTCCATGTGCCGCCGACTCCCCAGGAGCCCGATGACGTCGAATTCCAAAGTGGCTTTCTCGCCGTCGCAGATCCGCTCGTTGAATCGGCGGAATGCTTCGCGATGCTCGGGCGCAATGAGCTCGAGTACGTTGCGGCCGACGACGTACTCCGCGGCAGGCGCCTCGATCATCGCGAGCCCGGAAGGGTTCATCTGCAGCAACCTGCCGTTCCGCGCAACGAGTTTCACGCACTCTGGCGTCGTTTCCACGATTGCGCGCAGCCGCTCCTCGCGCTCGCGCAGCTGCGCTTCCGACTGCTTGCGCGCACTAATGTCGAGCGCCGTGCCAATGACGCGGATGCACGAGCCACTGTCGTCGAAGATGCCGCGTCCCTTGGCCGCAACCCAGCGCATGATCCCGTCCTGTTTGCCGATCGTGCGGTACTCGACGTCGTACACCGCACGCTGCGCGGGATCGAGTGCGGCTGCGAAGGCGGCGATCACGGTGTCGCGGTCCTGCGGATGCAGCCCTGCGTAGAAGTCAGCCATCGAAACGGCAACGTGCGGCGAAATTCCGAACATGCGCTTGACGCGCGGTGGCCAGTACAGAGTGTCGGTCACCAGATCGACGTCCCACAGGCCAACCTCCGCGGCTTCGGTGGCGAGCCGCAGCTGCTCTTCGCTCCTCTTAAGGGCGCGCTCTGCCTCTCGCTGCTCGGTCACGTCGGCGCATGAGCCGATGTAACCCAAGAACGTGCCGTCGCTTGCGAAGCGCGGCACGCCGGTCTCGTCGACTGTGCGCCACGTGCCATCCGCACGTCGCAGCCTATAATCGATCCGAATGCGCTCGCGCCGCTCGAACGCTTGCAAAAAGCGAGCGCTTCGAGCTGCGGTGTCGCTCGGGTGTACGCGCGCCACCCATCGATCGCCGCACTCATCATGTAGTTGTGCATTGGCGAATTCCAGCCACGCCCGATTGAACCAGGTACGTGCGGCGGTGACGTCACAGATCCACATCATGACCGGTGCGGCATCGGCGATTTCGCGGAAGCGCGTCTCGCTCTCGCGCAATGCAAGTTCGGAGCGCCGCGCCTCCGTAACATCGAATCCTTCGCAGAAGATGCCGGTGACATGACCGGCGTCGTCGGTGATCGGCTCGTAGATGAAGTCGAGCAGGCGCTCCTCCCCGGGCCCCCCGGGCGCGCGCCGAAACCGCACCGGCGCGGACGTGGCCACATAGCGTTCGCCCGATGCGAAGACCTGGTCGAGCAGATCGAAGTAGCCCTGATTCGCAAGATCCGGAAAAGCTTCGCGCGCCGGCTTGCCGATCCAGTTGTCGCTGTTGAACAGCTTTCGATGCGCGTTGTTCACGAACTCGAAGACGTGGTCGGGCCCGCGTAGGATGCACATGAAGCTTGGCGCCTGCTCGAACATTTGCTGCTGGCGCGCCTGCGCGGCGGCCTGGCGCCGTTCGGCGAGGACCCGGTCGGTCGTTTCGATACACGCGCCGAAGAGTCCAGCCACCGAACCGGTCTCGTCGCGTGCGGGAGTGTATGAGAAGGCGAAGTACGCGTCCTCCAGCCCGCCATGACGATTGAGGGCTAGGCTGAACTCCTGCATGTGCACCGGTTCTCCCGCATAGACGCGGTTGAACATTGGCAGAAGCGCGTCGCGCGCCTCGGGCCAGACCTCGTCGAGCGCGAGCCGGCCGAGCGCGGCCGGATGCTTGACGCCGAGGATCGGGATGAAGGCGTCGTTGTAGAGCCACGTGCGCGCCGGCCCCCATGCCATGAACATCGGCTGCGGTGAAGCGAGCATCAGTCCGACCAATGTCTTGAGGGACGTCGACCAGGTCGATGGAGGGCCGAGCGGCGAGCGGGACCAATCGTGGCGTCGCATGCGCGCGGCCATCTCGCCCTGGGCGGACAGGAAGGCGAGGGTCGGCGGATCGGAACCGCCAGGAGAATCGATAGGCCGCACGGGCGTCCGCGTTGTTATTGCTGGAGCCCTATAATAATCGAAGCGATCGCGGGGGAGGGGGATGACCTGGCAGGGCTTGAGCTCGCCTGTTAGGAAGGCGATTTCACGCCGAATCGTGCCGTAACGAGCCCGACTTGGCCCATTCAGGGCCGATTATGTAAGCATTTCAAATCAGGCTCAGCTTAAAAGGCGCAGTGCATCGACGAGGTGCCAGCGAAAAACGAAGGACACGAGTGTTCGGGCCTGTGACGCTTCCGATTAGCTTCTTCTTCGTCAAAGGGGGACGCCCCCGCGCTGATCGGAGAGTGACGACGCGTTATCTTGATCTCGGGAAGTCCAGCATCTAACGCGGTAGTTGTTGGCTGTACAACCAAATCCCTGGTTGCAAACCGGGGTCTTCAGACTAGGGGACCTCCCTGGCAGCCATGCCGTCGAGGAGGGCTCTGTGGAAAATATCGGGCGCCTGAATCTGCGGCGCATGGCCTAGATCAGGGAACTCGACTAGATGAGCGTGAGGGATTCGGGCTGCCGCATCTTTTCCCAGCTCCGGATAGTTGCCCAATGTTGGACGGATGGAGGGCGGCGCTAAGTTCTTCCCGATGGCTGTCGTATCCTTATCGCCAATCATTAGCAGCACCGGCATCGTCAGCTGACCGAACTCATAGTAGACCGGCTGCGTGTAGATCATGTCGTAGAGAAGCGCTGAATTCCATGCGACGATTTCGCGTCCGGATCCGCGATACATCCCGGCCAGCATTTGCACCCACGGCTCATAGCGTGGTTCCCAACTCCCGGCGTAGTACGTCGTGCGCTCATAATTGCGTATGCTGTCTGCGGTCGTTTGTAACTCCTGTTGGTACCATGCGTCCACGCTTTGCCATGGCACGCCCTTGGCTTTCCAGTCCTCGAGCCCGATCGGATCCACAAGTACAAGTTGCTCTACCGCATCGGGGTACATGAGCCCAAAGCGAATCGCGAGCATTCCGCCAGTCGAATGGCCGATGAGTATCACCCGATTTACTCCGATCGAGGTCAGCAGCGCGCGCGTATTCGCTGCGAGCTGCTGGAAGCTAAATTGATAATACTCGGGCTTGGTTGATTTGCAGAATCCGATCTGATCCGGGGCGATCACGCGATAACCGGCCTTGCTCAATATCGTGACAGTGGCTTGCCAGGTGGCCGCGCAAAAATTCTTGCCATGCAGCAGCACGGCCACTCGTCCGTTCGGTTTCGCCGGCATTACGTCCAGATATGCCATGTCCATCGCATCGCTCTGCGAGGTAAAACGGAAATGCTGCACTGGCCAGGGGTAATCAAACCCTTGCAGTTCGGGCCCATAACTCGGATCGTTGGCATGGGGCGCCGCGCCGACCGGCCAAGCCACAGTCACGACGATAGCGACGCTCAACGCGGACAAGAGGGCGGAAAAGCGCATCTTCAGACCCTTCGGTGGGCGATCGGCTCTGCCCGGAAACCTCGGATACTCCGAATTTTAGCGACACCGTTCATAATTGGAAGGTAGTGCTGGCTTAGGCGCGATAACCCCCACTACGTCCACTCCCGACGCGATTGGGAGCTGTCCGTGCTTTTTAACGATGATTGAGACTTTGAACGCGCGCACCGTAACAACATTCAGCGGCGTATCAGCCACGCCACTACCGATAGGACGACGCTGACAATCAGCATGGTCGTGATCGGAAGCACGAATTTGAAGCCGGGTCGGTCGATCACCAAGTCACCAGGGAGACGGAATAACGGCACGCGCTTAACCCACGGACAGAGGAGACCGACTACGATGAATACAGTCCCAGCCGTGATGAGAAAGCGATTCATTGCCATATAATACGAAAGAGAGCGGCGGACTGCCTGCGGCGATAACAGGAACTGAGGTCGCGCGTACTCCAAGCGTCTTCCGCGCGGCGTTCAAGAGCGCGCATCGATGAAATGGCCGTGCTC
>Ga0302325_10028574_pt1 | contig 11537 bp, 10 predicted proteins | sample Palsa_T0_2_FD_201948 | JGI IMG/M metagenome (GOLD analysis project Ga0302325, IMG submission 201948) | Peat permafrost microbial communities from Stordalen Mire near Abisko, Sweden - Palsa_T0_2 | ecosystem: Environmental > Terrestrial > Soil > Palsa > Peat permafrost | place: Sweden: Abisko... | reverse complement strand
GCTCAAGGGCATCGCCATGCTGAACCTCGACGATCCCCAGCTGGCCGAGGAGGAGTTGCGCCGTTGCCACGGCCGCGGCCTGGCGGGGGCGCTGATCACCGTGGCACCCCCGCCGTGGGCGCCCTATCGCAGTCGCGACTTCGACGCCTTCTGGGCCGCCGCGGGTGACCTCGGGATGCCGTTGAGCTTGCATGTCGGAACCGAGCGGGGAGACCCCAGAGCCGGGGCCCCTCAGCTCGATGTCAAGAACGTTCCTCCGTCGGTCTTCGTCAACAAGGACTATGCAGTGCGGCGCACCATGGCCGACCTCATACTCTCGGGAGTCTTCGAGCGCCATCCCGACGTGCGTATCGGCACGGTCGAACACGAGCTCGGGTGGATCCCTTTCTTCTTGGATCAGCTCGACTACACCTACACCGACCGACCCGCCAGAGGCCCGGAGTGGCGGCGCTTTGCGGACCCCGATCGGTTGCCGTCCCACTTCTTCCGCACCAACTGTTTCGCCAGCTTCCAAGAGGATGCGATCGGCATCCGCCTGCGCGATCTGATCGGGGTCGAAACCCTCATGTGGGGCAGCGACTACCCGCATACCGAATCGACCTTCCCGCGCTCCCGCCAGATTCTCGATGGCATCCTGCGTGGCCTGAACCCCGACGAGCGACAGCAGATCACGGTCTCCAATGCGGCCCGGCTGTACTCGTTCGATCAGCCCGACGTCGATCCGCCCGACTCTGCGGCTTCCTAGGAAGGACAGGGTCGCGCATGCTCGAACTCTCTGTCCGGGGCGGCACGGTGGTCGATGGGACCGGGAGCCCCCCCTTTCGCGCCGACGTCGGCATCGCCGAGGGTCGGATCGTCGAGATCGCCCCCAGTGTGCCGGCCCGCCGCGAGCTCAATGCGACCGGGCGCCTGGTGACGCCGGGATTCCTCGACGTCCACACCCACTATGACCCCCAGGTCCTCTGGGACGCAGACCTGACCCCCTCGAGCTGCCAGGGGGTGACCGGTGTCGTGGCCGGCAACTGCGGGTACAGCCTGGCCCCGACGCGTCCGGAGGATCGGGCCTCCCTCCTGCGGACGTTGGACAAGGTGGAGGACATGCGCCTGGCCACCTTGGAGGCCGGAATCGTCTGGGATTTCGAGACGTACCCCCAGTATCTCGCCGCTGTGGAAGGGCGCGGCGTCCTGATCAACTTCGGCGGCTACGTGGGCCACACGGCGGTCCGGCTGTTCGTGATGGGGGACGACGCCTACGAACGGCCGGCCACAGAAGATGAGATCGACCGGATGAAGGGCACTGTGGCCGAGTCGATCCGGGGCGGGGCGTTGGGGTTCTCCACCGATCGGGCCGGGTTCCACTTGGGGGACGGAGGTCGTCCCGTTCCGTCCATGGCCGCCACGCAGTCCGAGACCGAGGCGCTCATCCGTGTGACGGCCGAGATCGGTCAGGGCTCGGTCCACGTCGCCGCCGGAGAGAACTACGCCTGGCTCTACGACATGGACCTCGGCCGCCCGATCAACCGCTCCTCCATCCTGACGTATCCCCCCGAGGTGAAGGCCCGGGGGTCGTACGTGGAGAAACTCACCGAACACGAGGCGTACCGCGCCGCCGGCGTCGACGTCTCGGTCCAGGTCTCCTGTCGGCCCATCGAACAGGAGCTCCGGATGGCGGAGCCCACGGCTTTCTACGTGCTGCCGGCGTTCGCCGAATTCGTGGCCCAGTCTGAGAAGGGGCGGCGCCAACTCTACGAGGACGCCGGCTGGAGAGGCCGCGTGGAGGAGAACCTGGCGGACAGCGGGCTCCTCAACAGCCGATGGGGGCAGACCACGGTGACCGAGTCGCCGACCCACTCCGCCCTGGTGGGCCGATCCGTCCGGGACATCGCGCTCGAATGGAACTGTTCGCCGTTCGACGCCCTCTGTGCCCTTGCCGCGGCAGACGAGATGCGTACCCGTGTCCGTACGACCTTTGCCAACGACGATGTCGATGGGGTCAGCCGGCTCCTGCGAGGGGAGGGATGCATTCTGGGACTCTCCGATGCCGGGGCCCACGTCAGCCAGCTGTGCGACGCCGTCATGCCGACCGATTTTCTGGCGCACTGGGTCCGCGACCGCGAGGTCATGTCGCTCGAGGCGGGCGTACGCAAGGTGACCGGGGAGATCGCGGACCTTTTGGAGCTGGAGCGGGGGGTGCTCGTGGTGGGTGCGCCCGCCGACGTGGTCGTCATCGACTACGAGCGCCTCTCACCCGGCCCCATCCGCAGGGTGGCCGACTTTCCGGCCGAGGGGGAGCGTCTCGTGGCGGATCAGCCGGCTGGCCTCGACCAGGTGCTGGTGAACGGCGTACCGATCCGGCTGGACGGGGCGTCGGTGTCAGGCCAGCTCGAGACCAAGCCGGGCCACATCCTGCGCAGCCGTTCGGTGGGGGCGTCGAGCTGAATTAGGCCCGGGGATGCTCGAAAACGGCCTTGCGCACGAGCATCTCCTCAATCCCGGCCCGTCCCCCCTCTCGCCCGAAGCCGCTCTGCTTCACCCCGCCGAACGGCATGGTCGGAGAGCCGCCACTCATCCCGTTGACGGCCACCGTCCCCACCTCCAACCGGTCGATGAAACGGGCGATCCGGCGTGCATCGTGCGTGTGGACGTAGGCCGAAAGCCCGAGGTCGCTGTCGTTCGCCTTGACCAACACCTCATCCTCGTCGTGGAAGCGAAGGACGGCCAGGACGGGGCCGAACACCTCATGGCGGGCGAGGTCACTGTCGTGATCGACGTCGCCGAACACGGTGGGAGCGATGAACCAGCCCTGGGCCAGGGGGCCGTCCAACCGGTTGCCGCCGCACAGGAGCGTGGCACCGTCGGTCTTGGCCCGCTCGATCACTCCGAGAATCCGCTCCATGGCCGCTTCGGTCACCACCGGCCCGACCATGGTCTCGGGGTCGAGCGGATCGCCGACCTTGGCCGCCCCGACGATGGCGGCGAGCTCGCTGACGACCTCGTCGTACACGTCGTCATGGACGTAGAGCCGGGTCGGCAGCGCGCACCCCTGACCGGAGAGCAACGTAGGCCCGGCGTACGCGGCCATGGCCACGGCGGCGTGGACGTCGGCGTCGGGGAAGATGATGTTGGCCGACTTGCCCCCCAACTCGAAGGTGAGGGGGGTGAGATTGGCGGCGGCCAGTTGCATCAGCGTCCGGGCCGTGGTGGTGCCGCCCGTGAAGCTGATCTTGTCCACACCGGGGTGCCCCACGAGGGCGGCGCCGGCCTCGGGCCCACCGGTCACCACGTTGAGCACCCCGGGAGGCAAGCCCGCCTCGAGCGCCAGTTCGGCGAACCGCAGCATGCCGAAGGGTGCAATTTCCGGAGGTTTGGCCACCACGGCGTTTCCCGCCGCCAGCGCGGGGCCGCATTTCTGGCCCATTCCCATCATCGAGCCGTTCCAGGGCGGGATGGCCGCGATGACGCCGTAGGGCTCGAGGCGGACGTACTGGCGACCCCCTCCGGAAGGAAGCGCCTCGTGGACCTCGTCGTCGAGCTTGTCGCACCAGCCGGCGTAGTACCGCACCCAGGCGGCCGTGTAGGCGCCCGGGTTCATGGCACTCACGGGGGTGCCGTTGTCGAGCGCGGCGAGCGTGGCGGCCTCGGTGGCGTGCTCGTCCAGCAGGTCGGCCAGGCGGAACAGGACGTCGGCGCGGGCGGCGGCCGGCCGGGCCGCCCAGTCCCCCTTGGCCGCCACGGCCGCCGCGACGGCATCAGCGATGTCGGCGGCGGAAGCCAAGCCGACTTCCGCCAGCTCCTCCCCGGTGGCGGGATTGCGGTGGTGGTGCGTGCCGCCTTCGTCACTGGACACCCACTGCCCCCCGATGAGGTGGCCCTGGGCGGCCAGCCGCCGCACGGTCTTCGAAACCTCGGTGGTCCTCATCGGCTGGTGGAATCGTCGAAGGCGGCTTTGAACGCGGCCATGTCGGCGTCGGTGATGTGTTCGTCGATGTGATAGCGGCGAATCCGCCATCCACGGTCCGTACGGACGTGCTCGGCCTCCACGAATCCGTTGGAAAGTATGGCCAACGTGTCGGTGCCGACGGCTTGCAGGTGGCTGGTCGAGTGGGCCCGATCGCCGTCGACACTGATCACATGAGTGTTGATGAAGTGGCGCACCGTTCCCTCGCTCATGGAAACCTCGCCCCCCATGATGCGCTCGAACCAGGCCACAATGTCCCGGCGCCCGCGCACGGTGTCCTCGATCGATCCGTTGGTGGGCGAGTGCTGCACGACCTCCCACACCGCCTCGTCGTCAAGGACCTCGGCATCGAGAGCGGTCCAGTTGGCCACGTCGATGGCCTGGTAATAGCGGGAAAGGAGCGACGCGATGTGACAGTGCGCCAACGCCTCTTCGGCGGCGACATTCGACATGGACCGACCTCCCCCCGGTGCGTACTGGAGCCTCAGCCCCGCTCCGCAGCCTCACTCATCCTTGGACCGAACGCAGTGTAACCACGGGTCGGCCCGAGATCTCGGGTCAGTGCATTCCCACCGGTGGACGGTCGGGTGGGTTCAGGCCCTGACGGAGGAGCAGCCCGGGTCGGGCCCCGGGGACCGGTTCCCCGTCGGACCAGATGGGAATGCCGTTCACCCAGACATGGTGTATCCCCACGCTCCGCGTCACGAGGCGGTCGGCGCCGGCCGGAAAGTCGCGGATGCGTTCGGTCTCCTGGCACCCCACCGTGTCGGGGTCGAACGCCACCAGGTCGCTGACCCAGCCGGGCGCGATCCGTCCCCGGCCGGTCAGCCCGTAGACCTCGGCGGGGTGGCCGGTCATGCGCCACACCGCCTGCTCGAGGGTGAGAGCCCGCCGCTGGCGTACCCAGTGCGAAAGCAGCGTGGTGGAGTTCCCGGCGTCACAGAGTTGGCTGGTGTGGGCACCGGCGTCGGACAGGCCCAGGAGGAAGCGCGGATTGCCCAGCAACTCGCCGATCTGGTCGTCGTCGTCGTTGGTCATGACGATCCGGAACCGGGTGGACAACTCCTCTTCCAGCGCCAGGTCGACCATCACGTCGAGCGAGTCGCTGTCCCTCTCCGAGGCCAGTTGTCCGAGCGTGGGCCCGTGCCGCAGGTCGCCATGCCGCTCGGTTTCCTGCACCGTGGCCTCGTCGAGCTTGTCGCCCCATCGCTCTCGCACCTCCCGGCGCGCCCGCGCCCGCCACTGCGGATCGGCGTAGAGGGCGGCGCGGGCGTCCTGGGGGAGGGAGAGGATCTCGCCGAAGGCGGGCACATTGGCCAGCGGCGCCGGCTCGGCCAGGGAGAGCTGGACCACAATGGGCGAGCACGAGATCTGCGGGAACACCGTGCCCCCGGCCTCTTCGATCTCCCGGGCCACCCGGACGGAGTACTCGGGATCCGCCTTCACGGTCATCAGGGCGGCCCAGGTAACCGGTCGTTCGATCTGCCGGGCGATGGCGGCGAACTCGTCGACGAACAGGTCCGGACCCCACGTGGCCTCGAACGTGCCGTGGCCGCACTCACCGAGGACCGAAGCCAGGAGACGGATCTCCTCGAGGCTCGCCGCCCGGCTCGGGACCGGCCGTCCGTAGGCGCCGCGATGCGACTCCGAGCGTGAGGTCGAGAATCCGACCGCGCCGGCATCGAGCGCGTGCCGGAGAATCTGGCGCATGGTCTCGACCTCGTCCGCACTCGCCTCGCGTTCGGTCGCCTCGTCGCCCAGGACAAAGAACCGCAACGGCGTGTGCCCGGCCAGGCAGGCGATGTTCAAACGGTTGGGCGCGCCGTCGACCGCATCGAGATACTCGGGAAACGTCTCGAAGGTCCATGGGAGGCCGGCCTCCAAGGCGTCGAGCGGCATCCCCTCGACGTTTTCGAGTGTGCGCATGATGGTGGACCGATGTTCGGGCTTGGTCGGCGCAATCCCGAACCCGCAGTTGCCGGTGATCACGGTGGTCACGCCGTGCCATGACGAAGGGGTGAGGTCCCGATCCCACAGAACCTGCGCGTCGAAATGGGTGTGGGGGTCGATGAAGCCTGGCGCGAGAACCAGGCCCCCGACGTCGACCGTGAAGTCCCCTCGCGGCTCGATGGTCTCCGCCACCTCGTCGATGTAACCCCCCACCACCGAGACGTCCGCCTTCCGGCGGGGTGACCCGGTGCCGTCGACCACCTCGGCACCCTGCAGCACGAATCGCATGGCCACCTTCCGCACGCAACCTTTCTGCGAGGCCCCCACCGGCACGGCGCCCTATCTGATTGACGCCATGGAGGGGTTATGCGAGCATAGCGACGGCTGAGGCGACGCAGGAGAACGCCTTATGCAGGCGGGTTTTCTCCGTCATCGGACCGGGGGGTTGCACATGCGCACTGCGCACGCAGGGGTGGGCACGTGACGGTCGACACCGAGTACGCGTTTGATCCGGCAGATCCCACCACCGCCAAGAATCCCGATTTCATGGGACGGATCCGGCGAGAACGGGGAGTCGTCCGGCCCAGCGAGGGCCTGGTGGTTTCGACGCGCTACGACGACACGGCCAAGGCGTTTCGGGACAACAAACACTTTTCGTCTGCCGGGGACATGCGTGCGCCGGGGGTGACGGTTCCCGAGGAAGAGTGCTTCCTGGGCGAGCTCGACCCACCCGTCCATCCGAAAATCCGGAGGATCCTCCTGCGGTCGTTCACTCCCCGCACCGCGGCCGCCGCCGAAGATTGGACCCGGACCAGCGTGCGGCGCCGCCTCGATGCCCTTGATGCCCGGGGCGGCGGTGACCTGATGGACGACCTGGCCGTGGCGCTGCCAGGTTCGGTCTCGGCGCACGTGCTGGGTGTTCCCGACGACCTACACGATCAGATGATGACGTGGTGCAACGAGGTACTCCACAGCACCTGGGTACCGACCGGACGCACCGAGCTCGGCGTCGGAGTGGAGAAGTCGTTTCCCGACCTCTCGGCGGCGTTGGACCGCTTGATCGCCGAGCGCCGGGCGGCCCCGACAGAGGATCTTCTGAGCACGATGGTGAACACGGTGGCCGACGACTCCTGGCGCATTTCCGAAGAGCACGTCCGCACGCTCGCCATCAACATCTTGGCTGGTTCGCTGTCGGCCAGCTACATGCTGGGGAATCTGCTGTACCGCTATCTCTCTGACGTGGACGGCTTCGCCCGCCCGCTGTCCGACGATCGATCACTCATTCCGGCGGCCGTGCTCGAATCCCTGCGTCTCGAGGCCCCCGTCCAGTTCATGTTCCGTCACGCCACGACGGACACCGAGGTCGGCGGATGCCCGGTGCGCCAGGGCGAAATGGTGCTCTTGAGCATCGCGGCGGCGAACCGGGACGATTCGATCTATCCCGACCCCGACAGTTTCCGGTTGGACCGCACCGACCCGGCGGAGAGCTTGGCCTTCGGGCTGGGCCCTCACCTCTGTCTGGGCAACCACCTGACGCTGATGGCCGGCCAGGTGGTACTCGAAGAGATTGTGGACCGGTATCCGCCCGGGCGGCTCCGGCTACCCGACGGATTCGAGTGGGTCGGTGTCGACCACATGCTCGAGTTCGGTCCGGAACACCTTCCCGTGACGTTGCACGGCTGACGCCTCACTCCCGAGCGGCACGATCCTCGGTTGCGGACACGGCCGAGGCCAGCCCGAGCCGGCGGAGGTCGGCGACATGGGGAAGATGGCTCAGGAGACCACCATCGACGCAAAGGAGTTGGCCGGTCACAAAACGCGCCTCGGCCGACGCCAGGAACACAATGGCGGCCGCGACGTCGGATGGCACCCCGAGATAGGGGAGCAGGCAGTTCGCCTGCATCGCCTCGATCAGCGGCCGCGGCACGCTGTGGGCGAACGTCGGTCCCTGAATCGCCGCCGGCGACACCGTGTTGGCGCGGATGCCGTGTTTGCCGTAGGCGGTGGCGATCGAGCGGGTCAGGCTGTTGACTCCCGCCTTGGCGGCGGCGTACCCGCTCAGCCCCAGATCACCGCCGAGGGCGGAGTTCGACGAGACGTTCACGATGGACCCGCGCGCCTGGGCGACCATCAGCGGCAGCACGTGCTTGCAGACCAGCATGGTCCCGGTCAGGTCGACGGCCAGGGTGTGATTCCACACACTCAGGTCCATGTCGCTCACCGACGTGTCCTGGGCCTGATGCGCACGATCCGTGATGGCCGCCGAGTTGACCAGCACGTCGACGGCGCCGTGGACGACGACGAGCTGTTCGACCATGGCCATCACGCTGGACTCGTCGGCGATGTCGACCGGTACCGACTCCGCCCCAGCGCCCTGCGTCCGGATAGCTGCGGCAACGTCGCCCGCCGTGTCGGTGTCGCGGTCGGCCACCACCACGAAGGCGCCCTCACGAGCCATGGCCTCTGCGGTAGCCCGTCCGATACCGGACGCCCCACCCGTGACCACGGCGACCAGCCCCTCCAGGCGGCCGGCGCTCGTCATGCCGTTGGCACCGCTGCGACCTCAGCCGACTCCGCTGGTGGTGGCCAGCCCGAGGAGCCTGGCCGAATTGTCGTGGGCGATCAGTTGGACCTCCGATGGGGTCAGGGCGGCCCCGTCGAGGAAGTGCATCGGGTCGGGATGGCCCTCGGGGTGCGGGTAGTCCGATCCCAACAGGATCCGGTCGGCACCGATCAGGTCGACCAAACCCACGATGTCGTCGTCGTCGTTCGGGGCGACGGAGATGTGGCGGCGGAAGATGTCACTCGGCCGATCGGTGAACGGTCCACCCAGCCACGTCCCATACATGCCGCTCCTCACCGCCTTGTCCATCACCCGGAGCAGGTAGGGCACCCAGGCCGAGCCATTCTCGATGCTCAGCACCTGCAGCTTCGGGTGTCGCCCGAACACGTTGTGGAGCACGAACGAGGCCAGGGTGTCCATAATCGCCCGCTCGAAGAAGGCGGCCCGTTGGAAGGGGGACTGGGTGTGGGCCGCCGGGCGGCCCGGTTCACCCCACTGCGTCGAGAAGAGCTGGTTGTAGCCGGACTCGGCGCCGTGGAAGGCCACCGGCACGCCGGCTTCGGCGCAGCGGGCCCAGATGGGATCGAAATACGGATCGCCCAGCGAGCGACCCTCGACGGGGGCGAAGAGGACGGCCACGGCGTGCGCGTTCCGGGCGAGGAGCGCATCCACTTCCGAGACGGCCAGGTCGATGTCGACGAGAGTCAGCCAGGGGGCGGCAAAGATACGGTGCTCGTAGTCGAACCCCCAGTCCTCATCGAGCCATCGGTTGAAGGAGCTGAAATTGGCAGCGCAGGCGGGCGGATCGTCGCGCATCTGGATCTCGACGCCCAGAGCGAGGCTGGGCCACATCAGGCAAGCCTCGACACCCACGTCGTCCATCCACGCCAGGCGCGCCTCACGACGAGCGAAATGTGGGATCTGTCCCGGTGTCAGGATCTCGTCCTCGGGCAGCGGTTGGTACCTTCCGTCCTTGTCGTGACGCCAGGCGCCGGGGCGACCCATGCGGTCGGCCGGACTGCGCTCCAGGTAGTACAGCGGTTGGTCGCCGAAATAGGGTCGTCCAACGCCGTCCCCGGCGCGAACGATATGGAGAGAACGGTCCTCGAACGCGGGGTCGAGGTGGCGGGTGAAGGCATCGTCAGGCTCGTAGTAGTGGTTGTCGGCGTCGATCACCGTGGTGACGGGATACGTTCCGGCTGCGCTGCCCCTCGCCCCCATAGCTTCATGATTGTAGTTTTTTCGAGAGGAAACAAGGAGAGAAGGGGTGGGAACGGCTATGCCGGTGCAACTTTTCACGCACGTCGGGATCTGCGTGGCGGATCTCGAGAGGTCACTGCGCTTCTACACCGAAGCGCTGGGCTTCTCCCGACGGGAGCCGGACGGGAAGGTGGGGACGTTCATCGATCCGCTGGTAGAGCTCGACGGCGTCGAACTGGAGTTCCGCTTTCTCACCCGGGACGGGATGTCCGTCGAGCTCCTGCATTTCGTCTCGCCGGACCCGTTCGGTGCGTCCGAACGGCGCCCCATGAACCAGTTCGGTCTCACCCACTTCGGACTGGCGATCACCGCCCTCGACGAAGTAGCGCGCACCATCGTCGAGTACGGCGGACAGGTCTATCCCCAGACCCGAGTGTCCTACCAGGTCGACGAGAATTCACCCCGGATCGACTCCGTGTACTGCACCGACCCTGACGGCGTGAGGCTCGAGCTCATGGAGTTCTTTTCGTGAGCGGGTCCGACGGGGAGCTGACGGCCTTGCTGGTGGGTACCTATCGGTTGGTCAGCGTCGAGTCGACATCTGAGGACGGCGAGGTGCAGCGGCCCTTCGGCGAGAAACCCGATGGATTCATGGCCTTTACTCCCGAGGGCTACATGCTGGCCCTGCTGGCGCGTCACGACAGGCCGACCTTCGCGGACGGGGACATCATGGGTGGCACCGACCAGGAGCGGGCCGCGGCATTTCTCAGCGCCAGCGCGTTCGCCGGCCGCTTCGAGGTGCGGGAGGGCAAGTTGGTGAACACGCTCGGTGCTGCCACCTTCCAGAACTGGACGGACACCGTACAGGTCCGCGAGTTCGAGCTCAGCGGGGACGGATTGACCTTGATCACCCCCGCCCTCTTGATGGGAGGCGCGCTCCGGAGCTCCAGGGTCACGTTGGAACGGATCGCTGGACGCCCCTGACCGGCCTGCGGCGCGCGCCTGACCGGCGCGCCCAGGCCATCCGGGCTCAGCTCCCGCGGGCGGCGGCGATCTGGGGGGCGTACAGCGGAGTGTGCATGATCATCCCTCCGTCCACGTTCACGACCTGACCGGTGATGAAGGCGGCGTCGTCGCTCAGGAGGAAGGCGACCACTCGGGCGATGTCGTCGGGCTCACCCATGCCCGGCGTCACGTGGTTGTCGGCGTAAAGGGCCATCTCGGCGGAAGGAACGTTGGCCGCCAGGGCCGGAGTGTTGACCACTCCCGGTGCGACTGCGTTGGCTCGAACGCCCTGCTTGCCGTACATGGTGGCCACATAGCGGGTGAGCGAGTCGATGCCACCCTTGGAAACCCCGTAGGCCACCCGGGACAGGTCTCCCATCTGACCGGACGCCGAGGAGGTGGTCACGATGGCGCCCCCGCCGGCGGCCAGCAGGTGGGGCAGCGCGTGCTTGATCCCGAGCATGGGTCCCCGGAGGTTGACCGCCATGGTGCGGTCCCACACCTCGGTCTCCATGGTGGCGACATCGAAGTCCCGCAGGATTATGGACACGTCCGCTGCGTTGTTGTGCAGGAGCTGCAGGCCGCCGAAGTGCTCGACCGCGGCAGCGACCATGGCTGCGATGGCGTCCTCCTCGGCGACATCCACCCACTGGGCGAGCGCGGTCCCACCCTCATCGGCAATCATCGACACGGTCTCCTCGGCCCCGGCCAGATTGAGGTCGGCCACGACCAGCTGCGCCCCCCCGGCTGCCAGAAGCCGGGCTGAGGCGCGGCCGATCCCTGATCCCGAGCCGGTGACGATGGCCGTCTTGCCGGCGAAGCGGTCCGTCATGCATCCCCCCTGTGTTTTGTCGGAGGCGT
>Ga0302325_10028573_pt1 | contig 11537 bp, 8 predicted proteins | sample Palsa_T0_2_FD_201948 | JGI IMG/M metagenome (GOLD analysis project Ga0302325, IMG submission 201948) | Peat permafrost microbial communities from Stordalen Mire near Abisko, Sweden - Palsa_T0_2 | ecosystem: Environmental > Terrestrial > Soil > Palsa > Peat permafrost | place: Sweden: Abisko... | reverse complement strand
AGGAGCTGACGCTGGCGCTTGAGCAGCGTTTCCTGCTGACCGGCGCTCCCCGCGACCTCGGGCTGGTCTTTACCGTCGCGGCGGGGGACCGGCAGGGCCGCGGGCTGGACCGGCTCTGCCACGAGGGCCTGCTCGGGCGGGCCGTGGGCGGTCACTGGGGTTTGTCGCCCGAGCTGGGGAAGATGGCCGCGGGCAACCAGATCGAGGCGCATAACCTGCCGCAGGGCGTGGTGTCGCAGCTGTTCCGGGACACCGCCGCCGGCAAGCCCGGGCTGCTGACCCGGGTGGGACTGGGTACCTTCGTCGACCCGCGGCACGGCGGCGGGAAGATCAACGAACGGACCACCGAGGACCGCGTCGAGCTGATCAACCTCGATGGCGCGGAATACCTGTTCTACAAGGCGCTGCCGCTCGACGTAGGGTTCCTGCGCGGCACCACCGCGGACCCCGAAGGGAACATCACCATGGAGCGCGAAGCGCTAACCATGGAGGCGCTCGCCGTGGCCACCGCGGTGCATAACGCCGGCGGCCTGGTGATCGTGCAGGTGGAGCGGGTCGCCGAGAGCGGCAGCCTGAGCCCGCGGGAGGTGAAGATCCCCGGAGTCCTGGTCGACTGCGTCGTCGTCTCGCAGCCCGAGCACCACTGGCAGACCTTCGGCACGTCGTACTCGGCGGCGCTGAGCGGGGAACTGCGGCGGGTCCGCAACACGGTCCCGCCGCTGGAGCTGACCGGGCGGAAGGTCATCGCCCGCCGGGCGGCGATGGAACTGCGGCCCGACAGCGTGGTCAATCTCGGCATCGGCCTCCCCGAAGGCGTGGCCAGCGTGGCGGCCGAGGAGCACATCCTGGACTACCTCACGCTGACCGCCGAACCCGGTCCGATGGGCGGCATGCCGGCCGCCGGGCTGGACTTCGGCTCGGCGCTGAACGCCCAGGCCATCTTGGACCAGCCGTCCCAGTTCGACTTCTACGACGGCGGCGGCCTCGACATCGCGGTCCTCGGCATGGCCCAGGCCGACCGGCTGGGCAACGTCAACGTCAGCCGGTTCGGCCCGAAACTGGCCGGCTCGGGAGGGTTCATCAACATCAGCCAGAACGCCAAGCGGCTGGTGTTCGCCGGGACCTTCACCGCACCGAGCCGCTGCACCGTCCAGGACGGCCGACTCGTCATCGCCGACAGCGTCGTGGCGCCCAAGTTCCTCGCCGACGTCGAACAGCGGACCTTCAGCGGCCCGTACGCGGCCGCCGCCGGCCAGCAGGTACTCTACGTGACCGAGCGGTGCGTCTTCCAGCTCACCCCCCACGGCCTGGAACTCACCGAGATCGCCCCATGGGTGGACCTCGAGAAGGACATCCTGGCCCACATCGGGTTCGAGCCCATCATCCGCGGCGAGCCGAAACTGATGGACGCCCGGATCTTCGCCGCCGAACCCATGGGGCTGAAGGACGACCTGCTGACCATGCCCCTGGAGGCCCGGTTCGCCTACGACGCCGATCGCAACATCTTCTTCCTCAACATGGAGGGCATGTCGCTGGTCACCGAGGACGAGATCCAGGCGATCGGGACCGAGGTCGGCAAGCGCCTGGCCGTGATCGGCAAGAAGGTCCAGATGGTCATCAACTACGACAACTTCTACCTCGACCCGGCCCTGGCCGACCACTACAAAGCCCTGATTCGCTCGCTGGCCGAACGCTACTACGCCAGCGCGACCAGATACACCACCAGCTCCTTCATGCGGCTCAAGCTCAGCGAGCACCTGTCCGACCGGGGCCTGGCTCCGCACATCTACGAAAGCCGCCAAGAAGCCATGAACTGGGTCGGGGAACAGACACCGGACTCGTCAGTCCAGAACCGGCGAGAAGAATCCAAAGCAGCAAGCGTATGAGACCATCGCGCGCCGGTTTCGCCGGTGAGTCCACTCAGACGGAGGTAAAGAAACGTGTCGAAGACAATTGAATCAGTGGCCATCGTCGGTGGTGGATTCATGGGAGCGGGCATCGCGGAGTCCGCCTCGATCGCAGGCGTCCCAGTCATGATCCGCGAGTTGCCGGAGTTCATCGACGCGTCGCGTGCGCGGCTGGAGAAATCCCTGGGCGGCGCGGTCAGGCGAGGCAAGCTCGATGCCGGACAGCGCGACGCCGCCCTCGCCAACATCACGTTCACCAGTGACCTGAAGGACGTCGCCGGCTACGACCTGGTGATCGAGGCCGTGCCCGAGAACCTGGACCTCAAACTCTCCATCATGAAGTCCCTCGACCAGATCGTCAGCCCCGACACCATTATCGCCTCGAACACCTCGGCCATCCCGATCGCCCAACTGGGCGCTATGGTGAGCCATCCCGAACGCGTCGTCGGTCTGCATTTCTTCTCGCCGGTACCGGTGATGAAACTGGTGGAGATCGTGCGCGCCCTCGACACCAGCGACAAGACCGTCGCGGCGGCCAACCAGTTCGCGGAGCGTCTCGGCAAGCATGCCATCGAGACGAAGGACAGATCCGGCTTCATCGTCAACTTCCTGTTGACGCCGTATCTGATGGCCGCCGTCCGCATGTTCGATGAGGGCTTCGCCAGCCGGGAGGACATCGACGCGGCCATGAAGCTCGGCGCCGGCCATCCGATGGGCCCGCTCACGCTGTGTGACTTCATCGGTCTCGACGTGCTCAACGCTGTGTGCGTGTCCCTGTACGAGGAGTTCAAGCAGGCGGAGTACGCGCCGCCACCGCTGATGAAGCGCATGATCGCCGCCGGGCGTCTTGGCCGAAAGTCGGGAAAGGGGTTTTACGACTACGCGTGAGCGTTGAGTACCCGGACAAACGCCAGGGGTGATCCCCGCCGGGCTCCGGTTCCTGGTCCGCGCCCGTCGGGCTCCTAGACGGGCGAGATCTGGCGACCGGTGACCCGGGACGGGGTAATCCGAACGAACAGTTCCCTCTCGCCGCTTGGCCAGGGCTCGACGCCCGCCTCCAGGGCGGACTCGCGCTCGGCCTCGGACACATGGTGCGCCGGCCCCTGGATCAGTACGCTCCAGCCCTGCCGCCCGGCCACGTCGATGTCGTCGATCTCGAACGCGACCTTGTAGTCCCCTCCGGCGATCCCGGTCTGCAGGTCCTCATCGAGAGCACTGTGTTCAACGGTGCGGAACACGACCGCCCCGTCGTGCCATTTGTAGTTCACCGGCAGCACCACCGGGCCGAACCGGCTGTGATAAGCGATCCGGCCGATTCCGCCTCGCGCTATCCGCCGGAGGCACTCGGCCTCGTCAAGTTCCGTGATCGTGCGGTCAGACATGTCTGGTCCTTCCCCAGTGCGGGCCTGTCGCCTAGTCATGACCGTAGCGCCGCGCGGCCTTACCGCGAAATCGCGTTCGTCCGGAATCGCGGTGACCTTCAACCCGGCCGGTTATGGACCTTCGGCCCTGCCTTCGCACCGGCCCGCAGCGCCAGGCTAGAGGCAACGATACGGACAACTGGAGGCGGCCATGAAAGCCCTCGTGTACCACGGTCCCGGGCACAAGGTCTGGGAAGAGGTCCGGGAGCCCGAGATCACCGATGATGGTGACGTTATCGTACGGGTGGACGCGACCACGATCTGCGGTACCGACCTGCACATCCTGGCGGGCGACGTGCCCGAGGTGCGCCCGGGCCGGATCCTGGGTCACGAGGCCGTCGGCACCGTCGAGGAGGCCGGGGACGGCGTCCAAACCCTGGCCCCCGGCGACCGGGTGCTGGTCTCCTGCATCAGCGCGTGCGGGACCTGCCGGTTCTGCCGTGAGGGCCGCTACGGGCAGTGCCTGGGCGGCGGCGGCTGGATCCTCGGCCACAAGATCGACGGTACCCAGGCCGAGTACGTCCGGGTTCCGTTCGCCGACACGTCCACGTTTCGTATCCCGGCCGGCCTGACCGACGAGGAAGCCCTGATGCTGGCCGACGTCCTGCCGACCGGCTATGAGGTCGGCGTCCTGGCCGGCGGCGTGCGCCCCGGCGACGTCGTCGCCATCGTCGGGGCCGGGCCGGTCGGCCTGTCCGCGATCACCTGCGCCCAGCTGTTCAGCCCCAGCCACATCGTGGCTATCGACCGGTCCGATGCCCGGCTGGACGCGGCCAAGCAGTTCGGTGCCGATGTCACCGTGAACAACTCCCGCGAGGACCCGCTGGCCGTCATCAGGGACCTGACCGAGCGGCTGGGCGCCGATGTGTCCATCGAGGCCGTCGGCACGCCCGGCACGTTCGAGCTGGCCGTCAAGCTGATCCGGCCGGGCGGCCGGATCGCGAATATCGGCGTGCATGGCCGGGCCGCCGCGCTGCACCTGGAAGACGCGTGGATGAAGGACATCACGATCACCACGGGCCAGGTGGACACCTCCTCCACCCCGACCCTGATGCACCTTGTCACCACCGGCCAGATCGACGCGAAGCGGTTCGTCACCCACCACTTCAGCCTGGATGAGTTCGACAAGGCGTACGACGTGTTCGCCCGCGCCGCCGACACCAGCGCCCTCAAGGTCGTCCTCAGTTGACGAACGGCAAGAAGAAACGGGAGTGAGAACGATGAAAACCGCCGTCAGGGACGTCATGACCAGCCGGGTGGTCTGGGTCACCAAGGACGCGCCTTACAAGGAGATGGCCGCTGCCCTGCGCGAGAACCGGGTCAGCGCGTTCCCTGTCCTGGACGACGAAGGAAAAGTGATCGGCGTCGTCTCCGAGGCCGACCTGCTGACCAAGGAAGCCCTGGACGGCGGCTACGACGGCATGCCGGGCATGATCGGCGGACTGCTGCGCCGCAAGGAGCAGGGGAAGGCGCGCGGAATAACCGCGGCCGACCTGATGACGCACCCGGCGGTGACCATTTCCCCCGACGCCGCCGTCGAGAACGCCGCCCGGCTCATGTACGAGAGCAAGATCTCCAGGCTCCCCGTCGTCGATGCGGATGGTCACCTGACCGGGATCATCAGCCGGGCCGACGTGCTGTCCGTCTTCGACCGCTCGGACGAAGAGAGAGGCCAGATCGATCCAAGGATGGGAAGACAGCGATGAAGACCATCGTCAAGGAGATCATGACCACCCGAGTCGTGGCGGTCAAGCTCGGTGCCTCGTTCAAGGAGATGGCCGCCGCGCTGCGCGAAAACCGGGTCAGCGCGTTTCCCGTCGTCGACGACGACGGGAAGGTGATCGGGGTCGTCTCCGAGGCCGACATGCTGGCCAAGGAGGTCCTGAACGCCGACCACGCCGGAACGATCACCGCCATGCTGCACCGCCGGGAGCAGGACAAGGCCGACGGCCTCACCGCGCGCGACCTGATGACGCACCCGGCGGTCACGGTGGCCCCGGAGGATTCGGTCGAGCAGGCCGCCCGGCTGATGTACACCCTCCAGGTCAAGCGACTTCCCGTCATCGACCGCAGCGGCGCCCTGGTCGGGATCATCAGCCGGACCGACGTGCTGGCGGTCTACGACCGGCCCGACGATGAAATCCGCCAGGAGATCATCGACAACGTGATCGTGCAAGGATTTCTTCAGGACCCGGATCAGTTCACGGTGGGCGTCCAGGCGGGCGTGGTGACCCTGGGGGGAAGCCCGGAAAGCGTCGCGCTCGGCCACGACCTGGTGCGCAAGATCCGGCACGTCCAGGGCGTCGTCGCCGTCCGCGACCGCCTCAGCTACCCCGACCTGTTTCCCATCGTGACTGGCCCGATCTTCTGATCCGGAGTCGTCTACCTAGGGAAGGAGACCGTCCATGAGCACGGCCGCCCTGGACCTGCCCGCCGGGGCCGAACGGGCAGGCCGGGCCGAGAACGCGAGCCTGCGTCCCGTGCTCGCGCCCGAGTCGGTGGTGGTGATCGGCGCGAGCCGGCGCAAGGGAACCGCGGGCCGGGCGATCCTGGACAACATCGCGGCCGGCGGCTACGTCGGCCGCGTCTACGTGGTCAACCGACGCGCCCGGCAGATCCGCGGCGAGCGCTGCCTGACCTCGGTCCTCGACCTGCCCGAGCCGGCCGACCTGGCGGTGATCGCGGTGCCCGCCGCGGCGGTCCTTGACGTGGCGGAGCAGTGCGGCCAGCGCGGGGTGCGTGCCCTGGTCGTGATCACCTCCGGGCTAGACGTCGCGGCCTGCGCGGACCTGCTCGCGGTGTGCCGCCGCCACGGCATGCGGCTGGTCGGCCCGGACTGCTTCGGCGTGGCCGTGCCCGGCATCGGCCTGGACGCCACGTTCGCCGCCAGCCGCCTCCGGCCGGGGACGGCCGGCCTGGTGATGCAGTCCGGCGGCCTAGGCTTCGCCTTGATGGACCAGCTCTCCCGGCTCGGCGTCGGGATCTCCTCGTTCGCGTCGGTCGGCGACAAGCTGGACGTGTCAGGCAACGACCTGCTGATGTGGTGGGAACACGACGGGGTGACCAAGGTTGCCGTGCTGTACATCGAGTCGTTCGGCAACCCGCGCAAGTTCGCCCGCACCGCCCGCCGGGTCGGCGCCGCCATACCCGTGCTGACCAGCTACGCCGGGCGGGCCGACCGAGAGGCCCTATTCGAGCAGACCGGGGTCATCACCACATCCGGGTTCGGCGAGCTGATCGAGGCCACCGCGCTGCTGGCCACCCAGCCGGTTCCGGCCGGGCGCACGGTCGCGATCGTGTCCAACGTGGGCAGCGCGGGGCGGCTGGCCGCCGACGCCTGCACCGACCGGGGCCTGACCGTCTACCGCCCGCACGGCCCGACCAGGCGGCGGCTGCGCACGCTGACTCGCGGCCCCAACCCGGTCGGCTCAGGTCCTGTCGACACCGGGACCACGGTGTCGGAGCAGAATTACCGCCAGTGCCTGGAGTTGCTCGCGGCCGACGATGAGGTAGACGCGATCATCGCGGTGGTCCTGCCCACCGGGGCGACCGGTGATCTGGTGTCCGCCATCGTCCACGCGGACGTCCGCATCCCGCTGGCCGCCGTCGTGCTCAACCAGCCAGAATCGGTCCGGCTGCTGCCTGGCCGCCAGAGCCGGATACCCGCGTACAGCTACCCGGAAGCCGCCGCGGGCGCGCTGGCCCGCGCGGCCGGCTACGGGGCCTGGCGGGCGCAGCCGCGCGGGCAGCTGCCCGACCTGCCGGATATCAACCCCGAACAGGCCAGGACGCTGGTGCGCGAGTTCCTCCGCCAGCCGCCAGCGGGGGGCTGGCTCCCGCCACCCGCCGCCGCCGACCTCTTGCACTGCTACGGCATAACCCCGGGTGATCCCGCGGACGGCACCGGGGTGATCGTCCGGGTCACCGCCGACCACGTCTTCGGCCCGCTGTTGGTGCTCGGGATCGGCGGGACCGAGTCGGCCCGGCTGATACCGCTGACCAACGCCGACGCGGACCTGCTGATCCAATCCGTCCGACCCGTACCCCGGCGGCCCGGCGGCGGCGGCCCGGCGGCCGAACTGCGCGATCTTCTGCTGCGGGTCTCCCGGCTCGCCGACGACCTGCCTGAGGTCACCGACCTCGGCCTCGACCTCGCCGACTCGGATAGGACCGTGGTAACGAACGCGCGAATAAAGCTGGAACTCTTGCGTGCCCAGGACCCGTTCCTGGGGAAGCTGCGCTGATCCGGCCGCAGAGTTGATATGCGCAGCAGAGCTGATGCGCGCAGCAGAGCTGACTCGCCAGGAAAGCTGACACGCAAAGGATAGAAGATGGTTACCGTGGGCAAGAACCACGTCACGTTCAGATAATAAAGGGGTTTTACACGTGACTGAGACTGAACCGGGGCCGCTGACGAGCAGTGAGCTCGACGCGCTGGACGCGTGCTGGCGGGCCGCGAATTACCTGTCGGTGGGGCAGATCTACCTGATGGCCAACCCGCTGTTGACCGAGCCGCTGCGGCCGGAGCACGTCAAGCCCCGGCTGCTCGGTCACTGGGGCACCACGCCCGGGCAGAACATGATCTACGCGCACCTCAACCGGGTGATCAAGCACTCGGACCTGGACATGATCTACATCTCCGGGCCGGGGCACGGCGGGCCGGGCGTGGTGGCCAGCACCTACCTGGAGGGCACCTACACCGAGCTGTACCCGCGCATCACCCGAGACGCCGCGGGCATGGCCCGGCTGTTCCGCCAGTTCTCCTTCCCCGGCGGCATCCCCTCACACGTGGCGCCGGAGACACCTGGCTCGATCCACGAGGGCGGTGAGCTCGGCTACTCGCTGGTGCACGCGTACGGGGCGGCCTTCGACAACCCGGACCTGATCGTGGCCTGCGTGATCGGCGACGGCGAGGCGGAGACCGGGCCGCTCGCCGCCAGCTGGCACTCCAACAAGTTTCTGGATCCGGCCCGCGACGGCGCGGTGCTGCCGATCCTGCACCTGAACGGGTACAAGATCGCCAACCCGGCGATACTGGCCCGGATCCCGCACGCGGAGCTCGAGTCGTTGCTCAAGGGTTACGGCTACCAGGTACACACGGTCGAGGGCGATGACCCCAAGCTGGTGCACCAGCAGCTCGCCGCGACCATGGACTCGGTGATCGCCGAGATCCACGCGATCCAGCGCCGGGCCAGGGAAGACGGTGACCTAACCCGGCCGCTGTGGCCGGCCATCGTGCTGAAGACGCCCAAGGGCTGGACCGGGCCCAAGGTGGTAGACGGGCTGCCGGTGGAGGGGACGTGGCGGGCGCACCAGGTGCCGATCGACGCGGCCCGCACCAACCCCGAGCACCTGGCCCTGCTGGAGTCGTGGCTGCGCTCCTACCGGGCCGAGGAACTGTTCGATGCCGCCGGCACGCTGATCCCCGAGCTGGCCGCGCTGGCGCCGCACGGCGAGCGGCGGATGAGCGCCAGCCCGCACGCGAACGGCGGTGTCCTGCTGCGCGACCTCAACCTGCCCGACTTCACGGATTACGCCGTGACGGTGGCCAAGCCCGGCGACCGGATGTCGGAAGCCACCCGCGTGCTAGGCGACTGGCTCCGCGACGTGATCAAGGCCAACCCGTCGAACTTCCGGCTGTTCGGCCCGGACGAGACCGCCTCGAACCGGCTGGGTGACGTGTTCGAGGTGACCAACCGGGCCTTCGACGGGGAGATCATCGACGGCGACGATCATCTCGCGCCTGACGGCCGGGTGATGGAGGTGCTGTCCGAGCACATGTGCCAGGGCTGGCTGGAGGGTTACCTGCTGACCGGTCGGCACGGGTTGTTCAACTGCTACGAGGCGTTCATCCACATCATCGACTCGATGTTCAACCAGCACGCCAAGTGGCTCAAGGTCACCAGGGAAATTCCCTGGCGGCGCCCGGTCGCCTCGCTGAACTACCTGCTGTCCTCGCTGGTGTGGCGGCAGGACCACAACGGGTTCAGTCACCAGGATCCCGGCTTCGTCGACCACGTGGTGAACAAGAAGGCGTCGATCATCCGGGCTTATCTGCCGCCGGACACGAACACGCTGCTCTCGGTGGCGGATCACTGCCTGCGCTCGCGGCACTACGTCAACGTCATCGTGGCCGGCAAACAGCCCCAGTGGAACTGGCTGACCATGGACGAGGCCATCATCCACTGCACCCGGGGCGCCGGGATCTGGGAGTGGGCCTCGAACGACGCGCCGGACGCACCGGATGTGGTGATGGCGTGCTGCGGCGACATTCCCACCCTGGAGACGATGGCCGCGGTCTCGCTGCTGCGCGAGCACCTGCCGGAGCTCAAGGTGCGGGTCGTGAACGTGGTCGACCTGATGCGGCTGCAGCCCGAGACCGAGCACCCGCACGGCATGTCCGACGCCGAATTCGACGCGCTGTTCCCCGTCGGCCGGCCGGTGATCTTCGCCTACCACGGCTACCCGTGGCTGATCCACCGGCTGACCTACCGGCGGCACGGGCACGACAACCTGCACGTCCGCGGCTACAAGGAGGAAGGGACCACCACCACGCCGTTCGACATGGTGATGCTGAACGACCTGGACCGGTTCCACTTGGTCATGGACGTGATCGACCGGGTCCCCGGGCTGGCGTCCTCGGCCGGGCACGTCCGGCAGCTGATGGCGGACAAGCGGCTGTCCTGCCGCGCCTACACCCGTGAGCACGGCGAGGACGCCCCCGAGATCAACGACTGGAAGTGGCCGTACTGACCCAGATTCTGGTCGTCAACGCCGGGTCAAGCAGCCTCAAGCTGCGCGTCCTTGACGATGCCGACGAGGTCACCGGCTCCGCCGACCTGCCGCCGCCGCGGGCCGGGGACGACGGGGCGGCCATCAAGGCGGCGATCGAGCCGTTCGGCGAGGTGCACGCGGTCGGTCACCGGATCGTGCACGGCGGCGACGAGTTCAGCGGCCCGGTGCTGATCGAGGGCGGCGTCCGGCAGCGGATCGGAGCGCTCACCGACCTGGCTCCGCTGCACCAGCCCAAGTCGCTCGCCGCCCTGGACGCGGTGACCGAGGTGCTGCCCGACGTGCCCGCCGTCGCCTGTTTCGACACCGCGTTCCACGCCACCATCCCGGCCGCCGCCGCCACCTTCGCGCTGCCGGCGCAGTGGCGGGAGCGCTGGCCGCTGCGCCGGTTCGGGTTCCACGGACTGTCCCACGCCTACGTGTCGCGCCGGGCCGCGGACCTGCTCGGTGTTAGCTCGTCCGGGGCGGGGCTGCGGCTGGTCAGCTGCCACCTCGGCGCGGGCGCGTCGCTGGCGGCGGTGCGGGACGGACGCAGCGTGGATACCACGATGGGCTTCACCCCGCTGGACGGCCTGGTCATGGCCACCCGCTCCGGTTCGGTCGACCCCGGGCTCGTGCTGTGGCTGCAAACGCACGCGGGGATAGCAGCCGACGAACTGGGTGACGCCCTGGAGAACCGGTCCGGGCTGGCCGGCCTGGCCGGGACTGGCGACATGCGCGAGATCCTGGCCCGGGCCGCCGCCGGCGACGCCCAGGCCGAGCTGGCCCGGGAGGTCTACCTGCACCGGCTGGCCGGCAGCGTGGCCGCGATGACCGCCGCACTGGGCGGCCTGGACGCGCTCGTGTTCACCGGCGGCGTCGGCGAAAACTCGGCCGAGATCCGGTCCCGCGCCGCCGACCGGCTCGGCTTCCTCGGCGTTTTTGTCGATAACGATCGGAACGGCACTGGCCCCACCGACCGGGACATCGGCCCGCCGGACGCCCCGGTTCGCGTCCTGGTGATCAGCGCCCGCGAAGACATCGAGATCGCCCGCCAGGTCCGCGAGATCATCCCCTCGTAACCGGCCCGTGCGAGACTGGCCGCGCGAGACTGGCCGTGCGAAACTGGCCGTGCGAAACCGGCCGTGCGAAACCGGCCGTGCGAAACCGGCCAGCAGACTCCAGACTCCAGACTCCAGACTTCAAACTTCAGACTTCAGATCGGAGCCCAGGTCATGCCTTCGTCAGTTCCCGTCATCGACCTCGCGCCCTGGTTCAGCGGCGAGTCGGCGGGCCGCGCCGCCGTCGCTGGCGAGGTCGACGCCGCGCTCCGCAGCGTGGGCTTCTTCCTGATCAGTGGGCACGGCGTGCCGGACGAGCTACCGGCCCAGGTCCGCGCCCAGGCCCGGGCGTTCTTCGCGCTGCCGCCGCAGACCAA
>Ga0302325_10028570_pt1 | contig 11539 bp, 6 predicted proteins | sample Palsa_T0_2_FD_201948 | JGI IMG/M metagenome (GOLD analysis project Ga0302325, IMG submission 201948) | Peat permafrost microbial communities from Stordalen Mire near Abisko, Sweden - Palsa_T0_2 | ecosystem: Environmental > Terrestrial > Soil > Palsa > Peat permafrost | place: Sweden: Abisko... | reverse complement strand
TGCAGCGCTAACCTTAATCAGGCTAGGGTTGGCGAACCTAGGATATTTAAGCATGCGATGCTTCATGTTTCCTACTTCCTTCTTTAGCTTTGTATAGTCGTAATTGAGACCCTTCTACCTTTGCCTTCTCTTCTAGGCCCAGACGCTGGCGCTCGTGACAGCCGGGTAATATTCGACAAGTAAATTGCATAACTAACAATTATATAATATATAATAGTTTAATCCTCATCTAATTCATCGAAATTATCCTAAATTATAATCTATAAAATAGTTCTTGCAAGAATTAGCAAGTCCCGCGGATTAGAATTAGCTATTCCTAGCCTTTCTAGCAACTATAAAGTATATGTAAACTAATGAATTCGTAGCGTATAATTTTTATAGTCCCATTCGATTTAAAATCTTACAAATGTGCTAATAGCCTTAAAATTCTCGCATTTCTAAAGCTTATTAATTTCGCGCTTTATATCATTAACTAGTTTATAGTCCCTAATAATTAGCATATTATCAACAAATAAGAGTAAGTATACTCCTTTGCTAATAAATAGATTTAGGTCCGAATTGCTAGGTTTTAGGCCCAATTTGCTAAATTCCTTCTTAACCAATTAGAACTAAGCCTTAAGGGCCTATTTTAGTCTATACAAGGACTTTAAAAGCTAAAGGTAGTGGGTGTATTTAGTAATGCCCGGCATAATTAGCTTAAAATAATCCGGGACTTGCATATATATCTCCTCCTTGCAATCCGGGTTTAAGAATGCCGTATTCACGTTTATTTAATCGATTTCCAAATCCTTAATTGCTACTTTTACTAAAAGTGCCCTTAGCGTATTATACTATACAACTAATGCAAATGTCTCCTAATAATCGATTTTATATTATTGCTTAAAACCTTATACAATAACCTTAGCTTTATAGCGCGCAATTATATTATTAGTATGCATTTTATTCCTTAATACGATTTTGCAAAATCGAGGAGTAACTCTTGCTAGTAAGGGTCCTTTTAAGATTTTAAACGTTTTTACTTTAATTAGCGATTTTAATTTAAAACGTAAACTTGCTTGCTATTTTTGCAAATTATCTTATATAGCTTATAAAACTATAATAACCTCCGGTTCCGGCTAGCTAAAGAACTCCCCCTATTTTAGTTCTTCTTTTACCTTTATAACTAGTATTGCTTTTGCCATTTTCACAATAGTATCACTAAATTTAGTCCTCTTAACTGTTAATTTTATAACTATTAATTTCAATTTAAATCTTAGCTTATAAGGCGATTCCGCAAAAGCTCGGGGTAGCTAGTCCCTTAATTCTACTCTATTTGCCTTCTTAGCTTTAATCCAGTTTTTACCCTTTTTGCAATTAGTAAAGTTTATACGACTAGTAAAGTTTATATAACTTTTGCTACCCCCAACTAAGTTGCTCCTTTTAAGGATATATACTATAATAGTATTTTTAGAGTCTATTTTAACATCTAGTGCTTTAGCCTCCTTAATAGGGTAAGCTAAGTCATTTTAGGCTCTAGCCTCCTTAGTAAGATGAGCATAATTAAAGTCTTGCAAAACTCGAGCGTCACTAATTAACTATTTAATATAATCCTCTTAATTTGTACAATTCTTTAACCTTTTAAATCGCTATTTGCATATAGCTTTAGCGTCCTATTTAGCTTAAATAGCCTCTTATTCTAATTCTTAAATCTTTTTAAAAGTAATTTAAAAGAAGGAATACTTATTAAATCGAGCATTTATAGTTTTAGCTATAGCAAGTGTTTTCATATTTAGTACCTTCCAAATGCTATTTCCTTCTATCTTAATGAAAATCTAGGTTTTGTCCTTAATTTAAGGCTTAAATGTAGTCAAGTAATCGATATTAATTTTATATAAAATTGCCTTACAACTAAATACTTGTAATTTATTAAAATCGGGGTAATTGCTAGTAAATGCCTTATATAAAGTAATGCTTGTAGCGACATTTATATCCTTGTCCTTGTATAATAATATAGTAGTTAAAACTCTACTTTTTAACTATATTGCATGCTTTATTGCATAATCTTACATCTAATATAGCAGTCTAGCTTTATATATAATTAATCGTGCAATAATTGCAATAATCCCAATTACTTGCTCGATTATACTATTTAATAAGTGTTTAAATGCTAGGCTAAGCTCGAATTATACACTATTAATAACAAGTGATTCTTAGAAGGTATACTCGAATTCGCTAGTACTATTATTAGCCCTAAAATATATGCATTTCTCACTTGTCGATCATTTTACGCGTTTCTTAATTTCATTTAAAGCAAGATACACTTTATTTATGCTCTTCGTTTTAAGCAATTTAACTTATATAATTCGACTTGCATTGCACAAAATAACTAAGAAGTATCTAAAACCTCGTATAAATGCTAAATAGTATTTAAATAAGTTAGTATATAGCCTTTTTACCCTCTTACCCTCGCGTTTATTAGTCTTTTTGTTAAATAACTCCTTTATTTTGCCCGCTAAGCACAATTTACATAGCTTTTTACTATATAAGAGTTTCCTCTTATCCTTAAATTTAATTAAACTTACAAAATTGCTATTAAGCAATTAGTTAATCCTTTTATAGCTTATATAACCAAGTTTATAATGCAAAATCTTCTAATCCTTACTCTCCCCTTTATTGTAAGTTAATAATATGTCATTTGCGGGTAAAGTAACGTTTTGTATGTTATTTTGTAAACCGTTTTGCAAACTATTTTGCGTATTTTGCGTATTTTTAGCATGCTTTACTTTCGGGTGCAATTCGAGTGTATATAGACCCTTATACGCAATAGCTTAGAAAAACGTTTCTCTTGTATAAGCTATAATAGCTATAGCAATATAATTCTCAAATTCGACCGATATACCGGATTTATTTAGCTTTTAAACAAAAATTAATCGGGTATTGCCAAAGCCTAGAATGTATTATATATTCTTGAATTGTTGCTTTTTATAGCTTATTTGCAACTAAATTATACTATAACCTATAGCTTCCGTTATTTGGCCATTTGCTACGTATATAACTTCAAGTTCCGACTAATGCTTTAGCTAAGTAAAGTCTAATTTTATATTACTAAAGTGTCGCGTAGCCCCTAAATCAAGGTACAACTAAACCTTGTTTATAGTACGCAATATATATTCATAACTAGTCACCGATAGCATAGCATATGAAACATATAAAATAGTAAAGCATAGGAAACTTACATCCTTAATTTAATTGTATAACATGCGGGTAGCAATGGCTACATTTGCTTGGGCCTTCCCTTAAGCCTAGGCCTTGCTATTGCCCTTATCCTCTTGCTCCTTTATATACTAGGCTTAAAGCCTCTTATAAACAAAACAATTAGCCTGATAATAGCCCTTCTTATAGCAAAAGGCACATTAATCAGCTAATAACTTGTCCTTAGAATAATCTTTCTAGACTTTAAAGTCCTCACGTGATTCGTTTTAGCCCCTATAGCCTCGACATTTACCACCTTTACCTCGATTTCTATCCCATTTACCTCTCGTGCAATTAGCCCCTTTACTACCCCTTTAATTCCGAGCGTTCCGGTTACCTTAGCCCTTATTAGTGTTATCTTTATTGCTAGTAGTAGCACTAGCTGCTATAGAACTAATAAGTTTCGGGCGTTAATACGCTATTAATAAGGTAATTATAGCTTGTAAATCCTTCTAATCCTCTGTTGCTTTTACTTTTACCTTATACTAGTAATTAGTACTAAGTAATGCGGATAAAAGCTTCGATTTTAGGTCTTTATTTAATACTCTCTTAGTAGACTTAGAAAGTAGGGTTTATAATCGTTAAAGCTCGAGTACTCCATTTATAATTTTAACCTCTTCGCCAAATGAGAAATCGTCGAATTCCTTGCATAAGTTATTGACTAATACGGGGTTTGTTGTGGTATCATATAACTTAAGGTGATTCCACAAACTAATCGGATTTGCTATAAGAACTAGAAATAGCTGAAATGTCGAACGAATAGCAAAAATAACGCAATTGTTAATTAATCTAATAGCTTTGCTAGCTTCTTAATCCCACATATCCTTGTTTTCGTCTATACAAGTCTACTAGCCTGCAATAATCCTCCACTAGCCTCTTACTATAAGAGCTAGAACGATTGTAACTTTAAACTAAAGATAATTATCTAAAGTTAAGATGGTAATAGTCCCTTGCTTGCTCTAATAGTAAGTGTTTTCAGCCTTAGCTATAGTGGAATCGTTTAATGAGGCCATTGCAATAGTGAGGTGTGCGTTAGTGAGGTGTGTTTAAGCTCCAAGTGGATTATACGATTTATAGTTTTGCGTTCGATTCCGGGCTCATAACCTGTCAAGTTATGAGCTTAATCGGCAGCGGAATAATCGTATAAATAGATGCACTTGTAAAGGGATTGCAGTGATGTTTGTATAGTGTATATTTCGTACAGATGATAAAGTTAAGTAGGGTGCAAACACCATATATATACAAGATCACCTAGCGGGCCCTAGCGGCAATTCACGTGCCACCATACCATTATTTCTGACAAAGGTGATCAAAGATCAGCCTGGACGTGGTCTGAGAGCAATTAAAAGGCTCAACGTCGATGGTTCTTCTTCCTTCCTCTACATAATTCGATCCCAATGCCTACCGTCCAAGCCAGTCTCGAGTATCTACAAAAGCTACCGCTTTATGAGACTGAGAAGCCATATTGGTGCTTTCTTCCGCCTCACGATGGCTTCGATCCCGACGTGCAGCGGGTTGATAATCTCGAATTTGAAGACTATCCCGGCATTAAAATTGAAGACATAAGAGAGCTAAGCGGGCCCGTTAAAATCAATGACTGCGGGTTTGAAGTCTTAAAGCACCAAAGCAGATTCTCTAGCTTCGACCGAGAGGACGATGTCGCGCAATATAGATTAGAAACGGAAGAACTCTTGAGGGAAAAGATGGATGCGGTTTATGTGACATGTTACGACTCCCGACTCCGAAAAAACGTTCCGTTCGTGCGCACTGAGCTAGACCTTAACGATCTGCTGCTTAGAGAAGGCCCAGCTCGTGGGGTCCATAATGGTGAGCTCCTGTGGCGTTTCTTGTCTTGCAAGAAAGTAATTGCTGTCCTTAGATATCACCTACGACTCTGGCCCTGTAGTTATCAATAGGTATCTATCCGATGAGGCTAAAAAGAAGTTTCTAATGCCTGGTTCTGGTTATCGCATTAGGATTGTAAAGTAAGTCGAAGACTTCTGAGACGCTAGGATTTTCTGACAGTGACAGTACTTGGAGGACACTTATCCCAATGCTAGAAGACCGCCCTCTTGCACTATGCGACAGTCGCTCGGTCGACCCTAAAGATCTCATGGCCGCAGATCGTATCATCCCGGACAGGGTCGGAGAGGTGTATTATCTTACACACAACCCAAAACACAAGTGGTACTGGCTTGAAAAGCAAACCCCTTTGGAGCCCTATTTATTTGTCATGTATGACACGAAGGCTGGCAGTCATGCCAGATGTAAGTTTAATAACTTCCTCCTACGTAAGATTCCTAGGTGCTGATGGGTGCCTGAAGTTTGTCCGCATGTGTCTTTCGTCAACCCAAAGGCCCCCGAGGGCGCCGCGCCACGAGAGTCTATTGAAACACGCTCGATTGTCATCACGAGGGAATAGGAGAGCCTCCGTAGTTTGAAGTATCTTTGATGTCTTGAAGTGTATATTAGGTGCATCTTATACGCTTTAGCAAAGCTCAATTGTTTTGGTAACACTTCCTCGAACATAGGGCTTCGCTGTTCAAGTCACAGCATGATTTCGAAGTTTTGATCTTTATTCAAAATAGTTCGAAACTCCAACTTTTGCAAAACTTGTAATGATCCCAGCGCATTCTATAGCAGTCACTGGTAGTCCAGAGTCCAGAAAGTCTGGTTACAAAAGTTCACATAGGTTTTGTGCCGAATGCCTCCGTATTACTTGGCTTACTGCGGTGACTACCGAGAGCACTGGATTTTGATAACTACTCTTTGCAACATGCGCTCTTCTTAATATGCACTTTATATAAGGCGCACCACTCAGTAAGGGCTGGGGCTAGGGCTCCAAGGCTGTTTTTCACGCAGCACCTAATACGGGCGACTTATATAAATCGTGCGTTGAGGGTGGTGATCAAAAATCTTTAGCGGTTATTTTATATAAGTCAAGAATATCAAAATAACCAGTCCCTTTGCAAGCTCACCGGGTTACAAACTTATAAGCTCGTGGTTTCAATTCCCGTGGGGCTCGTACTAACAGTCTGATGGGCACTAGCGGAGCTCACATGCGACTGTTATATTTATAATCACTTAATATCTCATATAATATCTATGGTGCCCTTAAGACTTAATATATAAATTAAGTCTTGTAGTACTTAGCTATTATATTATAAGCCTTGCGGGCGCCAGAAATGCGGCATATAAAGTCATCTGGTAACCGCTGCTAGCTTTGGTAAGCTGTGGTAGTCCTGGTAACGTGACTTTTGGCTGACCGGCCTGGTTGGTGACCTAACTTTTGCAGATAAACGCTGTTGTAGATCCCCAATGGATGACAGGAGCAGGCTGCAAGTTGCAACTCGAGCAAGTTCGTCAACTTGAGCGGTGAAATGGAACGAGAATTCAGATATTTTTATGTCTTTTAAAGCAAGAGTGCGCTACGGAAACGTCCCATATGTAGATATATGCCCGTAAATATATACAAGAATTGAGGAGGAAAATCATTCAAATAGATAGCAGGAAATTCATGCACTCTTTATGCCACACATCAAGGATCGTGTGAGCAGCTAATACACCGGTGGGCACTTGGACATGCGGCCAAATTCCCAGTCCAAAGCTCCGCAATCAGCAATATGAAAAGATTCTCCTCTGCGTGGCCACTCAGGAGACAGTGACAGTAGAAGTTCCACTGCTATCATACCCTTCCGTAGCAACAATCTGGTAGTTAAAAGTTCCCATAGTCAGTCCAAGACTCTTCCAGGCATTGAAGTGGTTCGCAGTCGTCACAGTTCCGCTAGTGCGCGTGCTTTGACGAATCGACCAGTACTGGTTGAAAGTCGTAGTGCCTTCAATCGAAGGTGCATTGGTGCGAACACCTTCGTAGATTAAGTATTCTGAGCCGTCCGAGGTGACAGTACCCTTGTATGTGAGACTGCTGGCTGGGTTGTAGGTCCCGAAGTCTTCCAGGATGTAGTATTCGACGAGAGGGGATGTAGTCCAGCCGTAGACGGAGAGGTAGCTGTTACCATCAGGTTGGTAGTCGGCTGTGAATGTTATGTCCCTGAAATATCGTTAATCGATTTCGCTGAAGGGGGATATTTAAGAAGTCTTACTGAGCAGAGCCAGGGTTCCATCCTTTGCCTCCAACGACATCCCCGCTGCCTGACCAAGTCATCGTGTATTCTCCTGCAGCCCCATTTGTGTATGTTACAGTATCGGCGCCATCAGTGTAGAAAGAGTAATAAAAACCATTGTTAGTGCCCGTCTCACTGGGAGTACTGCGTGAAAGCTTCTCAAAAGGACTAGCAAGGGCCCCAGAGATGGTGAAAGCAATAACAAGGGAACTGAAGCAGACCATAGTGGTAATGTTCAGTGACTTGTAGAATCGTTCTTACAGTGATTGCTATTCTTCAACTGGGCGAATGACGCTCGACATTTATACTCCTCCTGCTCCTTTCCACCGCAAGCACCACGATGCCATCCTAAACCCCGCTTCTGATCAGTGGATCTTCAGTACCCTTTGTCATATAGTTGAAAAAAAGATGGACTAATGTTGACTAACTATCTGCCTCGATTCGTGGAGAATCTGAATCGCATCGCATCGCAAGCTTTTGCAAAGAATCAAGGTATATTTGGTCGGAAATGTCCCAAAGAAGAATAGTAATACCGCTTGCGGAATAATATCAACGCAGCCGAAGGCGAAACGTTCCCCACATTGATGTGCCGGAGAAATAAACGCCACGGTCCTGAAAACTGGGGAACTTGGAACATGAGTTTATCCAGAACTGCCAAGCGATTTCAAGTCTTCCTGTCTACTGAGGATCCTTGAATTTAGGGGGTTTTGGTACTCCCACGGGACCACGTCCTCCTGGGTTGGATCATGATGAAGCTCCTCAGGATCTCAACTGATTCAAGACACAGTAGGTGACTTGCTCATGAAGCGGGGTTACGGTTAAACTTCTCCGTATGCATAATAACTCCTCACGTTTGGGTATGATGAAAACAAAAGTCCCTCTCAAATCTCCTCATCCGTCATGCGATATTGGAGCCCTGCCTATGAGATACTGTGTATGGTTTTATGGTTTTGTTTTATAACGGACGAAAGTGCGATACACGCTATCAAATCTGATGTCGTCTCCCCTTTCCAGTTTGACGAGCGGAGGATACAACTTCTATTAGCCGGCGGTCTAGTACGCGTAAAAGCTTGGATGGAACTAATAGAAAATTAGCTGGGGGCTTTGGTTGAAGACTACACGGCTAGGCAGGTTGGAGCGTTTGACTAAATAACCTCCTTTGCGAATAGGGGCAGATTTTTGAAGCGTGACGAGTCATTAAGTTCAAGTTCATAACACGAAGGTTTCGTGTATGACATTCAATCTCATTCCTATTACTATCTCAACCCTAGAATGTTCTTTTCTATGACTTTCGTGCCATCTCGAACAGCGGGCGAGAAGTGCTTCCTCAATATCTCTCCTTCCCAGATCGTTGCTGCAAAAGGATTGCTGCCCTCCACTTCACCGCCCAATGCATCAAACATCCCATCCCCTCTTTTCTCCTCCGTATTCCACAATGCCGAAATCTTCTTCTCGTGTATCTTTGTGACGCGGCCCAGTAATCCCAACATTGCCATACAAGACTTCTCCGGCAAATGCAACGAGCTTGTCATGAGTTGCTTTGTGAAAGCGGCAATGCGCAAGGGTGGAACAGCTCGTGCGGCAAGTGGTGGTGTCAAGACGGAAGAGAGAGACCGTAGGAGGAGCAAAGTTGTTGTTTGGATGTTGACCCTGTTGTTCGCCGATGCGTGAGCAGATGGGTCGTTGGGATCCGGGAGATGGAGAGATTTGGCGCTTAATTCGATATCGGGATTGAGCGACAAGGCGTGAAGGGTTTTGTAAAGATGTGTGATGAAGAAGCTGAGATCAAGGCTGAGCGTTGCCTGTGCCTTGGCAGCATCTTGACCTTCCAGAAGAGCGAATGCCGTAATGATACAGAGAAGGGCTTCGCGTGTAAGATTTCGTGTCGTCTCTATATCCTCTCCCTCCTCTTCTATATCATCTCTAGTCTCAGCATGACCAATGAGGTCCTTCAAAGCTTCCAGTAAATCTCCAAAGAAGTCTTGATTAATTAAATGCGCGTAGCGAGCCAACCCTTCCAGCACAGCCCCCATGAGGTTTGGTGATCGCATCTTCAAGATCCGGAAATAGGTCACGAAGACCAGCTTCAAGGTTTCGGCTTGCATTCGGTCCCGTTCTTCGTGGCTGACAGTGGCATCTGCCTGCTTCATCTCCTTCTCCACGACCTTGCGCTCCTTCATCAGCTTCCTTTCTTTTTTGGTCCGAAAGACCCTCTTCTCCTTCAATTTCTTCACCCCAAACCCACTATCTTCCTTGGTCGGTCTGTCGATGTGGTTTGTTGAAGCCTTCCATGAGAATTCCGAAAGTAGCCGCAGATGGAGAAAGGTATTCAGCACGCTTTCGTCGATTCTGTATCCCCGCGCCTTCATCATCTTTGTCAGAATCGACACAGCATCCAAGGAGGGCGTCCCATCATCGTCATTCCGAAATAGCGTTTCAACCGTTTCCCGACATTTCATAAAATCCTCGTCTACTTTCCGGTTGCTCAGCTTCCCCACCAATATCTTCAGCAGCTCCCCTCGAAAATTGAAATGCGGTACAGCTGTAAGAAGTGCACAGGCACAAGATATGGCAACACCTCCCAAACTCGGCCCTCCATCCCTGGAGGTGCCACCTTTTCCGGACTGTGCAAGCTTGGCCAACTCTTGAATGTATATCTGGTAACCTCCCACAAGCGCCTGCTCGTACGCTCGAAGCTTTCGCACTTCCTTCGAAACCTTGACCTCCATATCTTCATCCGACAACGGCCGTATTCGATAATCAGGTATGACATCTTTGTACACCGCCAATTGCGTCGCGAGTGCCAGCTTCTTGATGGTTGTGTTCTTTGATTGCCCAAACTGCGCCAATGCTTTGAAAGAGCCCACGTTCTCTTCAGGATCTTCGTTCAGCATCAATGCAATGTGGGCGAGCTCTTCCTTAGCCTCCAGGATCTGCTGCCGCATGGGAACTGTTGGATCCTCGACCTCCACTTGCACCTCATCCTCCGATTCTTCTGCGTCGAGCCATTTCAAATCACTTTCCTCATCCTGAACCCCTTCAACGTCATCAACCTGCTGAACGAGTCCGTCCGCTGTCTTAATCGGTAGCCTCGTGTTCTCCTTGTCCTTCTTCCGTCCTTTGCGCGGCCTCGACTCGTAGTCCTGCTCTAGATTCCAACCCGAGGCCTGCTTGAAGAACACGCTGGTCTCCGGCTCGTGCTCGAGTGTTGGGGGTGAAGAGTCGTCTCCATCGGTCGCAGGGGGCGTCAGCCTTCGCCTTTTGATCGCTGGTACTCTGGCCATTGCCGGAGAGGTGGTGAGTTAAGGGAATGGCGGCTTTGCTCTCTCTTCGAAGTGAAATTTCGTTGATGCGGCCGCATCCGCAAGGAAAAGTTGGAGCTGGCGAGAAACTTCCCCCGCGCCAAAAATCCCCAATTCCAATCGCAACTTCCACAACACCACAGCACCACATCAAGATGCGCCCTCTCGCCGAGACCGAGACGCAGACGCTGTTTGCAAAGCTGGCGAACCATACCGGGAAATCGTTGAAAAATCTCATCGCGCCTCTGGACAATGAGCTTAACGCTGACCGATATGTTTTTCATCACCAAAGCAGATGCTACTACGTCTGACTTTCTCCGGCAGACCTGGCGATATCGATATCGATATCGAGAGGTAAGCTTCTGTTCTTGGGAGTATGCTTAGGCATTTTTCTTCCGTCTGTTGTTCAGCACCGTCAACTAGAGTTTCGCAAGCAAGTTTACCAAAAAGGGTAAAATCCGTCTTCATATCACGGCCCTTCCTGGAGAGATGTCATTCCTCTATGGGGGACATATTGTGAAAGCACATGTTGGAAGAGGTTCTGAGGACTGTTCGGAGCACCAAGGTGTGATTGTCTACAGCATGAATGACAACCCGTTAGCGTTTAGAGTTACGGCCAAGAGTACGCAGGGAGGCCGAAGGTTGGATCCTACTGGTATTACATGCTTCAGGCAGGCAGACTGTGGAGAGTACTTGAGGGACGAAGCTAGTTTATTTGTAACAAGCTAATCGAGTAGAGAGGAGGAGTTCTTAGTATGGTTAACGTTTGGGGAAAGAATACGGCGCTTATATGGCGTATTAGAGAATTGTGTGTGGTTGCATAATGCTAGATTCCGCAGGAGGGCGCTTACAGACCCGAAATACGGATCCTGGGATATCTAT
>Ga0302325_10028569_pt1 | contig 11539 bp, 9 predicted proteins | sample Palsa_T0_2_FD_201948 | JGI IMG/M metagenome (GOLD analysis project Ga0302325, IMG submission 201948) | Peat permafrost microbial communities from Stordalen Mire near Abisko, Sweden - Palsa_T0_2 | ecosystem: Environmental > Terrestrial > Soil > Palsa > Peat permafrost | place: Sweden: Abisko... | reverse complement strand
CCCAGCTGTTGTAATACGACAGGCCTCTCGCGGATCGGCCAATCTGTTCTCGCAATCACGGCTTTTACGGCGATCCTTTGGGCATCGCAAGCCGTTAATAACGGAATCGCTTCGATTCTGATGATGGCTCTGCTGATCGCCGCGGGCGTTAAGCCGCCGCTCGCGTTCAGCGGATTCAGCGCCCCGCCGTTCTGGGTTCTGCTCACCGTGCTTTTCTATGGATTCGCCATGAAGAAAACGGGGCTGGCGCAGCGGATTTCCTACTACATTCTTTCGTTGTTCCCTTCCACGTACTGGGGCATCCTCAGTGCGTTCTTTGTCATAGGTTTTGTGCTCGCGCTGGGGATCCCGTCGATGACGGTGCGAACTGCCATCATGATTCCAATCGCGTGGGCGCTGGTGCAATCGCTCGGCATTCCTCCACGCAGCCGCGGCTCGGCCCTGATTATCCTGACGGTTGTTGAAATGGCCGTGATTCCGGGCCTGGCATTCCTGTACGGCGCACTGTCAGGCCCCATCGTCGAGTCCGCGTTCCAGGCTAAACATCTTCCGCTGAGCTGGCTGAGCTACGCGAAGTATCTGACATTTCCGACGCTGCTGCTGTGCGCGCTGATTCTGGCCGCGAACCAAATCGTTCTCCGCCCCGAGAAGCCTCTCGACGCCTCTCCCGGATTCGCCAAAGACAGGCTGCGCGAACTCGGCGCATTTCGGCGTCCGGAATGGATCACTGCCTTGGTTGTCTTGCTTTCGATTGTGTTCTGGACCACCGACCGCTATCATCATCTGCCCAGTTTCTTCGCCGGAATGATCGCCATGGTGGTCTTTGCGCTCGCCGGAATTCTCCGCGACGAAGATATCGGCACTGGCGTTTCCTGGCCCCTGCTGTTGTTCCTCGGCGGCATATTCGGCCTGGCGAATATCATTCAGGAATACAGAATTACCGACTGGCTGGCATCTTATTTTGTGCCGGTGGCGCACCAGCTTACTTCGCACCCGCTGTTGCTGGTAACCGTAGTGGCGCTTACCATGTTCGTGCTCCGTTTCCTCGATCCGTCGAGTTTCATCGCCATCTCGGTGCTGTTCCTTTCCGTTGTGGAGGTGACCAGCGCAGCCGGCATTCCGCCTTTGGTCCTGATGTCCGCAGTGCTGCTGGCATCGGTTCCGTTCTGGATGACCTACCAGAACTTCTGGGTAGCCATGAGCGAAAGTCTGACGTCGTCGGAGGGGTTCAGCAACGGACAACGCATTCGCATCGCCACTACTTACGCGATCGCGGTGCTGGTGACTCTGATCTGTTCCACGGGTTATTGGAAACTGATCGGCGCCCTCTGAGGAAGATTCAGGAAGCCAACTCTTCCGTCGCCGGCACGATTGAGGACGAACGGCCGGCTTGGTTGAGGACCGGCTCGGTCTTGCGGGTTCTCACGTAGCGGGAGCCTTGTTTCTTGCCCAATGCGAAGTAAGATCCCAGGCGCGAAATAGTGCGCTCCATGCTGCCCACTATGTGATCGCGCATGGCATGGGCCGCTTCATCCGCCGAGCCATTCGAAATAACCTTCACCAATTGCTCATGCCGTTTCCGCGGCACTTCGTCCGGCGAACGGTATTGACCGACGCAATTCCAGGTAGAAGCGAGTACATGGGTCTTTTCGATGGCATCGCTCAAAGCCGGACAACGCGCGCACTCCGCGATCCGCCCATGGAGTCTCTCGTGCAATGAGAGATAAACGATGCGGTCCGCGTCCGGAGCCTGCGAGAGGGAATCGACGCGCACAGCCAGACGCATCAACTCGGTCTTCTCTTCCCGCGTTGCATTTTCGGCAAACAGCCGCGCCGCCTGGACTTCCAGCGCTTCGCGCACCGCATAGTGCCCACGCAAGTCCTGCTCCGTCGGAATACGTACCCGCGTGCCGGCGCGAGGACGGCTTTCGAGGAGTCCCTCGAACTCCAATCGCATCAGCGCTTCCGAGACCGGGAGGAAGCTCATCCCTAATTCGGCAGCCAGTTTTCGACGCGATATCGCCTGGCCCACTGCCAGCTCACCGCGCAGAATGCGCATTCTGACCACCAGATACGCTTCACCTGCAAGGCTCTTTGCCTTCTCGTCGAGTTGCATTGCTGCTTCCAATTTCATGATATATCACATCCAAGGCGGCCTGCTCAGCCAATCCGCAGACGTTTCTACTGATATGCTAGTCTCTCCGGCACAATATGGAGTTCGTAAATCTGGGACGTACAGGATTGAAGGTCTCGCGGCTTTGCCTCGGCACGATGGCTTATGGCACGCCGGATTGGCAGCCGTGGATTCTGGATGAGGCCGCCTCCCGGCCGTTTTACCACGAGGCCATTGACGCAGGCATCAACTTCTTCGACACCGCCGATATGTATTCGTTGGGACGCAGCGAAGAAGTGCTCGGGCGCGCCATGAAGGACCTGGGCATGTCTCGCGAGCGGATCGTAATCGCCACCAAGGTTTATAACCCAACCGGCGATAGCCCCAATCAGCGCGGCCTTTCGCGCAAACACATCCGTCACGCGATCGACGACAGTCTGCGGCGCCTGGGTACGGATTACATCGACCTGTACCAGATACACCGTCTCGACCACGATACGCCGGTGGATGAGATTATCGAGGCGCTGCACGACGTGGTGAAAGCGGGCAAAGTATTGTACCTGGGCGCTTCGTCGATGTTCGCCTGGCAGTTCATGAAGATGCTGGGCCGCGCGGATGAATTGGGTTTGACGCGTTTCGCCAGCATGCAGAACTATTACAACCTCGCCTATCGCGAGGAAGAGCGTGAGATGCTGCCTTTGTGCCGCGCCGAAGGCATTGCAGTGCTCCCCTACAGTCCTCTGGCGCGCGGCTTTCTGGTGGGCAACCGCCGTTTAGCCAATGAGGAAGCCGACACGATTCGCACTAAGACGGACCGGTTCGCGCGGCAGCATTTTTACCAGCCGTACGACTATGCGGTGGTCGACCGGCTGACCGAGGTGGCGAAGGCCCGCGGCATTACGAATGCCCGCCTCTCGTTGGCCTGGGTGCTGCACCAACCGGGCGTCACCTCGCCGATTATCTCGCCGACGAAGCCAGGGCAAATGGCGGATCTGATGGCGGCGATCGATGTGAAACTGACGGCCGACGAACTGCGGTTACTGGCGGAGCCTTACGTTCCGCACGCCGTGATGTTCCACTCTTAGGCTAACGGTCCGAAATGTTGGCTGTCCGATGGAGGCATCAGCCGCGCTTGCCCTGGCTGTCTCCGGCAGCAGCCTGGGGCGGTTTATAAAAGCCGAGGTCTTCGCCGGTCATCATCTTAGTAGCGAAGAAAATCTGTCCGCTGTGCAGCGCGAAGTGAACCTCCATGTGATAAATCGATTCCAGAATGGACTGGTTGAACTCGCCGACGTGAAGCCGGCGCTCCAGATCCGCGGCCGAAAAGCCCTTCATTTGAGTGACAGCCTCGTCCACCGTGGAACGCAGGTGGTTTGCCAATTCCTCCTTGGACATGCCGCCGTCGGCTGAAAATTCCTCGTGGCGAACGCGAACGTGCGCCTGCCCGGCCACGGCGGCGACTCGCTGCCGCACATTGCCGCAAAGGTGCAGCACCAGGTTGCCGATGGCGTTCTCATTCTTTCCGCCGCGCGCCCAAACCTGTTGGGTGCTCAGTTTGGCGAGACATTTATCAATTTCGCCTGAGTATTGCTGAAGTTTTTGTACGGAAAAATCGATAAACTGCCGTTCGAGAGTCGATTCCATAAGCTTGAGTCCTATATAAGACGGATTTGTCCAATATACGAAACTTTTCCAGGAAAATCCCAATCGACGGACCGGCGCCGCCAGCCGGTACGATTCCCAATTACGCGCTGCACTGTTCGTTCCCGTCACGGCCAAGCCGCTAACCGATTAATCCGACTGCCGGCTTTGACAGACAACTAGACTTTGCTGCTGCGGCGCTGAATCGTACGCTTCATGGTATTGTCCACCTCAATGCGGCGTCACGCAATCCTCTGAACCCATTGGCTTCGCCAGGCTGGCGCCTCGAAGGGATCCGCGAAATACTGTGTTTCGTGCACAACCTTGCCGTCGTGGAACTCCATAATGCTCACCGTGTACGCTGGCCGCCCCTGATAGGTGATTGTATATTCCGTGATCCAGAGGTCACCTTTTCCGAGAATTCGCTTGACGTTAAAACCAGACGGCTTGCCTGGATGATGACTCCGCAAAGCCTGCAAATTGCTTCTTCCGAGGATTCGCTCGCCTGACTGAGGATAGTCACAAATGGCATCTTCATCGTAAATATCGTGTTCCGCGTTTGCATCGCCCGCTGCCGACGCCTGCCAATGTTTATTCAGGGCTTCGCGCATTTGTTCTTCTTGCATGATCACTGCCTTACGTTCGCTTCTGCTCAACAACTCGCGGCGGCACGGCATCGTTCGCCCGCCAACTGCCGAACGGGGCGCGGCCTCGAGGATCGGCGCATTTCAATTCCAAGCTTTCGCATCTTGTAAACCAGCGTGGTGCGCGGCAATCCAAGCCGGTTGGCCGCTCCGTCCTGCCCTCCGATCAGCCAGTCCGTTTGTTTCAATGTTTCGAGGATATGCTCTCGATCGGCGTCGGCAAGCGTGCGAGCAGCGCTCTCCGAGTTCTGCTTCACCATCGGCTTCAAGTCGAGCGGCAGACGCAGCACCGACCCGGGCGAAAAGAGCACCGCGCGCTCGATGAAGTTCTGTAGTTCACGAATATTACCTGGCCAGTCGTGCGCTTGGAGGGCCGCGATCACTTCATCGGGAATCGAATCGATGGGCTTGTTCAGGCAGGCGGCATATTTTGCCACGAAGAACTCGGTCAGCGGCGCGATGTCCGGAACGCGTTCCCGCAACGGAGGCAGGCAGATTGGAATTACGTTTAGCCGGTAGAATAAGTCTGCCCGAAACAGCTTCTTGTTCACCAGTTGCGCGAGATCCTGGTTTGTCGCTGCCACCACCCGCACGTTGACCCGCACAGTCTGGGCGCTGCCCAAACGTTCGAACTCCCGCTCTTGCAGGGCACGTAGGAGCTTGGGCTGAAGTTCGAGCGGCATGTCGCCAATCTCGTCCAGAAAGAGCGTACCCCCATCCGCCATCTGAAATCGTCCTTTGGTTTGCGCCCACGCGCCCGTAAACGCGCCTCTTTCGTGGCCGAACAGTTCGCTCTCGAGCAACGCGCTCGGAATGGCTGCGCAGTTCAGGGCCACAAAACGGTGGTTGCGGCGAGGGCTAGCCTCATGAATAGCTCTCGCAATCACTTCTTTTCCAGTGCCCGTTTCGCCTTGAATCAGGACGGCGGAGTCCACTGGCGCCACTCTCGCCACTTCTGTCAGCAACGCCCGGAATTTCTGGCTGGACCCGATCAAATCTAAAGTCGTCATGGCAGTACTCCTTTATAAATGCGAGATCTGTTCCGCGTTTTCCTCTGGTCAAAACCGGCGTGCGCTTGCGCCGGCGCGGCGCCCGCGTGGCGCTCCGCTAAATTTTTGTGTCCATCGCCTGATAACCTTACTGTAATCGCGGCTTGAGTTGATTCATGACTCGCCCGAAAAAGTCGATCAGTTCTTCAGGCGTTTCGAAGCCCGTGTTTTGTCCGGACATTACGTGCTCTGCTCGCCCGGCGAAACGGGCTGACCCTGGTTCCGTGGGGTCGCGAAACTGAACTACGAAGGCCCGATCCGGTGAGTTCTTCGGCGATGGATCGGGTTTCGCGATTTCTTCCCTCCCCTTTTTGGGTCCCTTGCCGTTGTGGCCGTTCAGCACGTACCCAGAATAGGGCGGAAGTCCGTTTTAAGCCATAGAAGGAGCGTGGAAGTTCCGTGGAACTTCCGTTAATATAAAAACTGGCCCTTGTCGGCCATTGGGAGACCATGGCATCGAGGGCTATTTTTGTATTCCCACCGTTTCGGTTGGACGCCGCGAACGAACAGCTTTGGCGCGATTCCAGTCTGGTGGACCTGCGGCCGAAGCCATTTGAGGTTTTGCTCTACCTGGTGCAGAATGCTCAACGGTTGGTGACCAAACGCGAACTGCTTGACAGCGTCTGGGCCGGCGCCAGCGTAAGTGATGAACTACTTAGAGGATACATTCGGGAACTGCGCGACGCGCTGGGCGACGATGCCAAGAAACCCCGTTACATCGAGACCGTTCCGACGCGTGGATATCGCTTCCTGCCCGGCGTAAGCGGCGAGTCCTCCGGTCCAACGCCACCTTCGGAGCTGAAACCTGCGAAAGCCCCACAGGAGGTGCGGGTGGGGATCCTTCATTCCCTGACCGGCCCCATGGCATCGACCGAAGGCCCCGTGGTCGACGCCACTCTGCTGGCGATCGAGGAAATCAACGACCGCGGTGGGATTCTCGGCCGCGAAATTCAGCCGGTGGTGATGGACGGCGCCTCGGACGAACGGGCGTTCGCCCGTCAGGCTGCAGCCCTGATTGCCGAGGCGAAAGTTTGCGCGATATTTGGCTGCTGGACTTCCGCCAGCCGCAAGTCGGTGCTCCCGATCCTCGAGCAGCGGGATCATCTGCTGATCTATCCCACACAGTACGAAGGCATGGAACAGTGCGCCAATATCTTCTACACGGGCGCTGCGCCTAATCAGCAAATCATTCCCGCGGTGAGCTGGACGGTGGGCTTCCTTCGAAAAAGACGCTTCTTTCTGGTGGGCTGGAACTCGGTCTATTCGAGGGCGGCGAATGCGATCATCCGGGACGAAGTGGAGGCCTCCGGCGGCGAGATCGTTGGAGAAGAATATGTGCTCCCCGACAGCACCGAGGTAACTCGAGTCGTTCGCACGATCGCTCAAACTGAGCCCGATCTCATTTTCAATTCGCTCGTCGGCGATATGAACCTGTTCTATACGCGTTTGCTGCGCGCCGCCGGAATCACGCCCGAGAAAACCCCGACTGTCTATTTCAGTGTCGGCGAAATCGAGTTGCAGAGTCTGTCGGCCAGCGAAATCGTGGGCGACTACGCCTCTTGGAACTACTTTCAGAGCCTGGACCGGCCGGAGAACCACGCATTTGTAAAGAGGTTTCGTTCTCGCTACGGCCGCCAACGCGTCGTTGCCGATACCATGGAAGCCGGATATTCAGGAGTGCACCTCTGGGCGCAAGCCGCGCACGCAGCCGACCCGGATGACGTGGCGGCGGTCCGCCGAGCGCTGCCGAACCAGACCTTTGAGGGTCCTGGCGGGCGTGTTCGAATCGATGCCGAGAATCAACATACATGGAAGACGATGCGCTTGGGTAGGATCGTCGAGGGTGGGCAGTTCGAAGTCATCTGGAGCTCCGAAAAGCCGATCCGCCCGGAACCCTATCCAGCCTCACGCTCTCCCGTTGCCTGGCAGGAATTTCTGGATAAACTGTATAAGGCCTGGGGCGGGAACTGGACCAAAATCGCAGAGCGCCATTTCCCAGGTTGACGACTGCCATTCAGCGGAATGATCGAGGCTTGGAGGTTGCTATGGTTCCACACGTTGCCGGCCGCGTGGCCGAATTGTGGCGCTATCCCGTGAAGTCGATGCTGGGAGAGCGCAGAAACCAACTGCCAATTACCGCCCGTGGGGCGCTGGGGGATCGGGCATGGGCTCTTCGCGAGACTGCGACAGGACGGATCGCCAGCGCAAAGAGGTTCCCGCACTTGCTCGCCTTCCAGGCCTGGTATGAAGTGGAACCGACATTCGCGGCGGCTGGACGCATCCGGATCGGTTTGCCGGACGGGCGAACGATCTGCCCGGACGATCCCGACGCCTCTGCGATCATCTCAGATTCTCTCGGACACGCCTTGCGCCTGGAGAATCAACCGGCCAGTGATGAAAAGACTGGCATCGATCGCGCCACTGTGTTCGGCGATGTGCCCGTGAGTACGATGAAAGCCGAGTGGACCCCCGAAACCATGCCGGATTATTTCCAACTGATGACGGGTACGTTCTTTGAGATTGGAGCAGTGTATTTACTAGCCAGCGGCTCCGTAGACCACCTGCGCCAGCTCCAGGGGGGTACGGCGCAGATTGATCGGCGCCGGTTCCGGCCGAACATCTACATCGAGTCGGAGGCCGAATGCGGCGGCTTTGTGGAGGATGCCTGGCTGGGCGGCGCGCTCGACATAGGTGGAGCGGTCAGGGTCGAGGGTTTCAAGCCTACCGTGTGGTGCGTGACCTCAACGGTCGCCCAACAAGATCTCCCGCGCGACTTGAGCATCCTGCGAACCACCGCGCAGCACCATCGCGGCTGCCTCGGGGTCTACGCGACCGTGACCAGGTCAGGGTTGCTACAAGTCGGAGATGTGGCATACCTCGTGAATCAAGGGGCCGAGACAGCCTGTTCCATATCTGAGTCGGCCTGATCTGATGGGCCGGATGTGCGAGCCGCGAGACGGTCTGGCTTCTGGCACAAGCTAGATGCCGGCGTAAGGGCGTAAGCGCGGCCCTGTTAGCCGGCGTCTGGTAAGGGGCTCGTTTGCCCTGTTTTCGATGCCTTGGAGTTTTGGTTGCGGGGGACTGCAACGCCCCGAACGCGCTTTTGATCCCTTACCGCCTGGAGTTGGTTCATTGAGGGCTGATACATGGCTCTTGGCGGCAACACCGGCAAAAACAAGGGCGGGCGGCCAAAGTGCAGAATTGCGGGCGCGCGGGTGCAGGTACTACGCGCACAGGGCCGAAGCTGGCGGCAGATAGCCCGCGAGCTTGGCATCGGTACTGCCACGGCCATGCGGCTGTGCCGATTAGACGCCACCGGCAACCCGTCCCAGAACCCCGTAGGTGCCTCGTGACGCCCCCAAGCGGCTCTGAGGCCGCACCTGCCTTACCGGCTTCCTTGCCGAAGCGGGTCCGCGACTTCACCGAAGCTTTGAAGCGCGATTTTTCCCATCGCATAGCTCAGCGCCCGAAAGCGTTCAAGCGGAGACTGCTCGCCCTGGTTGCGGTGAACTTGCCACCGTATCCGAAACCTACCGGGCGCCCGCGAGAGCCCCACATCACCGAAGCTGCGAGCATGTACGCAACGCAACTCCGGGAAGTCGAGCGAGAGGCGCGCAAGCACGTCAATTGGGGTCCTATCGCTCAGCGTTGCATTCCGGGATACAACGCGATCCGATCAAAGGACACCCGGCGCGCGGCGCTAGATAGGCTGCGCGATTCCGTCTACGCTCGTTCGCGCCCGCGACAAGAATCATAGACGGAAAAGACGGGTCTTGCTACTCCCCTGCCTTTCGCATGCATTTTCAAAAACCCGCGTATTGTTCAGTATCGTATTGGCGCGACGATATTCGATTCGAAACCGAGCCGAGCGGACACCGTAGTCTTGATCGCAAAATCAGCCCATCATTGAAGCAAATAGCGGCAGATGTAATGCATGCGGATGTACCGATGATGTACCGACAGTAGGATAGTGTAGAGTAACGGCAGCCTCATCCCGGCACCGCCACGGATCGCGCGGAAATAGTTTTACACATAACCGGCGAGGCCGCACAAATCCGGCCCGATACGCCTTCCGTTGTCTTTCTGTTGTCTTTTGCGTGTGTTTCGGCTGTGTTTTCAAAACCCGCCCGTATTATATAGTATTGTATTTGCGCTGGTGATCGTGAGGTACCGGGAGGGACTGCGGAGGTACCGGTGAGGTACCGCCCTTAGCATAGTCTAGACTAACTGCGACAGCACTGCGGGCCGTGTCGCGCCAGTTCACCGCGCTCGCCAGTAGTCTACTCTATACTATGGCCGGTGCCGTCACGTTGCCGCCGCAGTGCCTCCCGGCGCCTCCGCGCGGGTTGCAACGTTGGTATATCCGGGCACAAACGATACGGAGCGCGCGGGCACTCATCCGGCTACGTGACCCCCTTTTCAGGCGGCAGCGAATAAAGCGAAACCGGCGGGTAGCCCTCTCTAGCTCAGTAGCGAGGATTCGATAGCTTTGACGATTTCGATGTGCTGCGCAGTACGCAGCGGCGCATTGGAAAAGTACGTGTTTTCGGCGAAAGGTATCTCAGCGCGGCGTTCAATTGAGCACAGTGAAGGTGCAATTTTGATCTGCGATGTGTCGACGTTGAACAGGATCGCGGTGGGCTCGAATATGAATGGGTGCTTCAAATTGGCCGATGCCTCCGTGCTAAGAACCTCGGCGATTTTGGGCAGGACAGGATTCAACGCAGCCAAGCGCATGTTGCTGCGAAACATGAATTGACTCAAAAAGCTTTGACGGGCTGGCCTTATAGTCGCGCCAAATGCCTCGTGCGCCATTACCAGAATCTCACTCAAGACTCTCTCCGAATCCTCGGTGGATGACCGTGTGTCGACAGCGATACCATTCAAGTACACCACTATTTTGTCGATCCGGATATTTTCGAACTTGCCTTCGAGCAGTTCTATACCCCTTTGAGGGTCAAGCTCTTCGAGCTTCGACGGAACCTTGGCAAACGAGAAGCGACTGCCGAGCTTTGCAAGCGCCTCCAAAGTCAAAGTTCTGCCGAAAGGGTCCCATTCTTGAAGCTGTACCAGAGCCACCAGCCGAGCTTGCATAATTGAGACGAGTTCCATAACCCCTATGCGACCCGCTGTGTAAAGATTTGCCTTGAGGCGTGGCACAAATGCTCTGGGACAAGGGCATCCGACTGTTGACTAAAAGGATTCATCAAGCTTCCGAACGCATCGGCGAAGCCTAATTTCGCAGCCCTAGGCTCCGGTGAGCCGACAGCAGACAAGATCCGGCGAGCGGGGGAATAGGAGAGAGCCTCAGCTAAAGAGGACTGCTCCCTTTGATTCGACGTTCTGAGTTGTTTCCAAAGTTGCGATACAACTGCATCAACCTGCTCTGACGGATTCCAATTCTCAGGCCGGGCATCAACGGAACTCCACCAGTTCATGCCACCTCGAATCCATGCGGCCCTTAGCTGCGAATGGCTCTGGAACGCGTCATCATACTCGAATTCTGTGCCACAAGATGGACAAATCGTGAAGTTGCGCGGGGGATCAGCTAGCCGGTCATAACCACAAACTGGACAAATATCCATCGTTGTCAAGCTTTCAGCCGCATACGGAGAGATAGTACTGCCTGGCGGTCTGGCGGCTGCTGGGAAGTGGTACTACGATCATAAATGTACGAATATACCCGGCCACCCCGCGTATCCCAAATTCCGACGTTCTCGAATCAAAGCGCACCAAGTCCCCATTGTTCCTGACGCATTCTTCGGCCCCATCCCGGAGTGCTCCGGTCATAAACTCATCTGCCAATTCCTCATACTCTTCGGCAGTTGTTGCGTTAAATTCCTGTCCGTGCCTTGCGAAATGCCTTTCAAGCTCATAGCGATGTTTGAATGGCACGATGTTGCCAACGTTTAGATTGTACACCAGGGGCGGGTGCTGGAGGCACCGTGGAACAGCCTTATCGATGAAACGCATACGGAGAAACGCTGCTCGATTTTTCGCTACTACTTTTTCGGCTCTCTGCTTTTTCCGCTCTCGATTCGCGTATGATCCAGCCGTGAAGTACATGACGCCCGGCGAAGCCGAAACCAAAC
>Ga0302325_10028568_pt1 | contig 11539 bp, 7 predicted proteins | sample Palsa_T0_2_FD_201948 | JGI IMG/M metagenome (GOLD analysis project Ga0302325, IMG submission 201948) | Peat permafrost microbial communities from Stordalen Mire near Abisko, Sweden - Palsa_T0_2 | ecosystem: Environmental > Terrestrial > Soil > Palsa > Peat permafrost | place: Sweden: Abisko... | reverse complement strand
GCCGGCCTGTATCGGCATCGGGAGCTCCACACCACACCAGCGCTGCATCAAGTCGACCGAGCCGACCCAGGCCTGCACCGGACCGTCGGTCGCGGAAATGCCGGCCAACTCGTCGGCCGGGTCGAATCCGGTGATGGCACAGGTGATCAGCTGCGGAAAGCGTGCACGCAGGCTGGGCCCGTCGACCCCGAACCGCGCCGTGACCCCTGGCCGCATGTTGTCCACGACCACATCACCCGATCCGGCCAGGTTGAGCAGCTGGTCACGGCCGTCTTCGGTCGCAAGGTCGATCGCCACCGATCGCCGGCCACCGTGCAATGCGCGCCAGTAGAAGCTCGCTCCGCCGGCATCGTCGCCGCGGCGCCAGCCCGCCCGGGTGACGTCGCCAGCCGGCGGTTCCACCTTCAGCACCGTGGCCCCGAGATCGGCTAGCACGCGTGTCGCGAGCGGTCCGGCCAGATAGGTCGTCATATCGAGGACGCGGATACCGGAAAGTGGCGCGGAGGTCACGCGATGCAACCATTGGCCGACCTGGTGACGAACAACGCGCGACCTCCCCACGAATCGAACTGCTCGTGCCGAGGTTATCTGAGCCGATATGGACAAGGACCTTGACGTTGGAACGTCGGCGGTCAATGGTGGAAGTTCGGGGATGGTCGTCTCGGCCCGAGCATGCTCCAGTCACCTCTGGAGGCAGGAGGGCTATTCGGGGAGCATGGTTGCCAGGCCATCGAGCAGTCGCTCGAGCCCCAGTTCGAAGCCGTGCTCGAGACGGTCGGGATCGTGCGGCATCCGAGCGTCCAAGACGACCCGGGTGACGAGCGGGTAGGCGCCGCTCTCGATCAGACTCTCGATGTAGGGGGCCTGGGTTTGCATCCATGCCTCCTGCTCGAGCCCGGAGCGACGGACAGCCTCCTGGTCCGAGAGATCCTCCAGTGTGCGACCGCGGACGAAGGCGTCGAGCGTTTCGATCATCACGAGCATCTCGTCGATCTCCAGGCCGAGACCGTCGACCGCGCTGAGCGCCTGCTCGTAGCGCTGAACCGTGTGCGGCCCGAAATGGCGTGGCCCGGCACCCTGGATCGCCATCCAGGGGTGGCGCAGGGTCATCGCCCGCAGCCCGCATGCGATCGAGCGCATGTCCTCGCGCCAGTCCCCGCGGACCTCGAAGACAAAGTCGCTACCCATCACGGCGTCGACCATCAGGTCGATCAGCTGGTCCTTGCGGTCGAAGTAACGGTAGAGCGATGTCGCCCCCACACCGAGCGCCACCGCCAGGATCCGCATCGAGACCGCCTCGATTCCCTGCGTGTCGGCCAGTTTTACCGCGGCAGCGGTGATCTCCTCTCGCGAGAGCGAGGGGGCGGGACCGTGGGCGGCTCGCTCGGGGCGGTCCCAGATCACTCTTCGGCTCGAGCTCATTGCGCACAGTGTACTCAGTCTGCTACCGTCTGTTACTGCGAACGGCGTACTCAGTAAGGGGTCACAGTGCAAACAGGTGCAAATGCAGGAACAATGGCCAAGGCGGAAGGGGGGGCGAAGGCCACTGGGGCCACGACGTCACCGACCGGCCCTAACCCCCTGCGCTGGTTCGTGTTCGCGGTCGTGATCGCCGCCAATGTCATGGATCTCCTGGACGCGACGATCGTCAACGTCGCCGGCCCGTCGATTCGGGCCGCACTCGGTGGCAGCCCCTCCACCCTGCAGTGGCTGCCGGCCGGCTACACCCTCGCGTTCGCTGTGTTCCTGATCACGGGTGCGCGCCTCGGCGACATGTTCGGCCGCCGCCAACTGTTCCTGATCGGCTCCGCCGGCTTCACCCTGATGTCCGCGGCATGCGCGGCCGCTCCATCGATGGAGGTGCTGATCGTCTTCAGGGTGCTGCAGGGCTCGTTCGGGGCGCTGATGATCCCCCAGGGATTCGGGATGCTGAAAGAGGTCTTCGCCGAGGAGGAGATGACCAAGGTTTTCGGAGCCTTCGGGCCGGTGATGGGACTCTCGATCCTCGCCGCGCCAATCCTGGCGGGTGGGCTGGTGGAGGCCAACCTGTGGGGGATCGGGTGGCGGCTGGTGTTCCTCATCAACGTGCCGATCGGCGTCGCCGCGTTTGTCGGGGCGGTCCGAGTGCTGCCCCGGACGGTCGCGCACCCAGGGATCCGCCTGGACACCGTCGGCATGGGGCTGATCGGCCTCGCGCTGACCGCAATCATCTATCCGCTGATTCAGGGCCACGCCGACGCGTGGCCGGTCTGGACCTTTCTCTCGCTCGCCGCTGGTTTGTTGCTTCTCGGCGCGTTCGTGCTGTGGGAGCGCCACCGCCGCAGCGATCCTCTGATCGAGCCGGGGCTCCTGGCCAACCGCACCTACACGAGCGGCATCCTCGTTGCGCTCGCCTTCTTCGGTGCGTTCGGCGGCCTGTTGCTCTGCGTCTCGCTGTTCACCCAACTCGGTGAGCACTTTTCGCCGGTCCACGCAGGACTGACCCTGATGGCGATGGTCGTCGGCATGATCGCCGGAATGGGCGCCGGGTTCGCACTCGTCGGAAAGCTCGGCCGTCACCTGCTCCACCTCGGGGTGGCGATCGTCATCGGCGGTGCGATCACCCTGGCCCTTACTGTGACCGGGGCCCGGACGGCCTCCACCTGGGATCTGGCGCCGTCGCTCTTCCTGATCGGGTTCGGCGCCGGCTCGAGCATCGGCCAGCTGTTCGACTTCATCCTGGCCGGCGTCAGCATGGACGAGGTCGGCTCCGCTTCCGGCGTGCTCGAGGCTGTCCAGCAGCTCTCGAGCGCCCTCGGTGTCGCCGTGCTGGGAACCATCTTCTTCTCGGCGTTCGGCGGGCATCTCCCCACGCACGCTCTGGCCATCACGGCCTGGGCGTGCCTGGTGCCGCTGACCGTCACCTTCTTGCTCGTCTTCAAGTTGCCGATGCGCGCCCGTCAGCCACAGACCTGACGGGCGCCGCACCGGGAGGAAGGTCAGCCGTTGCGAACAACGGTCAGCGGCTGCTCGGTTCTCTGGGCGATCGCTCCGAGAAAGGGAATTATTGCCTCTGCTTCAATGGGGCGAGAAAGCAGAAACCCCTGCCCGAAATCGACCCCTTCCGCCTCGAGGATCGCCCACTGATCGTTGGTCTCGATTCCTTAGGCGCCGGCATCGCGCTCAATGAGGGTGCCAGCTCATCCAACACCGTGCTCGGATTCGCTATCTTGGTTGCGCTGGGCGTTACCGTGTCGGGCTGGGCGCTTGTTGGTCGGCGACCGAGAGAGGCAGTGGAGAGCTCATAGCTGTTCCCAAACGCATTCCTATTCGTGGGATTGTTCGCTCCTTGACCTTCAAGGGTGCTTGACGGGTTGCCCGAGCGCCAAGGGCGGCGTGTTGGAAGAGATGGCGCCACGCGCCGGGAGTGGGCTGAAGCAGAAGACGAACTCGTAGACGCCATCAGGTCGTTAGTGGGCACACCTTCAGCGATCCGGATACCGAACCGAAGGGACAGCTCCTGGTGGCAGGGCATGAGGCATCCCTTCGTCAATTCCGGATCGACGGACTCGAAGCACCATGAGTCGCTTCCTACCAGAGCGGGCCGTCGGTCGGCCAGATAGCGGCACTCTCGCAGGAAGGGTCCGGGTGGGCCGTCGGCAACGTAGCGTTCAGGGTCGGCTTCGATGAGCTCGCGCCATCCGGTCCGCAACAAGACCACGTCGCCAGGTCCGATCGGCGACTCCACGCCCTCCCAGGCCAGGGCCGCCTCCATGTCCTCGACCGTGATTCTGTAGTTGGACCGGAGGAGCGGTCTTCCGGTCGGCGCAATCTCATAGGCTTCGGAACGGCCACTCGCCACCATGGATCCGACCACGTCAACCAACACACCCCGGGTGACGATGGGGCCCATTGTTTCGGCACCAAGGTGCGTGGTTCCCCAGGTGCGGGCGATATCGGGTCCCAGGAAGCCGTTGTAAAACATGTCACCCGCGCCGACGTGGTGGAGACCATTGATCTTCGTCCCCATGTTGTAGGTGAGTGATACTCGCTCCTCGTGGGCGCTCATTCGTCCAAGACCTCGGGGCTGTGTCCTGGTGAGAATGCCGCCGAAGTCATCGGAGGGTGAATAGCCGGTGACGACAAGCTGCTGTTCATACCTCCGATTGCCCCACGCGGGAAAGCCTTCCACCATGGTTTCTGCCAGGCTGTATGTGACCACCGGCTCGTCGTGGTTGAGCAATGCCAAAGCTGACGCCGTTTTCTCCGGCGTGACCTCATTGAACGTGCCACGTTCGTCGCCTGGCCCATAGGGCCCGGGAACCCATGCCCCGTGCTCGACGGCGGAGACATCGAACATCGTGTCGTCGAATCGGTCGGTTGGGCCAAGGAGTTCGCCCACTTCACCACCGCTCTTGATGATCGACCCCGTGCGCGATCGCGTGCCGGTAGCTCACGTACCCGGCGTCGCTGAAGGCGAGAAGAGCCGTTCGGCGTTTTCTCGCATCACCAAGCGAACCTCCTTGTCGCTCCGGTTCGTCATGAGTGCGGCAAAATCGACGGGATGGGCGAGGCCTTCGGGATGTGGGTAGTCCGAACCGAAGAGCACCTGAGACGCCCCGATGCATTCGATCAGGGCGTCCACGTCGTCCTCGGGGAACGGCGACACATAGCAGTGGGCTCGGAAGGTGTCGCTCGGGCGCCCGGTAGGACGACCACCGACCCAAGGCCCGTATCGGCCCATCCCCTTCTTCTTGTCGAGAAGAGCGAGCAGGTAGTGGACCCAGTCCGAACCATTCTCGATGCTGAGCGCGAACAGGTTTGGAAACCGTCCAAACAGGTTGCCGTAAATGAGAGCGCCAAAGGTCTCCATAATCGGCCGGTCACCGTGCACGAAGGCCCACTGGAACGCCGACATTTCACGGACGGGAGGATCAGGATCCTCGCCCCAGGCGCGTGAGACTTCTGGGTATCGGTAGTCGTTGATGTGGAACGCCACCGGCACGCGAGCCTCGTTGAGGCGCGCCCAAAACGGGTCGTAATATGGATCGGCGGGAGACCGCCCACTGCCAGTGGGACCGGGCCGCACGTGAATGAGCCGAGCGCCGAGAGACAGGACGCGGTCGAGCTCGATTACGGCCCGATCTACGTCGAGGAGGGACAGGAGGGGCGGAGCGATGATCCGACCATCCCGCGCAAATCCCCATTCCTCATTCAGCCAGCAGTTGAACGCACGGAGATTGGCGTAGGTCTGATCGACGTCGCCCACCATCGTCTGCTCTACGCTTGCTCCGAAGGTCGGCAAGAGGATGGCCGTCTCGATCCCCTGTTCCTCCATCAGACCAAGTCGTTCGTCACGTTGCTGGAAGGCCGCCACCATGTTGTCCGCCGAGTAGGAGTCCCCCCAGGTGATATCCGGCGAGACCGATTTCTTGCGAAGCAACTCGTGCATCGATCCAGGCGGGTTCGTCTTATCGAATTTGACGTCCATGAAGCGATAGGGATGGTCGCCCACCATCACCAACCAGTCGCCGTTTTCGTTCCGGCGGGCAGTGATGGCCCGATCAGCATCGGCGCGCTTCATGTGACGCGAGAAGCAGTCAGGCGTTTCGTAATAGTGGTTGTCAGCATCGAAGAGCAGATAATCGAGCCCCGTCATGCGGGTACCTCCTTGGCTACGGCGTTAGGTACCAACCGCCGCTCACGTTAATGATCTGGCCGGTGATGTGGGCGGCTTGGTCGGAGAGTAGGAATCCGATGGTATTGGCGACGTCCTCGGGCTCGCCGTGCCGGCGGAGGGGTGTGGCGTCCACGAAGTGCTGGTAGCGATCGGCCTGCTTGTCCACCCACTTCGAACGCACGAGCCCAGGGGCCACCGCGTTACAGCGGATGCCGAACGGCCCCCCCTCAATGGCCGCGGCCCGGGTGAGGTCGTGCAAACCGGCCTTGGCCGCCGAGTATGGCCCCTCCCTTCCACCACCGCCGATATAGGCGGCCACCGAGGTGACATTGACGATGGCTCCCCAGCCGCGGTCCCGCATGCCGGGCATCAGTTTGCGCATCAGGTACCACGGGGCGGTCAGGTCGACCTGAATCACCCGGTCCCAGTCTTCTGGCCTGAACTCGAAGATGCTGCCCTGGACGTTGATGGCGGCGCTGTTGACCAGAATGTCGATCGGTCCCAGCTCTGCCTCAACTCGAGCGAGGCCGTCGTCAATGGCCTGCCGGTCGGCTACGTCGGCCACCACCGGATAGACCTCCGTGCCGAACTCTTCGGTCAGGGCCCGAACTGTCGCGTGGGTGCGCCGCTCGTTCTCGTCGAGTACCACCACCGCTGCACCGCGGGCAGCGAGCATCTTGCAGGTCGCCGATCCGATCGCGGCGCCGGCCCCGCCCGTCACGAGTGCAATCCGCCCCACAAACTCGGTCATCACGGGACGAACAACAGCGGGCTCGCCGAGCTCACGTTTCGCTGCCGGCCGGCACCACAGGCCGCGGTGGCGCCACCGAACCTCCGGTGGGCGGCGGGCCCTGACGCTGTGCCACGAAGTCCTTGCTGCGGATGAGGGTCAAGGCGCCGACGGCTCCCGCCAGGGCGAGGATCCCACTGACGACGAGGAGGTCGTTGAGGGCACCGGTGAAACTGGAGTGGATGGCGGAGACGACCTGGCCCCTCGAGCCAGCTGGCGCCCCGCTGATGACTGCGCCGACGTTGCCCTGCTGGATTCCCGAGATTATCTGCGGTGCCTTGCCGGCCAAGCCCGGTACGCCCGACAGGGCATGCCCGAGGCCGTGGCGCAACGATGCGGTGAAGATCGTCCCGTAGGCCGCGATCCCTACCGAGATACCGATCTGGCGGAAGGTCGTGTTGACGCCCGAAGCCATCCCCGATCGTTCGGGTGTCACCACGCCGACCGCCGTCGAAGCCAAGGGCGGGTTCACCATTCCGGCTCCGAAGCCGGCCACTATGAATCCTGGAATGAGGTGGGTCCACGACGTGGTGCCGCCCAGGCCGGACATCAGGATCAAGCCGATTCCAACCAGAGCCAGACCGGGTCCTATGAGCCAACGGACGGGCATATGGGTGCTCAGCCGCCCGGCCGCGGTTGCCGACACCAGCGTGGCCCCGCTCAGTAACAGAAGGCGGACGCCGGTACCGAGGGCGGAGTACCCGAGGTCGTCCTGCAGGTAGAGCACCAGATAGAGGAGGAGCGCGTACAGCGAGCCATTCATGGCGAAGGCGGCCACCAGCCCGCCCGAGAAGGTGGGCACGCGGAAGAGGGAGAGATCGAACATCGGGCGCACGGCGCGGCGCTCGACGATCACGAACGCTCCGAGCAGGACCACGGCCAGACCCAGGCAGATCTCGACCCCGGAGTCACTCCAACTGATTTCGCTGGCCCGGATCAACCCGTAGACCAAGCTCACCAGACCGGCCGTGAGGATGACGAAGCCGGCCCAGTCCGGGCGGGAGGCGTCGGGCGTCTTGGACTCGTCGACCTGCAACAGGGTGATGACGATGGCCACCACCCCGATCGGGAGGTTTACGAGGAAGATGCCCCGCCAGTTGATGTCGCTGGTGATCACGCCCCCGAGAACGGGGCCCAGAGCGACGGCGATGCCGGTGATCGCTCCCCAGATGCCAAAGGCCACGCCCCTGTCCTTGCCGCGGAAGCTGTTGGCCAAGAGCGCCAGTGAGGTGGCGAACATGATCGCCCCGCCGATCCCCTGAACACTCCTCGAGATGATCAACATCAGGGGCGACTGAGCCAGGCCGCAGATGAGCGAACCCACGGTGAAGATGACCAGCCCGATGGTGAACAAAAGGCGACGCCCGTAGCGGTCGGCCAACGAACCCGCCGTCAGCAACAGGGAAGCCAGCGTGAGGGCGTAGGCGTCGACCACCCACTGCACATCGGCGAACGTGCCGTGCAGGCCGTGTTGAATTTCGGGCAGTGCGACGATGACGATGGTGACATCGAGCAGCAACATGAAGGTTGCCGCGCACACCACCAGCAGGGTCCACCATTTCCTGTCCATAAGACTGCTCCTTCGAGTGGCTTCCCCCGGCGTAGCGCCCGGATATGCCACCATCGGCTCGGCTGGACCCAACATACCCACGACCGGCCCAAAATCTGTCGTGTCCGGACAGATTGAAGCTGGAACACGAGGAAACCAACAGGTGGTCGTGGGGTTGCGGGCCGCCGAATGCGCTGGGTCGACGTCTTCAAGGAGGGATGCAGGCTCGAGCCTCGTTCTCTCCCGTTTCGAGACAGGTTACCTTTCCTGGTGACAGTCTCGAACCCCAGAATTGGCGTACCGGGACCGGGTGGACTTTCCGCTCAGATCCAGATCAGGTCGGGGAGGTCAGGGCGTGGAGCAGGATCTCGGCCTGGCGGGCCGAGACGTCGGGGGTGGCTGCCCCGACGGAGGTCGGGTTGGGGAACATGAACTCGACCTTGAAGAGCTCGTACATGAGCGCGGCCGGGATGTTGTCGAGGACCGGCAGCGGAGCGCCGAAGGCGTAGTCGGCAATGATGGCGCCGGACAGGAAGGCGTGCTCCAGGGAGTCGGCAGTCAGATTGTTGCCGGCGAAGTAAATCGGGTACGGGCTCTGGCCCTGGTAGCTGATGTTCCCCGGACCTTGGGCCATGTGCATGGCCCGCTTCTCCGCCAACATGAACTGGGGCAGCCACATGCCGTGGGTCCAGTACTCCTGGAAGAGCACGGTGTTCTGGACCGGGATTTTTGACGGGTACTGGGCGATGGGGCCGGCGTTGCACGGGTTGCTCGGGCGCACCGGCTCGGGCACTCCTTCGGGGACGTAGCCGTACATGGTCAGGTAGAGCCCGGCGGCATCGCACTCGGAGTGGATGTTGCCCTGCAGATACGTGGTGTAGGTGAGGAACAGGTTGTAGTCGCCCGGCTGGGTGTCGTCGCCGGCGTAGTAGGCGGTGAACTGTACGGTCTCCTCGCCCTCGGTGAGGTCGGGTGACAGCACGCTCGGGTCGGTGTGCACCATGCAGTAGCCGGGCAGCAACTGGGTGGCTAGGGGGCAGATGTACTGCTCGTACAGCGACGACCACGCCGTTCCCTTGGCCGCCAGGATGGACGAGGTGGCCTGCATGTCGGTGGTGATGATCACCTTGTCGAAGCTCTGGCTGTGCGATCCATTGGCGTCGGTCCACTCCACCACGGCCGCTTGGCCTTGGGGGTAGACGGCGGTCACGCCGGCGTTGTAGGTGACGGTTGCCCCCGGCTTGTTCTGGGCGGCCGAGGCCGCCATGGCCTCCACGAAGGAGGTGGCGCCGTCGACGAAGCGGGTGAAGCCCTGGCTCGGCTCGGTGAAGCGGGCCAGGCCGGGCCACGGCGAACCGCTGCCCAGCGAACCGAACAGCGGGAGCAGGTCGCCGAAGGTCACCTGGTCCATGAGCGCGGCCCCGTAGCCGTTGATGATGCTCAGATAGGGGGCCAGGAACATGCTCTGGAAGGTGGCCAGGTCCTGGTACTCGCCGGCGTTGGCGGCGAAGTACTGGTCCATGGTCTGCGACAGGCCGCCGAGGAGCGAAGCGTCCACCGCGTCCTGGAACATCACGGCGTCCGCCCACATGGTCGGCGAGTACAGGGCAAACGGGCTCCCGGGCGTCTTGGTCGTGTCGGTGGCGCCGTAGTCGGGCATGTTGCCCCAGTTCTGCATAGCCCCGGCGGCGCGGGGGAAGCCGCAGCCGACCTTGAGACCGTCATAGGGCTGGGTGAGCACCGTGGAGAACTCCGGACGGGCCAGTATGGCGTCGATGTTGCGATACAGGAGCGGCGCGTAGAACTGGACGCCGGTGTCCACGTTGACGGTCTGGCCCTTGAAGGGCACCGGCACGGTCCAGGCGTGCCCACCGAGGGACGCGGCATTGTGGAGCAGGGTCACGTTCCACTCGTAGCCCGGCTGGTCCGGTTGCGAGAGGCACCACCAGGCACCCACGCCGGCCACCCCTCCTCCGATGATGCACACGTTCGTCGTCATGTCCCGCCTCCCACGCCGGTCCGGTCCCGCATTATGCGGCTTGCTCCGCTCTCTCGATGCACCGGCGCACCACCTCCAGCGCACCGGCGGCCGTGAGCACGTCGTCCCGGTCGGCATCCGATCCCGCCGACCGGGCCAGGGCCTCGTGGGCCCGGTCCCGGGCTCGCCACGCCCAGGCGTAGCCGCCGAAGCCGCAGGTCTCCCGCAGGTGGTCGGCGGCGCGGGCCAAGGCGGCCCCGTCTTCGGTCTGGCCGAGTTCCACGCACGCCGCAGCGGCGACGTCGTAGCAGCAGGCCCGCGAGACCGGCTCGTCGATCCCGTCGCTCTCGATCACCAGGGCCTCGAGGGCCAGCTCGAGCGCCCCGAGCGGTTCGGCGTCGAGGCGGAGCATGCCCAGGCCCACGAGCGCCGGCAGGGACGCGCTGGGTACGGCGCTGCCGGCGATGTCGAGCGTCCGACGGAACTCCTGTTCGGCGGCGGCGATCCGACCGGTCACCATCATGTGGGTGATGCCCGTGGTCAGAGAGGCCGCCGCCACCAGCAGGTCCACTCCGGCCTCTCTGGCCCGGCGCGCCGTCTCGTCGCAGAAGGCCTCGGCCTCGTCGGGGTCGGTGCGCCAGATCGAGCCCCCCATGCGGGCCCGGGCCAACAGGTCGAGGAAGTGGTCGGACTGCGCCTCCGCCGAGGCCAACAGCGCCCGGCAATGGCGCATGGCGTCCTCGGGCCGGCCGTCCATTTCGGCCAGGGTGGCCAACGAGAACACCAAGGTGTTCGGCCAATCCACCCCGATCTTCTCGCTGAGGCTCCGGGCCTGGTCCAGGTAGGTCTCACCGCGACGGATGGCGCCCGCTTGCACGCAGACGTGCGACGCCCCCACCAGGAGCTCGATCAGCTCCTTCGGCTCGAGCTTCGACCCGATGGCGATGATGTCGTCGTAGCGGCGTAGGCCCTCGGCGTGGTTGTGCATCGTGTAGTACATCTTCAGGTTGAGGACGGTGTGGGCCTGCTCGGTGTGCCAGCCACGACTCCCCATCCAGTCGAGGGCCCGCCGCAGGTTGTCGTAGTCGGCGCGGACGTCCCTGGCCGCCGCTTCGAGGTCGGCCCCACGCACCCGCTCGTCGAACTTCACGGCCCGGCTGGCGAAGTACTGGGCGTGCTGATCGCGCAGCACGGTCGTCTCCCCCCGTGTCTCGAGGTGGGCCAGGGCGTAGTCGGCCACCATCTCCAGCAGGCGGTAGCGGGACTTCGATCCCTGGCTCTGCACCACCACCAGGGACTTGTCGACCAGCTGCTCGATGAGGTCGAGCATCTCCCACGAATCGATGGCGTCGGTGGCGCACACCACTTCGATCGCCTCTAGCTCGCAGCCGCCGGCGAAGACCCCCAAGCGGTCGAGCAGGAGCTGCTCCTGCTCCGAAAGCAGGTTGTAGGACCAGTCGATCGCCACCTGCAGCGTCTGGTGGCGCTCCCCTCGGCGGCCGCCCCCGCTCAGGAGGCGGAAGCGCTGGTCCAGTCGGTCGAGGATCTCGCTCGGGGTCAGGG
>Ga0302325_10028566_pt1 | contig 11539 bp, 8 predicted proteins | sample Palsa_T0_2_FD_201948 | JGI IMG/M metagenome (GOLD analysis project Ga0302325, IMG submission 201948) | Peat permafrost microbial communities from Stordalen Mire near Abisko, Sweden - Palsa_T0_2 | ecosystem: Environmental > Terrestrial > Soil > Palsa > Peat permafrost | place: Sweden: Abisko... | reverse complement strand
CGTTCAGGGCGGCGCGGGAGTCCTCCGGTTCGTGAACTCGAGGGACGCCGCGCGCCTCGCCGAACTCGGCACGTCGTGCCCCGACCATTTCCTCAGGACGAAGATCAAGCCGCTCTACGTGGACTGGGACCCGAAGTCCGGGGATGCGGCGGCGCTGAAGGCGAAGCTGGCCTCGGGCCTCGAGCAGTACCGCGAGGACTATGCGGCGTACTACGCGAAGTGCAGGCACCCCGACTCGCCGGCGATGCGCGACCCCAACCCGACCGTCGTCCTCATCCCGGGGATCGGGCTCATCGCCTGGGGCAAGGACAAGTCCGAGTCGCGGGTCACGGCGGAATTCTACACGGCGGCCGTGGAGGTGATGCGGGGGGCCGAGGCGATCGACCGGTACGTCGCGCTTCCCGTCCAGGAGGCCTTTGACATCGAGTACTGGCTGCTCGAGGAGGCCAAGCTGAAGCGGATGCCCCCGGAGAGGGAGCTCGCGAGGCAGGTGGTCATCGTCGTGGGCGCGGGCTCCGGGATCGGCCGGGAGACGGCGCACCGTCTGGCGGGGGAGGGCGCCCTTGTGGCCTGCGCGGACCTGAACGCGGGCGCCGCCCTCGCGACCGCAGGGGAGATCACCGAGCGCCACGGCGCCGGAATCGGAGTGGCCGGCGAGGGCATATCGGGATGCGGCCCCGCGATCGGCCTCGCTGTCGACGTCACGGACCGCGCCAGCATCCGAGCGATGCTCGACCAGGTTGCGTACGCGTACGGGGGATTTGACTCGATCTGCGTGACGGCGGGCGTCTTCGCCCCCAGCGACACCTCGGGGCACATTCCAGACGACAGGTGGCCGGTCAATTTCGCGGTCAACGTGACGGGCAGCTACCTGGTCGCCGACGAGGCGGCGAAGACGTGGAGGGAGCAGGGCCTCCCGGGGAGCCTTGTCCTGACCACGTCTGCCAACGCCGTCGTGGCGAAGAGGGGCTCGCTCGCCTACGACGCCTCGAAGGCGGCGGCGAACCACCTCGTCCGCGAGCTCGCCATAGAGCTCGCCCCCCTCGTGCGCGTGAACGGCGTCGCGCCGGCCACGGTGGTGCAGGGGAGCGCGATGTTCCCGCGCGAGCGGGTCATCGGCTCGCTCGCGAAGTACAATATCCCGTACTCCGGGGACGAGGCCACCGAGGCTCTCGTCGGGAAGCTCGCCCGGTTCTACGCCGAGAGGACGCTCACGAAGGTTCCGATCACGACTGCCGACCAGGCGGAGGCCTATTTCCTCCTCGTGGGCCGGCGCCTGGGAAAGACCACCGGCCAGATCATCGCCGTGGACGGCGGCCTGCCCGAGGCCTTCCTGCGCTGAAATGAGGACGGTGCACTGCGCCGCGGTCGACCTGGGGGCCACCAGCGGGCGCGTCATCGTCGGCTCATGGGACGGCACGGGGCTCGCGCTCACCGAGGCGCACCGGTTTGCGAACCAGTTCCGCTCCGTCGCGGGGCACGAGTATTGGGACATCCCGGCCCTCTGGGGCGAGGTCCGCGCGGGCCTGGAGAAGGCCATACTTCACTTTCCGCGCCTCGCGTCCGTCGGCGTCGACGCCTGGGCGGTCGACCACGTGCTCGTCGACCCCCGGGGCCGGCCGGTCTTTCCGTTCCACGCCTACCGCGACAGGCGGACGGCCGCCGGCTCGGAGAGGCTGGGACGGCGCGGGATCGACCGGGTCTATTCGCTCACAGGGATTCCGAACTACCCCTACAACACGAGCCTGCAGCTGGAGGAGACGCTCTCCTCGTTTCCCGGCATGGCCGGGGTGGCTGCGCGCTGCCTGTTCATTCCCGACTACTTCAACTTCCTCATCTCGGGGCGCATGGTGAACGAGCTGTCGGTCGCCAGCCACTCCCAGCTGATCGACGTGAACGCAAGGGACTGGTCGGGCGCGGCGCTCGGGTACTTCGGGATCCCGAGGGGCTGGTTCGGCAAGCCGTCCCATTCGCCTCGGAAGCTGGGCGCCGTCACCGGGATCCCGGCGCTGAAGGGCGTCACCTCGGTGCTGGTTCCCGGCCACGACACAGCGTGCGCCTTCGCGGCCATGCCGGCGGCGGCCGACGGCTCGGACCTCTTCCTCAGCTCCGGCACCTGGTCCCTCCTCGGGATCGAGAGCGACGTGCCCCTGCTTGGGCCGACTGCGCTCGGGGCCCGGGTCTCGAACGAGCGCTCTGGCGACGGCCGGTACCGCCCCCTGATCAGCTGCCTCGGCCTCTGGCTGCTGGAGCGGGTCCTACTGGGATTCAGCACGCGGCCGACGACAGCCCCGGCCTGGAGGAGGCTCATCGCAGCGGCGGCGAAGGCGCAGGCGCCCGAGGACCTTCTCGACCTCGCCGACCGCGGCCTTTTCAACCCGCGCTCCATGCGGGAGGCCATAGATTCCCAGCTCAGGCGCAGGGGCGCCAGGGTCCCGAGGGACCTGGCCGGCTACGCGAGGCTCATCTGCGCCTCGCTCGGCAATGGGCACGCCGATGCCGCGCATTCCCTGGAGCGCCTCTCGGGGCGCAGCTTCAAGCGAATCCTCATGGTCGGCGGCGGCTCGCAGAACCGGCTGCTCTGCCAGGCCACCGCGGACGCGGCCGGACTCCCCGTGGCGTCGTATTCCCTCGAGGGGGCCGCCGTCGGCAACATCGCGGCGCAGCTTGTCGCGCTTGGGGCGGTCCGCGACAACGCCGCGTTCCGCGAGGCGTACGGGCGGCAACTGGGGAGGGTCCTTTATCTGCCCCGGTAGCGGGTTCCGGGCTGCCGACCCGGCCCCGGCCGGATAACGGTAAAGTGAGGATTGAGTCGTTTCCTTCGGGGACAGAGCATAGGACGATGGGCATGACCCCAGCCGCGCTTCGGCGATTCGCCCTGCTTGCGCTCTTCATTCCGCCCGCACTCGCGTCGGCGGATTCCACGGCCCAGCTCACGGTCCGCGCCGACCAGCCGGGCGCCGTGATCAACCGCAACATCTACGGGCAGTTCTCCGAGCACCTCGGCCACTGCATCTACGACGGCATCTGGGTCGGCCCGGACTCGCCGATCCCGAACACCCGCGGGTACAACAACGCCGTGCTCGCCGCGCTGAGGGACCTCCACGTTCCCATCCTGCGCTGGCCGGGCGGCTGCTTTGCCGACGAGTACCACTGGAGGGACGGCGTCGGCCCGATTGCGAGCCGCCCGTCGATGTACAACTCCCACTGGGGAGGCGTCGTCGAGAACAACCACTTTGGCACCCATGAGTTCCTCGACTTGTGCGAGATGCTCGGCATCGAGCCCTACGTCTGCGTCAACGTCGGCAGCGGGAGCGTTAAGGAGGCCATGGACTGGGTCGAGTACATGACCTCGGACGCGAGCTCGCCCATGGCAAACCTTCGCCGCGCCAACGGACGGGACAAGCCCTGGAGGGTCCGCTTTGTCGCGGTCGGCAACGAGAGCTGGGGCTGCGGAGGGTCGATGCGGCCAGAGTACTACGCCGACAATTTCCGGCGCTATGACACGTTCATCAAGAACTACGTGGGCGGCAGCGAGAACCGCATCTACCGCGTCGCGTGCGGCCCGAGCAACGACGACTACGATTGGACCGACACCCTGATGAGGCTCGCGGGCGGCCAGATGAACGGCCTCGCGCTCCATTATTACACGATCCCGAGCGGCGACTGGGCGAAGAAGGGTTCGGCCACCAAGTTCGGGAAGCCGCAGTACTTCAGCGCGCTCGGCAACACGCTTCGCATGGAGGAGCTGATCGAGAGGCACTCGGCCATCATGGACAAGTACGACCCGAAGAGGCGGGTCGGCCTGGTCGTCGACGAATGGGGCATATGGACCGACGTCGAGCCCGGGACGAACCCCGGCTTCCTGCTCCAGCAGAACTCCATGCGCGACGCCATCATCGCCGCGCTCAACCTCCACATCTTCCAGGCGCACGCCGACCGCGTCGCCGGGGCCAACATCGCCCAGATGGTGAACGTCCTGCAGGCGATGATCCTGACGGACCGAGACAGGATTGTCCTGACCCCCACCTACCACGTCTTCGAGATGTTCCGCGTCCACCAGGACGCCGTCTCCCTGCCCGTCGAGCTCACGACCCGGGACCTTCCGGAGTCGCCCGTCAGGATCCCGGAGGTGAGCGCGTCCGCCTCGCGCGACGCCGCGGGCAAGATCCATATCTCCCTCGTGAACACGAACCCCGACAGCCCCGTCACCGTCTCGTGCGCGGTGACCGGGGCCGGCCCGGGATCCCCGACGGGGCGCATGCTGACGGGCCCCTCGATGACTTCGCACAACACGTTCGACGCCCCGCACGCCGTGGAGCCGGTGCCCTTCGCCGGCGCAGCGGCCTCCGGCGACCACCTCAGCGTCACGCTGCCGCCCTTGTCCGTCGTCGTCCTCGAGCTCTGACCGTCCCGGCCCACTGCGGCCGCACCGTGGCCCCGTCCATCCACGTGGCGCCGATGAGCGTGGCGCGGGGGAAGTCCTGGACGCCCACCTCGTTGTTGTGGATCTGGCTGACGACCATGTCGACGGCCGCCTCCCCGGCCACCCGGTTGTGCTGGTTCATCCCGGCGATTTCCGGCTGGGAGCCGCGCCACTCGAGCTGGATCACGCCAATGTCGTCCGGGATGCGCAGGCCCGCCGCCTTGAGCCACCCGATGACGCTGTTGTAGAGGGTGAAGATGACGTCGGGCCTGTGGCGCGCGAGCCATGCGTGGAACTTCTCGGCGCGCCCGGGCCCGGTGACGCCGCCGAAGACGGGCAGCCGCTGGGCGCGGGGCAGCGCCCGCTGGCCGGCGACGTAGCCAGCCGAGAACCGCCTCTCGACGAGGGCGTCGATCACGTCGTCAAGCACGAGGCCCGGCCGCCGGTAGCCGAGCGCGAGGGCGCGCTCGAAGGCCGTGAGCGCGAGGTTGTAGTGGTCGACGCAGCAGTAGGACAGCGCCGGCTCCCGCGTGCGCACCCCGGTGACCACGCAGGGCAGCCTCGCCCACAGCGGGCCGAGGGCCTCCGGCAGGTGGTTGGTGTCCATCAGGCCCACGAGCACGAGGCCCTTTATGCCCCTCGTGGTCAGGATTCGCAGCCAGCGCTCCCCGGTGAGCTCCGGGTCGTGAAGCCAGAACCGGTCAAAGTCGTAGCCGAGGCTGGCCGCCCGGCTTTCACAGCCCTCCACGTAGATTGGGATCGTGGGGTGCTTCCTGAACGCGCCGCGATCGAGGTTGGCGTTCACGAGCGCCAGCTTCGCCTGCAGGCGGTTCGTCCGGGCCGACCTGAGCTGCGCCATCAGCTGCGCGACGATGGCGTTCGGCCGGTATCCCATGCGGTCGGCAGCGGCCTTTATACGCTCCCGCGTGGCCGGCGGTATCTGGGGATTTCCACGCAATCCAAGCGAGATAGTGTTCTTGGAAAAGCCCAGCGCCCGTGCGATGTCATTGAGCGTGGGGCGGGGCATGGGGAAGGGGCGGCCGCCCCCAGATTCCCAAAAAACAACGTAACGGTCAAGTGCCGGTATCGGGGAGGGGCCCCGGGCGGCACGAAATGGCAATTGCGGGAATCCGACAACAGGCGCTATCAAAGTCCCATCCCTCACATTCAGACAGACCCCATCGGCCGTGCGCGCAGGGCGGGTGCCTGCGTGCAGTGGGAAATATGCGGGGACGCCGCGGAGGCAGCGCTCGCGTGAGGCGCGGCGTCCTGACCTGCGCAGCGGCGCTCGGGGCCATGGGCCTTGCGGTGGCGTATTATATCTCCAGGGCCCCTCACCGCGGGCCGGCGCCCGCCGGGACGCACGGCGCAGGGCGCCCGCTCCAGAAGGCGCCCCTCGACCTGAACTTCTACACGCACCGGACGATAGGCCGGCCTCCGGAGGGCCTCCCGTGGATCTCGGACCTGCTGATCGTCGACCTGGACGGCGACGGCCTGAAGGACGTCCTCGTGGCCGACGGCAAGGAGAACAAGATCTCGTGGATAAGGCAGGTCCGCCCCGGCGTCTTCGACGAGCAGGACATCGGCTCACCGGTGGCCGGGCCCGCGCACATCGAGGTGGCCGACCTGAGGGGCACCGGCCACCTGGACGTGCTGGTCGCCTCGATGGGGGTCATCCCCCCGGACAACGAGAAGATCGGATCGGTGGTGGTGCTGGAGAACGACGGGACGAACCATTTCACGAACCACATCCTCCTCGACCACGTCGCGAGGGTGACCTACGTCCAGGCGGCTCACCTCACGCACTCGGGCCTTCCGGACCTCGTCGTGGGCCAGTTCGGATACACCGAGGGCGAGATACGCTGGATGGAGAACCTCGGCGGCGGTCAGTTCAAGAGCCACCAGCTGCTCGACCTGCCCGGGACGATCCATGCGCCGGTCGCCGACCTAAACGGGGACGGCAAATTGGACATCGTCGCGCTTGTCTCGCACGGGTCGCAGGAGGTCCACGCGTTCATGAACGACGGGGAGGGCCGCTTCCGCGACCGGGTGCTCTACGGCTCAATGAACAAGGACTACGGCAGCAGCGGGCTCTCGATCGCGGACGTCAACCAGGACGGGAGGCCCGACATCGTCTACACGAACGGGGACGGCTTTGACTACGCCACGCCAGGCTCGCGCCCCTGGCACGGGGTCCAGTGGCTGGAAAACATGGGAGAGGGGAAGTTCGCCTACCACCGGGTGGGGGACTTCCCGGGCGCCTACAGCCCGGTCGTCGCGGACCTGAAGGGGGACGGCCACCAGGACATCGTGTGCTGCAGCGGCTTCAACGAATGGAGCGACAAGGGCGCCGTGTCGCTCATGGCCTTCGAGAACGACGGCAGCGGCAACTTCACGCCGCGGGTCCTTGCACACGCGCCGACGCATCTGATCGTCGTCAAGGCGGCCGACATGTTCAACGACGGGCGCATCGAGCTGGTGACCGGGGCCTTCATGTTCTACCCGCCCTATGACAGCGTATCGAGGGTGACGCTTTGGGAGCACAAGGAGTAGGACGGGCGGCTTGGCAGGCGCGGGGGAATTCACTCCAAGCCAACTGGACTGCCGGGAATAAGCCAGGGTCACCCCCTGCCTGCCCGGGTGCGCCTACTTGGGCGCGTTCGCCTGGACCGCGCCATCGGCGGGCCGTTCGCCCAGTAGTTCGGCTATGGTCTGGGCAAGCTTGCTGACCTCGAACGGCTTCGAGACGAGGGCGGCGGCCCCGAAGAGCTTCGCTATCTTCAGGTTTTCGCCCGCATTGGACCGGCTGCCGCCGCTCATGGCTATGATCTTTACCTGGGGATTGGTCTTTCGCAGCTCCCTGATGGTTTCGAGGCCCTCCTTCTCGGGCATAACGAGATCGGTGATGACGAGGTCGGCGGGCGACGCCTTGTAGGACGCGAGGCCCTCTTTTCCGTCGCCGGCCTCCGTGACCAGGTATCCATAGCTCTCGAGCGACATCAGCAGCATCCTGCGAATATTCTCATCATCCTCGATCAGGAGTATCCGCTTCATGGGGAATGATGATTGCTGCAGTGCGGGAAAACCGGCCGTTACCGGCGCCCACGGGGTGGGCGCCCGTCTCCCGCGGCCCCAGCTAACCCGCCGTGGCCGCGGGCGTCAAGGCGGGGCGTCCCGAAGGGCGCCCATTTCCCGGCATTTTGCGTCGACAAGCCGGAGCACCCTGCGTTCTCATGGGGGCTCATGCAAAAGCAGGGAAGAAAACTCGTCACGCCGGCCAGCCTTGCGGTGGATGCGGTCCTCGTGGTCGCCTTTTTCATCTACATGTACAGCGTGGTCTCGACGCATGTGCCGTCAAAGGACCACCGGATGATCATGCTCTGGGGCGCGTTCTGCTCGGTGTGCCTCACGACAGTGTTCTGGCTGGCGCTTCAGATGTTCCGGGTGGTCGTCATGCTCCAGCGCGAGCAGTCGAAGAACCCCGGCTGAGCTGCCTTGCCGGGGCCCGCCTGAACGAGGCGAGGAAGAATCCGTCGCCGTCGTGCGCCTGTGGCAGGAGCGGCCTGCCCTCGATCTCGGGCTCGAACCCGTCGCCGCCCCGCAGGAAGGCGGCCGCGACCGACTCGTTCTCGCTCCGGCAGAGTGAGCAGGTGGCGTAGACGAGGCGACCGCCAGGCCTGACCCGCGGCGCGTTCTCGCGCAGGAGTTGGAGCTGGAGCGCCGCGGCCCCGCTCACGCCGGCCGGGGTCGTCACCCACCTTAGGTGCGGCGCGCGCCTCCACGTGCCCGACCCGGTGCAGGGCGCGTCGACGAGGACGGCGTCGAAGCCGTCCGGCGCGTCGGCGGGGTCCCCGATCCGGATCCGCTCCCCCAGGCCCGCCCGCGCCGCCCGCTCGGAGAGCGCGTCAAGCGCCGACCGCCTCGTGTCCCGCGCGGTGACGCGGCCCCCGTCGCCGAGGAGCGAGGCCAGCTGGAGCGTCTTTCCCCCCGCGCCCGCGCATGCGTCCAGCCAGTGGCCGCCGGGATCGACGCCGGCGCCGACAAGGATGAGCTGCGAGCCGATGTCCTGCACCTCGACCCGGCCGGAGGCGAAGGCCCGCGTCTTGGCGACGTCGCAGCCGTGGGGCAGCCGGACGGCGCCTGCGCAGAGGGCGCTCGCGCGCCATTCCCACCCGAGGGCGTCGAATTCCCGGAATACGGCGCCGGGGTCGTCCGTCTGCAGACGCAGCCAGAGCGGGGCCCGCGAGAGGAGGGCCTCGCGAAGCGGGGGCGAGAGCGCCGCGGGGCATTCCGCGCGGAGCCATTCCGGCGAGAGCAGGCCGGCGTCGGCCGAAAGGATGCCGGCCTTCTCGTCCACGCCCTCGGGAACTTCCGGCAGGCCGCCCGCGACGGCGTCGCGGAAGGGCCGCGCCGCCGGCGAGTCCCCCGCTAGCCACGCGGCGCGCCGGGCCGCCTCGGCGGGATCCGTGTCGATGAGGGGCTCGATCCAGGGCAGGTAGCGCAGCGTGGCGTAGATCAGCTCGCGGTAGAGGCGCCGGTCGCGCGAGCCGAGCCGCCGGTCGCCGCCCAGCATGGCCTCGATCCTCGCCGGGAGGCCCGGGTCCGTGCGCCAGTGGGGGCGCAGGCGAGTGAGGAGTCCGAGGAGGGTCCGCTCTTGGCTGCCTGTGCGGCTCACGAATCTTGGGTCGGCCGTGTCGGACCCGGTCAGAACCGGATGAGGTTGAGGTTCACCTCCATGCCGAAGTGGCCCTGGTTGTCGTTGAGCCCCTGCGCGAAATACACGGCGTACTGGACGATCCAGGTGTTTGAGAGCCTCTGGGTGAAGCCGTAGTACTGGTCCACCATGAGGTGGTCGCGCGCGTCGTAGTCGCCGCGCACGAAGACATCGTACTCCTCGTTCACGCGCATTCGGGCCTCGTAATGGTACGTGTCCACGCCGATGATCGGGTTGTACCCGAGGCCGGGCACGAAGAAGGTCCCGTACTTGTCCGACAGGTAGCCGACCCCGAACCCGGCCGACCAGAGCTCGCCCTCGCGGACCGTGATGGTGGTGTCGATCGCCCGCTGGGCGGCACGCTCCGCGGAGACGGTGTCCTCGACCCTGAGCTCGAGCCAGTGGGCGGGCGTCGCCACCATGTCCAGGTGGAGGTCAGAGAAGTCGGTCTGGCCGGGCGCGCGCTTGATCAGGAAATCCTCGTCGAGGTCGAGCGTCATAAGGTCCCTCGAGCCGTAGGTCTTGTCGCGCGTCTGCAGGACGTTGTGCAGGCCGAGCCGCATGACGTTCTCCGCCTGGATCTGGTCGATCGCGCGCATGTCCCCGAGATCGATTATCGGGAGGTAGTTGGTGAACGTGCTCCTGTCTATCGGCGGGATGAACGCGGAACCCCTGTCCCCGTCCGGGATGTACCTGTAGCTCAGCGTGGGGGTCAGCAGGTGGCGCAGGCCGTCTATGCCCCAGACTGGGTTCTGGTAGTCGAAGACGGCGCTCATCTTCAGGTCGGCGTCGAAGCCCATCTCGCCCAGGGCCCGGCCGCCGCCGCCCGGCTCCGCCGCCCCCTCCGTCTCCCAGTACTCGGTGTACCTGCCGCCGACGACCGGCGTGACGTCGACGAGCCCCTTGTACGAGAACGTGCGCGAGAATCCGAGGAACGCGTCGAGCCTGTCGGCCTCGAGGTAGGTCCCCCCGTCCGGCGGGCTGTCCTCCAGGTGGGCTACGCCCGAGTTGAACCGCATGTAGATCCCGCCCCCGATGGCCGTCGGCACGACGTCGAAGCGGATCTCCGGGAGCCGCTGCTGGACCGGGTAGAACGAGTCGGGCTGGAAGCGGGCGAAGGCCGAGGCGAAGTAGTTGTCGCCCGTGTAGACGGCCTCGAGGGTGTTGTCGGGCTCCTGGACCGGGACGAACTCCTTGGAGTGGAAGTCGCGGATCACCTCCGAGTCCGTGGACCAGTTGACGTCCCCGGTGAGCGTGAACGCGTCCGTGATCTGCTGGTCGTGGTGCCACTCGACGTAGGCCCTCTCGGGGGGAATCGGGTTGCCCAGGATGTCCGTGTAGCGGGTCCCATAGTCGTAGATGAAGCCCGACTTTAGGTAGCCCACCGCCGAGTCGTCGCCGCTCACTATGTTGTAGGTCGACGCGGGCCCGAGCATCACGCCCCTGAACGTGTAGATGCCGAGGTCCGGCCCCGCGGTCATCCCGGGCGCGACCGGGATGTTGAGCACCGTGTCGATGTAGGCCCCCAGGTTGCGGCGGTAGCCGCCGTCGATGCTCACGTCCGAGAAGCCCGTCTGGTGGGAGAGGTCCTGGCCCGCGCGCGAGACCGGGAACGGGCGGAACCCGCCTATCCCGACGTTGCCGCCCGAGAGGCGCAGGTAGTGGCCCGGGGAATAGGTGAGGCTGGTCGCGTGGATCGTCGGCTGCCACTTGCCCGGCTCGCGGTAGCTCACGGTGGCGTCATGGACCACGACCTCGGTGCGGGTGCCCTGGGCGGTCTTGCCCTCGATGTAGTAGGGGAACCTGCCGATGCGCAGGTTCGTCGCGGAGAAGGAGCCGTCCGTGCCGTTGTAGGTCACGCTGTCGGCGAGGATGCGGTCCCCGACGCGCGTCAGGACGACGTGGCCCGTCGCCACGGCGACCTGCGTCCTCTGGTTGAAGCGGATCTGGTCGGCGGTCAGCAGGAGGCCCGTGTCGACCAGCTTCGCGTTCGTCGGGGCGACGAGGTCGCCGGTCGTGTAGTCGATCGAGATGCCGGAGTCGGACGACAGGTCCGCCCTTGTCTCGGGCGCGGGGGGCGCGCCTGCCTCGGCGCGGGCCGCCTGGGCGCACCCGGCGAATGCAAGGATAAGGGCGAGGCGGCGCATCACTCGGCGAGAGCAAATGCGCCGGGGAGCGCGCAAGCAAGCCTCGCAGCCTGCCAAAAAACCGCGCAATTGCGCGGACATGGCCCAGTTTTGGCTTCTTTGCCGGGCCGACGGGCTCCATCGTGTCGGTCCCCCCTTGCCCAAGAAACGCACCATAAGGATGTCAAAGGCCGTGCGCGACATGGCGCCCCTGCGCTCGGAGGTGCGCGCGCTTGGGGCCGCGCTCGGCCGCGTTATCACGCGGATCGAGGG